>Ga0079224_100001324_pt1 | contig 28163 bp, 29 predicted proteins | sample Stecom2015_FD_80414 | JGI IMG/M metagenome (GOLD analysis project Ga0079224, IMG submission 80414) | Agricultural soil microbial communities from Utah to study Nitrogen management - Steer compost 2015 | ecosystem: Environmental > Terrestrial > Soil > Agricultural land | place: USA: Utah... | reverse complement strand
GTAGATGTCGGCGTCCAGCAGCCCCACCCGGGCGCCTTCGGCGGCCAGCGCTAGGGCCAAGTTCACCGCCGTGGTGGACTTGCCCACCCCGCCCTTGCCGGAAGACACCGCAATGATGTTCTTAACGCCAGGGACGGGCGCAGTGCCGCGCTGGGCGACGCGGGCATGGATCTCGGTGGTCACATCGACCTTGACATCGGCGACGCCCGGCACACTGCGGGCGGCGTCGGCCACCGCCCGCTTCAGCTCGGCCAGCACGCTTTTGGCGGGGAAGCCGAGCACCAGGTCGATCTCGACCTGGCCGCCGCTTACCCGGATGTCCTTAACGCACTTGGCGGTCACCAGGTCCTTGCCGAGATGTGGCTCGACGTAGCTTTGCAGCGCGGATTCGATAGCTGCACGATTGAGCTCGGTCATGAAACTGTCCTTTCTCCGGATGCACCGGCCGGCGCTCAGCGCTCGCGCAGGCGCGGAAGCAACGAAACGAAATTACAGGGTTTGGTGCGAATATCCAGCTGCGGCTCGAGAATGCGGTCCCAGGCGGTGCGGCAGGCGCCGGACGAGCCCGGCAGCACGAACACCAGGGTGCCGTTGGTCACCCCAGCCAGCGCTCGCGACTGGATGGTGGAGCTGCCGATTTCCTCGTAGGAGAGCTGGCGAAACAGCTCGCCGAAGCCATCCACCGTCACGTCCAGCAGCGGCGCAATGGCCTCCGGGGTCGCATCGCGGCCGGTGATGCCGGTCCCGCCGGTGGTGATGATCACCTTGATGCCCTCGTCGACGATCCACTGGGAAACCACCGCGCGGATGCGGTAAATATCGTCCGGCACGATCTGCTTGTCGGCCAGCTTGTGGCCCGCGGCCTGCAGGCGCTGCACCAACAGCTTGCCGGACTTGTCGGTGGTCTCATCCCGGCTGTCGGATACCGTCAGCACCGCGATCGGCAGCGGCAGGAATTCACCCTCGTTCGCTTGTGCAACCATTGGCTCGCTCTCCATCGTCGGCGCGGAAGGTCTGCTGGCGCGGCAGCACGGCTACGCAATCCCCGCCCGGAATGCCGGCGCCAGCGTGCTAGCATACCCGATTGTCCCACCGCGGCGGGACCTCCCCCGCCCCGGCCATCCAACGCCCGCATCGACATGGTACAGACAACTGAGCGGCTTTCCCTGACCGGCATCTTCGCAGCCGTCCCATCGCAACGAGCGGCAGCAGAAGCCTTGGCGCGGCAGCTGGCGCTGCCGCTGCACGCCACCCTGCCGAGCACAGGTTTGGTCCTGCAGCTGGATGAACAAGGCCTGGCCTTGCGCGATACCCGCCCCGGCGCACCCGGCGCGGTGCGCGCCGATTTTTCTCAGCTGGCCAGGCGGCGGGCCGGCTCCCTGCGCAGCGAGGCGGTGGCGCGGGCCGTGGGATTGCGCGGCAACCAGCCGCTGACCGTCATCGACGCCACCGCCGGCCTGGGCCGGGACGCCTTCGTCCTGGCCTGCCTTGGCGCCCAGGTGCATCTGATCGAGCGCTCGCCGGCGGTCGCCGCCCTGCTGCGCGATGCACTGGAAAGGGCCGGACAGGACCCCGCCCTTGCCGCCGCTGCGGCCCGCATGCGCCTGCATCACGGCGACGCCCTGGAACTGCTGCCCCGGCTTGCCGTCGACAGCGGCGCCCAGGCGATTTACCTCGACCCCATGTACCCGGAAGACGGCACCAAAGGACAGGTCAAGAAAGACATGCAGCTGCTACGCAGCCTGCTGGGCCCGCAAGACGACGTCGAGCCGCTGCTCGGGCTGGCGCTGAACTGCCCAGTGCGGCGGGTGGTGGTCAAGCGGCCTCGGCGCGCCGCGCCGCTGGCAGGGCACCGGCCCAGCCACAGCATCGCCGGCCGCAGCACCCGCTTCGACGTCTACGTGCTGCCGCAGCGCTGAGCTGGCCCCCAGCGACAACGCGCGCGACTTGCCGGAAAAGCCGACGGCCCGGCAGGGAGCCTTCCCGCCGGGCCGTCGGAGTGGAGCGGCTTTCTCCGCCGCGTGATATCAGCGCTTGATGGAAGCCGTCTGCTGCGCCTGGGGTAGCGTGTCCACCAGCGGTAGCGGCGTCTCCTGGGTCCGCGGCGGCAGCTGCGGCAGCTCAACGCGCGGCTTCTCGCCATTCAGCGACCAGAGGAAGGCGACGATGTCGTCGATCTCGCTGTCGCTGAGCTCGCGGCCGAGCTGGGCCACGCCCATAATGGCAACCGCCTGCTTCAGATCCCACACCTTGCCGGAGTGGAAGTAGGGCGGCGTCAGCGCCACATTGCGCAGCGGCACGGCCCGGAACACATACTCGTCGGTTGCGGTCTTGGTGACCTCGAACCGGCCCTTGTCGTCCCGCGGCAGGATCTCGGCCCCCGGCCGCTCCACCACCCCGAACGGGAAGTACTGCTGGCCGCCCAGGTTGACCCCGTAATGGCAGGCCACGCAACCGGCGTTGATGAAGGTCTGCAGGCCGCGCTTCTGCTGCTCGGTGAGCGCGTCCTTGTCGCCCTGCAGATAGCGGTCGAACGGCGCGTTCGGCGTGATCAGGGTCGCCTCGAACGCCTCGATGGCCCGGGTGACGTTATCGAAGCTGATCGGGTCCTTGTCGTCGGGGAAGGCCCGCTTGAAGAGCTCCACGTACTCCGGCATCGAGCGCAGGGTCGCGATCACGCGCTCGGGGTCGTTGTTCATCTCGACGCTGGCCTGGATCGGCCCCTTGGCCTGCTCCTTCAGATCGGCGGCGCGGCCGTCCCAGAACTGGGCGACGTTGAACACGGCGTTGAAGACCGTCGGCGAGTTGCGCGGTCCCGCCTGCCAGCCGTGACCGATGGAGGTCTCCTGGTTGTCGTCGCCGCCCATGGCCAGGTTATGGCAGCTGTTGCAGGAAAGGATCTGGCTGGCCGACAGCCGCGGCTCAAAGAACAGCATCTTGCCCAGCTCGATCTTCTCCGGCGTGAGCGGGTTGCCCTCGATCTCCGGCGGCTCGGTGGGGATGGGAGAGAAAAAGCTGCTGGCCGATTTGATCAGCGCATCGTCATCGATGGGCTGAGCCTTGACCGGTGCCGATTCGATCACGGGCAAGGCCGCTAGCAGGGCCGCCGCGACCAAGCCGCTTTTAAGCGTTGTTCTTGTCATCGTCGCACTCCTCTTCTTTACGTTCGAAAGCGACCACCCTGCAAAGAGCTGTGACGGCAGCGCCAGCAAAGATCAAGCCTGCCCTCCTGGCCCGCCGTCGGTTCTTGCGAAACTTCAGATTACCTGGCAGCCAGGCATGGGAAAAGAGTCACCGCCGCAAGGCGGCGCTGGCATCGAGCAATCCGCGCTGGCCGCCAATCCAACAGCCAAAAGCGGCATTCGCAAGCGCTGCCAAGGCGGGGCAGGCGGACCGGGCTCGCACGCCTTCAAGTTGGCCAGGCGATTGCCTTCATTGCCCGAATGGCGCGGCCTAAAAAGCCGGCACCACCGCTCCCTGATAGCGCGCATTGATGAACTCCCGGACCGCGTCGCTGCGCAGGGCCGCGGCAAGCTTGCGCATGGCCTCCGTGTCGCTGTTGTCAGGCCGTGCCACCAGGATGTTGACGTAGGGCGACTCGCTACCCTCGATGACCAGCGCATCCTGGCGCGGGTTGAGGCCGGCCTCCAGGGCATAATTGGTGTTGATCAGCGCCAGGTCGACCTGATTCAGCACCCGCGGCAGCGTCGCGGCCTCCAGCTCGCGGAAGCGCAGCTTTTTGGGGTTGTCGACGATGTCCTTGAGGGTGGCAGTGATGCCGGCGCCGTCCCGCAGCCTGATCAGCCCGGCCTTTTCCAGCAGCAGCAGCGCCCGCCCGCCGTTGGTGGCGTCGTTGGGGATCGCCACCTGCGCCCGTTCCGGCAGCTCTTGCAGATTCTTGTGGCGGCTGGAGTAGGCCCCAAAGGGCTCGATGTGCACGCCCGCTACGCTGACCAGATCGGTTTCCCGCCCCTCGTTGAACGCGTCCAGATAGGGCTGGTGCTGAAAGAAATTGGCGTCCAGCCGCTTCTCCGCCACCTGGATGTTGGGCTGTACGTAGTCGGTGAACACCTTGACGGCGAGTTCCACGCCCTGCTCGGCCAGCACCGGCTTGATGTGCTCCAGGATTTCCGCGTGCGGCACGGCGGTCGCCCCCACGGTCAGCGTCTCCGCCTGCACCGACAAGGCCGCACCGGCGAGCAAGGCAAGCAGCAGTTTTCTCATCGCTCGACTCCTCAGCTAGCACTGGGCTGTCCCAGCAGCCCGTTGTGGTCATTTTCTTGAAAAGTGAATCACCAGCCGGTCGCCCACGACCTGCAGAATCTGCACCAGGCACAGCAGCAGGACCACCGTCACCACCATGACATCGGTCTGGAAGCGCTGGTAGCCGTAGCGGATCGCCAGATCGCCCAGTCCGCCGGCGCCGACCACGCCGGCCATGGCGGTGTACGACACCAGCGTGATGGCGGTAACAGTGATGGCGGCGATGATGCCGGGCCGCGCCTCCGGCAGCAGCGCGTTCCAGATGATCTGCCGGGTGCTGGCGCCCATCGCCTGGGTGGCCTCGATGATGCCGCGATCGACCTCGCGCAAGGCGGTCTCGACCAACCGGGCGAAAAACGGCGCCGCGCCCGCCACCAGCGGCGGGATCGCCCCGGCCACGCCGAGCGAGGTGCCGGTCAGCAGCACGGTCAGCGGGATCATCACGATCAGCAGGATGATGAACGGCAGCGAGCGGAGCACGTTCACCACCAGCGATAGCACGCCGTAGATGGCCCGGTTCTGGAGCAGTTGCCGAGGCCCGGTGAGGAACAGCAGCACGCCCAGCGGCAACCCGATCAGCACGGTGAACAGCAGCGAGCCGAACAGCATTAGCAGCGTATCCAGCGTCGCCAGCCAGATGTCGTACCAGTCGACGTTGCGGAACATCAGCGCAATACCTCCACGTGCACGTCGGCCGCCTGCAGCTGCCGCAGCGCCGCCTCGAAGTCGCCGCCCACCAGCGCCAGGATCAGCTGTCCGTAGGAAACGCCTTTGATGCGGTCGAAGCGTCCGCTGAGGATGCTATAGTCGACCCCGGTGGCGCGGGCGATGCGGCCGAGCAGCGGGGCGTGTGTGGTCTCGCCTTTCAGGGTCAGCCGCAGGATGCGGCCAGACACGTGAGCGAAGTCCTCGCGCAACCCGTCCTGGTCGATCTGCTCGGCCTCCTGCACGAAGCGCACCGTGGTCGGGTGCCGCGGATGCAGGAAAACGTCCACCACCGGCCCCTGCTCGACGATGGCGCCGTCCTCGATGACCGCCACTCGGTCGCAGACCCGGCGGATCACGTCCATCTCGTGGGTGATCAGCACGATGGTCAGCCCCAGCTCGCGGTTGATCTCGGCCAGCAGCTGCAGCACCTGGGCCGTGGTCTGCGGATCGAGCGCGCTGGTCGCCTCGTCGCACAGCAGGATCTTGGGGCCGGTGGCCAGCGCCCGGGCGATGCCGACGCGCTGCTTCTGCCCGCCCGACAGCTGCGCCGGGTACTTATCGGCATGCTCGGACAACCCCACTCGCCGCAACAGCTCGGCCACGCGTGCCCTGATCGCCGCGGGCGGCATCTCGCCGGCCAGCCGCAGCGGCATGGCGACGTTGTCGGCCACGGTCTTGGACGAGAGCAGGTTGAAGTGCTGGAAGATCATGCCGACCTGGCGGCGGAACCGGCGCAGGCCCTCCGGAGCCAGCGCCGTCACCTCGACGCCGTCGACCACGATGCGTCCGCCGCTTGGCTCCTCCAGCCGGTTGATCAGCCGCAGCAGGGTGCTCTTGCCGGCCCCGGAATGGCCGATCAGACCGAACACCTCGCCCGCCCGGACGCTCAGGCTGGTGGGCTTCAGCGCCTGGATGTCCCGGCCGTTGACTCGGTAGGTCTTGTAAACGTCGTGGAACTCGATCATTGGGAATGCCTTTTGGGCTCCGCGCCGCTCAGGCCTGGTCGCGGCCGCGGATATAACGCCGGTCCAGCGTCATCGCGACCCTGCTCAGCGCGAGCAGAATCAGCCCCAGCGCCAGCAACGCCAGCGGCCAGCCCCCGACATCGGCGAAATATTCCGCCGTGTAGTAGCCCAGGAAACACAGCACACCCTGGGTGCCGTTGAACAGCAGCGCCCGGCTGCGCACCGCCAGGCTGAGGTAGACCAGGAAGCAGGCGATGCCGAGAAAGAGCACGTCCGCCGCGCTGGAGCGCAGCAGCTCGAAGCTGGCGCCGAGCGTCAGCGCGCTGCCGAGAAAGTACCAGAAACCGGCGCTAGCGGCATGCCGACTGCCGGAGACGCCGTAGCCCGCGGCCAGCAAGAAGCCGCCGACCGCGAGTGCATTGAGCTCCGCCGCCACGCCCAGCAGCTCAAAAGCGGTCGCCAGCCAGCCGGCGGCATAAACGAGCAGCAGAAACAGCAGCACGCCGCGCCGCTCCTGCCAAAAGGTCAGACCGGTGCTGACCAGCATGATGCCCAGCACCAGCAGCAGGGCCCACCTGCCGTTGCCGCCGACCGACAATTCGGCGTAGGCCACCAGCAGCCCGGTCGGCTGCAAAACGCCGGCGATGAGGAACAAGGGCGCGGCCGCCGGCAGATGGCGCTCAGCTCGCAGGCAGGCGATGGCCAGCAGATAGGCGACGAGCCCTGGCCCCAGGGTGATCAGGATGCGCTCGAGGCCGCTCAGCCCGCTCCAGCGCATTCCGGTGTAGAGCGACAGGCCGGCGAATGCCAGCATGGCGCCGAGATAGCCGAGCAGCCGGCCCAGGACCGTGCCGCCGCGCCGGTCCGCCGTGCCGACCCGCTCCAGATGGGCGCTGATCTCCCGCGCGGTCAGCCCGTGCCGGCGGGCGATCTCGGTGATCGCGGCCAGGGCATCCTCGCGCTCGGGATCGTCGGCCATGCCCCTACTCCTCCAACTCGCCGGCGATCACCCAGCCGACCGGTCGCAGGTCATGATGGTCGGCCAGATCGGGTAGCACGATGCGCCGGCCGTTCTTCACCAGCGCGTAATGGCGGCGATAGCCGCTGCCGAACAGCACGCCGAACAGACCATCCTGGTAGCGCCCGGCCGGCTCGAAGCGATAGCCGTCGGGCGCGACCGAGTCGGCGCTCAGGGCCAGTCCCGCCAGCTCGGGCAGTTCCAGCTGCCGGGGCTGCGCCGACAGCCGACCGTCCGGGTCCCGCGGCAGTTCGATGGCGATGGGCCGCAGCACCTGCCGCGCGACGTCCAGATAGTAAAGCCTAGGGTCGGTCTGCCACGGCCACTCGGCCTCGGGCGGTGGCGGTAGATAGCGAATCCTGAGCGCGCCGTGCTCGACGCTGAATTCCAACAGCCGATCGCCGTAGCCCTGGCTGGCCAGCAGCAAATCGTGGGCCGGCTCCGGCACCGTCAGCGTGGCGATGCCGCGCACCCCGGCCAGCAGCAGCACCAGCAGCAGCGGCAGGACGACGCCGATGACGGCAACGATGTTTTTCCTGAGAAAGGCGGGAATGCTCACCGAGGCGGGTCCTTGCACCGTTGGCGCCTATGCAGGCCGCGCTTCCAGACGCGTCGATTCTGGAACAGTGCCGAGGAGGGTGCAAGCAAGCGCGCGGAGGTTGGAGGGCACCAGGGACGGCGGAGCGCCGCCCCCGGTGCACGCCCGTCAGGGCGCAGCGAAGCCGTATTTCTGCAGGATGGCCTGTCCGGCCGGCGAGAGGATGAAGTCGGCGAACTTCCGGCCGGCTTCCTCGTCGCCGCTCTTCAGCACGGTCAAGCCGTAGTTGGCGCCGACCGCCAGGGACTCGGGCAGGCGCACGATCTGCAGCTCGGGCACTTCCTTGGCTGCCAGCGCGGCGTTGGTGCAGTAGGTGAGGAATACGTCGGCCTGCTTCTGCGCCATCACCCAGCCGTAGACGTTGCGGTTGTCGGGCGGTTGCGCCGAATCCGGGGCGCCGGTGAGCTTGAGCGCCTTCCCGTCGAGCACAGCGAAGGCCCCGGGACGTAGCGCATCGGCCTTGCGGAACAGCTCCCACGCGTAATCGCCGGCCGGATCGGACTTGGGCGTGGAGGCGCCCAAGCGGATGGCCGGTTCGAGGATGCGCTCCAGCAGGTTGTCGGTGCTGATGTCCACCTCCGGCTGCGCCAGCGCGCACAGTTGGTTGCGGGCAAAGCGGCGGACCTCGCCGGCCAGGCCCTGCGCGGCTAGCCGCTGCGGATGCTCCATATTGGCGGAAGCGAACACCTCCGCCGCCTCGCCCTGCTGCAGCCGCTCCCGCAGGCTGCCGGAGGGACCGAAGGTGGTCGCGACGCGAGTCCCCGTCTGCTCGCCATAGACCCGAGCCACTTCCGTGAGCGCAGCGCGCAGACTGCCTGCCGCATAAAGACGCACTGTCTCCTCCGCCTGCCCACTGGCGGCCGGTCCCAGCGCCAACAACGCCGCCAGGCCGCCGCTCCAAAGAAATCTCTTGATCACTGTTCGCCTCTTCTTGCTTGTTCCAAGTTTGTCCGCAACGGACAAGGCGGCAACCGGCAGCGCAGTCGCTGCGCCCGCGGCCCCCGCCTGTCCGCCATCCGATAGTTAGCACGGCAGCAGGCCTGCTTCACGGCGACCCGAAATCCTTGCATGCATCTGCAACCGGACGCACCGACGTCGGCAAGCCCCGCCCTTTGCATCCCTGACGATTGCATGTACAAATAATGCCAAGCACCGCCAGGTGGCCGCGGACGAGAGGCCGCTGCCGTTAGGCCTCGGCCTGACAGCACAAGCAAGACCATGCAGCATCGCGCCAAGCCGAAGACGCGCCGGCACGTCCGGTGTTTCCCTCCCCCTGCCAGGACGGATCCCGCTCCATGAGCGCGCCGCGCACAGCCGGCAGCGCCAGGCGCGATCCACGCACCCAGCGGCTGCTGAGCGCGCCCATCGTGCCGACCTTGCTGCGGCTGGGGCTGCCCAACGTGCTGGTCATGCTGGCGCAGGCCAGCATCGGCCTGATCGAGACCTATTTTGTCGGCAAGCTGGGTACCGATGCCTTGGCCGGCATGGCGCTGGTGTTTCCGGTCGTCATGCTGATGCATATGACCTCGGCCGGAGCCATGGGCGGCGGCATCGCCTCGGCGGTGGGACGCGCCCTCGGCGCCGGCCGGCGTGCCGATGCCAACGCGCTGGTACTGCACGCGGTGCTGATCGCGGTCGGGTTCGGGCTGCTGTTCATGGCCGTGGTGCTGCCCGGAGGCCGCTGGCTCTACAGCAGCATGGGCGGCACCGGCGCCGCGCTCACGGCCGCCCTCACCTACTCCAACTGGGTGTTCGCCGGCGCCCTCCTGGTCTGGGTCTTCAATGCGCTGGCTTCCGTGCTGCGCGGCACCGGCAACATGACGCTGCCAGCCTGGGTCACCGTGGGCGGCCTGGTGGCGCTGGTTCCCCTGTCGCCGCTGTTGATCTTCGGCTGGGGTCCGCTGCCCGGCATGGGCATCGCCGGCGGCGCCGCGGCGCTGCTGCTCTATTACTTCGCCGGCTGCTGTGTGTTCAGCGCCTACTTGTGCTCCAACCGCAGCCTGCTGCGGCCGACCCTGCGCGGATTCCGGCTGCGCAGACCGCTGCTGGCCGACATTCTCCGCGTCGGCCTGATCGGCATGGTCTCCACCCTCGCCACCAACCTTACCGTCGCCATCGCCACCTCGCTGGTCGGGCGCTTCGGCACCGCCGCCATCGCCGGCTTCGGCACGGCGGCGCGGCTGGAATACCTGCTGGCGCCGCTGGTGTTCGGGCTGGGCGCGCCGCTGCTCAGCATGGTCGCGACCTGCATGGGTGCCGGCCTGCACGAGCGTGCCCTGCGCGCGGCCTGGGCCGGCGCGGCGCTGGCGTTCGCGCTCACCGAGGCCATCGGGCTGCTGGCGGCCCTGTTTCCGCAGGCGTGGCTGTCGCTGTTCGCCAGCGATCCGGCCATCCTGGACGCCGGCAGCCGCTACCTGCGCATCGCCGGCCCGTGCTACGGCTTTCTGGGCCTTGGCCTGGTGTTGTACTTCGCCTCCCAGGGCGCGGGCAGACTGCGCTGGCCGGTAATGGGCAATGCCGTGCGGCTTGTCCTCGTCGCCAGCGGCGGCTGGGCCGTCCTCGCCCTTGACGGGGGCTTGGCGCAGCTGTTCGCAGTGCTGGCCTTGGCCCTGGTGGTCTACGGGCTGATCATCGCCAGCGCGGTTGCCGGCGGCTCCTGGTTCGGTCCGCTGGGCTGGCCGCGCACGCTTGCCGGCCTGCTGCAGCGGCTCGAAGCGACGCGCCACTGCGCCACCGGCCGCTGATCCGGCTCCGCGACGACATCAAAGCCCCGACGGCGGCGGAATATTCCACGGCGGCACGCCCCGGTGCGGCCGACTCTCCAGCGCCTGCACCGCGGTCTCGAACCAGTCGCGGCGCTGCCGCACCTCCTCCAGGCCGCGCTGCAGCAGTGGCTGCAGCTCCGCCGGCGCGTGTTCCTGGACTTGCTGGTAGGCCTTGCCGGTGCGCTCGGCATGGGTCAGCAGCGCGCGCAGGATGGCATCGTCACCACCAAGCTGCGCCAGCAGCAGGCGGATCTCCTCCAGCCGCCCGCGCAGGTCCAGCCCGCTCGGGATCCTGCCGCCCTGCTCCCGCACGATCCGCTCCAGCCCCTCCCGTCGGCGCCGCGCATCGACCCGGAACGCCGACAGCGTCTCCAGATAGCGAGGATCGGCCAGATGCTCGGCGGCGAGCCGGTAAAGCTCGTCCGCGTCACGTTCCAGCGCCAGCAAGTGCTCGAGCCGCCGCAGCGTTTCCTGCCGTTCATGCTCGCGTCTCAACATGGTCACCTCCCGGCCACGGCTCGCGCGCGACCGTGCCTGCTCTTGCAGGCACAGGAATGGGCTCGCCGCGCGCAAAAGCAATCCCTCCCCCTGCTGCATTCGTCCCCATCGTCCCTATATGCACCCTGCGGCGACCGCGGGAGCGAAAGCCCGCCCCGGCCGCCAGGGCAAGAGAGGGGAATTGCGATGGCTTCCATCACCAAGCACGCCATCTGGATCGCAGTGGCCGTCGTCGGCGCCTTCGCGTTGGGCTCCGTGGCCTTGTCGCGTGGCGAAACCATCAACGCGTTGTGGATCATGATCGCAGCGGTGTCCATCTACCTAGTGGCTTACCGCTATTACGCGCTGTATCTGGCCAGGACCGTGGTCGGGGCCGACCCGACCCGAATGACGCCGGCGGTGCGCTACAACGACGGCCTCGATTTCGTCCCCACCAACAAATACGTGCTGTATGGCCACCACTTCGCCGCCATCGCCGGCGCCGGCCCGCTGGTCGGCCCCGTGCTGGCAGCGCAGATGGGCTACCTGCCCGGGATGCTGTGGATCATCATCGGTGTGGTGCTGGCCGGCGCGGTCCAGGACTTCATGGTGCTGTTCGTCTCCACCAGGCGCGACGGCCGCTCCCTGGGCGAGCTGGTGCAAGAGGAAATGGGCTACGTACCGGGCGTGATCGCCTTGTTCGGCGCCTTTTTGATCATGATCATCATCCTCGCCGTGCTAGCGTTGATCGTGGTCAAGGCGCTGGCGGAAAGCCCCTGGGGCACCTTCACCATCGCGGCGACCATCCCCATCGCCATCGGCATGGGCCTGTGGATGCGCTTCGTGCGGCCCGGACGCATCGGCGGCGTCTCAGTGGCGGGCTTCATCCTGCTCATTCTCGCCATCGTCATCGGCGGCCAGGTCGCCGAGAGTCCGATCTGGGGCCCGGCCTTCACCCTGACCGGAGTCCAGCTGACCTGGCTGCTGATCGGCTACGGCTTCATCGCCTCGGTGCTGCCGGTCTGGCTGCTGCTGGCGCCGCGCGACTATCTCTCCACCTTTCTCAAGATCGGCGCCATCATCGCGCTGGCAATCGGCATCGTGGTCATGGCGCCGGACCTGAAGATGCCGGCGCTGACCCGCTTCACCGATGGCACCGGCCCGGTCTGGGCCGGCTCGCTGTTCCCATTCTTGTTCATCACCATCGCCTGCGGCGCGGTATCAGGCTTCCACTCGCTGATCTCCTCCGGCACCACGCCCAAGCTGCTGGACAACGAGAAGAACATGCGCTTCATCGGCTACGGCGGCATGCTGATGGAGTCGTTCGTCGCCATCATGGCGCTGATCGCCGCCAGCATCATCGAGCCGGGCGTCTATTTCGCCATGAACAGCCCGGCCGCCCTGATTGGCACCAGCGCGGAAAGCGCGGCAGCCGTGGTCAGCGGCTGGGGATTCGCGGTCACGCCCGAGATGCTGACCCAGACCGCCGAGGACGTGGGCGAGGCGACTATCATTTCGCGCGCCGGCGGCGCTCCCACCCTGGCGGTCGGCATGGCCCACATCTTTTCCGCCCTCACTGGCGGCGGCCAGGCCATGATGGCGTTCTGGTATCACTTTGCCATCCTGTTCGAGGCCTTGTTCATCCTCACCGCCGTCGACGCCGGCACGCGCGCCGGCCGCTTCATGCTGCAGGACCTGCTCGGGGCCTTCATCCCGCCGCTGCGAAGGACCGATTCCTGGAGCGCCAACCTGATCGCCACGGCGCTGTGCGTCGGCGCCTGGGGGTATTTCCTCTATCAGGGCGTGGTGGATCCGCTCGGCGGCATCAATACCTTCTGGCCCCTGTTCGGCATCTCCAACCAGATGCTGGCCGCGGTGGCGCTGATGCTGGTCACGGTGGTGCTGTTCAAGATGAAGCGCGAGCGCTATGCCTGGGTGGCGATACTGCCCACGGCCTGGCTGCTGATCTGCACGCTGACCGCCGGCTGGCAGAAGATCTTCCATGCCGACCCCCGGATCGGCTTCCTCTCCCACGCCGCTGGGCTGCGGGAAGCGGCAGCGCGCGGCGAGGTGGTAGCGCCGGCGAAGAGCATGGCCCAGATGCAGCAAACCATACTCAACGACTACATCAACGCCAGCCTCACGGTGCTGTTCATTCTGGTGGTGCTCAGCATGCTGTTCTTCAGCATCCGCGCCTGCCTGCAGGCCCTACAGTTCGACCACCCCACAGTGAGAGAAGCGCCTTTCCAAACCATGCCACAGCCCGGAACCTCCACCGGGCCTGTCGGACGAGGGATGTGAGATGACTCCAGCACTGCGCCAATGGGGCCGGCTCCTGCAGCAGACCATGCACCTGATGGTCGGGCTGCCCGACTATGCGGCCTATCTCGAGCACATGCGCCGCTTCCATCCGGAGCGGCGCCCGATGAGCGAGGCCGAGTTCTTCCGCGACCGGCAGGCCGCCCGCTACCGGCGCGGCGGCGGACGCTGCTGCTAGCCCGGCCCGGCCGGCATGTGCTGCCAGAGCAGCCGCAGGCCGGCGAGAATGGCCAGATGGAGCGGATAAAAAACGTAGAACGCGTAGCGGGCTCCGGCAGGCGTGGTCTGCCGCTGCCCCCGAGTCCAGAGCAAAAACGCGGCGGCGCTGGCGGCAAGCCCGACAACCAAGTACGACGACAGGCCCCACAGCTGCGGCCCGAGCCAGAGAAACCCCAGCGCGGCGGCCGCCTGCCACGGCCACGAGCCGGCCAGCATGACGGCAGCCGCGGGCACCGCTGCCGCGCCGGCCCAGCCGTAGTCCGAAACCAGCCCCGGCAGCAAGGACAGTGGCGCCAGCCAGGGCCGCCCGCCACGCCAGGCCAGCACCGCCGCCACCCCCCAGAGCAGGGTGAATACCGTGTTCAAGTGCCACCAGGGCGTGCCCAGCGCGAGCTGGAAGAACGGCTGCGCCAGCAGCGCGCAAAGCGTCAGACGGATCAGATAGCGGCGGGGAGCACGGGTTTTCAGGGCGCCGAAGGCGGCGGCGAAGACGAAGACCGGAAACGCGACCCGCCCGATCAGGGTCATCGTCTCGCTGGCGCGGGCCAGCAAGGCAGCGTTGACGTGATCCACCGTCATGGCGCAAAGCGCCAGCCACTTCAGCGAATCGAGCAGCCGGGTCGTACTCACGGCGTCGCAAGCCCCATTCCGTGCCTTGATCACAAGATGGGGCTGCCGCATCCTTCCCGCACTCGCCGCTCCCGTCAAGCCACCAGCAGCACCGCCAGGCCGAGCAGCAGCCCAGCCGCCATCACCGGGATGGTCTGCAGCGCCAGCGTGCGCCCGCCGATCATGCCGATCAGCCCGGCTTTCACCACGCTGTTGCCAAAGGCAGCCAGGAAGATGCCGCGCGCCGCCACCATCTCGCTCAGCTCGTTTTGCGCGCTGTTGGCCAGCGACAGCGTGATGGCGTCGACATCGGTCAGCCCGGACAGCAGCGCGACCAAGTACACGCCGACGTCGCCCAGCCAGCGCCGCGCGCCTTCGACCAGAAACAGGATGAGCACCAGCAGGGCGGCGAAGCGCAGCGCCGGCCCCAGCTCGAAGGGGTTCTTGAGCGGCGGCGGGCCGGCCGCTTCGGGCTGCTGGGTCGCGTGGCGGTAGTAATACAACGCGCCACCGGTGTAGACCGCGCAGGCGGCCAGCAGCGGCGCCAGCAGGGCAGGCAGCAGCACGGGGTTGACCAGAGCGACCTCGATCAGCACGCGCGGGAACATCAGCGCCGAGGTCGCCAACAGCCCGGCCGCCAGGTCCGAGCGGATGGCCGGGGCGTCGAGGCGTGCCAATGTCACCGTCATCGCCGTCGACGAGACCATCCCCCCCAGCACAGCGGTCAGCACCAGGCCATGATGCGCCCCCAGCAGGCGCACTGCCGCGTAGGCCGCGAAGCCGATGCCGGCGATCAGCACCACCATCCACCAGGTGGTGTAGGGATTGAATGCCTCCCAGGGACCGTAGCCCTGATTGGGCAGATTGGGCAGCAAGACCACCGAGATGAACAGCAGCTTGAGCGCGCCTCCCAGCTCGGCCTCGGTCAGCTGATGCAGCAGGCTGTGCAGGCGGGTCTTGAGGTTCAGCAGCAGCGCGACGACGATGGCGCAGGCAGCCGCCAGCAGGCGGCTCTCCACCAAAGCTAGGCTGCCGAGCAAAAAGGTCAGCAGCAGCGCCACCTCGCTGGTCATGCCGTGGTCGCCGGTGCGCTTGACCTCGACCACGTAGGCGACGATCACCAGTAGGGCCACCAGCACCAGCGTGGCGATCCAGGCCCAGACGCCGAAATAGTTCTGGCTGAGCGCCGCCAGACCGCCCAGCAGCCCAGTCAGCCCGAACGTGCGTATGCCAGCCATCTGTTCGCTGTCGGCGTCGTCGCGCGCGCGCCAGGCTCGCTCGGCTCCGATCAGCAGCCCAATGCCGAGTGAAGTCGCAAGATTGAGAGACAGCTCGAGATCCATGGCCGGTGGTTATGCCTTGCTTCGGAAGGTCGCAGTCTAACCAAATCCGCGGCGCCAATCCTGTTGCCGACCCCGGGGGCACGGCAGTCAGCGGGGCGCTTGCGTAATTTGCTGCCTGGGCAGTAACATGTCATGGTCTTGTAACGTGACGAGGCTGCCTTGACCCGGCTCCGCACCAGGACCTGTAGCAACGAAGAGACGGTCGACCCTCAGTCCGACCTCGGCTGGCTGCTAGTGACCGGCCGCAACCGGCTGCTCGCCAGGATCGACCAGGTCCTGGCGCCGCTTGATCTGACCGCGGCGCAGTGCGGAGTCCTGCTCGGCATCGAGCGCTTCGACGCCAACACACCGGCGGCTCTCTGCGAGTTGCTGGACTACGACCGCGGCGCCATGACCCGCCTGCTCGATCGGCTGGAGGCCAAGGGGCTGCTGCAGCGCCGCCCCAACCCGCATGACCGTCGCGCGGTGGTGCTGGAGCTGACCCCCAAGGGGCAGGCGCTGTGCCCCCAGGTCCAGCCCCGCATCGACAGCGTCTTCGCGCAGGCGCTCAGGGGACTCGAACCCGAACAGGCCAAGACCCTGGTCTCCCTGCTGTGCCGGGTGGTCCTCAATCTCGAATAAATTTTTTTCAGCAAATCGCTGCCTTGGCAGCAAACTCAAGCCGGCAAAACGAGACCGGCGCCTGGCATGGACGCCGCCTGACCAACGCCTTCTTCACCGAAGGCATGCACAACGACGCCGACAACACGACAAGCAGAGCCATGCCAAAAGCAGAAATCAGGGAAATCCTTAAAGCATTCGGAAACTTCATATTCCTTTCGCTTTTTCTGCTGATATCTCCAGCCCTTGTTTATCTCGATTCCGTCGTCCTTGGCTATGGAATCAGAGAGCACAGCTTCACTGAATATGCGCAAGAAATCTTTCTTTTCGTCGCAGCCATAGCGTTTTTCTTGCTGGCTTGCCGAAACAAGGATTTCCGCGGCTTCGCCATTCTCGTGGGCGGCTTCTTCGGCGCGATGCTGATTCGCGAGTTCGACGCCCTCTTCGACCGGGTCTGGCATGGCTTCTGGGTTTATCCAGCCGTCGCCTGGAGCCTGGGTATGGTGCTGCTGGCTGCCCGCTACCGCCAGAGCCTGTTGCCGGCCATGGCGTCCGCCACCCGCTCGCACGCCTTCGTGTTCGTCATGATCGGCCTGGCGACGGTGCTAGCCTACAGTCGCGTCTTCGGCACCGGCTCGCTCTGGCGCGCCGTGATCGCAGAGCCGGACATCGCCCGCGCGGTCAAGGATACGGTACAGGAAGGTCTCGAGCTCATGGGCTATCTGCTGATCGTTTACGGCTCGATCCGCTTCGTCGGTGCCCGCCTGCGCAGCGCCCAGGCGCCCAGGATTTTCGCGATCGACCGGAAGATCGCGCTAGCCGGCGCGGTCAACTGCGACGTCGAAGCCGCCAGCGATGCCGCCATTCTCCGGCAACGAAAAACCAATTAAAATTTCTTTTTCTTTTCAAAACCCCCTCGCTAGCAGCAGCCAATGACTGCTGCTAGCGCAATACATCCCTTTCTCTTCCGGCTGGAAACCGGTTCGGTTCGGACTTATATTTTTAATTGCATAGGCTTTACAGCGTTGATCGCAACTGTAGCCGTCGTCGACGGCAGGAGGCTGGGGATGAGCACACTGGTGATGGAGCCAACCGCCCAGGCTGCCTGGCAACGCCTGGTCAAAGAGGCCGAAGCCCGTCTACATTGCCAGCTAGATGAGGAGCAGGAGAGCTATCTCGTCTTCCTGCTGATGCGCTATCTGACGCGGCCCGACATCGTCAAGACCATCCTGGCCCTGCGCTTCCTGGAAGCCCTGGGATCGAGCGGCCGGCTGCGGCAGGATCGCTTGCAGAACGTCGCGGACCAATGCTTGATCTATGCCGGCTTTTTCCCGGAGCAGGCGCAGCGCCGGCGCGTGCGCATCGGCTACTTCGTCGATCTTGGGCGGAGCGCCTACATGGATCTCGCCACCAACGGCCCGGCCGGCACTTCCCGCCTGTTCGCCAGCCTGGCCGAGGCTTTCGTGACGCTGATAGACTTGCTGCGCGCCATGCGCCAGAGCGGGCAGCGGCTGTTCGCCGACGCCCTGCAAGCCGCCGAGACTTGGGCCGAGACCGGCAGCCGCCTGGCTTTCGAGGAGCTGCGCCGCCATACCGACAGCCTGCCGCTGGCTGCCCCGCCCACGACGCTGCAGTAGCCGCGGCGCCGTCATTCCCCTTGGTTATAAGCAAATCATAATTCATTCCTTGAGCGCCATTCCTCGAGTTCTTAGCATGGCCGATCAACCCTCTTCCGGCCGCGTCCCGCGGCGTCCATTTGGTTTGAAGTCGTGCCATGTTGAAAACCATCCGCATCATCGCTGCCTTGCTGGCCGGTGGCCTCGCTGCCGTCCTGCCGGCAGCCGGCCTGGCTGATGAATCGCCTTCCAGAACAAGCGTCTCTCCGCTGCTGACGCCGGCAGAGCTTGAGGCCCTGCTGGATCAGCCCAACGTACGGGTGCTCGATATCCGTCCCCCGGACGCTTACGCAGCCGGGCACATCCCCGGCGCGGTCAACACGCCGTACGGCGAGTTCCGCGGGCCAGCCGACAATGCCGGTGCCCTGCGCAGCGAAGCGGAGCTGACCGCGTTGCTGCGCCGAGCCGGCATCGACCGGGACACCCACGTGGTGGTCGCCCATGCCGGCATCAACGCCACCGATTTCGGCGCCGCCGCCCGCGTCTACTGGACCCTCAAGGCCGGCGGCCTGACCAGGCTGTCGGTGCTGGACGGCGGCACCGGGGGCTGGCAGGCGGCCGGCGGCGCGCTGGACACCAGCGTGCCCGTCATTGAGCCCAGCAGCTTCACCTATCGCTACGACAAGGCGTTGATCGCCGACACCGCAGAGCTGGCAGCCGCCATCCAGGCCGGCCAAACGCCGCTGCTGCTGGATGCCCGCCCTGCCAGCTTCTACAAGGGCGAGCAACGCGTCGACGCCGCGGCGCGCTACGGCACGCTGCCGGGGGCCCGGCAGCTGGAACACAGCAGCTTTTTCAATGCCGACGGCAAGACCCTGAAGCCGGCTGACGAAATCCGTGCCCTCATTGAGCAAGCTGGCCTTGCCGACAACCCGGTAGTGTCCTTCTGCAACACCGGCCACTGGGCTGCCACCAACTGGTTCGTGCTGTCCGAGATCGTTGGTAACGACCAGGTTCGTCTTTATCCGGAATCCATCGTCCACTGGAGCAAGACCGATCTGCCGATGGAGAACCAGCCATCCCGGATAGGCGCGCTCCTACTGGACGCCAAGCGGGCATTGAACAAGTAAGGACCAATCCATGCTGTTTTTGACTCGTCTCGGGCTGGTCTTGGGCGCCTTGGCGCTGGCCTTCGCCGTCATGCTGGGCGGCGGGCTGCGGCAAGGACTGTTGGCCCTGATCGGCATCGGCTTCGGCGCCATCTTGCAGGGCGCGCGCTTCGGCTTCACCACCGGTTGGCGCAACTACATCGAGCGACGCGATCCCCGGGGTCTGTGGGCCCAAATGTTGCTGATCGTGCTGGCGGCAACCCTGACCCTGCCACTGCTGGCCAACAGCAGCAACGGCGAGCTAGTCGGCGCGGTCGCGCCACTGACCATTAGTCTGGTGCTTGGCGCCTTTCTGTTCGGCGCCGCCATGCAGCTGGCCGACGGCTGCGGCTCCGGCACCCTCTACAAGGCCGGCGCCGGAGCGCCGATGTCGGTGGTCGTGCTGCCCACCTTCGCCATCGGCAGCTTCATCGGCGCCTCGCACCAGCCGGCCTGGATTGCCCTTGGCGGCCTGCCGCCTATCGACATGCTGCAGCTGCTCGGCTGGCCGCTCGCGCTGGCCGTCACCGCGGCCGGCTGCGGCCTGGTGGCCTGGCTGGTCGGCCAAGGCGCGCGTCGTCACCGGGCCAGGCTGGAAGCGGCCGGGCAGCGCATCGAATGGGGCTCGGCCAAGCACTGGTGGATAGGAGCAGTCCTGCTGGCCGTGCTGTATCTGGTTCACCTGGTGGTCGCCGGCCAGCCTTGGGGCATCGTCTATGGCATCGGGCTGTGGGGCGCCAAGGCAGCCACGGCGCTAGGCTGGAATCCGGCCGGCGATCCCTTCTGGGGCGTGGCGCCGCACGCGCAGCGGCTGGCCGATCCCATCCTCGCCGACGTCACTTCGGTGACCAACATCGGCCTGATCTTCGGCGCCTTCGCTGCCTCCCGCTGGAACGGCCCTGCTAGGATCAGCGTGCCGCCGGCCAAACGCCTGCTAGTCGCCTCCATCGCTGGCCTGGTGCTGGGCTATAGCTCGCGCATGGCCTTTGGCTGCAATGTCGGCGCCTTCCTCGACGGCATTGCCTCCGCCAGCGTGCATGGCTGGGTGTGGTTCGCCATGGCTTTCGCCGGCTCGCTGATCGGCGTGCAACTGCGCCAACGCGTCAGCAGCCAGGCAATTGGTGCGTCCAGCACCCAAGGGGCGCCGGCATGACCAGAGAACGCACCTTCCGTCTAATCACCGCCCTGTTCTGGCTGCTGTTCGCCGTCCTGGTGACGCTGGATACCTTGGACAGCAGCGGCCACCGGGCCGAGCCGCCGCCGATCGCGCTCGGCAGCGGCCAGGCAGCCAGCGGCGGACATTGCTCGGGGCGCTAAGTGCCCTCTTCCAGCGCCGTCGAGAGACAGCCCTGCGACCGAGCAACCTCGACCAACGAAAATACGGCGGCTACCCGTTGGGTAGCCGCCGTATTTTCAGACCGGCTCGAAGGCCGGCCACGTGCGTCTTAGACTTCTTCCACCGTCGGCAGCTTGTAGTCCTTGAACTGCTCCCGCAGCTTGACCTTTTGCAGCTTGCCGGTGGCGCTGTGTGGCAACTCGTCGACGAAGACTACGTCGTCAGGCATCCACCAGCTGGCGATGCGCCCGCGCAGGAAATCCAGCACACCCTGCTTGTCCAGGTTACTGCCCTGCTCACGCACCACGACCAGCAGCGGCCGCTCGCCCCACTTGGGATGCGGCACGCCGATGACCGCCGCCTCGGCGATTTCCGGATGGCCCACGGCCTCGTTCTCGAGGTCGATGGAGGAAATCCACTCGCCGCCGGACTTGATCACGTCCTTGGTGCGGTCGACGATTTCCATGTAGCCATCGGGATCAATGCGCGCCACGTCGCCGGTGCGGAACCAGCCCTCGGCGTCGAAGGCGCTGGTGTTGGCTTCCGGGTTGCGGTAGTAGCCGCAGGTGATGGCCGGTCCGCGCACCAGCAGCTCGCCAAAGGCCTTGCCGTCATGCGGCAGCCGGTTGCCGTTCTCGTCGACGATTTTCATTTCCACGCCGAACAGGGCCCGGCCCTGCTTGACCTTGATCTCCAGCTGCTTCTCCGGCGGCAGGGAGCGATCCTTCGGCCGCAGGAACGACACCGTACCGACCGGGCTCATCTCGGTCATGCCCCAGCCCTGCACCGCCTGCACGCCATAATCCCGCTCGAACTCGGTGATCATGGCCCCCGGCGCGGCCGAACCGCCGATCAGCACGCGCTTGAGCGCCTTGAACTTCTGCCCGGTCTTGCGCATGTAGCCAAGCAGCCCCAGCCAGACGGTGGGCACGCCCCACGCCTCGGTCACGCCCTCATCGTTGATCAGGGTGGCAAGGCTCTCGCCATCCAGCTTGGGCCCCGGGAAGACGATCTTGGCACCGACCATGGGGCCGAAATACGGCACGCCCCAGGCGTTGACGTGGAACATGGGCACCACGGGCAGCACGGCGCTCTCTTCGTTCAGATCCAGCCCTGGCGTAGCCAGCACCGAGAAGGCATGCAGCAGGGTGGAGCGGTGCGAATAAAGCACGCCCTTGGGATTGCCGGTGGTGCCGGAGGTGTAGCACAGCGAAGAGGCGGTGTACTCGTCGAACTCCGGCCACTCGAACTCGTCGCTCTGATCCTGCAGCAGCTCCTCGTAGCAATAGACGTTGGGCAGGCTGGTCTGGGGCATGTGCTCGGCGTCGGTCATGACGATGTAGCCTTCGACGCCCTTCAGCTGCCCCTGCAGCTTCTCCAGAAGTGGCACGAATGTCACGTCGAGGAAGACGTACCGGTCCTCGGCATGGTTGATGATGTAGGCGAACTGATCGACAGGCAGGCGCGGGTTGATGGTGTGGCAGATCGCGCCGATGCCGGACGTCGCGTAATAGATTTCGAAATGCCGGTAGGTATTCCAGGCGACGGTGGCGATGCGATCGCCCATCTTCACGTCGAGACTGCGCAGAACGTTCGCCAGTTGACGGCTGCGCCGCGCGGCATCGCGATACGTGTAACGATGCAGCAGACCCTCGGCCGTACGCGATACGATCTCCTGATCCGGGAAAGTGGCTTCGGCGTATTTGATGATATGGGAAATCATCAACGGCCTGTCCATCATGAGTCCGCGCATGGCTCTCTCTCCTTTACCTCAGATATGCCGTCTCCGGCTTGTGGAATGTTGTTATTGGCAGGGGACAAGAATATACGGCTCAAGCCGCTGAAGGAAATAGCTTCGGCGCCGAAAATTGGCGCCGAAGCAGGACCAAAACCGGCGCCGCAGCGGAGCCGCGCCGGCGGGAAACAGCCTGTCGCCGGACCTGCCGCTCAGCGGTGCCGGATCAGCAGCACCGGAACCGGCGAGATGCGCACCACCTGCTCGGCGTCGCTGCCCAGCATGACCCGCTCGATGCCGCGCCGCCCATGGGTGCCCAGCACGATGAGATCGGCGCCCCATGCCTTGGCCCGCTCGACGATGACCTCCGAGACCCGTCCGCCCGGGCTTTCCGACAGTTCGGTCTCCACCTCCACGCCCGCCGTCGCGATGTCGCTCTTCGCCTTCTCCAGCAGCTCTTCACCGGCCTTCACCAGGGCAGGGATCAGGTCGCGGATGTAGACCGACGCCGTCTCGAACCCAGCCAGGTGCTCCAGCGGATCGATGATGTGCAACAGTCGAATCTTGCCGCCGGTCACCTTCGCCAGCCGTGCGGCTTCATCCAGCGCCTTGAGCGAGGTCGCGCTGCCATCGATAGGAACCATGATCTTGGTATACATTGAAGCATCTCCTCATAGACGGGTCGCAACGGGCTATCATTCACGATCATGTGCCGCGCCCGCCGGCGCGGGCTTGACGCCAGTCAACCTTGCATCCGATCTGTTGCAATCGGCATGAATCCGATGCCCGGTTAACAGCGGTTAACAGAATAAATGTTCATCGACAGTCGATCGCTCAACAGCCCGCTTCCCTGCAACAGTAGGCGACCGATTTGGGTCTTTGGTTACGGCTCGCTGATCTTCAAGGTCGATTTCCCCTACCTGGAGCGCCGCCGGGCCCGCATCCGCGACTGGGTACGACGCTTCTGGCAGGGGTCGCACGACCACCGCGGGACGCCCGACGCCCCCGGCCGGGTGGTAACCCTGATCCCGCAGAAGGGCGCCGTTTGCGAGGGAGTGGCCTATCTGGTCAGCCCGGAGGTGCTCGCGCACCTCGATTACCGGGAAAAGAACGGCTACCTGCGGCTGGAGACCGAGCTGATCTTCTCCGACCAGGAGACGGCCAGGGGCCTGGTGTATATCGCCACCGAGGACAACCCCGCCTTCCTTGGCCCGGCGCCCGAGGAGGAAATCGCTCGCCAGATCGCCCGCTCCGAGGGGCCCAGCGGCCCCAACCGCGACTATTTGCTCAAGCTGGCCAGGGCGCTGCGCGAGCTGGATGAGCACGACAGCCACGTGTTCGCCATCGAGCGCCATCTCCTCGCCCTGGAAGCCTGAACCTATCCCCTCGCGCCCTGCGGCGGCGCGCGCCTTTGACGTTTACGCCAACGTCAACCAGAATCGAGCGACGGTCAGCCCGCTCGGAACAACAGACCAATGCCCGAAGCCGCCACGACCATCGCCACCAGGGACCACTGGGTAGAGCATCCACGGGGCCGTCTTTTCGCCCGCATCTGGACGCCCTGCGGAAGCCTGAGCGCCACGCACGCTCGCAGCCCCATCGTGCTGTTCCACGACTCGCTGGGCTGCGTGGAGCTGTGGCGCAGCTTTCCGGCCGCGCTATGCGCCGCCACCGGGCGCCGAGTGATCGCCTACGACCGGCTCGGCTTCGGCCGCTCTTCCCCACGCACCGACAGGCTGCATCCCAGCTTCATCCCGGAAGAAGCCGAGACCACCCTGCCTTTGCTGGGCGCGCAGCTGGACTTTGCTCGCTTCATCGCCCTGGGCCATAGCGTCGGCGGCGGCATGGCGGTCCATTGCGCGGCCAGGCATCCGACACGCTGCGAGGCCCTGATCACCATCGCGGCGCAAGCCTTCGTCGAGGACAGGACACGGCAGGGAATCATCGAGGCGCGGGAGCTGTTCCGCCAGCCCGGGCAGTTCGAGCGGCTGCAGCGCTACCACGGCGACAAGACCCGCTGGGTGCTGGAGGCCTGGATCGAGACCTGGCTGGCGCCGGAATTCGCCGACTGGTCGCTCAGGGAAACACTGCCCAAGGTCGCCTGCCCAACACTGGTGATCCACGGTAGCGAGGACGAGTACGGCTCCACCGTGCATCCGAAGCTGATCGCCGAGCTAACCAGCGGTCCTTCGCGGCTGGAGATCATGCTGGGCGTGCGGCATGTCCCCCACCGCGAACAGGAGTCGCGGGTGGTCGCCTGCGTCGCCGACTTCCTCGCGGCGCACTACACCTGAGCCAGGCCCCCTTCCGCCGGCTTCAGCCGCTGCCTCGCGACGCCCCGCGCTCACGGGCCAGAGTCGGACTGACTTCATCTCGGGTCGGCGGCATCTGTCCCTCGGCGATCACCACCTCCACGCGCCGGTTCTGCGCCCGTCCTTCCGGCTGGGCATTGCTGGCGACCGGATAGTCCTCGCCCAGGCCAACGCTGCGCACCCGGTCCCGGCCGATTCCGCGCTGCGCCAGCGCAGCCCGCACCGCATCGGCCCGCCGCTCCGACAGCTGCTGGTTGTAGCCGGCGTCGCCGGTGGCGTCGGTATGCCCCTCGATCAGGACCAGATAATCGGGATTGTCACGCAGGTACTGGGCCAGCCGATCGAGCGTGCGCTCGGCGCCGGGCTGCAGCTCGGCGCTGTCGAAGGGGAACAGGAACTCGCCCAGAGTCAGCACGATGCCGCGTTCGGTCTGCTGCGGCTCCAGCTCCGCCAGCTGCTGCTGGGCGTCGCGTAGCTGCGCCTGCAGCCGCTCCGCTTCTCGCCGCGCCATCTCGGCCTCACTGCGGGCCCGCGTCAGCTCACTGTCGTCCGGGCCGACCGCGGCGAATCCCGTCGCCAGCGCCATCTCCCGCTGCGCCAGGGCCTGGGCGATCTGCGCCCGCCGGTGCGCCAGAAAGGCCCAGTGCTCAGTGTCGCCCCGCTCTTCCACACTGCGCCAGGCAAACTCGGCCCGGCTCAGGTCCTGCTGGGCCTGTTCCAGCGCCGTCGGCGCATACTGCCTGACCGTGGGATCTTCCTCTGCCTGGGCGACCGCCTCCCGCGCCTCGAGCAGCGCCTGCGGCGGCTGTGGCGTGGTCGCGCAGCCTGCTGCCAGCAGCAGTAGCAAGGACAATGGCAGAAGTTTACGGCAACTCATCGCAATCCCTCCCTGCGTGCCTGTTGCTGGCGCCGCGCCTCGCTATCGCGTATGGCCATCTCGACCAGCTGCTCGATGCGGGCCCGATCGGCCTCCACCTGCGCCAGCTGGGCGGCCACCAGCGCTTCCTCGGCCAGCTGCGCCGCCGCGGCACGGTTGCCAACCGCAGCCGCTTCCCTGGCCCGCTGCAGCTTCAGCTGGGCTTCGCTTAGCTGCGCGGGCGCATACTGACCCGCCTCCTGCAGCTCCGCCTGCTCGATGGCGAGATCGGCTCGCACCAAATCCATGCTCTGGGGCATCTGATGAGCACATCCGGCCAGCAGCATGGTGATCGCTGCCGACGTGCTCGCGCAGAGACTGACGCGCATCCTGCTTCCTCCCTGAAGAAAATCCGATCGCGTCACCGCGGCAAACCTGCCCATGCAATGGCGCAATCCGCTGCTTGCGCTCCTTTATCAGCACCTCCTGATGCATCGGTATCCTGTAGCGACGATTCAAGTACCCGTTCACATTCGCCTTCCACCGCGCACGGCAGCGCCCCTGAGCGCTGCGCTTGCAGAGAGCGACACCAGCCCCCACAACCGCAGCAATACGCTGCGACGAGGAGGCACCCATGCCTGCATCAGTGGAGCCCGTCAAAGGCCGCTGGTACTACCACCCCCAGACCGGACGGCGGCTGCAGGTAACCTGGGTAGACAAAGGCACCGAGCTGGTCGAGGCGTGCGACGAGAACGGCCACACCGAGTTCTATCCGCAAGCGGAATGGCACGCGCTGGAGCTGGAGCCGCAAACCGACGAGCCTTTGCTCGGGGAGCCGCGGCGCGATCTTTCCAACGAGGAATATCGGCGGGCTACTGGCTGGGCGGAGAAAAGCCCGGACGACTTCCCGGACGGCTGACGGCGAGGAACTGCTCCTGGCCGGCGCCCGCTCCCCCGCACCCCGACTTGGCAGCGGTCGACTTGTCCCCTAACTAACCCGGGGTGGGCATGGCAGCCGCCATCCCGCCGACTCGACAGCACACAGCCTGCATGTCATCGAGGCCTTCGTGAAACGACCTGCCACGGCATGGCGCTTGCTTGCCATTGCACTGCTCGGCATCGGCATACCGGCCTGCCAGCGTGAAACGCCACCCCAGCCGGAGCCAGGACCGATACCGGTGACCGTGGTCACCCTCGAGGCCCAGCCGGTGACGCTCACCCGCGAGGTGTCGGGCCGTGCCAGGGCCTCGCGGATCGCGGAGATCCGCCCCCAGGTCAGCGGCATCGTCCAGAAACGGCTGTTCGAGGAAGGCGCCCAAGTAGAAGCTGGCCAGCCCCTGTATCAGCTCGACGACGCGACCTACCGGGCGGATGTGGCCAGCGCCGAAGCGGCGCTGGCACGCGCCAGGGCGATGCTGGAGGCAGCCCGGCCCAGCGCGGCCCGCGCCCGTAAGCTCATCAAGACCAACGCCATCAGTCGCCAGGACTACGAGGCCGCCATCTCCCAGCTGCTACAGGCCGAAGCCGAGACCAAGGTGGCCGAGGCCGCGCTGCAGCAAAGCCGAATCGCGCTCGGTTACGCTCGCATCTCGTCACCGATCAGCGGCCGCATCGGCCGCTCAGCCGTGACGGAAGGCGCCCTGGTGACCGCCAATCAGGCCGAGCCGCTGACCACGGTCCAGACGCTCGATCCCATTCACATTGACCTGAGCATGTCCGCCAGCGAATTGCTGGCGCTGCGGCAGGAGCTTGAGCGTGGCAATCTGCACCGGGTCGACGACGTACCGGTCACCATCCTGCTCGATAACGGCACGGTTTATCCCCACGAGGGACGGGTGGCTTTCACCGACGTCACCGTCGATCCCTCCACCGGCAGCGTGTTGCTGCGGGTGACCGCGCCCAATCCGGATTTCCTGCTGCTGCCGGGCATGTACGTACGCGCCCGGGTCAGCCTGGCACAACGGCAGCAGGCCATCCTGGCGCCGCAGCAGGGCATCATGCGTGACCCCAAGGGCAATGCCAGCGCTCTGGTCGTCTCGGCGGCGAACCGGGTCGAGCAGCGCCAGGTCGAGGTCAGCCGCACCATTGGCGATCGCTGGCTGGTCGAGCAGGGTCTGGCGGCTGGCGATCGCGTGATCGTCGAAGGCCTGCAGAAAGTCCAGCCCGATGCGCTGGTTGAGCCCATCGAGCAGCAATTGGCCGGCACCGCCGACTCCCCGTCGCCAGACCCCACAGCCCCCGGCAACGAGACGACAACGATGGCAGACTCGAAATGAGCAGCGCACCCGGTTGCGCCGCCGACGCCAGTCTTCAATCCCGACTGCAAACCGTCCCTTTCAGGCAGGCCAACAATCCACCTTTCAATTTTGACCGGATTGATTAATCCTTGGATAAAGATTTTCTTCTTTCCTGGCGATTTTCCTGGCGATGGCACAAGCGAGGCCATGAGCTTCGAGCATCGATCATTCAGCCTTGATCCTATACTTCCTACTGGCGTGGCCTGAAAACGCCTTTCGTCAGAAAAAGGAAAAAAGAGATAAACAAAACAAAAACTTGCACCACAATTTCGAACCGAGCCCCTATTGAGCGCGATGACCATCACCTCTGCTGCAAGACTCGAACTGCGCCTGCTCGGTGAACTGCATGCGGCCATCGACGGCTCGCCTCTCTGCGGCAAGCTGTACGACAAGGTGCTTGGACTGCTTGCCTATCTCGCCGTAGAATCGGATCGGGCCCACTCGCGGGAAAGGCTGGCTGATTTTTTCTGGCCGGAAATTGCGCCCGAAAGCGCTCGCACCAACCTGCGCCAAGCGCTCTATCATCTCCGCCGCGCTTTGAATGGCGAACGCTTCCTGCAGATCCAGCGCGATCGCATCAGACTGGCGCCTGACGCTCCCTTTTGGCTCGACCTGCACGAGTTCCGGAAGCCGCTACCGGAATGCGATCAATGCCGCTCGCTCAAGGCGCCCGAGCGCTGCCTGTCCTGCCTGCATTTACTTGAAAATCGCAGCACCTTGTATCGCGGCGCGTTTCTGCAAAATCTCGACATAGAGGATGCTCCCGAATTCCAGGAGTGGCGGTCGAGCTGGCAGGAAATCCTCTTTCGCGAAGCGCTGGCCATCCACGAAACGCTACGGACCGCTTATGAGCGCCGCGGCGATCTCTCCAAGGCGCTCGACCATGCCCACCGCACCGTGGCGCTCGATCCCTGGAACGAGGAGGGACACCGGCAGCTGATGCGCCTGCTCGCCATGAGCGGTCAGCGCGCCGCCGCGC
>Ga0079224_100001322_pt1 | contig 28182 bp, 32 predicted proteins | sample Stecom2015_FD_80414 | JGI IMG/M metagenome (GOLD analysis project Ga0079224, IMG submission 80414) | Agricultural soil microbial communities from Utah to study Nitrogen management - Steer compost 2015 | ecosystem: Environmental > Terrestrial > Soil > Agricultural land | place: USA: Utah... | reverse complement strand
GTGCCGGTTATCGAGGGCATCGCGAAGCGCGCGAACGTGCCCGTGTCCATCGACACCTACAAGGCGGGCGTTGCCGAGCGGGCACTCGATGCGGGTGCGATGATCGTCAACGACATCAGCGCGCTCACCTACGACCCATCGCTCGCCGCGGTGGCGGCGCGCCGGCGCGCACCGGTCATCCTCATGCACAACCGCGGGCGCTCCGCGAAGATGTACGAGTTCGCGGAGTACGGTGATGTCGTTGCCGACGTCTCGCGCGAACTTGCCGAGCGGGCGGCCGAAGCCCATGCCGCCGGCATCGCGCGGTCCGCCATCGTGCTCGATCCCGGATTCGGATTCGCGAAGCGGGCCGAGCACTCGATGCAGGCGCTGGCCGGGTTCGCGCGCCTGCACGCGCTGGGTTATCCGCTGTTGTCGGGGCCGTCACGCAAGTCGTTCCTGCAGGCCGGCCTGGGCGAACGGCCGCCGTCCGGGCGGCTCTGGGGCACTGCCGCGGCTGTCACGGCGTCTGTGCTGGCCGGCGCGCACATCGTCCGCGTTCACGACGTTGCGGAGATGGTCGACGTCGTCCGCGTGGCTGACGCGGTCGCCCGAATACGGCCCGATTCCGCCTGAAATCGCACAAACTCGCATACACTTGCTGGCGTGGTCGGCCAGCTGACCGAGATGTTCAGGCGTCCCCCGCTGTCGTGGTGGGACATCGTCGACATCCTCATCGTCGCGGTCCTCATCTATGAGTTTCTGAAGCTCATTCGCGGGACCCGCGCCGTGCAGATGGCGCTCGGCTCGGTGCTGGTCCTGCTGCTGTTCTATATCTCGCGTCTGGCGCCGCTGCAGACGGTCAACTGGCTCATCCGGAACGTGCTCGTCTACGTCGGATTCGCGGCCATCGTCATCTTCCAGCACGACATCCGCCGCGCGCTCGCGAATCTGGGCCGCGCGCCGTTCTTCCGATACTTCTCGCGGGCGGAAACCGCGGACGAGATGGTCGAGGAGGTGGCGGTGGCGGCCTCGATGCTGGCTTCGAAACAGATCGGCGCGATCATCGCGATCGAACGCGAGATCGGCCTCCGCAACTACATCGAGAGCGGCATTCCGCTCGACGCGGCCGTGACCTACGATCTGCTGGTGACGATCTTTCAACCGGGGTCGCCTCTGCACGACGGCGCGGCGCTGATTCAGGAGGGCCGGATCGCGGCGGCCGCATGCTTTCTGCCGCTGACGGTCAACCCGAAGCTGGATCGCGATCTCGGCACGCGGCACCGCGCGGCCATCGGTCTCACCGAAGAGACCGACGCGCTGGCGGTCATCGTGTCCGAGGAACGCGGTGAGATTTCACTGTCGGTCGACGGCACGCTCGAACGGCATCTCTCGCCCGATGTGCTGCGCGATCGGCTGCACCATCTGATCCGCGAGCGTCGGGCACGCACGCGGCGCCTGCCCGAACGGACGGTGCGGTGATGGCCTACAACCCGTTCCGCAACTTCGGCCTGAAGGCGCTCGCGCTCGCGATTGCCGTGCTCGTCTGGTTCACGATGGGCGGCGAGTACGTCGTCGAGCGCATCGTGCAGGTGCCCCTCGAGATGCGCAATCGCCCCGAGCATCTCGAGCTGGTCGGCAATCCTCCCGACCAGATTGAAGTGCGGCTGCAGGGCCCGTCCGGCGTGTTGAGCCGTCTCCAGCCCGGCGACGTCGTGGCCATTCTCGATCTCGGATCGGCGCGGCCCGGCGCACGCCTGTTCCATCTGCGCACCGATGAGGTGCGGACGCCGTTCGGCGTCACCGTATCGCAGGTCGTGCCGCAGACCGTGTCGCTGGCGTTCGAGATCGGCGAGTCGCGCATGGTGCCTATCCGCGCGGATATCGAAGGCGATCCCGCCCCGGGGTTCGCGCGCGGCGACGTCACGGTCACGCCGGGCTCGGTTGACGTCATCGGCCCTTCGTCGGATCTGCACGCGCTGCGTGAGGCCTCGACCGAGCCGGTTTCGATCGACGGCGCAACGGAGACCGTCGTTCAGCGCGTGACCGTGGGCGTCGACGATGGCGCGCTACGGTTGCGACAGCCAGTGACGGCCGAGGTTCGCGTCGAGATTCTGCCTGCGCCCATCGAACGGACCCTGTCGAGCGTCACCGTCAGCGTTCGCAATCGCCCGGATGGCACGACGGTGCGGACGTCTCCGGAAACCGTCAGCGTCGCGATGCGGGGCTCGCGTGAGGCGCTTGCCGCCCTCGATCGCGGCGCGGTGACGGCATTCGTCGACCTTGCCGGCCTGCGGCCCGGCCGGTACAATCTGCCGGTACGGGTCGAGCCCTCCCCAGACTTTCTCGTGACGCGCATCGAGCCGTCCGTCGTCGAAGTCATCATTCGATAGCCCTGACCAGACCGTGACTGATCAAGCCGATCCCAACGTTCTCTTCGGCACCGACGGCGTTCGTGGTGTCGCGGGTTCGCATCCGCTCGATATTCCGACGGTCACGCGCCTCGGTGCCGCCATCGTGCGTGCGCTCGCACACAATGGTGTGCCGGTGCGTCCGCGCGTGCTCATCGGACGCGACACGCGCGAGTCGGGGGCCTGGATCGAGCGCGCGCTGGCGCGCGGCGCGACGTACGAAGGGGCGATGCTCGAGAGTGCGGGAGTGATTCCGACGCCCGCGATCGCCTACCTGACGGCCACACGCGGCTACGATCTCGGAATCGTCATTTCGGCATCGCACAATCCGTACGAGGACAACGGCATCAAGCTGTTCGATGGCAACGGCGGAAAACTGGCCGAGGGCACCGAACGCGAGATCGAAGCGATCGTCGCCGACCGCGCGTTTCAGCGCAGCCTCGACGAGTGGCTCGAGACGCTGGCCGCGGGGCCGGCCGGCGTTGTGTCGCGCGTGGAACTCACCGACGCCTACCTCGCCCACGTGGCGCGCATGCTGCCCGATCACGAGGGCCTCAGCGGCATGAAGATCGCCATCGACTGTGCGAACGGCGCGACCAGCATGGCCGCGCCGCGGCTGCTCGATGGCCTCGGTGTGCTCAAGAAGGTGATCGGGGCCGAGCCCGACGGTCGCAATATCAATCTCGCCTGCGGTTCGACGCATCCTGAACAGCTCGCGGCGGTTGTCCTCGATCAGCAACTCGAGATGGGCGTGGCCTTCGACGGCGACGGCGATCGGGCGATCTTCGTCACGCACAACGGCAAGATCGTCGATGGCGACGCGGTACTGCTGATGTGCGCGCTGCACCGGAAGACCCTGAATCTGCTGCCCGGCGATGCCGTTGTCGCGACCGTGATGAGCAACATCGGGCTCGAGCGGAAGCTTGCCGAATACGGGATTTCGCTGGTGCGTTGTCCGGTCGGCGACAAGCACGTGCAGGAGACAATGCAGAAGCACGGCATCGCGCTGGGCGGCGAGCAGTCCGGCCACATCATCTTCCGTGAGCATCTGCAGACGGGCGACGGCCTGGCGACGGCGCTCGCCGTGCTGCGCGTGATTGCCGACACCGGCCGGTCGCTCGCGTCACTGGCCTCCGATCTCGTGACCTATCCGCAGGTGCTGCTCAACGTGCGCGTGCGCGAGAAGAAGCCGATCGAGAGCGATGCAGCGCTGGTCGAGGCCATCCGCAGGGTCGAAGCATGCCTGGGCGACGAGGGCCGTCTGCTCGTGCGCTATTCGGGAACGGAGCCGCTGCTGCGCATCATGATCGAAGGGCGCAACGAGCAGGAGATCCGCGCGTGGGCCGAGACGATCGCCGCGACGGTCAAGACGAAATGACCGGCACCCGGCGCGTCCGTCTCAGCGTCAACGTCAACAAGGTCGCGACCCTTCGCAACTCGCGCGGCGGAGCCGTACCGAGCGTGCTCGAGGCCGTCGATGTCTGCATCGCGGCGGGGGCGCCTGGCATCACGGTGCACCCCAGAGCCGACGAGCGGCACATCACAGCCAGAGACGTGCGCGACATCGCGGCGCGTCTCGCGCCGCTCCGCGATCGCGTCGAGTACAACATCGAAGGCGATCCCCGGCCCGACCTGATGGACCTCGTGCTCGAGGTCAAGCCGCACCAGTGCACGCTCGTGCCGGTCGTGCCAGGCGAAATCACGAGTCAGGCGGGTTGGCCGGCCGATACGTCGACGGAACGGCTCGTCGCGATCGTGCGGCGCCTGCAGCTCGAGGGCATTCGTGTCAGCCTGTTCGTCGATCCCCAGGAGGCAGCCATCCGCTGGGCCGCGCATGTCGGTGCCAACCGTGTGGAGTTGTACACAGAGCCGTACGCGCGCGACTTCCTCGCCGGCGGCACGACGCGCGACGCGGCCTTCGCGGCCTATGCCGCGGCCGCCGAACTTGCGCACGCGCTCGGTCTCGGCGTCAATGCGGGGCACGACCTCGATCTCGACAACCTTCCGCTGTTCAAGACCGTGCCGCACCTCGATGAGGTCTCCATCGGCCACGCATTGATCAGCCGGGCGCTCTTCACCGGCCTCGACCGCGCGGTCAGAGACTATCTGAGTGTGTTGGTATGATCGGTTGGCAGTGAGCCGTGGGCCGTGGGCAGACCGCCAGCCGCCCACCGCGCACCGCCCACTATTCGTATGTCCCGCGAATCTCTGATCTTCGCCATTTCAGGCACCGTCTTCGGCCTGATCGTCGGCTGGCTGATCGGCAGCCAGCGGCCCGTGCAGTCGCCTCCGGCTGCCGCGGCTCAGGCAGCGCCGGCGCCCGCGCAGGCCGCCAGCGGCGCGACCCGGGCGTTCGACCAGTCGCGTGCCGAGGCGCTGGCCACGCAGGCCTCGTCTGAGCCGGCCAACGCGGCCGTCAGGGCGCAACTCGGCAACGTCTACTTCGATGCCGATCGTTTCGACGAGGCCATCCGCTGGTATCAGGAGTCGCTGGGTCTGAACCCGCGCGATCCGAACGTCAGTACCGACCTCGGCATCGCGTACTACTACACGAACCAGGCCGACCGCGCGCTCGAGCAGTTCGCGCATTCGCTGAGCGTCGATCCCGTGCACACGAAGACCCTGCTCAATCAGGGCATCGTCCTCGCCTTCGCGAAACAGGATCTCGATGGCGCCGCGCGCTCGTGGGAGCGTGTCGTCGAACTGGCTCCGGCATCGCCGGAAGGTCAGGCCGCGAGCCGCGCCCTCGAGGGTCTCCGGTCGGCGCACCCTGCGGCCGGCGGGGGGACCGGAGGATAGTGGTGGGCTGGATCATCCGCATCATCCTGATCCTCATCATCCTCAGGATCATCTGGCGCCTGGTGATGGGGCCGTTCCGCCGCCCGCGCCACGAGCGTCGCGCCACGCGCACGTCGATGCCGCTCAAGCGTGATCCCGTCTGCGGCACCTACGTGCTGCCCGACCGTGCGGTACGCACGGGCTCCGGCGACGACACGGTCTACTTCTGCTCCGAGAACTGCCGGGCGCGCTATCAGGAGGAGCGGCCGGCGTGACCGACCGCGAGGCCGCCCTTCGTGCCGACATCGTCGAGGTCGGCCGGCGGCTGTACGCGCGCGGGTACGTCGCCTCGAACGACGGCAACATCAGCGTCAGGCTCGACTCGGCACGTCTGCTCATGACGCCCGCCGGCGTGTCGAAGGGCTTCATGACCCCCGACATGATGGTGGTCACCGACTTCGACGGCCGCGTCGTGGGGGATTCGGGGAGCCGCAGGCCATCGACCGAGATCCAGATGCACCTCGCGGCCTACCGCGAGCGTGCCGACGTGCAGGCCGTGGTCCACGCGCATCCGCCGCTGGCGACGGGCTTTGCCGTCGCGGGCCTGCCGCTCGACGAGGCCGTCCTGGCCGAAGTCGTGACGACGCTGGGCAGTGTGCCCATTGCGGAGTACGGCACGCCCTCCACGCGCGAGCTTCCCGACGCCGTCGAGAAGTTCGTACGCGCCCACGACGGCATGCTGCTCGCCAATCATGGCGCGCTCGCGCTGGGCAAGGATCTCTTCTCGGCCTATTACAAGATGGAGACCATCGAGCACGCCGCCCACATCACGCTCGTGGCGCGGCAGTTGGGACGCGTCCACCTGCTTTCGCGAGACGAGGTGCAGCGGCTGCAGGGCTTGCGCGGCACCTACGGCATTGCCGCGCCGGCGCCGATTTGCGCCGATGACGTGGCCGGCGGCCGGGACTGTCAGGTGGTCTTCGCTCCCGAGTCGAGCGCCCGGCTCGTACCGGTGCGCCCGGGTGCGCCCGGGGAAGACCCCGGGGACGACCGAATTCAGCTAACATACCGGCAGCTGACCGCGCTCATCGAAGACGCGGTCAAGGCGATGACAAAAGACTAGGGACCGCGAGGGAGCAGAGCGGGGCGTTGGGCCCCGCGAGCGACCGAGCTGGGCGGGGTGACAGGGGTCCCCGCCGGAGAAAGAAGACTTATGGGCGAAGCGCTCGGAATGGTCGAAACCAAGGGGCTCGTCGCGATGATCGAAGCAGCCGACGCCATGGTGAAGGCCGCCAAGGTCAATCTCGTCGGCTGGGAGAAGATCGGCGCCGGCTACGTCACGGCCATCGTCCGGGGCGATGTCGCGGCCGTCAAGGCGGCCACCGACGCCGGGGCGGCCGCCGCGCGCCGCGTCGGCGAACTCGTGTCGGTGCACGTGATTCCGCGCCCGCACGCGAACCTCGAAGACATCCTCCCGATCGGCAAGGCCTCCAGCACCAAGTAAGGCCTTCCGCCCGTGATCCTCGCGCGCATCGTCGGCACCGTGGTCGCCACCCGGAAGGACGAGCGGCTGGTCAGCAGCAAGCTGCTGGTCGCCCGTCCGGTCGACCCGTCCGGCACGCCCGAGGGCAACTTCCTCGTCGCCGTCGATACGGTCGACGCCGGTGTCGGCGAGACCGTCCTGATCGTCAGCGGCAGTTCGGCGCGCATGGCGTCGGGCCTGAAAGACTGCCCCGTAGATGCCGCCATCGTCGGCATCGTGGACCATGTCGACGTCAAATAGGTTGCTGGTAGCTGGCCGCTGGTTGTCGGTACGACGAGAACACCGAGCCGCCGTTCCGGCTGGGTCCCAGGGACCAACTGCCAGCAACCAGCTACCAACAACCAATAACCAGCTACCAACAACCAGCAACCAACCATGCAGCTAGCCCGCGTGGTCGGCGACGTCGTCTGCACCATGAAGGACGCTGAGCTCGCGTCGTTGAAGCTGTTGCTGGTGCAGCCGCTCGACGCCGACGGCCGCGAGGCGGGCCGCGTGCTGGTGGCGCTCGATTCGGTCGGCGCGGGCGTGGGCGAGCAGGTGTTCTACGTCAAGGGCAAGGAAGCGTCGTTTCCGTTCCATCCCGCGCTGCCGCCGGCTGACGCGTGCGTGGTCGGCATCGTCGACGAGGTCGACGTCCCGCGATGATCATCGGCCGCGTGGTGGGGACGGTCGTCTCGACCCAGAAGGTCGGGAAGCTTGGCGGCGCGAAACTGCAGCTGGTACAGCCGCTCGGCCCTGACGAGAAACCGCGCGGCGTTGCCGTGCTCGCGATCGATTCGGTTGGAGCAGGCGTCGGCGAGAAAGTTCTGGTCGTGATCGAGGGACGCGCGGCGGGCGAAGCGCTGGGGAAGCCTGGTGCGCCGGTTGACGCCGCGATTGTCGGGATCATCGACGCCGTGGAGGTCGCATGAACGACGACGAACTGCGCGCACTCGTCCGCGAATCCATCGCGAGACACCTCGGTAGTCAGATGCCGGCCCCGTCGCCTCCCTTCGCGGGACGGCAAGGAGACGTGCAGTTGCTCGCCAGCCATGCAGTCTACGCGCTGACGCGGGCCGACGAGGATGGGCCGTGCGTCATCGAGCCCTCCGTGCCGTGCAATCACTGCAACTACTGCAAGAGTCACGGCTACTGACGGCCGGATAGAACTTCAGCACGGCTCCCTGCCGCGGCACCTGGCAGTTGCTGCCGCACCCGACAATCTCTTCGTTCTCCGTGTGCTGTGGCGCCGACGAGGCGTGGTTGCCAGACGACGGGCGTGGGCACGTGGCCGGGCGCTGCATGCGGCTGTCGCGCTGGAGTACACTTTCGCGAGGTGATGAAGGACTCGGAGAGCCCCCTGGCCTTTCTCGTCCGCAGCGCGGACATGCGCGCGAACGTGCGGGCGCTCACCAAGTACCTGCTGACGCTCGCCGCCGTCATCACGCTGTACGCGGTCATCTTCCACGTCATCAAGCTGCGCGTCGAAGGCGAACAGCACACGTGGTTCACGGGCGTCTACTGGACGCTGACCGTGATGACGACGCTGGGATTCGGCGACATCACGTTCACGAGCGACATCGGGCGCGCCTTCAGCCTTGTCGTCCTGCTCTCGGGCGTCGTGCTCCTGCTGGTGCTGTTGCCGTTCATGTTCATCAGCATGTTCTACGCGCCGTGGCTCGAGGCGCGTGTACGGCAACGCGCGCCGCGCGAAGTGCCCGCAGGCACGCGCGGCCACGTCATCCTCACGCAGTACGACGCGATTGCAGCCGGGCTCGTCGAGCGCCTCCGCACCGAGAAGATTCCGTACTTCGTGCTCGAGCGCGATCCCGCCGTCGCCGCGACGATGGCGGGTGAAGGCATTTCGGTCATCCGCGGTGACAACGACAGCGGCGACGCGTACCTGCGCGTCAACGCGCCGGCGGCGCGGCTGCTGTTCGCCAACTGCGAGGACACGGCGAACTCGAACATCACTATCACCGCACGCGAGATCGCGCCATCGCTCTCGATTGTCGCCATCGCCGAGGACGACGATGCGGTGGATGTGCTCGAGCTGAGCGGGGCCACCACCGTCCTGCCGCTGAAGCGGCTGCTCGGAGAGTATCTGGCCAACCGTGTCGATACGGGCGGCAGTGAGGCCGATGTCATCGGCACCTATCGCACGCTGCAGATCGCCGAGCTTGCGGCGCGCGACACCGATCTGGCCGGTTTGACCGTACGTGACACGCGGCTGCGCGAGCGCACAGGCGTCAGTGTCATCGGCCTCTGGGAGCGCGGGAAACTCCTGCCGGCGTTTCCAGACTCGCGCATCGGCGACAACGGCGTGCTCGTCGTCGCCGGTACGTCGGAGCACATTGCCGCACTGAACGCCCTTCTGCCCAGGAAGCCGGGGCCCTCCGCGCCGGTCATGATCATCGGGGCGGGCAAGGTCGGTCAGGCGGCCGCGCGCGCGCTGGCCCGAAAGGGCGTTACCGTGCACGCCGTCGACCGGCATCCCCGTCCTCTGGAGCCGCTCGCGCCGCTCGGCGTGAAGACCTTCGCGGGCGACGCGGCCGATCGCGATCTGCTGGCGAAGGCCGGCATCGCCACCGCCTCGTCGGTGCTGCTCACGACCAACGACGATGCGATGAACATCTATCTGGCGGTGTATTGCCGGCGACTCAACCCGGCGCTGCGCATCGTCAGCCGCATCACCCACGAGCGCAACGTCGAGGCCATCCATCGCGCCGGCGCCGATCTCGTGCTCAGCTATGCCGCGCTCGGCGTCGAGTCCGTGATGTCGCGCCTGCGCGGCTACGAACTCGTCGTACTTGGTGAGGGTGTCGAGCTCTACACCGTCAAAGTGCCCCGCTCGCTGCAGGGACGCCGGCTGGCCGACTCGGGCATCGGGTCGCGCACCGGCATGAGCGTCGTCGCTGTCGAACGCGACGGATCGCTCGTGACGGGCCTCACGGCAGAAACCGTGCTGCCGGAAAAGGCCAGTCTCATCATGCTCGGCAGCCTCGACCAGCGACGGACCTTTGCCGAGCAGTTCGAGGAGACGTCGTAGGATCGATCCGGTGCCCTCCGTACTCGTCACCAGACCGTTGCCGTCGAGAGTGCTCGCGCCTCTCGAGGCCCTGGCCACCGTCGACATGGCTCCGCGAGAGGGCTGGCCCCACGCCGAGATCGTCGCTCGCGCGGCCGGCGTCGACGCCATCATCTCCCAGCTCACCGACCCGATCGACGCCGCCGTGATGGACGCGTCGTCGTCGCTGCGAATCATTGCCAACGTCGCGGCCGGCTTCGACAACATCGACCTCGCGGCTGCCCGCGCGCGCGGCATCGTCGTCACCAACACGCCGGACGTGCTCACCAATGCCGTCGCTGAGTTCACCTGGGCCCTCATCCTGGCCGTGACGCGCCGCGTCGTCGAGGGCGACCGCGCCGTGCGGCGGGGCGGCTGGAGTGGCTGGGCGCTCGACTACATGCCAGGGATGGAACTGGCGGGCAAGCAGCTCGGCCTCATCGGCAGAGGCCGCATCGGCCGCGCCGTGGCCGACAAGGCCGCGGCGTTCGGCATGCGCGTGAAGTTCGCGAAGCACGACCTGTCGCTCGACGAACTGCTGGTGACGTCGGACGTCGTCTCGCTGCACGTGCCGCTCACGGAGGAGACGCGTCATCTGATCAACCGCAAGACACTGGTGCGCATGCGGCGCTCGGCGTATCTGGTCAATACCTCGCGCGGCTCGGTCATCGATGAAGAAGCGCTCGCGTGGGCCCTCGGCGAGGGACTGCTCGCCGGCGCGGCACTCGATGTCTATGAGAAGGAGCCGGCAGTGCATCCGGCGCTGCTCTCGTTCGACAACGTCGTGCTGGCGCCCCACATCGGCAGCGCCACACGAGAAACCAGGACCGCGATGGCGGAGCTCGCCGTCCGCAACGTCGTCGACGTCCTCAATGACCGGCCGGCCGTAACCCCCGTGACATGAAGAAACCAGTTTCGAAGCCGTCGAGGCCACTCGTTGCCGGCACACCCGCCCACGTGCGCGCGGTCATGCGCAAGCTGGCCAGAGCTATCGACAACCTCGAGGAGCCGGCGGTCGAGAAGATCGCGGAGGAGAAGCGGGCCGATCCTTTCCACGTGCTGATCTCGACGATGCTGTCGGCGCAGACGCGCGACGAGGTGACGTACGCCGCGTCGACCCGTCTGTTCCGGCGGGCACGTACACCCCGCACGATGGCCGTGTTGCCCGTCAAGGAGATCGAGCGGCTCATCTATCCTGTCAGCTTCTACCGCAACAAAGCCGTGCACGTGAAAGAGACCTGCCGCCAGCTCATGACGCGGTATGGCGGCGTCGTGCCGGCGACCATGGAGGAGATGCTGACGCTGCCGGGCGTCGGCCGCAAGACTGCGAACCTCGTACTCATACTTGCGCACGCGAGCCGCGACAACATCTGTGTCGATACGCATGTGCACAGGATTTCGAACCGGCTCGGCTGGGTGCGCACGCGTACGCCGGAGCAGACCGAGCAGGCGCTGTATGCCGTCACGCCGCGGAAGTGGTGGCCCAGCGTGAATCTGTATCTCGTGACGTGGGGCCAGAACGTCTGCCGGCCGGTCTATCCCCGCTGTCCGGCTTGCGTGCTGGCGGACATCTGTCCGAAGATCGGCGTCACCAGAGTCGGGAGGTCATAGTGCATAGGCTGCGCTGGGCAGTGGGCGGAATCCTTGCGGGCGTCTTGATTGCGGTTGCGAGCGGCGCACTTCGCGCCCAGGACCCAGCCGCCGGCAATCCGGTGGTGGTCATCGAGACCGTCAAGGGCACCATCGAGATCGAGCTCTACCCGAAGGACGCGCCGAAAACGGTCGCGCGCCTGCTCGAGCTGTTCGGCAACAACTTCTATCGCGGGCAACGGTTCCATCGCGTCGAGCCCAACTTCCTGATTCAGGCGGGTGATCCCGCGACGCGCGATTTCACCAGACGCGCACGGTGGGGCGCCGGGGGCAGTGGACGGCCGATTGGCGTGGCCGAGATCTCCAGGACCCGCAAGCACGTGCGCGGCGCGGTCGGCATGGCGCACGCCGGTAATGCGGCGAATGCCGACAGCCAGTTCTACATCATGCGCGCGGCCCGCGCGTCGCTCGACGGCAAGTACGCCATCGTCGGTCGTGTGATCTCCGGGATGGACGTCGTCGACCGCACCGAAGCCAACGACATGATCAGGGCCGCATACGTAAAAGGGGCGGCCCGGCAACCCTGACGAGACCGGCCAGTTCGGGATACCGATCGACCATGGCGACCGGATACTCGCCTGGCAGGTCCTGACCGAGATCGGCTTTGATGATGGCGGCGTTCACGGCCGCCTTCGCCGAGAAGTGGTTGTTCAGGTAGACGAAGACCTTCCGGCCTCCAGCATCAGCGGCGCGCGCAGCCTCGACGAACGGGGTCAGCTCTTCCTTCGAATACAGGTAGTTGTAGCGGTCTTCCGCCTGGTCGTGCTTCCACCAGTTCGGGGCGTTGCGTCCATGCAACCGGATGTAGGCCGGACGTGAGACGCCGGCGTGCGTCACGAGCGCCGGATCGATGCGGATGGATGATGCGAAGCGTGGCTCGTCGAGCAGGACGAGGCCCGCCGAGTGACGCGCGAGCAGGCGATCGAGGTCGTCCGACGCGTCGCTCCAGCTCGCATGGCGCAGTTCGACGACGCGGGGATACTCGCGGAAGGTCTCGAGCAGCCAGTCCAGGTACTCGCGCGCCGCGGGCTCGTCGTGAAACGACGGCGGAAACTGCGCCAGAAGCGCGCCGACCTTTTCGGACGCCGCCAGCGGATCGAGCATCGCCTTGAAGGCGTCGATGTCGTCGCGCCCGAGATTCCATGGGTCGAGGCCCGTGCTCTTCGCGTACATCTCCGGGTGCGTGAACTTCTGGAAGAGCTTCACGGAGAACAGGAAGCCCGGTGGGGTTCGGCGTGCCCAGCTCAGCGCGGTCTGTGGCGACTGGATGCGGTAGAAGGTCGAGTTGACCTCGACGGTGTCGAACCGCTCGGCGTAGGACGCGAGTTCGTCGAAGCGGCCGCGGCCGCGCGCGCCGGCTGCGGGATAGAACAGGCCCTTCCAGGTGCCTTTGCCCGTTGGGTAGCTCCATCCCGACGTGCCGACGCGAATCATCGATGCCCTGCCTACGTGCGGCCCTTCAGGGCCTCGTAGGCGTCCTTGTCGAAGCCGAAGACCACCTTCGACCCCCTGATGAGAATCGGGCGCCTGATCAGGTTCGGCTGTTCCATCATGAGGTCGATAGCCTCCTTCTTCGAGGCCGGCAGCGGCCGTTCCTTGAAGACCGGGCTGCGCAGGCTCACGAAGTCGAGAAAGCGGTCCTTGTCGATGTGCTTCTCGAGAAACGCCCGGCTGGGCGGCTCTTTGTTGATGTCGATCTGCGTGACGTCAATCCCGTGCGTGTCCAGAAAACTTCTGGCATTCTTGCAGGTCGTTCACGTGGGCTTGGTGTAGAAGGTCGGCTTCGCCATGCCTGATATTCTACCGGCAGGCCCGGACGTCGGTCCCGGCGCACGACATGCTGACCATCAACGAAATCTTCCACTCGATCCAGGGCGAGTCGACGCACGCGGGGCGCCCCTGCGTCTTCGTGCGGCTGACGGCCTGCGACCTGCGCTGCAGCTGGTGCGACACGCCGTACGCCTTTACCGAGGGGCGGAAGATGACGCTCGAGGACGTGCTGGCCGACGTCGCGTCGCGCGGCACGCGCCTGGTGGAGATCACCGGCGGCGAGCCGCTGCTGCAGAAGGACGTCTATCCACTCATGCAGGCGCTGCTCGACGCCGGGTACGAAGTGCTGCTCGAAACGGGCGGGCACGTGCCGCTCACCGACGTGCCGGCTGGTGTGAAGAAGATCGTCGACGTGAAGTGCCCCGGTAGCGGTGAATCCGACCGCAATCACTGGGACAACCTGACGATGATCGGTGCGGGCGACGAGGTCAAGTTCGTGATTCGCGATCGCGACGACTACGAGTACGCGCGCCGCGTCGTGGACGAGCACCGCCTGCTCGGCAGAGTGACCGCCGTCCACTTCTCGCCGGTCCACGGCGTCCTCGAGCCGCGGGTGCTCGCCGAATGGGTGCTGGCCGACCGTCTGACGGTCCGCGTGCAGCTGCAGTTGCACAAGTACATCTGGTCGCCGGAGACGCGTGGCGTATGACGGGACCAGTTCGCGCGGTTGTCCTGCTGTCGGGCGGGCTCGATTCGGCCACCGTCGCCGCCATGGCGAAGGCGGAGGGATGGACCGTCGATGCCCTGACGATTCGGTACGGGCAGGTACACGCGGTCGAGATCGAAGCCGCGCGGCGTCTCGCAGCCGCCATCGGCGTCGACCGGCACGTCGAGCTCGAGATCGACCTGTCGGCCCTCGGCGGTTCTGCGCTCGTCGGCGACGGCGCGATTCCCCACGATCGTGACCTCGACGCCGCCGGCGTGCCGTCGACGTACGTGCCGGCTCGCAATACCGTGTTCCTGTCGCTGGCGCTGGCCTTCGCCGAGACACGCGGCGCCGATCGCATCGGTATCGGCGTCAACGCCATCGACTACTCGGGCTATCCCGACTGCCGCCCTGAGTACCTCGCGGCGTTCGAGCATCTCGCGCAGCTCGCCACGCGCGCAGGCGTCGAGGGGCGCCCGATTCGTCTCTATGCGCCGCTCGCCACGATGACGAAAGGCGAGATCATCCAGGCGGGTACGCGGCTGGGCCTCGACTATGGCCTCACGCACAGTTGCTACGATCCCGGGCCACACGGACGCCCGTGCGGTCACTGCGACAGCTGTCGCCTTCGGGCAAAAGGCTTCGAAGAGGCAGGGTTCAGCGATCCGCTGGAAATCAAGAGTTGGTGAATTGGTGACGAGCCGCCTGTATTACGACGACAGTCTGCTGCTGGAGTTCGAGGCAACGGTGACCGGCGTGCGCGAGCACGAGGGGCGTACGGCGCTCGTGCTCGATCGCACGGCGTTCTATCCCACGTCAGGAGGGCAGCCGTTCGATACCGGCACGCTCGGCGGCGTGCGCGTTGTCGACGTCGTCGACGATGAAGCGACCGGTGAAGTGCTGCACGTCGTCGATGGCGCGCTCGAGGCGGGCCGCGCGGTGCACGGGGCCATCGATCGCGATCGACGCCTCGATCACATGCAGCAGCACACGGGGCAGCACGTGCTGTCTGCCGCATTCGAGACGCTGTACGGCGCGCGCACCGTGAGTTTCCACCTGGGTGCCGAGACCGCGACGATCGACCTCGATCGCGAGGTCGGACCCGAGGCCGTTGCGGCGGCCGAGCGCCGGGCGAACGAGGTGATCTGGGATGACCGGCCCGTCACCGTCCGCTACGTCAGCGACGCCGAGGCGGCCGCGCTGCCGCTGCGCAAGGAATCGAAGCGCACGGGCACGCTGCGCATCGTCGAGATCCCGGATTGCGACCTGTCGGCGTGCGGCGGCACGCACGTCTCGCGCACCGGCGTCATCGGCGTGATTGCCATCACCGGCACTGAACGGTTCAAGGGCGGCTTGCGTGTGACGTTCGTCTGCGGCGGTCGCGCACTCGGGCACATGCGCCGCCTGCGCACGGCGGTCGCCGAGAGCGTGAAGCGCATCTCGGTACACCCGGACGAACTGCCGGCGGCGATTGGCCGCCTGCAGGACGAAAACAAGCAGCTGCGGCAGACCATCCGCGCTCAGCAGGAGAAGCTTGCGGCTTCAGAGGCCGAGACGCTGCGAGCCGCAGCCGAACCGATCGGCACTGCCCGAATGGTCGTTGCACACGTTCCGGGCTGGGATGCCGGCGGATTGAAACTGCTCGCCTCAGCGCTGGCCGCAGGCGGAGGGGTCGCCGCGGCGTTGACGGGCGACGGCACACCCACGCCCGTCATCATCGTCCGGTCGGACGATCTGGCGTGCGATGCCGGCGCAGTGCTGCGCGCCGTGACAGAGCGGCTTGGCGGAAAGGGTGGCGGACGCCCGTCGCTGGCGCAGGGGGCTGTCAACGTGCCGTCGGACGAGGCGCGTCAGGCTCTGCAGGACGCGCTTCGCGCAGCACTCGCCTGAGCGCGGCTTCGGCGACCGCGTCGACTTCAGCGGACGGCCGCACGAAGTTGTTCGCGATGATCGAGAAGAGGAAGCGCTCGCCGGACGGCGCGGTGAGCACGCCCGACAGTGCACGGGCGTTCGAGATCGTCCCGGTCTTCGCCTGTACGGCGCGCTGCAGTTCGGTGTCCGTCATACGCTCGTCGAGCGTGCCGTCGTAGCCGGCGACCGGCAGTGCCGCCATGAACCAGCCGCGGTGCCGCTCGTCCTCGATCATCTTCCGCAGCACGGTCGTCACCAGTGCTGCGCTCAACTCGTTGTAGCGCGACAGGCCGGATCCATCCGCGATGACATAGGTGCCGGGCTCGATCCCCCACGAGGCCAGCAGCTTCGAGATGGCTGCGCGCCCCGAGGCGATGGACCCCTGACGCCTCGACGTCGCACGTCCAATCGCTTTCAGAAACGTCTCGCCATAGAGGTTCTGGCTGACTTTCATGAAGTACGCAGCCAGTTCCGAGAGTGGCGCCGAACGATGGACGGCAACGACGCGACGTTCAGCGGAAGCCGTGGTGTCCAGGTCGATCGCATCGCTGTCGACTGCTTCGCCGTCGACCGCAATGCCGGCGTCGACGAGTGCGAGGCGGAACGCCTCGACGAAGAACTGCGTGGGATTCAGTACCGCGGCGGTACGCAGCATCGGGGCGGCGCCGGCGGGCACATTGCCCGTGACCTTCAGCGTCGTGCTGCCGGGCGCGCGGGCGAGGGCAATCCATGGGCGCGACGCCGCCGGGCCGGTCGTGACCGCCGCCTCGATGACGAGGCCGTGTCCCTGCGGCTCGGCCGTGATTGTCGCCGGGTCGCCTTCCGCGGCCCCAGGCGTCACGCGCAGCACGGCGATGTTCTCGCTGAACTGCAGTCCGCTCACCTGCGCGGCGTATCCGTACGGCAGGTTGTCCCACGCCCAGCCCTCGCCGAACGACTGGTCGTCGAAGATGTCGTCATTGCCGATGATGCGTCCGGCGATGCGGTTGATGCCGGCATCCCGCAGGGCGTCGATCCAGGCGTCGAACGCTTCAACCTGCCCGGAGCGGGAGGGGCTGATGCTCGGATCGCCGCCGCCGATGACGTGCACGTCCCCGTGCAGCACACCATCGCGAACGTCGCCCTCGATCGCCAGCGTCGTCTCGAAGCGATGATCCCAGCCCAGCAGTTCGGCGGCCGCCGCCATCGTCACGATCTTCATGTTCGAAGCCGGCATGACGAGTGAGCGGGCGTTGCGCTCGTAGAGCACGCGTGGAGGAGCGGCGCCGTACATATCGAGCGTTTCGACGCGCGCGCTCCACAACGCGGTATCGAACGGCGGCGTCTCGAACAGTGCGTCGAGGTCGGCTGTGAGCGTCGACGCCGCACTCGCGGGCGCGAGGGCGAGACCAGCGTGCGTTGCCGTGCAGGCCGTCGCGATGGCACACGTCAGCGCGAGCGCCGCGCCTCTGAGCTTTGTCACTGTTCCTGCCGTTTCAAGTCGTCTGCCGACTTCGCAATGCGGTCGACCAGCGACGCGTCGACGGTGAAGGTCAGATTTCGTATGGTGTCGCGCGCGTAGCGCGTGCCGTCGGGCGCCGTACCGCCGATCTCGAGTACGGCCCTCGTCGGGCCGGCCGTGACGGCCGCGGTCACTGCCGGTCGGGCAAGTCCGGTGTTCCGCACCTCGCCGGGCTCGACGATGGCTTCCATGCGGGCGTTGGCAAGGGCGCTCACGATGGCGTCCGCCGCGGCGTTGTCGGCCGGCGCCTCGACCGGCGCGGTGAGCGCCCATTCGCCGTCCGTACGCGCCAGCGTGACCCGGCCCGACGCCGACGTGATGGTGAGGCCGGTGACGGCATCGCGTGAGAACTTGAGCGCCGTCTTGTCGCGGAGATCGAAGCGCGAGCGATTGAACGTCTCCTCCTGCCACGACCCGATCAGGAACACACGGGGCGAGTCGGCGAGCTTCGCATAGAGATCGCCGCCCGTCGGTGTCCGCTTGCCGATCAGAAGCGTGTGCGTCGCGTTGTCGGCGCCGGTGAACGACACCTCCACACGCGGCGCGTCGAGGCCGAACTCGGCAAGTGACGGCGGCTGCTCGTCCACGATGCGTTGGACTTCGAGTTCGGCCAGACCCGACGTCAGGTTGCCGGCCTCGCTGCGATCGACCTCGATATCGGCCGCGTCGGCGAAGACCCAGCGGTCGCCGTCCCGGCGCAACGTGCTGTCTTCACCAGCCTCGTTCCGCACGCGCATTTCACGGATGTCGGCAGCCTCGACGGCGAATACGCGTTCAGGCGTGCTGTCGGGGGCGTTGGGATCGCGCGGCAGCTCGACGAACCAGACGTAGGCGCCGAGTGCCGCCGCGATGACGACCAGCAACAGGAACGAACGTCCGCGCGTCATCTCAGCGCCTCTTCCACCAGGTGCGCACGCCCGCGGCGAAGAGCAGGCCGGGAATGACGAACAGGCTCAGCCAGCGGATACGGGTCTGCTGGTCGGCGGTCACCGTGATGCGGCGATCGTCTGGCGCCTTCGGTCTGATGGCGATCAGGTTCTCCTGCAGCGACAGCCAGCTCACGACGTTGAGGAACATGTCGCGGTTGCCCTGGAAGCCGAGCATCCAGTTCGCCGCGAAGTCCGAGTCGCCGAGTACCGCCAGCCGCGCCTGTGGCTTCGGCGCATCGTCGTCGGCACCGTCGGCACCGTCGGCAATGTCGGCGTCGTCGCTCTCGGCCTGCGCCTCGGTCGCGGGCTCTTCCGCAGGCGCGGACACCGCCGCGCCAAGGCTGACGGGGCCCGGCATGTCGCCGGCGTCGAGGTTCCGCTGTACCTGTCCGGTCGTCATCAGCGTGCGGATGTCGCTTTCGGCCCAGCTGTTCGGACCGGTTTCGACGAACGACTGGGCGAACCGGCCATCGGCGCCCTCCGCCACCGGCCGGATCGAGCGCGCGACGCTGTAGGCCGTCATCTGCTCGAAGCGATCGGTGATGGCGTGCGGTGGATAGCTGAGCGCGATCGGCACTTCAGGTCCTGCCTGGAACGCCCGCCCGACGCCGCTGACGTCGACGACAACGTTGTTGCCGGCTTCGATGCCCCAGTCGCCCGCGAAGGCGACGAGGTTGGGCAGCGGTGACGCGTCGGCGGTCGCCGGCGGGTCGAGCATCAGCAGCACGTGTCCCCCGCGGCGGAGATAGGCCGACAACGAGTCGATTTCGGCGGGCAGATAGTCGTTCTCGGGGCCCGCAATCACGACGACGTCGGCGTCGGCCGGCACCTCCGGGTTCTGTGCCAGCGCCAGACGCTCGACGATGAAGTTCGACGAGCGCAGCTGCTCGGCGGCCGAGGCGAACCCGCCGCGGTCTGAGGCCGTCGTGTCGCGCTCGCCGTGGCCGTAGACGAAGTAGACCTTCGGCTGGCGTCCTTCGACGACCTTGGTCAGCGCGTTGGTCAACTGCTGTTCGTCGGTCGACGTGACCTTCTCGCGCCGGCCGTCGCGCTCGAACACGATCGTGCCAGGCTGCGTGATCTCGTAGCGCTCCGCCATGCCCGGCTGCTTGACGAGGTCGACGTACTCGACCTGCAGCTGGCTCGACTCGTATTCGTACTCTTCGAGCACTTCGCGGAAGCGGAAGAACCCGTCGCTGCTGTCGAAGACCTTCACCTGCACGGGTGCGTCGAGGTCCGCCAGGACCTTCCTGGTCTGATCCGACAGCGAGTACTGCCGGTTCGATGTCAGGTCCCAGCGCTTGTTCTGCCGCGTCGAGATCCAGTTGACCGCGACGATGATGCCGAGCACGAGGACGATGCTGCCGATGGCGAGCGAGCCGTACTGGACGTTGCGTTCGCTGAACGAGCGCACGATATCCCGCCACTGACTGAGGAGATACAGCAGCGTCGCCACGAGCCCGCCGATGGCGAGATAGTTGATGATCTGCTGCCGCTCGGGTGCGAGGAAGCGCATCGCGACCGCCGCAAGGACGAGCGCGACGCCGAGCCAGCCGATGAGTCCGAGAATCCGCTTCAGCATGTCAGCCCCTCCACCGCTCGCTGTCCACCGACTTCGCGGTGAGGAACAGGCCGAAAGTCATGAAACTCAGGTAATAGACGACGTGCCTGGTGTCGATGACGCCCTTGGCGAAGTCGTCGAAGTGCTCGGTGATCGACAGGTACGACAGCACGGCCTGGACGCGCGGGCCGAAGCCGTCGCCGATCCACGAGATGATCCAGAACAGCAGGAACACGCCGAACGTCGCGATGCCCGCCACGATCTGGTTCTTCGTGAGGTTCGAGATCAGCAGCCCGGCCGCAACGAAGCTGCCGCCCATCAGCAGCAGGCCGAGGTAGCCCGAAGCGATGGGTCGCCAGTCGGGATTGCCGAACCAGAAGAGCATCGCGATGTAGACGAGCGTCACCGACAGCATCGCGACGTAGAGGCCCATCGCGCCGAGGAACTTGCCCGTGATGATCTGCGCGTCGGTGACCGGCGAGGTCAGCAGCAGTTCGATCGTGCCCGAGCGCTTCTCTTCCGAGTACGTGCGCATCGTGATCATCGGGATGACGAACAACAGGATCACGCTGGCGTTGCCGAACAGCGGCCGGATCAGGTTCATGTTGACGTTCATGCTGCCGCCGCCGAAGGCGGCCATCTGCATGCTCTGGCGCATGAACGCGTCGAGATAGGCGTAGAAGAAGAAGCCGAAGAGCAGCGCGAAGAAGCCCATGACGACGTACGCGATGGGCGACGCGAAGTAGCCCCGGAGCTCCTTCGCAGCGATGGCCAGGACGTTACGCATCGGGAGCTCCAGGAGATCCAGGTTCCATAGGTTCCGCGGGTTCCATGGGTTCCGTAGGTTCGGTTCGGGTTCCGGGTTCAGGTTCAGGTTCTGGTTCAGGTTCGGGGGTTCGGGGTTCGTCGGTCGTCAGCTGCAGGAAGATGTCCTCGAGACTGATGCGCATGGGGCGCAGCTCGAGCAGGCCCCAGCCACTGCCGACGATTTCGCGCGAGACGTCGCGGCGGATGTCGCGGCCCGCGTCGACGTCGATTTCGAAGCCGGCCGCCGAGCCGTGGCGGTCGACCGGCGTGACCTTGAGCACGCCCGGCACGCGCGCCAGGAGGCTGGCCGCGTCGCCGTCGCCGTCCACCTGCACGTAGAGGCCCGACGAGCCGCGCAGCTGCGCCGTGAGGTTCTCGGGCGTGTCGACCGCGACCACACGCCCCTTGTTGATGATGACGACGCGCTGACACGTCTGCGCGACCTCGGGCAGGATGTGCGTGCTCAGCACGATCGTGTGCGTGCCCGCGAGGCCGCGAATCAGATCGCGCGTTTCGATGATCTGCTTCGGGTCGAGGCCGGCCGTCGGCTCGTCGAGAACGAGCACGTCCGGGTTGTGGATGATGGCCTGGGCGAGGCCCACGCGCTGGCGATAGCCCTTCGAGAGCTTGCCGCAGTGGCGGTCGGCCATGTCGGCGACCCACGTCTGCTTCATGACCTCGTCGACGCGCGCCTTGCGGCCCGCCGAGGGCACCCCTTTGATGCGCGCGACGAACGTCAGGTACTCGCGCACGGTCATCTCGGGATAGAGCGGCGGGGTCTCGGGGAGGTAGCCGATGCGCCGCTTGGCTTCGATCGGCTGCTCGAACACATCGAATCCGGCCACGATCGCACGGCCCTCGGTGGCCGGCATGTAGCCGGTCAGCATCCGCATGGTGGTCGTCTTCCCGGCGCCGTTCGGGCCGAGGAAGCCGAGAATCTCGCCACGATCGACTTTGAAGCTCACATCGTCGACCGCGGTCACGCGTCCGTACCTCTTCCTGAGGTGTTGGACTTCGATCACAGGAACGCTCCAGTCTGATTCCGCATAAGTCGTAGACAGGAAAGAGATTACCCGGAACCCTGCATGGTACCGGTTGTATTCGTGCACGGTCAAGACGACGGAAGCGCGCCGGTGGTTTGACATATATGAGCAACTGTTCATATATTCATGGAATGACGGCCTCCGCTTCTGCCTCCTGCGGACACCTGACCCACCCGGGCGACCTCGCCCGGCTGCGCAAGGCGCTGATGCCTGCCGGCGACGTTCAGGCGCTCGCCGACCTCTTCAAGCTGCTCGGCGATCCCACACGAGTGCGCATCCTGGACACCCTGGCGCAGGGGGAGCGGTGCGTCTGCGATATCGCGGCGCTGGTCGAGATGAGCGAGTCGGCCGTCTCCCATCAACTGCGGCTGTTACGCGGCAGCCGGCTCGTGCGTGTGCGACGGGCCGGCCGTCAGGCCTTCTACGCCCTCGATGACCACCACATCATCGGCCTGCTCTACGACGCGCGGCGGCACGTGCAGGAGGGCCGATGAGCGACCACATCGGCTGCTCGACGTGCTGCGCGCCCGATCCTGAGCCGTCGCCGACGGCTGCACGTGTTCGTGCGGTCGTGCTCGGACTCGGCGCGCTGTCGCTCGTCGCCGCCATGGGCACGGCCTGGGCTGGGGAGGCGGACCTCGCAGATGCGCTGAGCCTCACCGCGACACTGCTCGGCGGAGCGCTCATCGCGCGGCGCGCATGGCATTCGATCCGTGCGCGGGCGCTCGACATCCATGTGCTGATGTTCGCGGCCGTCGTCGGCGCACTGGCCATCGGCGAGTGGATGGAAGGCGCGACGGTGGTGATGTTGTTCGCCGTGGCGCAGTGGCTGGAGGGACGCAGCATGGATCGCGCGCGCCGCGCCGTGCGCGCGCTCATGGAACTCGCTCCGGTCGAGGCGACCATCCGCCGCGATGGGCGCGATCACCGTGTGGCCGCCGCCTCGGTCGTGCCCGGTGACCACGTGCTCGTCCGCCCGGGTGAGCGCGTCCCCGTCGATGGACGCGTGACCCACGGCACGAGCGACGTCAACCAGGCCCAGGTGACCGGCGAGTCGATGCCGGTCGAACGTACGGCCGGCGACGAGGTGTTCGCCGGCAGCATCAACGGCCGTGGCGCGCTCGAACTCGAAGCCACGCGCGCCGGCAGCGACACGACACTTGCCCGCATCGCCGCGCTCGTCACCCGCGCGCAGGCCGAACGCGCGCCGTCCGAACGCTTCGTCGACCGGTTCGCGCGCCGGTACACCCCGGCCGTGCTGGGGCTTGCACTGGTCGTCGCCATCCTTCCGCCGCTGCTCGCCGGCGCGTCAGCGAGCGTGTGGACGTATCGGGCGCTGGTACTGCTCGTCGTCGCCTGCCCGTGCGCGCTGGTCATCTCGACGCCGGTGTCGGTGGTATCAGCGCTCGCCGGTGCCGCGCGGCGCGGCGTGCTCATCAAAGGCGGTGCGCATCTCGAGCGCGCCGGACGCGTCCGTTGCGTCGCGTTCGACAAGACGGGCACTGTGACGAAGGGCGCGGTCGCCGTCACGGGTGTCTACCCGCTCGAGACGACGACCACCGAGGCCGTGCTGCGCCTGGCGGCGTCGCTCGAGGCCCACTCCGAGCACCCCATCGGCCGCGCAATCGTCGCGCACGCAGAGGGACGCGGACTGACGACGTCACCCGGCCGCGGCTTCCAGGCACTGCCTGGGCTCGGTGCCGAGGCGCACGTCGACGATGCGCCGGCCCTTGTCGGCAACCATCGCCTCTTCGAGGAACGCCAGCTGTGCACGCCCGGACTGCACGCGCGCATCGACGAAATGGCCGCGCGCGGCGGCACGCCCGTGCTCGTGGCGCAGGACGGCCGCGCCGTCGGCGTCATTGGCGTCGCCGACGAGATGCGCGAGCAGGGACGCGACGCGATTGCCATGCTGCGCCGTGAGGGCATCGCTCGCATCGTCCTGCTCACCGGCGATCACCAGGCGGCGGCCGACGACATCGGGCGCGCGCTCGGCGTCGATGAGGTGCACGCCGACCTGCTGCCCGAAGACAAGGTCGCGCTCGTACGCACGCTCCAGGCCCGCTACGGCTCGGTGGCCATGGTGGGTGACGGCGTCAACGATGCGCCGGCCCTTGCGGCCGCTGATGTTGGCGTCGCCATGGGCGCGGCCGGCACCGACGTCGCCCTCGAAACCGCCGATGTCGCGTTGATGGACGATGAACTGCTGAAGGTGCCGTTTGCCGTGCGGCTCAGTCGCCGCGCCATGCGCAACATTCAGGCGAACGTCGCGATTTCTCTGGGGCTGAAAGCGGCATTTGTCGCGCTCGCGATTGCCGGCGCGGCGACGTTGTGGATGGCCGTCCTGGCCGACACCGGCGCGTCACTGATCGTGACCGCCAATGCGCTGAGATTGTTGCGGAGCGCGTAGGCTACGCCTTCCGGTTCGAGAAGAAGTGCGCGTCGACGAAGTCGTCGATGACCGCCTGGTCGGCGGCCTCGATGCGTTCGAACTGCACGCCCATCCCGACCTTGCGATCGGACCATGCGACGCGGCCCGAGGCTTCGATCTCGTGGCGCTGACCGGGCATGCGGAAGCGCAGGCTCAAGGCCTCGCCGGCCGCCAGGGGGCTCATCGTCCTGATGGCCACGCCGCCCTTGCCGATGTTCAGCGTCAGGGCTGCCGCGATGGTGTTGGCGACGCGATAGGAGACGGGAATGCCGATGGTCACGCGCGGGCTGCCGCGCCGGTTGAAGTTCTCGGGGAACAGGTGCGGGGCAAGTGCCGGCAGGATGTGCTGCGAGCCCGCGTACTCGTTGACGTAGCCGCCGATGCCGATCGCGGCCAGTTCCCGCACCTCGTCGGCAGAACGAATCGTCCCGCTGAAGATCACGACTGGAATGCGTCCGCCATCGGCCTGCCGGATGGCGCGCACGGTGTCGAGCCCACCGTCGGGCGCCATGTGCAGGTCGAGGACGACCAGACCGATGGCGTGCGGCTCCTGCTTCACACGCGCCAGCAGTTCGGCCGGTGTGGCCACCGGCACGGCCCGATGTCCCGCCCCGGCGAGCGCCTGGCAGAAGCGGTCGCGGACGAAGGCCGTATCGTCTCCGACGAGCACCATCCGCGAGTCGGCGTAGTGGGCCATGGCTGACGTTCCCGCTTATCGGACGCGACAGCGAATTGCTATAATTCGCGTCCTGGCGCGCGGCGGCGCGCCGCCCGCACGCGCATCGTCGCGCGGCTGGCCGAGTATAGCGGACGCGACGCGTACCGCATGAGGATGCTTCGTTTATGGCCACCTGCCCCGAATGTGATGCCACGCTCGACCTCGAGCCCGAAGATGTCGACATCGACGACCGCCTGAGCTGCGACGACTGCGGGGCCAGCCTCAAAGTCACCAGCCTCTCGCCGCTCGAAGTCGATCTCGACGATGAAGATGAGGACGAGGACGATGACTTCGACGACGATGACGAGGGTGACGGCGACGATGACGACATCGACGACGAGGAGAGCGACCTGGACGACGAATAGCGTGCGTCCACGGTGAAGCGATACCTGATCTGGTGCGCCGCGATCTTCATCGCGGCGCACCTGCCCTTCCTTTCCCGGTCACCGGGAGATCTCGAGTCCATCAACTTTGCGCTCGGCGTCCGCGTCTTCGACGTGGCCGCCGACCAGCCGCATGCACCCGGCTATCCGATCTTCATCGGCGCGGCGCGGCTGACGACGGCCGCCCTGCACGCCGCCGGTGATGCGGACAACGCCGCGCACGGGCTCGCCGTGGTCAACGTCATCGGCGGCGCGCTCGCGCTGATTGCGGTGTTCGCGCTGGCGCGCGCGCTCAACGCGGCTCCGCGACAGGCGCTCGCCGCCGCAGTTGTCTTCGGCGCCGTGCCCCTGGTCTGGTTCACCGCGGCGCGTCCGCTGGCAGACCTGCCGGCGCTCGCTGCGGCCGTTGCCGCGCAGGCGCTCCTCGTGCGCGTCTCTCTTCGCGGCGGCAGCATGGCAGCATGTGCAGGCGGTGCGCTGGCCGCCGCGGCGCCCGGCCTTGGACCGAATACCGTGCTGCTGACGCTGCCCCTGCTGGCTGTCGCGCTTCTACGACCCGCTGGCAACCGGTGGCGCATGCGGGTGTGTGTCGGCGCTGGCGTGGCTGTGGGCCTCGCGGCGTGGATCACGCCGCTTGTGATCGACGCCGGCTGGGGCGCCACCGTCGATGCGATCGCTGGCGCGAGCCGCTCGTGGGTCGCGTCGGCCGCAACGCAGGCGGCATCTCCTCTTCTCTCCCGGACGTCGACGTTGACGACGTTGTTGACGACCTCGTTCGTCGAGCCCTTCGGGCACATCCTGCTCGCGGCGCTGATGCTGATGCTCGCGGCGGCCGGTCTGACCATCACGTTGATGCGCGATCGGGGTGCGGGGAGGATGATCGTGTTCGCCTATCTGCCATACCTCGCCTTCCACGTCATCGCGCACGATCCAGAGCTCGATCGGCTGGCGTTGCCGCTCGTCGTGCCGATGGCGCTCCTTGCCGTCACGCCGCTGGCGTTTCTGCCGGCGCGCATGATGCTGGCGGCGACGGTGGGACTCGCGACGGCCGCGCTGATCATCGTGATGCCGGCGATGACGCGCTGGGTCCGTGACGAGGCGCCCGGCTTTGCGCTGATGTCCGATTTGCACGACACGCCGCGCGTCGACGAGACCGTGCTCGCCATGCACGAGGGGATTGCGGCCGATCTCCGGCGGCATCAGGCGTGGGCCACCATTCCGCCCATGCGCACCCTGCCGTCGCCGGTGGACTACGAGTGGTACGAACTCGCGAAGCTCTGGCAGAGCGACTACGAAGGGCCCATCTGGTTTCTCGCCGATCCACAGCGGACCGACCTGCGGTTGATCGATCCGCAGAGTCGTGCGCTGCTCGGGTCGTACGGGTGGAACGACGAGGAGATGCCCTATGTCAGCGGACTGCGCCCCCGGCGGATCGACTGGTACTTCATGCAGCCGCCGGGGTGGTTTCTGGGACGCGGGTGGGCGCTGACGCCTGAGATTGGACGCGTCACCCGCGAGGCGGGCGAGGCCGGCAGCGCGCCGGCGACCGCCTGGGTCCGGCGTCGTCCATCGGCCGTCGTCATGGCGCTGGGCGGCCGTCATCTCGGCAGCGAGGGGGATCCGCCCTTCGAGCTCAGCGTGCTCGTCGACGGCGTCCAGGTCGATCGCTGGCCCATTCAGCCGGGGCCGTTTCTGTTCATGCGTCCGCTCCTGCCCGAGGAGCTGGGCGAGGGCGCGAGTTACGCGCGGCTCGACTTCGTCGCGACGTGGGCGGCGGGGGGGCCGGCGCCGGTCATGCTCGAGCAGTTCGACCTGCAGTCGATCGACGGCGTCATGGGCGCGTACGACCAGGGATGGTCGCCACCTGAGCACGATGAGCGATCAGGTCGCACCTGGCGTTGGACTTCTGCGCGCTCGACACTCTGGCTCTACAACCCCGGACGCGATCTGACGCTCGTGCTGACGGGCCGGGCGCCGTCGTCCCGGCAGCTCGTTGTGCGGGCGGGCGAGCGCGAACTCGCGCGCGTCGGTGTATCGGGCGCGTTTTCCGAAGCCCTCGCCGTGCCCGCCGAGCCGCTTTCTGTCGCGCGGGGGCGCGTGACGATCGAGATCGCCGGCGCTGATGGAGCGGTGGACCGGTCCGACCGGCCGCGCGAGCGCGGCGTGCAGATCGACGAGGTCCGCGTCTACTGAGGTTTTTCGGCGAGGGCCAGCAGGGAACTGCCGATCGGCAGATCGACGACGCGGACGATCGCGGCCTCGAGAACCAGCGCGGCGCTGAGCGCGAGGTTGAGCGGCGCGGCGGGTATCTGCATGTCACGCCCGGCGCGCCCGTTGCCCCTGAGACGTCCACGACGCTGCAGCGCCCGCGCGCCCGCCACCAGGGGCAGGGTGACGGCGTTGGTATGGGTCATCCTGAGCACGCGAAAGCCGGCACGCTCGAGCGCTTCGCGGAGTTCCCGACGCGTGTAGCGTCGCACCTCGTGCGTGAGTTCGCTGTGTTCTCCTCTCAGTGCGGGCATCGCAGCGACGTTGATGACGGCGCGTCCACCGGGCACGAGCACGCGGGCCATTTCGGCAAGCGCCGCACGTTCGGCGGCATCCGGCAGGCAGTAGAGCACGTCGAACGACGTCGCCAGATCCATCGACGCCGAGGCGAATGGCAGCGCCGTGACGTCGCCGATGGCGATGCGGCGTTCGCCGCGCGTGTGTGCGAACGCGGCGCCCTCCTGCGTGAGTTCCACTCCGGCGGGCCGGCCGAAGCGTTCGAGCAGGCGAAGGTTGTAGCCCGTACCCGCCCCGCAGTCGACGATGCGGAGGTCGCGGCGTCCGCCTGCCGCCCGCTCGAGCAGGGGGGTGACGAACTGCCGGAAGCCGCGAAACCAGAAGTGTGAGACCTCGGCCCGTGCGGTGGCGGCCAGCATGTCGGCCAGAGCGGTCAAGCGGTCGGTAGACTCGGGGGGAGGACGGCGATTCATCGACACATCGTTATAATGCGAAACCAATCAGCTCATC
>Ga0079224_100001321_pt1 | contig 28202 bp, 26 predicted proteins | sample Stecom2015_FD_80414 | JGI IMG/M metagenome (GOLD analysis project Ga0079224, IMG submission 80414) | Agricultural soil microbial communities from Utah to study Nitrogen management - Steer compost 2015 | ecosystem: Environmental > Terrestrial > Soil > Agricultural land | place: USA: Utah... | reverse complement strand
CGTGGGCCGCGGTGTTCGCCGAGGAGTTGGCGCTGCTGCGGGCGGACGGCGAGCCGACCGGCGAACAGCTCGCCCGCTCCGAGGAGTTGTACGAGCGCGTCAACGCGGAGCTGACGCTGGTCGCCCCCGACGGCGACGCGGTGTCGGAGTTCCTGTTGCACGTCGACGGCGACCAGGCGTGGTTCCGCTGGATCGACTGAGGCCCGCTCTTCAGCCGGACAGCCGCTTGAGGCCGCCCTCGACGAGGACCGGCACGACCTCGCCGATGTAGTCGAAGTTGCGGCCGACGGTCTTGCCCTGGGTGTAGCGGTAGTGGATGCCCTCCAGGATGACGGCCAGCTTGAAGAACGCCAGGCCGGTGTACCAGTCCAGGCGGGAGACGTCGCGGCCGGAGCGCTCGGCGTAGCGGGCGATCAGTTCGTCGCCGCCGGGGAAGCCGGGGGCGCGGTGCACGTCGCCGGGGCCGGGGGTGGCGAGGATCTCCTCGCTGAAGTAGACGAGCATGAGCCCCAGGTCGGTGAGCGGGTCGCCGAGGGTGGACATCTCCCAGTCCAGGACGGCGGTGATGCGGTCGTCCTCGTCGACCAGCGCGTTGTCGAGACGGTAGTCGCCGTGCACGATCGCCGCCGGTCCCGAGGCGGGCACGTTCTCGGCGAGGCGGGCGCGCAGTTCGTCGATGCCCGGCAGGTCGCGGCTGCGGGAGGCGTCCAACTGCTTGCCCCAGCGGCGCACCTGGCGTTCCAGGAAGCCCTCGGGGCGGCCGAAGTCGCCCAGGCCGACGTCGGCGGGGTCCACGGAGTGCAGTGCGGCGAGGGTGTCGATCAGGCGCAGCGCGATGTCGCGGGTGCGTTCGGGGCCGCGGGGGGCGAGCTGCTCGGCTCGGCGGAGGGGCACGCCGGTCACGAAGTCCATGACGTAGAAGCGCGCGCCGATGACCGTCTCGTCCTCGCACAGGGTGACCGTGCCGGGCACCGGGACGGGGGTGTCGGCGAGCGCGGAGATCACGCGGTACTCGCGGGCCATGTCGTGCGCGGTGGGCAGCACGTGGCCCAGCGGCGGGCGGCGCACCACCCAGCGGGTGGCGCCGTCGGTGACGGAGTAGGTGAGGTTGGAGCGGCCGCCCTCGATGAGCTCGCCGGTCAACGGACCGGTGACCAGACCGGGCCGCACCTCGTCCAGGTGGGCGCGCAGCCGCCGCAGGTCCAGTCCGGGCGGGTTCTCCACGCTCATCGGTTTCCCTTCCGAAATTGACCGACCGTCCGGTATCTCCGAACGAACACCAGGAAATATACCGAAGGTCCTTTTCTGGAGAGAATTGGGGCGAGAAAGACATACCGCCTGGTTGGTTTGACCTGCTCCCGGACCGGTCCGCGCCGTCTCCGCCGGACCGGACTCCTCGGCGCCGCGCCGAGGAGCAGGACTCCTTCCCCCGGGGGAGGCACCCCGCGCGGTCACGCTCCCCCCGCGCGCAGCCCCTCCAGCAGCCTGCTCGCGTAGTGGTGTCCGATGAAGACGGAGACGTCCTCCGTCGCGGGGCGGCACCACAGGCCCAGGGAACGCACCGACCCCAGGTAGAAGTCGGCGACGACGTCCCCGGAAACCCTGCTGGCGAAGACCCCCGCGCGCTGGCCCCGCTCGATCAGCACCCGCAACAGCGCACGGTAGTGCCGCTGGTCGCGCTCCGCGGCCTCCCCCGGGCCGGCCAGCGTGCGCACCACGACGTCCACGGCCACCTCGCGCAGGTGCTCCTCGACATCGTGGCGGATCTCGTACGGCATGGTGCTCAACTCCGGTCGGCTGCACGGCAGCGACTGCCGGCCCTGGTACGGCCCACCGGCCGCGGCGACCCGCGGCGGCCGCCCACCACCCACGATAGGGGCCGGCCGAGCACCAACCGAGGCCCAGGTGTGATCAGTCCGTGACTTTCGGATGTCACTCCTGTTACATCACGCCCAGCGGGCTCACACCCATCCGGCGTCGTGCGCGAGGATCGCGATCTGCACCCGGTTGCTCTTGCCGAGCTTGGTCAGGATCCGGCTGACGTGCGCCTTCACGGTGGCCTCGCGCATGCCCAGCTCCGCGCCGACCTCGGCGTTGGACAACCCCCGGGCCACGCCGAGGAGCACCGCGCGTTCGCGTTCGCTCAACACCTCCAGCTGCCGGGCCGCCTGCGCCGCGCCGTCGCCGCCGGGCGCCGCGAAACGCTCCAGCATGCGCTTGGTGACGCTGGGCGCGAGCATCGCGTTGCCCTCGTGGACGGTGCGCACCGCCGCGACCAGGTCGCGCGGCGGAGTGTCCTTGAGCAGGAAGCCCACCGCCTTCGCGCGCAGTCCCCGGTGCACGTACTCGTCCAGGTCGAAGGTGGTGAGCAGCACCACCCGGGGCGGGTCGGGCAGCTCGGCCAGGCGCGCGGCGGCGGTCAGCCCGTCGACACCGGGCATGCGGATGTCCAGCAGCACCACGTCGGGCCGCAGCTCCCGGGCCCGCTCCACCGCCTCGGCCCCGTCCGCGGCCTCCCCCACGACCTCCACGTCCGGTGCGGACTCCAGGATCATCCGCAGCCCCGAGCGCACCAACTGCTCGTCGTCGACCACGAGAACCGAGATCACGGGTTTTCCTCCACGGTCCGGGGGGTTTCGGCGGGGGTCACGGGAATGGCGGCGCGCACCCACCATCCGCCGTCGGACAGCGGGCCCGCCACGAACGTCCCGCCCACCAGGGCCAGCCGTTCGCGCAACCCCACCAGACCGTATCCGCCGCCGGGCACGGGGGCGACGCCGTCCACCGTGGCGGGGCCGTTGACGACGGTGACCGTCAGCTCGTGCCTGCCGTGGTCGACGCGGATGTCGACGGCCGCGCCGGGAGCGTGCCGGGCCGCGTTGGTCAACGCCTCCTGCACCACCCGGTAGGCGGTCCGTTCCACCTGTGCGCTCAGCTCCCGCGGTGTTCCGGTGACGCCGAGCTCCACCTCCACTCCGACGGCGCGCGCGGAGTCGACCAGCCGCTCCAGGTCGTCGAGGGCCGGCTGGGGCGTGGTCGGTGCCGTGTCCCCGCCGTCGCGCAGCACGCCCAGGATCTCCCGCAGTTCACTCAGGGCCTCCCGCCCGGTGGTGCGGATCAGCTCGGCGGCCTGGGCTGTGCGCTCGTCGGGCGCGGAGACCTCCAGGCCGCCCGCGTGCAGCACCATGAGGCTGACCCGGTGCGCCACGACGTCGTGCATCTCGCGGGCGATGCGGGTGCGCTCCGCGACGATGGCGGTCTCCGTCAGCAGGTGCTGTTCGCGTTCCAGGCGTTCGGCGCGTTCCCGCAGGTTCTCCACGAGCTGGCGGCGCGTGCCCACCCACAGGCCGAACAGCAGGGGGAACGCGAGGAACATCATGCCGTAGACGGGGATGAGGACGGGCTGCCAGACGCTGTAGACGGCCACCAGCGCCACGAGGTGGGCGCCCGACCACAGCAGCAGCGGGCGCCACCGGTGGGTGAACCACGCCGCGTAGCTGTAGAGGGCGATGGGGGCCGCGTAGACGTTGCCGAAGAGAGCCACCAGCAGCAGGCTCGCGCTCATCAGCCACTCGGGGCGGCGCCGGCGCACCAGGACGGTCAGCGCGACCAGGCAGGGAATGACCAGGCCGATCTGGAGTCCCACGATCACGGCGACGATCCGGGAGGTCTCGTCGAGCAGCTCCGGCAGCGCCCCCGGTCCCCAGCCGAACCGTTCGCCGTAGCTGAAGGCGAGGACCATTCCCGTGACGACCGGGGGGAAGAAGAGCAGCGCGTAGCCGACGTCGGCCAGCGTGTAGCGGTACCGCCGCACCCACCGCCACACCGCGTGCGCCCGTTCCGTCCACCTCCGCACCATGACCGGGAGTCTAGAAGCCGGGGACGCGGCGTTCCTCCCTCGGCAGCGGGATTCCCGACCGACGAAAGTCGGTGGTCGGCCCCCGCCGAAAGTCCGGTGCCGACCGACCGCCCCCCTTCCTTCGGAGAAGCGCGAATCGCCTGTGCGGCCGAGGTTTCACGGGGGTGGGCGGCCCTAGCGTCGAGACACGAGAAGTGATCCGATCCCGACGAGGAGAACCACCGTGCCCACACCCCCCGCCCCTCCCGGGGCGCCGACGCCGCACGCCGTTGTCGTCCGGGCGCTGACCAAGGTCTACCCGACCGGGGGCGCCCCGGTGCGCGCCCTGGACGGTGTGGACGTGTCCTTCGCCCGCGGCGCGTTCACCGCGATCATGGGCCCCTCCGGTTCCGGCAAGTCCACCCTCATGCACTGCATGGCCGGACTGGACACCCCCTCCTCCGGTTCGGTGCGGCTGGGCTCCACCGAACTGACCTCGCTGGACGACAAGCGGCTCACCCTGCTGCGCCGCGACCGCATCGGTTTCGTCTTCCAGTCGTTCAACCTGCTGCCGATGCTCACCGCCCGGCAGAACATCCTGCTGCCCGCCCAGATCGCCGGGCGCTCCGTCGACCCCGAGCGGTTCCGCCACGTCGTGGAGGTCACCGGGCTTGCCGACCGCCTGGAGCACCGGCCCGCCAAGCTGTCGGGCGGCCAGCAGCAGCGCGTGGCCGTGGCCCGCGCCCTGGTGGGCTCCCCCGAGGTGCTCTACGCCGACGAGCCCACCGGCAACCTCGACTCGCGCTCCGGCGCGGAGGTGCTGTCCTTCCTGCGCGACTCGGTGCGCGACCTGGGGCAGACCATCGTGATGGTCACCCACGACCCGATCGCCGCCTCCTACGCCGACCGGGTGGTGTTCCTGCGCGACGGCCGGCTCGTCGACGACATCGAGCACCCCACCGCCCAGGCGGTCCTCGACCGGCTCGCCGCGCTGGAGGGCTGACCCGTGCTGCGTACCACACTGGCCGGTCTGCGCCACTCCTGGGGCCGGCTGACCGCGACGGTCCTGGCCATCGTGATGGGAGTGGTCTTCACCACCGGCACCCTCGTCTTCGGCGACACCCTGGGCAAGAGCTTCACCGTGCAGGCGATGGGGTCGATGGACCGGGTGGACGTGATCGCCTTCCCCGCCGAGGAGGGGACGGAGGAGGACGAGCCGCCGCTGCTGGACGACGCCGCACTGCGGGAGGTCCGCGACCTGCCCGAGGTGGCCGCGGCCACCGGGGTGGTGAAGGCGTCCGCGCCGCTGCTGGACGCCGACGGCCGCGCGCTGGGCATGGTCCCCACCCTGGGCGTGTCGGTGGGCGGCGACGTCGCCCGCTTCGAGGCCGCCGAGGGGCGCCTGCCCGAGGCCGACGGCGAGGCGGCGCTGGCCACGGTCACCGCCCGGCAGAGCGGGTTCGGGGTGGGCGACACCGTCACCGTGCTGGACCCCGACGGCGACGGACACGACTTCACCGTCACCGGCCTGGTCGACTTCGGCCTGGACGGGGAGATCGGTTTCCGGGGCGCGGTCGCCTTCCCCCTGGACAGCGCCCAGCGGATGACCGGGGTCGCCGAGTACGCCGAGATCCACGTGCGCGCCGCCGAGGGGGTTCCCGCGACGGAGGCGGAGTCCGCGGTGGCGGCGGCGCTGGGGGACGCCGCCGAGGTGTCCACCGGCCAGGAGTACGGTGAGGAGCTGGCCGCCTCGGCCGGGGCGCAGGCCAAGGTGTTCACCACGGCGCTGCTGCTGTTCGCGGCGGTCGCGGTGTTCGTCTCCGTGCTGGTCATCCACAACACCTTCACGATCCTCGTCGCCCAGCGGCAGCGGGAGATGGCGCTGCTGCGCTGTGTGGGCGCCACCCGCGGCCAGGTGTTCCGCTCCGTGCTGCTGGAGGCGCTGACCGTCGGGGTGCTCGCCTCCGCCGTCGGGGTGGCGGCGGGCATCGCCCTGGGCTGGGCCGGCTTCGCCGTCGGCTCGCACTACCTGGACGCGTCCCCCTCCTCGGGGGTGGTGGTCACCGCGACGCCGATCGTGGTGGGCCTGCTGGTGGGCACCCTGTCCAGTGTGGCCTCGGCGCTGCTCCCCGCGGTGCGCGCCACCCGCGTGCCGCCGCTGGCGGCGCTGCGCACCAGCGCGCTGACCGAGGAGCCGAACCGGCGGATCGGCTGGATCCGCGCCGCCGTGGGCCTGCTGTTCCTGCTCGCCTCGGCCGCGATGCTGGTCGCGGCGCTGACGATGGAGCCGAGCCAGACCGCCATGGTGCTGGTGGTGGCCTCCGGCATGGTGTGCTTCGTCGGCGTGGTGGCGTTCTCCCCGCTGCTGGTGCGCGGCGTGGTCGCGGTCCTGGGCTGGCCGCTGCGCCGCCTCGGCGCGCCCGGTTCGCTGGCCGTGGACAACGCGCTACGCGCCCCCCGCCGGGCCGCGGCCGCGATGATCGCGCTGACCGTGGGCGCCACGCTCATCACCGGCTACTCGGTGATCAGCTCGTCCATGCGCGACACCCTGGAGGCCCGGCTCAACGAGCAGTTCCCGGTCGACTTCATGGTCTCCTCTCAGTGGGACCCCGACACCGCGGACGAGGCCGCCGCCCTGCCCGCCGCGGTCCTGGAGGAGCTGGAGTCCTCCTCCGCCGTCGCCCGCGTGTTCACCGAACGCACCGCGACCGACCAGGAGGGGGTGTTCGTCACGGCCTACCCGGGCGCGAGGCTGGGCGTGGACGTCGTCGACGGTGCGGAGGAGGGCGACACACGCGACGTGGCGCCCGGGTCGGTGGCCGTCACCGAGCACGTCGCGGAGCGGCTGGGCGTCGGCTTCGGCGACCCGCTGCCGCTGCGCACCGCGGCGGACGAGCTCTCCCCCACCGTCGTCGCGATCCTGCCGAACGGCGGCGGGGTCCACGGTGTGGTCGCCTCCGCGGAGGACTTCACGCGGCTCTTCCCCGAGGTTCCCGACACCGCCGCCTACGTCAAGGCCGTCGAGGACGTGTCGCTGCAGGAGGCGACCGACGCGGTCAACGCGGCGGCCGCCGACCACCCGGCCCTCCAGGTGTCCAGCGTGGCCGCGATGAAGTCGGAGTTCGAGGCCATGCTCAACACCCTGTTCCTGGTCGTGCTGGCGCTGCTGGGGCTGGCGGTCGTCATCGCGGTCTTCGGCGTGGCCAACACGCTGGCGCTGTCGGTGCTGGAGCGCCGCCGCGAGTCGGCGCTGCTGCGGGCGCTGGGGCTGACGCGGCCGCAACTGCGCCGCATGCTCGCCGTGGAGGCGGTGCTGATCGCGGTGGTGGGCGGGGCGCTCGGCGTCGCGCTGGGCCTGCTGTTCGGCTGGGCCGCGGGCAGCAGCACGCTGATGGGGCTGGTCTTCAGTCCGCCGGTCGCGGAGATCGCCGGGCTGCTGGCGGTGGCGGTGGTGGCCGGGCTGCTCGCCTCGGTGCTCCCGGCCCGCCGCGCCTCGCGGGTGTCGATCACCGCGGAGCTGGCCGACCAGTAGCCGTCGGCGCCCCGTGACCCGGCGCAGCGGGTCGCGGGGCGTCGGCGACCGCGGCGACCAGCCGGTCCGACAGCGCCTCCAGCGCCGGGTCGACGACGGCGTGCTCGGGGTGGGCGTCGTACCACTCGACGATGCGGCGGGCGCCCGCCGCGAACGGCACGGTCGTGCCGTGGGCGGGGACCAGCGCCCGGACCTTGCTGTTGTCGAAGAGCACCGAGTGGGTGCGGTCGCCCAGCAGCCCCTCCCCCACCGCCGGATCGGCCGCCGCGATCACGGCGGAGGGCACGTGCACCAGGTGCGGTTCGGCTCCGGCCGCGGCGGCCACCAGTGCGTAGATCTGGTTCCAGGTGAGCAGTTCGTCGGAGGTGATGTGGAAGGCGTCGCCGATGGCCTGCGGGTGGCCGAGCAGTCCGGTGAAGGTCCGGGCGAAGTCGGTGTGGTGGGTGAGCGTCCACAGCGAGGTGCCGTCGCCGTGCACGACGACCGGATCGCCGCGGCGCATCCGCGCCACGTCGGTCCACCGGAAGTTGAGGGGGACCGACAGGTCGTCGTAGGTGTGCGAGGGGCGCACGATCGTCACCGGGAAGCCGCGCTCCCGGTAGGCGCGGGTGAGCAGGTCCTCGCAGGCGATCTTGGCGCGCGCGTAGGCCCAGTGGGGGTTGCGCAGCGGTGTGGACTCGGTGATCGGCAGCCGCGCCGGGGGCTTCTGGTAGACCGACGCGGAGCTGATGAAGACGTACTGCCCGGTGCGCCCCTCGAACACCTCGAGGTCGGTTCGGACGTGCTCGGGGGTGAAGGCGACGAAGTCGACCACCGCGTCGAAGGTGCGCCGTCCCAGCGCCGCGCGCAGGGCCCCGGGATCGCGCACGTCGGCGCGGATCGCCTCGACCCCCTCGGGCTCCGGTCTGAGGGTGGAGGCGCCCCGGTTGACCAGGGTGAGTTCGATGCCCTCCGCCACGGCGTGCCGCGCACACGCGGAGCTGATGGTGCCGGTACCGCCGATGAACAGGACCCGCAGCGCCATGGGCTTCCCTTCGGCTCGGGAGGGGAGGGCCGGACGGCCTCTCAGGTGTGGACCCTAGCCGTTTTGCCTCTGGCGGCCCAGTCCCCGCCGCCCGGTCCGCGCCGACGGGGCCGGCTGCCCGCCCGCTGTCCCACTTGCCGCGTTACGGGCTCGTGTGCGGCGTGTCTGCTCTAGATTTGCCTGGTGGGGCGGCCGCTGGAGGGGTGGGATGAGGACGTTTCGGGTCCGAGCGCGACGCGGGGAGGAGGGCTGGGACCTCCACGTCGAGGGGGTCGGAACGGCTGTGGCGGAGAGGCTGACCCGGGCCGAGGCGGTGGCGCGCGAGTACGTGGCGGCGGCCCTGGGCCTGGCCGGGGACTCCTTCGCCGTGGAGGTCGCGGTCGTTCTCGACCCGGAGACCGAACGCATGATCCACCGGGCGCGGGAGGCGTCCCGCAGTGCGGCGCGGGCGCAGCGGGAGGCGGCCCGGCAGACCCGCGCCGTCGTCGACCGGCTGCGCCGGCAGGGGTTGAACGGCCGGGAGATCGCCCGCTGCCTGGGGGTGTCGCCGCAGCGCGTCTCCCAACTGATGGGCGGCGGCTCGGAGCGGGGCCCCGCCCGGGCCGGTTGAGGCCCGTCGGCGGGCTCCTCTCCGCGGGGCCGCGCCCGCGGGCCCGCTAGTCCCGTCCGCCGCGGCGGCTCCGCTCGTGGCGGAGCAGTTGGAAGGGGCGCAGCGCCGACTCGACCTGGACGGCCAGGTCCATCTTGCTGCTGCCCTCGGCGCGCTCCTCGAAGTGGATGGGGATCTCCACGATCTTCTGGCCGCGGCGGTAGGCGCGGAAGTGCATCTCCACCTGGAAGCTGTAGCCGCTGCTGTGGATGCTCGGCAGGTCGAGCGCCTCCAGCGCGCTGCGTCGCCACACCTTGAAACCGGAGGTGATGTCGCGCAGCGGCATCGCCAGGATCGTCTTGACGTAGGCGTTGGCCCAGCCGCTGAGCAGGCGGCGGCGCAGTCCCCACTCCCGGGACAGGCTGCCGCCGGGCACGTACCGGCTGCCGATGACCACGCCCGCGTCGGTGGACAGCAGGGTGCCCAGCAGTTGCGGCAGGTAGAGCGGCGGGTGGGAGAGGTCGGCGTCCATCTGGGCGACGAACTCGGCGCCGTCGGCCAGGGCACGGGTCATGCCCGCCACGTAGGCCCGGCCCAGGCCGTCCTTGGCGGTGCGGTGCAGCACCGTGATCCGGCCGGGGTGCTCGGCGGCGAGCTTGTCGGCGACCCCGCCGGTGCCGTCGGGCGAGTTGTCGTCGACCACCACCAGGCGCAGCTCCGGCAGCGGCAGCGCCGTGACCTGCTCGACGAGGACCGGGAGGTTCTCGGCCTCGTTGTAGGTGGGGACGACGACGCTCAGCCGGGAACGGGACCACGGTTCGGGGAGCGTGACCGGAACGGGCATGGCAGCGGGCCTCCAACTGTCTGACTCGGCTCAGCGTATCCGGTCGCTGTTCCCCAGTGGCCGCGTTCGGCCGCCCTCGCCGGTCCGGTCCCACGGCGGCGGGCGGCGCGCACGGTTCCCCGACGGGATGCGGCGCGCCGCCCCGTCGCCACGGGGTCCGCTCCGCCGCTCGGCGGGGTCAGTGGCCGCGGTCGGTCTCGGGGACGGCCACGTGCACGGTGGTCCCCATGTCCTCCAGGGTCAACAGCACCTCGGGGTCGGCGTTGCTGTCGGTGACCAGGTGTCCGATGTACTCGGGGGCGACCGTCTGCACCACGGCGTCCACGCCGATCCTGGTGTGGTCGGCCAGCACGATCACCTCCTCGGCGCAGTCGGCCAGCGCCCGCTCCACCCCGGCGACGGCCGCGTTGGCGGTGCTCACCCCCCGCTCGGCGGTGACGCCGTGGCCGGAGACGAAGGCGCGGCGCACCCGCAGCCCCTCCAGCGCCTGCTCGGCGGCGCCGCCCACGAGGGCCAGTTCGGCTCCGCGCAGTGTGCCGCCGGTGACGACGACCTCGACGCCGGGCGCCTCCGCCAGGATCCGGGCGGCTCTCAGGAAGTTCGTCACGACGGTCAGTCCGGTGCGGCGGACCAGTTCGGCCGCCAGGGCCGCGACCGCCTCACCGGGGCCCAGGACGATCGCGTCGCCCTCGGTGACCAGGGCCGCCGCGGTGCGGGCGATGGCCGCCAGTTCCGGGGTGGGGGCGTCGTCGTCGCGCCGCGGACCGCGGTGCCCGGGCAGGGACGCACCGCCCCTGCGGCGGTCCAGCACGCCTTGGGCCTCCAGGATCCGCACGTCCCTGCGCACGGTGACCTCCGAGACCCGCAGCCGGTCGGCCAGGTCGCGCAGCGCCATCGTGCCGTGGACGCGCAGCAGTTCCACGATGAGCTCACGGCGCCGGGCCGCGAACGCGGGCCGGTCCTGTACCGTCATCTCCTCCACCCCTCAACTCCTCGGGCCCGGTGCGGGCTGAGGACGATCATAGGGGCGTCTCATCAGCCGAAACGGACCCCGTGGGCGTGAAAGGCCCGCTCGATGGCCTCGTCGTCGGCACCGTCGGCGTGGCTGTCGGCGGCCTCGTCCGCGTTCTCGGGGACCTCGCCCAGCACCAGGGCGAGGAGGAACAGGACGACGAGGACGACGAAACCGGCGAGCACGCCGATACCGAACAGGATCAGCGGTGACATGCCGACCTTCCTCTCGTGACCTCAGCGGACGCATTCCCCCTTTATCCGCTTCTTACACGCGCGGCGCTTCTGGTCACGGGAAGATGGCGCGGGGGGCAGGGGACGGCCGGCCCCTGCCCCGGCGTGGTCAGGCCGTGGTTCCGGCGGGCGCGGTGCGGGTGGCGACGGCCCCGCGCAGCGCCGGGGCCACCAGGGCGATGCCCACGCACAGCGCGGCCGGGACCGCCAGCGCCGCCGCGATGTCGACGGTGTGCGCGACCGCCCCGATCGCGACCGGTCCGCTGAGCAGGCCCAGCTGGCCCATCGCGGAGACGAAGCCCAGGTTGCGGCCGGCGCGCCGCGGATCGTACTCCACGGCCGCCCCGAAGACCTGCGGGATGACGCAGGACAGTCCGGCGCCCATGACCGCGAAGCCCGCGATCCCGGCGGGCGCCCAGGGGGTGGCCAGGGTCAGCGCCAGTCCGGCGAAGGCCAGCAGCGCGCCGCCGCGCACGATCGTCACCGTGCCGAGGGTGGCGGTGAGCCGGTCGCCGACCAGGCGGCCCGCGGCCATGAGCGCGGAGAAGGCGGAGAAGCCCAGCGCCGCCACCGCCCCGGACGCGTTGCGCGCGTCGTGCAGGTAGACGGCGGCCCAGTCGGTGACCGAGCCCTCGGCCAGCATGCAGCAGAACGCCGCCGCGCCGAACAGGACGATCCGCAGCGGGACGCCCCGCCGGGCCCGGGCACCGCCGCCGGAGGGGGTGGGGCCGGTCGCGGCCGCGGCGTCCAGGTCGCGGCCGCGCAGCAGCCACGGCCGCACCGCCAGGGCCAGCGCGGACATGGCCAGCGCCACGGCGGCGAAGGTGAGCGGCGCGCTCACCCCGAGGTGGGCGGAGGCGCCGCCCACCGCCGCACCGGTGAAGCCGCCGACCGAGAAGGCCGCGTGGAACGACGCCATGATGGGGCGGCCGTAGCGCCGCTCCACCCGGGCGGCGTGCACGTTCATCGGCACGCCGAGCAGTCCGCTGCCGAGCCCGATCGCGGTCAGCGCGGTGAACAGGTAGGGCAGCGAGTTGGCGAATCCGGGGGCGAGGAGGGCCAGGGAGGCCAGCAGGGCCGCGGGCGGCATGACGGCGGCGCTGCCGTAGCGGTCCACCATGCGCCCGGCGACCTGCATGGCGGCCAGCGAGCCGACCGCCAGGCCCAGCAGGGCCAGGCTCAGTTCGCCGTCGTTGAGTCCGGCGCGCTGTTTGACCTCGGGGATGCGGGAGGCCCACACGGCGATGACCATGCCCGCGACGAAGAAGTGGGCGAGCACGGCGGTGCGGGCGCGGCGCAGCCGGGAGGCCGCTGCCGGAACGGGGTCAGAGGGAACGGGACGACGGGATTCGTGCTGGTTCTCAGCCACGGCTCACCAATCCGTAGGGCAGTAGGGACAGCCTCGGCCGCAGGGTCGCGGCGGCGCGAGGCGGGACTGGGAACGGCGGCGCGGAACCGCCGTGGCGGGTGGACCGGCGCGGCCCCTGTGGGGCGCCGTCCGGTCAGACGCGGTGGACCGCCACTCCGGCGGCCCGGATCTCGGCGATGCTGTCGTCGGACGCGTCGGTGTCGGTGACCAGCACGTCGACGTCGCTGACGGGGCCGACGTGCCCCATGGTCACCTGGCCGATCTTGGTGGAGTCGGCCACCAGCACGACCTGCCGCGCCGACCGCATCGCGGCCCGTTTGATGGCGACGTCGGCCAGGTCGTAGGCGGTGACGCCGTCGGTGAGGGACAGCCCGCAGCAGCTCAGGACCGCGGTGTCGAAGCGGACCGCGGCCAGGGAGGCCTCGGTCAGCGGACCGGTCATGGCCAGCTCCCCGGGGCGCACCTCTCCTCCGGGCATGAGGAGCCGGACCGTGTTGCTCTCGCTGAGCACCGCGGCCGCCTGCAGCGACAGCGGCATCACGGTGACGTGCCGCTCGGCGAGGGCGCGGGCCGCCTCCACCACGGTGGTGCCCCGGTCCAGCAGGACCGCCTGCCCGTCGTCGACGAGTTCGCCGACCGCCCGGCCGATGCGCTTCTTGGCGTCGACGGCCATGCGCTCCCGGATGGCGTAGGGCGGTTCCTGCCCGCGGGGCAGGAGGCTGACGGCGCCGCCGTGCACCCGCCGCAGCACGCCCTTGTCGGACAGGTGGTCCAGGTCGCGCCGGATGGTCATCTCCGAGTGCCCGGTGAGTTCGGCGAGTGCGGCGACACTCACCTCCCCCTCGGCTCGGAGGCGGGCCACGATGACGTCCATCCGTTCGGCGCTGTCCACGGCTCAATTCAAACACAGAACATGTTCGTTCGCTCGTTTCTGGCGCTTTTCTGTGTGTGAACTATCAACGAGGTTGAGTGATACGGGGCACAGGGCGTTCCGGTTCCGTCGCGTGGGCCACAATGGAGGGGTGTCCTCCCTCCCCGCCGCCCCCCACTGCGACGTGTGGTGGGCCGACCCGGCCCTGGCCTCCCCGCCCCTGCTCGACCTGCTGGACGAGGCGGAGCGGGCCCGGCACGCCCGCTTCCGGCTCCCCGCGGACCGGGACCGCTACGCGGTCGGCCGCGCGCTGGCCCGCCTGCTGTGCGCCCGCGCCGCCGGATGCGACCCGCGCGAGGTGGTCTTCCGGCTCCGCTGCGGCCACTGCGACCGGCCCGAACCGCACGGCAAGCCCCACCCGGCGGGGCCCGCCGAGGGCTGGGAGCTCTCCGTCACCCACTCCGGCCGGAAGGTGGGCGTGGCCCTGAGCCGCGGCCTGCCCGTGGGACTGGACGTGGAGCAGATCGCCGACCGCGACCTGGACGGCCTGGTCCGCTACGCGCTGACCGAACGGGAACGGGCCGAACTGGACGCCCTCGCCCCGGCCGAGCGCGCCGCGGGCTTCTTCACCTACTGGGCGCGCAAGGAGGCGCTGCTCAAGGCCACCGGCCAGGGCCTGTCCGGCGGGCTGACCTCGGTGGAGGTCAGCGGTCCGCACACGGACGCGGCCCTGCTGGCCTGGAGCGGCCCCGCCGCCCCCGACCACGCGCGGCTGCTCGACCTGGACGCCGGGGACGGCTACCGCGCCGCGCTGGCGGTGCTGGCCGCCCCGCCGGTGACGGTGGCGGTCCACGACGCCTCCCCCCTGCTGGAGGCAGCGCACCACGGGTCCGCCCCGCGACCGGGTCCGCCGCCCGCCGTGCCCTGAGCGGCCGTCCCGGCGCCGCGCTCCCATCCGACCATCGGATGTCCAGGTCGGCGCGGTCGGCGGCGCGTCAAACATGCCGCCGCGGCCACATTCCTGTACTGGCGGGGTAAGCCCTTCCTGCCTTGACCCGCTTTCGGCCGCGTTGATGTATTTCAAAGCGTGCTCAGCAACCCGCCGCTCCTCCCCTCCCCCGACACCGTCCCCGACCCCTACCGCTGGCTGGAGCGGAGCGACTCCCCGCGCAGCGCCCGCTGGATCGCCGAACGGGAGGCCGAGTTCCGGTCCGCCGCCGCGACCTGGCCGCTGCGCGCCGCCCTGGCCGCCGACATCCGCCGCCTGGTCTCGGCCACCCAGTGGTCGCCGCCGCGTCGGCGCGGCGGCCTGCTGTTCGCCACCCGCCGCGACGACGGCGACGAGCACCCCCGGCTGGTGGTCGTCGACCCCTCCGGGCGCGAACGCGTGCTGTTCGACCCGGTCGCGCACGACCCCGGCGGCACCACCACGCTGGACGCCTGGGAGCCCAGCCCCGACGGGAGCCTGGTGGCGGTGCAGACCTCCCGCGGCGGGGTGGAGCGCGGGACGCTGCGGGTGCTGTCGACCGCCACCGCACGCCCCGTGGAGCCCGCGATCGCCGGCGTGCGCTACGCCCACGTGGCGTGGCTGCCCGTCCGCCACGGCCCCGCTTTCTACTTCGTGCGCCGCGACGACTCCGACGGACGGCGCGGAGTGTGGCTGCACCGGGTCGGCGGCGGCGCGGACACCCTGGTGCACCCCTGCCAGGCCGCGCGCACCGTGCCCGGGGTGCGGCTGCGCCGCGACCGGTGGCTGCTAGTCACCGAGAGCCACGGCACCGGGCACAGCAACGACCTGTGGCTGGCCGACCTGGCCTCCGGCCGGCCCGAGGCGCCCGTGCTGCGGCCGGTGCATGTGGGCCGCGACATCGAGTCCGAGGCCGACGTCGGGCCCGACGGGATGCTGTACCTGCGCACCACCCACGGCGCGCCGCTGCGCCGGATCTGCGCGGCCGCCCCCGCCGAGCCCGCCCCCGAGCACTGGCGCGAGGTGGTGCCCGAGGACCCCGAGGCCCCCCTGGACGGCTTCGCGGTGGCGGGCGACGCCGCGGCGGTGGAGGTCGTCTACACCCGCACCAGGCTCGGCATCAGCGAACTGCGCGTCCGCTCCCCCCGCACCGGCGCCGACCGCGCGGTCCCGCTGCCCGGAGAGGGCATGGTCGCCCAGGTGGCCGCGGAGGCGGACGGCACGGTGCACTTCTGCTACGCCGACGTGGCCACCCCGCTGACCGTGTGCGAGCTCCGCCCCGACGGCGCCGTCGCCCCCTGGCCGGACGCCGGTCCGCTCCCCGAGCGCCCCCGGATCGAACGCCGCGCCCTGTCGTGCGTCTCCTTCGACGGGGTGCGGGTGCCCGTCACGGTCTTCGCGGCCCCCGGCACCCCGCCCGGCCCCACCATCCTGCACGCCTACGGCGGATTCGGCCGTCCCCGCCAGTTCGGGTTCTCCGCCACGGTGCTGGCCTGGCTGCGCGCCGGCGGCCGCTACGCGGTGGCGCACGTGCGCGGCGGCGGCGACCGCGGCCGCGCCTGGCACCTGGCCGGCGCCGGCCGGCACAAGGTGCGCGCGGTGCGCGACCTGGTGGCCGCCGCGGACTTCCTCGTCGGCGCGGGCGAGTGCACGCGCGACGAACTGTGCCTGTCGGGCGGCTCCACCGGCGGACTGCTGGTACTGGCCGCGATCGCCCGCCGCCCGGACCTGTGCGCCGCGGTGATCGCCTCGGCGCCGCTGGCCGACATGGTCCGCTTCCAGCGGCTGGGCCTGGAGTCGATGTGGACGCGCGAGTTCGGCACGGTCACCGACCCCGACGACCTCGCGGCGCTGCTCGACTACTCCCCCTACCACCGGGTGCTGCGCGGCGCGCCCGCCCGCTACCCGGCGGTGCTGCTCACCGGTTTCGACGGCGACACCCGCACCGACGCCGCGCACCCCCGCAAGATGTGCGCGGCCCTGCTGGAGCGGGCCACCGGCCCACGCCCGGTCCTGCTGCGCTACGAGCGCGGCGTGGGGCACGGGCCGCGCGCGGTCACCCGCGCCATCGAGCTCGCGGCCGACGCGCACGCGTTCGCGGCCGCGCAGACGGGGCTGTCCCCGACCCGCCGGGCCCCGGCGGGCGCGGCCCCGACCGCAGAGAGATGAGGTGAAGACCCATGGACGACAACCTGTTCGACGTCGAGGTCGAGGACCTGCCGGAAGTCACGTCACGCGACGTCACCGCCGGTGGCGACACGGACGGCACCGACGGCAGCTCCGACTTCATCTGATCCGCGCGCCGCCGGGACCCGCGGGTCCCGGCGGCGCCCCTCCCGCCGCCCGCACCGCCCGACCCAGGAAAGGACCCGATGACCGACCGCCTGTTCACCGAGACGCTGCTCGCCGCCGTGGGCGAGGACCTGCTGCGCACCCGGCTGTCGGAGGACTTCGTCCGCGCCGACGTGGGCGCGGCGGCCGTGGCGCCGTTGCTGACCTTCGAGGCGCTCAGCGACCTGCTCAGCACCCACCAGTTGGAGCCGCCCCGGCTGCGGCTGCACCGCGCGGGCAGGCCGGTGCCCCTCGGCGACTACACCACGGTCGGGGAGGCCTCGGGGGTGACGCGCCGCCTGGTGCGGCCCGAGGCGCTGTACGAGCAGCTGCGCGGGGGCGCGAGCCTGGTGCTGGACGGCATCGACCGGCTGCACCCGCCGATCCGCGCCGCCGCCGACGACCTGATGCGCCTGGTCCATGAACGCGTACAGGTCAACCTGTACCTGATCTGGGGGGACTCGCACGGGTTCGACACCCACTGGGACGACCACGACACGTTCATCGTGCAGCTGGCCGGCACCAAGCACTGGCAGGTGCACGGCCAGGGCACCCGCCCCTACCCGATGAAGGAGGACACCGACCACGCGCACCGCCCTCCGGAGGGCACGGTGTGGGAGGGCGTGGTGCGCCCCGGCGAGGTGCTGCACGTGCCGCGCGGCTGGTGGCATACGGTCACCGGCACCGGCGGCGTCAGCATGCACCTGACCTTCGGGTTCACCCGGGCCACCGGGGTGGACTGGGCGCGCTGGCTGGTGGAGCGGCTGCACGACGTGGAGTTCGCGCGCACCGACCTGCCCCGGTTCGCCGCCCCCGAGGAGCGGCACAAGCACCAGCACGCGCTGCTGCGCCACCTGGTGGACCTGGCCGAGCAGCACGGCATCGACGAGTTCCTCGCCGACCGCGACTCCCGGTTCCCGCGCCGCCAGTCCTTCTCGCTGCCGTGGGCGGTGGACGGCGCCACCCCGGAACCGGACACCGTGGTGGAGTTCACCCCGATCCTGCCCGCGGCGCTGCGCGAGGAGGACCAGAAGGTCGCGTTGACCGTGGCGGGCCGCCGCTACGCGTTCCCGCAGACGGCCCGGCCGCTGCTGGAGGCGCTGGTCGAGGCGCGCACGCTGACCGTGGCCGAGCTCGCCGAACGCGTGGGCGTGCCGGTGGACACGGCCGCCGCGCTGGCGCGGGTCCTGGTGCGGCACCACTTGGTGCTGCTGCGGTGATCCCGTCTGACCTGGGATTGTGCCAGTAGGCCAGAATTGCCAACCCAAGTTAATTTAGGCTAGCCTCAGTTCTGCGTCCGCACCGCGCGACCTGTCGCGCCGTCTTCGCTCACCCCACGCAGAAGGGCTCCTCGGACATGGCACACCAGCGTCCTCCGCTCGAGACGGTGGTCGACGCCTGCGCGCCGCTGAGGTTCGCCCCCCTGCCGGACCTGCGCACCCGGTCGCTGACGCGGCCCGTGGAGCAGCGGGACGTGGAGCAGTGGTGCCGTGCCGACCTGCTGGCCGCGAAAGGCGCGCTGGGACCGGTCTACGACGGCTTCGTCGCCGCCACCCGGCCCGGCCACCGGCTGCCCGCGGCCACGCACTTCCTGCGCGCGCTGCTGCGCGAGCCGATCTTCCTGGTGGCGGCGGGCCTGTACCTGACCGGCCGCGCGCCCCTGCTGGACGCGGAGCACCTGTGGTTCCCGGTGCGCGTCGACCGCACCGTCGGCACGCCGCTGGTCACCGGGCCGAGGGTGGCGGTGACCGCCGACGACGCCTTCGCCGGCCACCCCGACGCGGTCGTGCTCGCCGACGCCGACGAGGTGACCCGGGCCGCGGCGGGCGCGATGGTGGCCGCGTTCACCCCGGTCGTGGAGGCGCTGTACGCCCACACCCGGGTGGGCAGGCGCACCCTGTGGGGCTGGGTTCTGGACACCACCCACTTCTACATGCTCAACCCGGCCCGCTTCCTGGGCCGCGACGCCCGCGCCGCCTGGGAGCACGCCGACCGCCTGGCCGACGCCATGCTCGCGGCCGGGGCGGTCACCCGGTCCCGGCCCCGCCTGTTCCCGTTCCGCGCCGACCACCCGCGCGGCACCTGGGCGGTGCGCGGCACCTGCTGCTTCGACTACAAGGGCGACCCCGCGCACGGCTACTGCACCACCTGCCCGCTCAAGTGCGACACCGAGCGCCGCGACGAGCTGCAGGAGTGGCTGCGCAACCCGGCCCTGGCCCCCTGAGCCCCGGCGATCCTGTCCCCGGGGCCGCCGGGAGTGCTCAACCGCGGCCCCGGGGGCGAACTCCCCCGCCGGGGCCGGCCGGTCACGGTACCCCGGTGCGGGGGACCTGATGGCACCGGGCATCCGGCAGCGGGCCGTCACAGGTCAAGGCGCTGTACCGGTACACGGCTCGACGGCCACCACATTCCCGTCCAGTAGGCGCCGCAAGCGGCAAGGCACCGTTCTCGTCCCTCCCTCCAGAACCGTCGATGCCCTCCCGGAGGGAAGCGAGCAGGTCGCACCCGCACTCCGTCGCGGACCTCCCCGGCCCGCCGCAACAGGTTGCGGGCACGGGCTGAGGCATCGACAGCCAGCGGGTACACCGCTGTCCTGGCCGGTGCGTCAGCCGGTGGTGGCGGGCCAGTCGTGGGGGGTGTATCCGGTGCCGGCGAGCCAGGTGCGGATGCCCTGGGCGGGGTAGTCGATGGTGTTGTGGGGCAGCAGGCGGGGATCGGCCCACACGAGCCTGCCGCACTTGTGCGGCTCGGCGTTGCGGGGTTCGCCCTGCCAGACGCGGGTGGTGAAGAACACGCCGATGCGGGCCAGGTCGGGGCGCTGGCGGTGGTGGACGACCGCGGCCAGGGCCAGGGTGTCGGGGTCGACGGTGACGCCGACCTCCTCCCGCGCCTCGCGGGCCGCGCCGTGGTGGAGCGCCTCGCCCTCCTCCAGGTGCCCGGAGGGCAGGTGCAGCATGCCGTCGCAGTACCCGGTGCCCTGCCGCTCCAGCAGCAGGATCCTGCCGTCCCGCTGCAGGATCACGTGGACGTCGACAATGCTTCGGTAACGCTCCGGCATGACTCCTCCCCTGGAACGGCTGACCGTACTGCCCCTCGTAGGGGCGATCCGAGAGCAAGTCGCCGGCCACACCCCACCCCGAGCACCGGTTCCGGCGGCTTTTTCAGCGGACCTCCGGTAGCGCACCAGACCCCGGCGTGTCGCTGAAAACCAGGGGGCTGCCTGGCCCGCTCACCGGGTGTCACCGAGGACCAGCCTGTGGACGCCTGCGATGCGGAGACGAAGCCCGACGCCGCCAGGAAGCATGCAGACGATCCCAGCTCCCCGTGGACGAGGAAGCCGCCGACGTCCGCGAGGCGATCGCGCGATCAAACACCACGCGGATCCCAGGCCCGCTTCACACCCGCACCCGCCTCGCCCAGAAGGCGATCGCGGCCCCCGCGTGTGCAGGGAGTGCCTTCAACGGCCTGTCGGACTCCACGGACGACCACCGGCATGGCTTTGATGATCATGGTCATAGGGACAAAACAGATGCTTGTTCCGTCCCTATGACCATGGGAGATGGTGAAGCGGTGTGCTCCCCGCGCACGCGGGGATGGTCCGACGGATGTCAGGAGGCGGGGTCGGGGCCGGTTCTCCTGCGACGGCCGTAGCGCCACTTGAGGTACTTGCCCTCGCGTTCGACGCGGCGCATCTCGGTGTAGAGCCCGTCGGGGTCGGGTGCAGAGACCACCTGACCGCCCTCGGGTAGCGGCCAGCACCCGAACGCCCAGTAGCGGCGGGTGTAGGGCCCCCAGATCACCACCCAGGCCCCCTGCTTCTGCCACTCGATGTGCGCAGCCACGTCACGGCGGTCGGGATCGTAGAACTCGCCTTCCGCGCGGCCCGTCCCAGCACGCTTGCCCAACCGGAGGCTTCCCTTCACACGCTCCACTGGGGCGGGGAACCCGCCCCCGTCAAGCGTCACACGGTCTGCGTCCGGAGAAAAGACCGTCTTCGGAAAACGCGCCCAAAGCGGTCACTTTCCTTCATGCCGCCGACATGTCCTTTTCCCTCCGCTGCCGGGGCAGCGGCCGCGCTTACCGTGGCCGGGCGGTCAGCCTCCGGTGTCGGCGTCTCTCAGCATGGAGGCGCGCGCCTTCTCGACGTCCGCGACTCGAGGGCTTGCCGCTCCCCAGCGGACCAGGGCCTCCCGGTGGAGCTGTTCAAGGCTGCCGAGGGCGCGCTACGGGTCGTAGACGCCCGTGATCGAGGCGGCGCCGACCCGGATGGCGTGCCACTGCTCGGAGTCCGCGGCGAGGACCCGCTGTCCCTCGGCGTGGGGGAACCGTCCCAGTACCGCGAGGATCTCGGCCAGGTGCAGGCGCCACCGCAGGGTGTCCCCCGCGGCGTCCTCCGCCGGGGTGGCGGTGGTGACGAGCCGCTGCAGGACCTCTGCCGCGGGCAGCAGGCGTCCGCGCCTGGCCCAGCGCAGTGCCAGGTTCTCTTGGTCTCTGCGGTCGGCTCTGCGGTCGCGCGGGGCGAGGAACCCGGCTGCGGCGACCAGGACCGCGCCGAGGCCCGCCACGTATCCGCCGATCGAGGGGCCGCCGGAGACACCGGCGCGGTAGGCGTAGGCTCCCACCTCGCTGGTCTCCAGCACCGACCAGGCGAGGGCGACCCGGACGGAGGCGGCGACCAGGCCCAGGAAGACGTTCTGCCTGAGCGTGTTCTCCGTCTCGGCGGAGGGGAAGACTCCCGAGGTCCAGAGGCTGATCATCAGCACCTGGATGAGCACGGGGCTGGTCAAGGCCGCAGTCCAGAGCAGGAAGGCGACGGTGTACCAGGTGCGCGGGGGCCGGTGCGCACGAAGTAGTGGGGTCTGCGTCTGGGCACGAGGGGAGCCTTTCGGAAGACGCGGAGGCGTTCCTGGCGGGTGCTCTCGGACGGTGGATGTCTGCGGTCCCACCACCTGTGCGGGGCTGCCGCAGGATTACACCTCCGCAGCTCCGCCCATTCCCGTCCGACTGATCGGTACGCCTAGGCCAGGGGTGCCGGGCGGTCTCCGTCGCCTGCGGGGCGCTGCGGCGGCCTCCTTCCGGAAAACGCGACGGGGGCGGTGTCCCGCCCCCGTCGCGCGTCGCCGGGTCCGCGGCCGGGCCTCTGCCCGGTTGTGCCGTTACTCGTCGTCCTCGTCGGCGGCGTGGTGGTCGAGGTTGGACACGCCGCGCCGCCAGTAGCCGTCGACCTCGAAGTCGCGGCCGCGCACCAGGCCGCGCTCCTTGAGCAGGCGGCGGATCGGCTTGAGGGCGTCGGCCTCCCCGCCGACCCAGACGAACACCCCCTCCGCGGGCAGTTCCGCCTTCTCCAGGGCGCGCAGCAGCAGGTCGGTGGTGCCGGGGGCGGCGCCGTTGCGGTGCAGCCAGGTGATCTCGGCCCCGCGCGGCGCGTCCAGTTCCTGCTCCTCGGCGGCGTCGGCGACCTCGAAGAACGCGGTGACCGAGGCGTCGCGCGGCAGCTCCTCGATGCGGCGGGCAGCGGCGGGCAGCGCGGTCTCGTCGGCGAGCAGCACGTAGTGGGAGTAGTCCGGGTAGTAGACGGTGCCGCGCGGGCCGAGCACGCCGAGGCGGTCGCCGGGCTTGGCCGCGGCCGCCCACCGTCCGCCGGGGCCGTGGTCGTGGACGACGAAGTCGATGGTGAGCAGTCCGGCCTCGGCGTCGAAGCGGCGCACCGTGTAGTCGCGGTAGATGACGCCGGGTGCGCGGAAGTTGAGGCAGCGGTCGTCCTCGACGACGGGCAGCACGTGCTCGCCGGTGTCGGGGTCGGGGAACCACAGCTTGACGTGGTCGGCGAAGTTGTCGCTGCGCAGGCCGGCGATGTCGGGTCCGCCGAAGTCGACGCGGACCATGCGCGGGGTGATCCGCTCGACGTTGACGGCCTCCAGCACCCGCGGCTTCAGCGGGTACATCTCGACGGTGCGTTCGCTCACCGCGGCGGTCATGGGCCACTCCTCTGTTCGGTTGCGGTCGGTGACGGGCGCGGGCCTATCCGGCCCGTTCCCGGGGGGGGGACGGTGTTGCGGCGCTCGTCTCGGCGCGGTCTCGGGGGGTGCTGTCGGTGAGCACCCGGGCGGCGCGCAGGCCCGGGAAGGCCAGGGCGAGCACCGCGACGGACAGGACGGTCAGCACGCCGCCCGCGGCGACGGCGGCGGCCGCGCCCAGCAGGGGGGCGAGTGCGCCCAGGGTGAGGGCTCCCGCGGAGTCGCCGACGGTGGCCTGGGCGGTCCAGACGCTGTTGACCCGGCCGCGCAGCGCGGCGGGGGTGTGCGACTGCAGCAGGGCGTAGCGCAGGATCTCCTCGCTGACCTGGGCATGGCCCAGCAGCACCAGGAAGGCGAAGGCCAGGGGGAGGACGGGGCTGAGGCCGAGGCCGACCACCGCCGCCCCGCACACGGCGACGGAGCCGAGCAGTGCCGCCCCGGCGCGGCGCACGTGGCTGGTCCAGCCGCTGGTGAGGGAGCCCGCCAGAGCGCCCAGCGCCGGGGCGGTGTAGAGCAGGCCGACCACGGCGGGGCCGCCGCCCAGGACGGTGTCGGTGAACTCGTTGATGAGCACGTGCGGGGCGGCGAACAGCAGTTGCGCGAAGCCGAGGAGCAGCAGGGGGCCCACCACGCGGTGGCGGGTGGCGAAGCGGGCGCCGTCGACGACCGCGCGCAGCACCGGTTCGCCGCGCTGGTCGGTGTCGGGGTCCAGGCGCGGCAGCCGCCCCACCAGCACCGTGGTGACCAGGGACAGCGCCGCGGTGAGCGCGTAGTTGCCGCCCATTCCGGCGGTGGCGATGAGCACACCGCCCAGGGCGGGGGCCAGGACCGCCCCGAGTTCGCCGTTGAGCGCCAGCAGCGCTCCGGCCGCGGGGAGCTTGTCGCGGGGGACGAACCCGGGTGCCGCCGCCTGCAGTGCCACCGCGCTGAAGGCGCCGAAGAAGCCGATGAACAGGGCCGCCGCGTAGACGACCCACAGCAGCGGCTGTTCGGGTAGGACGCTGTTGGCGGCGAGCACGGTGTAGCCCACCACGGCGGAGGCGCGGCCCACGACGATGAGGCGGCGCCGGTCGCCCCGGTCCGCGAGCACCCCGCCGACGAGGGTGCCGCACAGCACGGAGACGGCGTTGGCGGTGTGGACCGTGGCGACGAGGAGGGACGAACCGGTGAGCTCGTAGACCTGAGTGGGCAGGGCGACGGCGGCGAACCCGAGTCCGAAGACCGAGACGATCCTGGCGGTGAAGACGATCCGGAACTCCCGGCTGATGCGCAGCGGAGCGGTGTCGATCATCAGTCGGGCGAGTCTCACGGCGTCCTCACGGATCGGTGACAACAACCCCACGGGTCGTTACTTAGGCAAGGCACACCTTAACATCACCGGGCCGCGTCGTCGTGGTCCTCAGCCGAGGAGCGTCCCCGGCTTCTGGTCGCTGCCGGGAACCGGCTCGGCCGGGTCGTCGCCGAGCGCGACGATGCGGTTGTTGGCGTCCACGTGCACCACCCTGGGGCGGTGGGTGGCGCGCTCGGCCTCGGTGAGCTGGGCGTAGGAGATGATGATGACCAGGTCGCCGGGCGAGATCAGGCGGGCGGCGGCCCCGTTGATGCCGATGACGCCGCTGCCGCGCTCCCCGGTCAGCACGTAGGTGACCAGGCGGTTGCCGTTGTCGATGTCCACCACGTGGACCTGCTCGCCGTCGACCAGGTCGGCCGCGTCCATCAGGTCGGCGTCGATGGTGATCGAGCCGACGTAGTGCAGATCCGCCTGCGTGACCGTGGCGCGGTGGATCTTGCCGTTGAGCATGGTGCGCAGCACCGTGGACCTCCTCGCGGTCGTCTGGGTTGTCCGGGACGGGACGTCGGCCCGTCTCCTCCGTGTTCGACGCCCCAGGTTAGGGGGCGGCTCGCCGGAGCCGTTGCGGCGGGTTCCCGGTGTGGCGCGCGGCACTCGGCCGCGCGCCCGGTCAACGATCGCGAACCGGTCCCGCGGCCGCGTCAGCCGTGGGCTTCGAGGGCCTGGCGGAGGCTGCGCGGGCGCAGGTCGGTCCAGTGGGTGTCGACGTACTCCAGGGCCTCGGCGCGCGAGGCGGGTCCGAACACGGTGCGCCACCCCTGCGGGACCTCGGCGAACTCGGGCCACAGGGAGTGCTGGTCCTCGTCGTTGACCAGGACGAGGAACACGCCTTCCTCGTCGTCGAACGGATTCACCATGGGTTTTGTTCCTCTCCTCGGCTGGGTGGCGGTCCGTCGGCTCCTACGGCGGACGCGGCGGTCACAGGCCCGCCAGGACCTCTTCGATCTGGTCGAGGACGGTGTTGGCCTGGCCGTAGGTGCGGGCGGCGCTGTAGCGCAGCGGGTGGGCCTGCCCCGCCTCGACGGCGGGCAGGTCCTGCCACAGGTCCTGGTCCAGCAGGGCCTCGGTGAACGGGTCGGGCTGCCCCTGGGCGTCGGTCTCGTAGAAGACGACGTCGGCGTCGAAGAGCTGGTCGAGTTCCTCGTAGGAGTAGAAGGCGGCGAAGTTCTCGCCCGCGGCCTCCCGGGCGCCGCTCTGCCGCGCGCCGAGCGTGTCGAGGATCTCTCCGCCCCAGGCGTTGGTGTTGACCACGGCGAACTCGCCGTCGAGGCCGAAGACCACCGCGAAGGTGGTGTCGGCCAACTGGTCGGCGTAGCTGTCGCGGATCTCCTCGACGCGGGCCTCGAAGCGCTCCTGTTCGGCCTCGGCGCGCTCCCCGTCGCCGATGGCCCGCGACAGTTCGAGGGTCATGTCGCGCAGCCCGGCTCCGGCCCCGTCGAAGTCGTAGAAGACGGTGGGGGCGATCTGCTCCAGGTCCTCGCGGGTGGCGGCGTACTCGTCGTGGCTCTCCACGCGCACGCCGCCGATGATCAGGTCGGGCCGGGCCTCGGCGATGGCCTCCAGGTTGATCTCCAGGCTCGCCGACTGCACCACCGGGTAGTCGGCGAGCCGGTCGAGCTCCTCGGCGGTGTAGAGGGTGGAGACCGGTTCGATCACGCCGACCGGCTCGATGCCGGCCTCCAGCACGGCCTCGGTGCCGAACTCCAGGGCGACGATGCGCTGGGGGTCGGCGGGGATGTCGACGGGGCCGTAGTCGGTCTCCACGGTGACGGTCTCGCCCCCTGAGGCGCCGTCGGCCTCCTCGGCCGGGCCGCCGCCGCAGGCGGTCAGGACGAGGAGGAGGGCGAGGGCGCCCGCCACGGGGGCGAGTCCGCTGCGGGGGGATGTCTGCTGCTGCACGGTCGACCGCTTTCTGTCCGTGGTCCGGTCCCCTCGACCGGAACTGCGATTTAGGAAAGGCTTACCTAAATAAGATAGAGGCTCCCGACGGATTTCCCGACTTTTCCGACCAGCTGTGTCCGTATCGTGACGTTCCCGGGGAACTATGCGGACCGGCCCTCAGTACGCCGCAGCGCCTCCTCCAGCAGCGGCCCGACCACCGACAGCGCCGCCGGACCCGTCAGGTCGTTGTGCCCGCAGTCGACCTCGTGGTCGACCACCTCGCCGGTGACGTACCCGCGCCACAGCCGCGCGCTGATCCCGCTGTCCGGGTCGCGGTCCGCGGCGGCGGTGAAGAAGTGCAGGTCCCCGTCGTAGACGCGGTAGCGCGCCCGGTACATGACCTCCATCGTGTACCCGCGGGCCCGCACCACCCGGTCGATGGTGTCCGCGTCGAACTCGGCCCACACGCCGTCGCTGTCGCGCAGGAACTCCACCACCTCCTCACGCCGGTACGGCCTGCTCAGCCGGCTCGGCAGCTCCCGCTGGGAACTGGACAGCAAAAACTCCAGCGCCTCCTGTTCGGCCTCCTGCGCGTCGGGGACGCCCCCGGCCGCGCGCACCTCCGCCGCGTCGGTGGGATAGGTGTCCAGCAGCGCCAGGAACGGCACCCGCTCCCCCTCGGCCTGCAGCAGGGTGGCCAGGGCGTGCGCGACCTGCCCGCCGAACGACCAGCCCACCAGGTGGTAGGGGCCGTGCGGCTGCACCCGGCGCACGTGGCGTGCGTACAGCTCGACCAGCTCCTCCATGCTCTGCGGCACCTCCTCCCCGCGCAGCCCGGGGAACTGGACGCCCACCAGGGGGCGCTCCCGGTCCACGAACGGCGCCAGGGCGGCGTAGGACCAGGCGAACCCGCTGGCCGGGTGGAAGCAGAACAGCGGGGGCTTGCGTCCGCCCTCGCGCAGCCGCAGCACGGTGGCCAGCAGGTCGTCGCGGCGCTCGGTCTCCAGGTACTCGCGCAGCCGCGCCACGGTGGGTGCGGCCAGCAGCGCTCCCGCGCCCACGCGCACCCCCATGCGCCTGCGGAGGCGTCCGGCCAGCCGCATCGCCAGCAGCGAGTGGCCGCCCAGTTCGTAGAAGTCGTCGTCGATGCCGACCCCGTCGACCCCCAGGACCGCGGCGAAGTGCGCGCACAGCTGCCGGTCGGTGTCGTCACGGGGGCCGCGGCCGCCGCGTTCGGGGGCGGCGGGCGCGGGCAGCGCGGCGCGGTCCAGCTTGCCGTTGACGGTCAGCGGGAGCCGCTCCAGCACCACCAGGTGGGCGGGGACCATCGCGGCGGGCAGCACGTCCGCCAGGCCGCGGCGCAGCGCCGCGGGGTCGGTGCGCGCCCCCGCGGCGGGCACCAGGTAGCCGACCAGCTGCCGGCGTCCGGGCGCGTCCTCGCGGACCACCACCGCGGCCTGGGCCACCTCCGGGTGCTCCTCCAGGGCGGCGACGACCTCGGCGGGCTCCACGCGCACCCCGCGGATCTTGACCTGGTCGTCGACGCGTCCCAGGTAGTCGAGGCGGCCGTGGGCGTCCCACCGCACCAGGTCGCCGGTGCGGTACATGCGCGACCCCGGCCCCCCGAACGGGTCGGCGACGAACCGTTCGGCGGTCAGCCCGGCCCGCCCCGCGTACCCGCGGGCCAGCCCCGCCCCGGACACGTACAGCTCGCCGGGGACCCCCGGCGCGACCGGCCGCAGCGCGGAGTCCAGCACGTACACCCGGGTGTTGGCGATGGGCCCGCCCACCGTGGGGGTCTCGCTGCCGTCGGTGCCGCCGCCGAGGGTGTTGATGGTGTACTCGGTGGGCCCGTACAGGTTGTGGCCGAGGACGCCGTCGGCGTCGCGCAGCGCCCGCCACACGGTGTCGCTGACCGCCTCCCCGCCCAGCAGCACCAGGGCGGGCCGGTGCCGTCCGGGGTCGAGCAGCCCGTCCTCGACCAGCTGCCCGCAGTAGGACGGGGTGACGTTGACCACGTCGACCGCGTGGCGGCGGCAGTAGTCGACCAGCCGCTCGGAGTCGCGGCGCAGCTCCTCGTCGAGCAGGTGCACCTCGTGGCCGTCGACCAGCCACAGCAGCTCCTCCCACGACATGTCGAAGGAGAACGACACGGTGTGCGCCACGCGCAGCACCCGGCCGCCCAGCGCCGCCACCACCGGCCCGAAGATCGTCTCGCGGTGGTTGACCAGCATGTTCACCAGTCCGCGGGCGGGGATCTGCACGCCGTTGGGGCGGCCGGTGGAGCCGGAGGTGAAGATGGTGTAGGCGAGGGTGGCGCCGCGCGCCGGAACGGGCAGAGCG
>Ga0079224_100001319_pt1 | contig 28203 bp, 28 predicted proteins | sample Stecom2015_FD_80414 | JGI IMG/M metagenome (GOLD analysis project Ga0079224, IMG submission 80414) | Agricultural soil microbial communities from Utah to study Nitrogen management - Steer compost 2015 | ecosystem: Environmental > Terrestrial > Soil > Agricultural land | place: USA: Utah... | reverse complement strand
GAACCCTACATCCGCCGCCGGGCGATCCGCCATCTGGAAAAGGGTCGGGTCGTCATTTTCGCGGCGGGTACGGGAAACCCCTTCTTTTCCACCGATACTACCGCCGCCCTTCGGGCTGCGGAGATCGAAGCGGACGTGATTCTGATGGCCAAAAACAATGTGGACGGGGTCTATTCCGCCGATCCCAGCCGCGACCCCCATGCAGTGAAGTACGAGACCCTCACCTATCTGGACATGTTGAATCAGGGGCTGGGAGTCATGGATTCGACCGCATCCACGTTATGTATGGATAATAACATCCCGCTGATCGTGTTCAACATTTGCACGGAGGGGAATATTCGCCGCGCGGTCATGGGGGAACAAATCGGAACCGTAGTGAGGAGGAGTCTTTAATGTTGGAGAACATCAAAAAGCAATCCGCTGAAAAAATGGAGAAGGCGATTCAGGTTTTGAAGAAGGATTTGGCCAGCCTGCGCGCCGGTCGGGCCACACCCGCTCTCCTGGAGAAGGTGACGGTTTCCTATTACGGAAGCGAGATGCCCGTTAACCAGTTGGCCAGCATTTCCGCTCCGGAGCCGCGCCTGCTTGTGATTCAGCCCTGGGATAAGTCCGCCTTGACTGAAATCGAACGGGCCATTTTGAAATCGGAATTGGGGCTCACCCCGACCAATGACGGAAATGTGATCCGGATTACCATCCCGGCGCTGACGGAGGAACGTCGGGCGGAGCTCGTCAAAGTGGTGAAAAAGAGCGGCGAAGATTCGAAGGTGGCCATTCGCAACATCCGGCGGGATGCCAATGAGGAGATCAAGAAATTGGGGAAAAACGGCGAGATCTCCGAGGACGAGGTTCGGCGCGGTCAGGATGAGATCCAAAAATTGACGGACGGTTATATCCAAAAAGTGGACGAGGTGATCGGAGCGAAGGAAAAAGAGATTATGGAAGTCTGACGGGGATATCTCCCGACATCCCCCGATACAGGGGGATTCATTTCTATCAAACGGCTTTTGTTATATACTTAGAATGGATGGCCGGAGGAATACTGCGGAGGAATGGGCATGATCCGATTTCTGAAAAGCTGGTTTGCCGGGTCGGAGGCGTTGGATGAGGAGTCTCTGCTTTCCAGGGTGCGAAGCGGCCCGATCCCACGCCATGTGGCGATAATCATGGACGGAAACGGGCGGTGGGCCAAGAAACGGGGCCTTCCCCGGGTGGCCGGCCACCGGGAGGGCATGAAGACCGTTCGGGAGATTGCCCGGGCCGCCGATGAATTGGGCATTGAGGTGTTGACGCTATACTCTTTTTCCACGGAAAATTGGAAGCGTCCCCGGGAAGAAGTCGATTATTTGATGAAGCTGCCCGAGGAGTTTCTGCGCACGGAACTGGATGAGTTGGTCCGACGCAATGTTCAGGTGCGGATGATCGGAGATGAAACGCAACTGCCGGCGCACACCCTGTCGGCGATTCGTCGGTTTCAGGAAGCGACCCGGGACAATTCGGGATTGATCCTCAATTTTGCCCTCAATTACGGATCGCGAGACGAAATCCTCCGGGCCGTGCGTCAGATTGTCGAAGAAGTCCAATCCGGAAAAGTGGATAAGGATGCGATCGATGAAGCGGTCATGAATCGATGCCTGTACACGGCGGGACTGCCGGATCCCGATCTGGTCATTCGCACCAGCGGTGAAATCCGGGTCAGCAATTTCATGCTGTGGCAAATGGCGTATAGCGAATTGTGGTTTACCGATATTTCCTGGCCTGATTTCAGACGCAACCATTTTTTTCAAGCCATCGAAGATTACCAGCATCGTTCCCGTCGCTTCGGAGCGGTGTAAAGACTGGAGAGTCGGTGGATGAGGCAACGGATTATCACAGGAGGGCTCGGGGCCGCCGGTTTTCTGATCCTGTTGTGGCTGGGCGGTGGATGGTACGCAGGTTTGGTTGTTCTGTTGGCGACCCTGGGTTATATGGAATACTGTCGAATGGGAAGGATCGCATGGCGAAGCGGGTGGGCGCTGCCCGGCTTCCTGATGGTGTGGCTTTTGCTTTTCGGCGTGGTGTATGAGGGAAAGGCGATCGACTCCCTTGGACAGACAGTCGTTCTCACCGGCTTGATTGTTTTTTTTCTGCTGATGGTTCTCAGCCGCAACCGCCTGGATATTTATCGGGTGAGTTACCTTTTTATCGGCGCCATATACATAGGTTTCGGTTTTTCCTACATGATACAGTTGAGGTGGATGACGGACGGGTTGCTGTGGTCTCTGTTGGTCCTTGGAGTGATCTGGGCAGGAGATACCGGGGCCTATTTTGTGGGGAGGAAATTCGGAAGGCGAAAATTGTGGCCGGCGATCAGCCCGAACAAGACCGTGGAGGGATCGGCAGGTGGTCTGATCCTCGCGGTGATCATCGGCCTCCCGATCGCTTCGACCATCCCGTCCTTGGATCGGTTGGCAGCGCTGGGGTTCATCCTGTTGATCGCCGTGGCCGGCCAGTTGGGCGACTTGGTTGAGTCGGCCATTAAGCGGACCACCGGAGTGAAGGATTCCGGAGGATTGCTGCCCGGTCACGGTGGCGTGTTGGATCGGTTTGACAGTTTGCTGTTTGCGTTTTTCATCATCCATCTCTTTCGGGTTGTATAGGGGGAACAATATATGAAGCAGCGGATTGCCGTTCTCGGCTCGACCGGTTCCATCGGCCAAAACACTTTGTCGGTGGTCCGGGAACATCCCGAACACTTCGATGTGATCGGACTGGCTGCAGGCAGCAACGTCCGGGAAATGGTGCGGCAAATCCGGGAGTTTTCCCCCCGGATCGTGTCGATGGCCACCCCGGAAGCGGCGGAGCAGGTGCGCAGTGAAGTGGGAGAGGAGGTCCGCGTGGTTTCCGGGGAGGAGGGGGCCCTGGAGGTGGCCGCCCACCCTGAAGTGTCCACCGTGATTTCCGCGATTGTGGGCAGCCGGGGGCTGCGCCCCACCCTGGCGGCGATCCGCGCCGGGAAAACCATCGGTTTGGCCAACAAGGAAACCCTGGTGATGGCCGGGGCGATCGTGATGCGGGAGGCCGAAAAAGCGGGGGTTTCGATTCTGCCCGTCGATAGTGAGCATTCGGCGATTTTTCAGTGTCTCAACGGGGAGCGTCCGGGAGATGTTCAGCGGATCATTTTGACCGCCTCGGGCGGGGCGTTTCGGGACCTGTCCCGGGAAGCGCTGGAATCCGTTACCCGGGAGCAGGCCCTCACCCACCCCAATTGGTCGATGGGCGCGAAGGTGACCATCGATTCGGCCACGATGATGAACAAGGGTTTGGAAGTGATCGAGGCCCATTGGCTGTTTGATTTGCCCTATGATCGCATCGACGTAGTGATCCATCCGGAAAGCATCGTTCATTCCATGGTGGAATTCCGGGACGGTGCCGTGATGGCCCAATTGGGGACGCCCGATATGCGGGTGCCGATCCAATACGCTTTAAGTTATCCGGCACGCCTGCCGTTGACCGCCCGGCCCCTCGATTTGGTGGCCCTCGGTGCGCTCCATTTTCGGCGGGCCGATTTCGCCCGCTTTCCCTGTCTCAAAATGGCGTATGAGGCGGGCCGGGCAGGGGGCACCATGCCGGCGGTGCTCAATGCCGCCAACGAGGTGGCGGTGGAGCGGTTTTTGGCCGGTGAGATTTCCTTTTTGGCCATCGAAGAGGTGATCGAGCGGGTCCTTTCTGCCCACGACTGCATTGCCAACCCCACGCTGGAAGCGATCGAGGAAGCGGATCGATGGGCCCGGGAGCAGGCGAAGGCTTGTCCGGTAAGTCCATCGGCGGTTTGATCAACGAAGGCGGTGATCCTGTCCATGCTGACCATCGTGGCGTTTATTCTGGTATTGAGCGTGCTCGTCTTTATTCACGAGCTGGGACATTTTTTGTTCGCCAAGCGGGCGGGCATTCTGGTACGGGAGTTTGCCATCGGCTTCGGGCCGAAGCTGTTCTCCGTCTTTAAAGGGGAAACCTTGTATTCGATCCGCGTACTCCCTTTGGGGGGGTTTGTCCGGATGGCCGGGGAGGACCCCGAAACGGTGGAGATTCCGACCGGATCAAAGGTGACCGCTGAGCGGGATGAAAGCGGCCGGTTGGTGCGGATTCATCTCGGGGATGCTCCCGCAAAGGGCGATGCGGTTGTCGGCAAAGTGATGGAGTTGGATTTGGAAAGGGACTTGTATCTCGTCTTGGAGGATGAAGAGGGGCAGCAAAAGCGCTATTCCGTTCATCCCCAGGCTGTCATCCAACGGGATGAAAAAAATGTCCTGCAAATCGCTCCCCGGGATCGGCAGTTTGGTTCCAAGTCCGTCGGTCAACGGGCATCGACCATCCTGGCCGGCCCAGTCTTCAACATCATCCTGAGCATGATCCTGTTCGGGGTGCTGACGTTGATGACCGGGGTGGAGACCAAGGTTTCGATTCACAAGGTGAATCCCGATTCCCCGGCGGAGCAGGCGGGTTTGAAGGCCGGCGACGAGATCATTGCCATCGATGGGAAACGGATCCAAAACGCCGAAGCCGTATCCATGAACATCCAAGAATCCAAGGGCGAGCCTTTAACCTTCGAGGTTCGCCGGGCCGGAACCACCTTTGAGCTGGATGTGCATCCGGAATGGAATGAGCAGCACAAGATGTACTGGATCGATGTGCAACTCCAACCCCACATGCGAAAGGCCACTTTTTCGGATGCCGTTGCGAATGGATTTAAGGAAACGTATCAGTGGACGGTGCGCATTTTTGACGGATTTGGCCAGTTGATCACCGGTCGGATTGGCATCGAAAGCCTGGGCGGGCCGGTGCAGATCGCCTCGATCACCGGGCAGGCCGCCGAGGCGGGTTACATTCCGCTGATCCGTTGGACAGCGCTATTGAGCCTCTACCTGGGAGTGTTTAACCTGTTGCCCATCCCTGCGCTGGATGGAAGCCGTCTGGCCTTTATCGTCTTTGAGGCGATTCGCGGTCGTCCGGTGGATCCCAACAAGGAGAGCCTGGTCCATTTCGTCGGCTTTGCGCTGCTCATGATGCTGATGCTGGTGGTCACCTACAACGATATTATGAGGGTGTTCTTCAGCGGATGATCGGGGGAGGCCGTGAATACTTGGGAGTCGGAAGGGATCACCTCCGGCTCCCACGGTCGTAGGGGGGTAACCATGTCCAAACCGAAGAAAAAAAAGAACCGCCAAAAACAGGCGTTGAAGAAGCAGGCCAAGGCGAGGGAGCGCCGGATCCGGAATCTGACGCTCGGGACCCTGGTCGTACTGGGATTGGTCGTCGGCCTGTATTTTTTGACGACATCCCTTTCTGAGCAACAGGCGACACCGGTGGATCACCAGGTCTTCGCTTATGAAAAACAGCCGGTGATTGGAAATCCCGACGCTCCAGTCAAAATCGTGGAATTTGGAGACTACAAGTGCCCGGTTTGCAAACGGTTTGCCGAGGAGATCTTTCCGCAGTTGAAGCGGGATTTTCTGGATACGGAGCGGGTGGGCCTGTACTTTATTGACAATCCGCTTCTCGGGGAGGATTCCAAAACGGCCAGCATGGCGGGAGAGGCGGTATACCGGCAAAAGCCCGAGGCCTTCTGGTCTTTTTATGAGGCGGTATACGCCCATCAGGGATTGGAGACCGATCAGTGGGCCACGGTCCCCTTTTTGGTCGAGTTGGCCAAAAAAGAAGTGCCGGATATTGATCACGCCCGGTTGGAAAAGGAGTTGAAGGATCAGGCGCATAAGCAGGCGGTGGAGGAGGATAAGAAGATCGCCGCCAAACTGGGAGTTGATTCGGTTCCCGCTCTCTTTATCAACGGGAAACGGGTGGACCAACATGTCGTGTTCGATTATCCCGCCTTAAAGAAGCAGATTGAAGAAGCATTGAATGAAAGCAGGTAGCGGGGAGAGGAGGAGCGGGTGTGGCCTGGATGCGCAGTTATGGCCTGTACTTGGCTTGGCTGGTATCGCTCGTCGCCACCGGAGGCAGTCTTTATTTCAGCGAGGTTGCGGGATTCATCCCCTGTGAATTGTGCTGGTATCAGCGGATCCTGATGTATCCCCTCGCAGTGATCCTGGGGATCGCCTCGTACCGGGATGACCGTTCTATCATCCCATACTCGCTTCCCCTCAGCCTGGGCGGTGCTGCGTTGTCCGCCTTTCACTACCTGCTGCAGAAGATGCCGGGGATGGCGGATTGGGCTCCCTGCAAGCAGGGGGTTCCCTGTTCCGGTCAATATATCAATTGGTTGGGCTTTGTCACCATCCCTCTCCTGGCTTTCACCGCTTTTGTTCTGATCTCCCTGTTTTTAGTGATGGCCAGGAAGGGGGATGAATGAGCGCAAAGCGGCCCTGCCGCCGGGCGTTTTGGGGCCTTCGGAAAGTCCAAGGAAACGGTCCGCATTTGGGCCGTTTCTTTTTTTACCCGGACGGTTTCAATCCTTCCGGGCAATCCGGCAATGCTCCCATTTGAGTAGTCGTTTTTTCATTCTCGAAGGGCGGGGGGCGGTGCCGCTCGTTTTCCCCTGGTGGCAGCGGCGCGTCCGGCCCCCTCGCATGGGTCCCCCGGGGGGTTTACCTCGTTGCGATCCACATGCCCTTTCGCAGGATCAGCTGGTCCGGTTCCGGGAAAGGGCGGCAGAGGACCCGATCCCGCACCGGTTGCGGAGCTTCGGAAAGCAGCCGGATAGCGGCTTTACGGTGCTCCGCCCGGGTTTTCGCCCGTTGGAACCACTCCTCCAGGACGACGGGGGTCTTCCACCGCCGCAACAGGGTGACGGTGGAAAATCCGGCTTGTTGGAGCAGGCGGGTCCAGCCGGACAGGGTGTGCACCCGGAAATGGGAAGGGTCCCGAAGGGTTTCCACCCGGTTGAGCAGCGCGTCGGCTTCTTCGGGGGCGTAATTGTCGATCAGGATCATCCGTCCCCCCGGCACCAACACCCGGCGCGCTTCGGCAAAGGCTTGTTCCGCCCGGGGAAAGTGATGGGCGGCGATGCGGCAGGTGACCACGTCAAAAAGCCGGTCGGGAAAGGGAAGACTTTCCGCGTCCCCCTCCGCCCAGGTGACATTGTCAATGCCCCGCCGATTGGCTTCTTCCGCGGCGATGCGCAGCATCTCCGGTGTCAGGTCCAAACCGACGACCCGGCCTACGCACCGGCTGAGGGCGAAGGCGGTATGCCCCGTGCCGGTGGCGATGTCCAGGGCCAGCAGCGGCGGAGGGGATGTTTCGACTTCTTCGACGATCCACTCCAGGTCCCGCCCCTTGGCATGGATGGCGCTGTGCCGGTAATCGCTGCCGGACTGTTTAAACTGCTTTTTCACCTTCCCTTTGGTATCGTCCATGGATATCCTCCTTGGTGTTCGGTGAGAACCAATCCTATAACTGCTATCGCCGCAGCCGGTCCGGGGATCCGCGGTGTTTTATTAGATGAAACATAGTTTCTATTGATGATATTAATGTACTTCAGGAGGGCTTGGCCTGTCAATGCTTTGAAGGAAAAATAAGTGAAGAGTTTCTTTACGGAAAATTCGTTTAGAAGGTGAATTCCCCGAAGGGCTTCACATGTGTGGTTCGTCTGTCCATTTTTTGATACACTTGATGGAGCAACGTAGGAACGGTGAAAGGTGGAAAACGGGAGGGTTTGGCCCCATGGCGACGCCGGAGGTCAAGAGGGAGAGATTGGGGCAGCTCTTTTCCCGGGCGGATCTGCCGCGGGAATGGTTGGACAAGCACTTTCAGGATGCGTATATCGAAAAGATTCAAGTGAGCCTTTCCCGGCGAACGTGGACCCTTTTTCTCGGTCTGAAACGACCGGTTCCACCCCATATATGGCAGGAGATGGAGTCCCGGCTCAGCTCGGTATTGGGCCGGGCGGCTGGGGTGTCGGTTCGTCTGAGGCCGGCGGGTGTCGATCCGGAGCAGATTTTACAGTTGTACTGGGAGTGGATCCGGAAAAGGGTGGCGGAAGATGTGTCCGCTGCAGCCGCAGGCTGGATGGGAAGGGCGGAATGGCGCTGGGAAAAGGATGGGATGATCATTACGTTTCCCCATCCGATGATGGTGCAGATGGCTGAGCAGAAGCGCCTCGATCGGGTGATCGCATCGATGATTCGGGAGGTCTCCGGAAAGGAGATCCGTGTCACCCTCGAGAGCCGCCCCTTGGAGGAAGAGGAGACGCGGTTTCGTGAACAACAGCAGGCCGAGGAACAACGATTGAAAGAGCAGGCGTTGGTGGAAAGGGAGTCGACACCGCCACCGGCGCCTCAGCCTGCATCCGATCAGGAGCTGGTTGTCGGGTATGCGATTCGGGAGGAGCCGGTGCCGATCCGGAGGATTACCGAAGAGGAGCGGCGCGTCGTATTGCGGGGGGAGGTTTTCAAGGCAGAGACCCGGGAGCTGCGCAGCGGTCGCACGCTGCTTACGTTCAACCTGACGGATTTTACCGATTCGATTCAGGTGAAAATGTTCGCCCGCGATAAGGAAGACGCCGCCCTCCTGTCCCGGGTAAAGGATGGGATGTGGGTTGTAGTTCGGGGGTCCGTTCAATACGATAACTTTGCCCGGGAACTGGTTCTGATGGGGAATGACCTCAACGAGACGGAGCCGATGAAGCGCGCCGACCATGCCGAGGAAAAGCGGGTGGAGCTCCATCTGCACACGGCGATGAGCAGCATGGATGGGGTGAATGATCCCGGAGAAGTGGTAAAGCGAGCGGCGGAATGGGGCCACCCCGCTGTGGCCATCACCGATCACGGGGTGGTGCAGGCCTTCCCCGAAGCGCATGCTGCGGCCCAAAAGCACGGCATCAAGGTGATCTACGGGGTGGAGGCCTATTTGGTGGACGATGGGGTTCCCATCGTGATGCGACCCGCTCCCCGGAACCTCCAGGAGGACACCTATGTCGTTTTCGACGTCGAAACGACGGGGCTCTCCGCTGTCCACGACACGATCATCGAACTGGCGGCGGTCAAGGTACGCGGCGGTGAGATCGTCGACCGCTTCAGCTCCTTTGCCAATCCCCACCGGAAATTGACATCGACGATTACCGAATTGACGGGTATTACCGATGAGATGCTGGAGGGGGCACCGGAGGTGGAGGAGGTGCTTCAGCGCTTTCTCCAGTTTGTCGGTGACAGCGTGCTCGTCGCCCACAACGCCCGTTTTGACATGGGTTTTCTTGACATGGGCGTTCAGCGGCTGGGCCGCGAACCTTTGACCAATCCGGTGATCGATACCCTCGAGATGGCCCGCTCCCTTTATTCGGGGCTGAAAAACTACCGGTTGAACACGCTGTGTAAGCATTTCGGCATCGAATTGAAACAGCATCACCGGGCGATTCACGACGCGGAAGCGACCGGTTATCTGTTGTGGAAGATGGTGGAGGACTGTCTGGCGAAAGAGGTTGTGCGCCTTGACCAGTTAAATGAAATCACCGATCGGCGCGACGTATCCCGACTGCGGCCGTTCCACGTCGTTCTGTTGGTTCAGAATGCCACCGGCCTGAAAAATTTGTACAAATTGATTTCCCTGTCTCATTTGGAATATTTTCATCGGGTTCCCCGCATTCCGAGGAGCGAATTGGAGAAGCACCGGGAGGGGCTGATTGTCGGCTCCGGATGTGAAAAGGGAGAGCTTTTCGAGGCGGCTCTCCAGAAGTCTCCCCAGGAGGCCGAGGAGATTGCCCGTTTTTACGATTATATCGAAATCCAGCCGGTCGAGGTGAACCGTCACCTGATCGAGAAGGGCATTGTGGAAAGCGAGGAGCGGCTCCGGGAGACGAATCGGCTTTTGGTCCGGATCGGCGAAAAATTGGGGAAGCCGGTGGTGGCGACGGCCAACGTTCACTATCTGGATCCATGGGATTCGATATATCGGGAGATTCTCACGGCCAACCAGAGCGGTTTCCGCCGCAAAGACCCCCTTCCTCCGGTCTACTTTCGGACGACGGAGGAGATGCTGGAGGCCTTTGCCTATCTGGGGGAGGAAAAGGCGCGGGAGGTGGTTATCACCGCCCCCCGGGGCATCGCTGACCGGATAGAGGAGATCGCCCCCTATCCCGATGGGACGCACACGCCGATTATCGAGGGGGCCGACGAAGAGCTGCGGCGAATCTGCTATGAAACGGCGGAGCAGACCTACGGCTCTCCTCTGCCCGATATTGTGAAGGAGCGGCTGGAGAAGGAACTGAATAGCATTATCAAGCACGGCTTTGCCGTTATCTATCTGATTTCGCACAAGCTGGTGACCAAATCCCTTTCGGACGGCTACCTGGTGGGATCCCGGGGTTCGGTGGGATCGTCCTTTGTGGCTACGATGAGTTCCATCACCGAAGTGAATCCCCTGCCTCCCCATTACGTCTGTCCGGAGTGCAAATTTAGCCAGTTTGTCACGGACGGATCGGTGGCGTCCGGTTTCGACTTGCCCGACAAGGATTGTCCCCGGTGCGGTGCGAAGATGCGGAAGGACGGTCATGATATTCCCTTCGAGACCTTCCTGGGATTTGAAGGGGACAAAACCCCGGATATCGACTTGAACTTCTCGGGTGAGTACCAGCCCAGGGCCCACAAATACACGGAGGAATTGTTCGGAAAGGAGTACGTGTACCGGGCGGGAACGATTTCCACCGTCGCGGAGAAGACGGCTTACGGGTATGTGAAAAAGTATCAGGAGGAGATGGGGCTCACTTTGCGCAACGCGGAGGTCGAACGGCTGGTCCGCGGATGTACAGGTGTGAAGCGAACCACCGGCCAGCATCCGGGCGGGTTGATGGTGGTGCCCCAGAACCGGGATGTGTTTGATTTCACGCCGATCCAGCGCCCGGCGGACGATCCCAAAGCCCGGACGGTGACCACCCACTTCGATTACCATGCCATCAGCGGCCGGCTGCTGAAGCTGGACATTTTGGGCCATGATGATCCCACCGTCATCCGCATGTTGCAGGACCTGACAGGGGTGGATCCCAAGAAGATTCCCGTGGACGACCCGAAAGTGCTCCAGCTGTTCAGCGGGACGGAATCGCTGGGGGTGACGCCGGAGGAGATCGGATGTTTGACGGGAACGCTGGGCATACCGGAATTCGGCACCCGGTTTGTCCGGCAGATGCTGGAGGATACGCGGCCGACGACCTTCGGTGAACTGGTCCGGATATCGGGTTTGTCCCACGGAACGGACGTCTGGTTGAACAATGCCCAGGAGCTGATTCGAAGCGGCACCGCCGTGTTGTCGGAGGTGATCGCCACCCGGGACGACATTATGCTCTACCTCATCTACAAGGGAATGAAGCCGAAAACGGCCTTCAAGATCATGGAGAAGGTGCGTAAAGGGAAGGGACTCACCGAGGAAGAAGAAAAGGAGATGAAGGAATACGGGATCCCGGATTGGTATATCAGCTCCTGCCGCAAGATCAAGTATATGTTTCCCAAGGCCCATGCGGTGGCCTACGTGCTCATGGCCGTTCGGATTGCCTGGTTCAAGGTGTACTATCCCGCCGAGTATTACGCCACGTACTTTACCGTTCGGGCGGACGATTTCGATCTGGAACTGGTGCTCAAGGGACCCGAAGTGGTCAATCGGAGGATCCATGAGATCGATGAAAAGGGGGCGGATGCCTCGCCGAAGGAAAAGGGGCTGCTGACCGTGCTCGAGTCGGCCAGGGAAATGATGGCCCGCGGCCTCTCCTTCCTCCCGATCGATCTGTACCGCTCCGACGCGACCCGATTCCTGGTGGATGGGGACGCCCTGCTGCCTCCTTTCTCCTCCGTATCCGGAATCGGGGTAAACGCGGCCCGCAATATTGTCAAAGCCCGGGAAGAGGGACACTTTTTGTCCATCGAGGATTTCCAGAAGCGGAGCCGTGTTTCCAGCGCCGTGGTGGAGGTGCTGGAGCGCCTGGGTTGCCTCCGGGATCTGCCGGAGAGCAATCAGCTGACCCTGTTTTGATCCGATGAAATAGCGGATTGTCAGTGGTTCACGGTTATGATATAATCTTTGTGGCTATACTGGTAGCATGGATAGCGTCCCTGAGAAAGAGTGGGTTGTCGCCCACTCTTTCCCTTTGGGTGCGGTTTATGACAAACTTCTGCGGGATGTACGGGGAGGGACGAAGGTGGGCCGCAAGATCACGGAGATCGTAGAGGAATTGGCTGCCCCTCTTCTGGCTGAAGACGGTTTGGAATTGGTGGATATCGAGTTTAAAAAAGAGGGAAAGAACCGTTTTTTGCGTCTGTTTATCGATCGGATCGAAGGACGGGTGAGTCTGGACGACATCAGCCGCGTCAGCGAGCGGTTGAGCAAAGAGTTGGACCGGGTGGATCCCATATCCGGAGCATATATCCTGGAGGTTTCTTCGCCGGGGGCGGAACGTCCGTTGAAAAAGGAGCGGGATTTTGAAAGGGCTGTCGGCAAGCATGTCCACATCAAGACCTATGAGCCCGTCGACGGCAGAAAAACCTTTGAGGGAACCTTGACGGATTATACGCCGGAGAGGCTGATCGTGGAAGTGGAAGGGAAGGAGGTTGTCATCCCCAACACCCTGGTGGCCAAGGCGCGGTTGGCGATTCTCTTTTAAGCGAAGGAAGGGAGGACAATGCGTTGAATGCGGAGTTTATCGAGGCCCTCAATCAATTGGAAAAGGAGAAGGGGATCAGCAAAGACATTCTGCTCGAAGCCATCGAAGCTGCCTTGATTTCGGCGTATAAACGAAATTTTCATTCTGCGCAGAATGTCCGGGTTGACATCGACCGGGAAAACGGCAAGGTTCGCGTGTTCGCCCGAAAGACGGTGGTCGATGAGGTGACGGATCCCCGTTTGGAGATCTCCCTGGAGGCGGCCAGAGAGATCAGTCCCTCCTACCAGCTGGACGATATTGTCGAGATCGAGGTGACTCCGGCGGACTTTGGACGCATCGCTGCACAGACGGCCAAGCAGGTGGTGACGCAGCGGATCCGGGAGGCGGAGAGGAGCATCATCTATCAGGAATATGTCGACCGGGAGGAGGATATCGTCACCGGTGTCGTCCAACGGATGGATAACCGGTTTTTTTACATTGACCTGGGAAGAGTGGAGGCGCTCCTCCCCCTGTCGGAGGCGATGCCGGGAGAACGGTTCAAGCATGGGGACCGGGTGAAAACCTATATCACCCGGGTGGAAAAGTCGACAAAAGGGCCGCAAATTTTTGTTTCTCGAACTCATCCGGGACTTATCCGCCGCCTGTTTGAGCTTGAAGTACCGGAAATTTATGATGGCATCGTGGAGATTCATTCGGTGGCCCGGGAAGCGGGACACCGGTCCAAAATCGCCGTCTCTTCCCGGGATGAGCAGGTGGATCCCGTCGGCGCTTGTGTCGGCCACCGGGGAATACGGGTGCAGACGGTGGTGAACGAACTCCGAGGCGAAAAGATCGATGTGGTTCCCTGGTCGGACGATCCGGTGGAATTTGTGGCCAACGCCCTGCGGCCGGCGAAGGTGACCCGTGTGGAAGTGGATGAGGAGGAGAAGATCGCCCGGGTGGTGGTTCCGGATCATCAACTTTCGCTGGCTATTGGGAAAGAGGGGCAAAACGCCCGTCTTGCCGCCAAGTTGACGGGTTGGAAAATCGATATCCGGAGTGAATCCGAGGCGGAAGAGCTGGATGCCGAGGATCCGGTCGAGGAAGAACCGGCGGCGGAAGAGCCGGCGCCGGAGGATCCGGCGACGCAGGTTTCGGAGGAGGACGCGTTCGGATCCGAAGAATCGTCCGATTGATGCGGCGATTTTTTGAGTGCGGAGGTGGTTGCGTGGTGCGAGTGCGGAAAATTCCCATGCGCAAGTGCATCGCCTGTCAGGAGATGAAACCGAAGAAAAGTCTCATTCGGATTGTTCGCACTCCGGAACACGAGACCCTGGTGGACCCGACGGGGAAAAAATCGGGGCGGGGAGCCTACCTGTGCGCGAGTGCGGAGTGTTTTCAGTTGGCCAAGAAACGAAGATCCCTCGAGAAGGCCTTGAAGACCAAGGTGAGCGACGAAGTGTATGCCCAGATGGAGGAAGCCATCGGCAGGGTTGAAAGCAATGGATAAGTTGTTGCAATTATTGGGTTTGGCGATGCGGGCGAGAAAGGTGGTCACGGGAACCGATGCCGTTCTGAGGGCGATCCGGTCCGGTGAGGCGAAGATGGTGTTGCTTGCGGAGGACGCATCCCCGGGTGCCGTGAAGAAGGTGCGGGACAAATGTACCTACTACTCCGTTCCCGTCATTCGTTACGGTACGCGAAAGGCCTTGGGCAACGCGGTCGGCAAGCCGGAGCGGGTGGTTGTGGCCGTCACCGATCAGGGGTTTGCCCGGACGATGAGGAAATGGGTCCGAGTATCAGATGGGGGTGACGAGTTTGACGAAAATGCGCGTCTACGAATATGCGAGAAAAATGAATATGAGCAGCAAGGAAGTGCTCACCATCCTCAAACGGATGAACATGGAAGTCAACAACCACATGAGTGTGATGAACGATGAGATGATCGAAAAGGTGGAACAGTTCTTCCGGGATATTAAAAAGGGCGCGGAGGCAACCAAAAAAGAGAAGGAATCCAAAGAAGGGAAGCCTGCACAGACCGAAGAGACGAATCGCAAGGGGAAAAGCAATCGGGGTCGGCGCCGCAACCATTCGGCGAGGACCCAGGGGAAACAGGAGAGCGAGAAAGCGGGGCAAAAGCGCGAGCAGCGGGGAAAAGGACCATCCGCATCCAATTCGTCGGCAAAGGCTGCGACTGCTCCAACGGCCAATTCCAACCGCTCGGCTCGAAGAAAGTCCAAACCCGCGGATCCGAACCGTGTTCCGGAGGGTTCGGAGGAAAAGGATCGTACCAGGAAGTCTGCAGCTTCGGTGCGTGGGCAAAAGGGGCGCAAGCGGAAACAGGATAAGAAATCGAAGGTCCGTGAGAAGCAAGCTCCCGTCCTGCCGTCGAAGTTGGAAATCACGGGACCCCTCACAGTGGGAGAATTGGCCCAGCGCTTGCGGAAGGAAGCTTCTGAAGTGATCAAAAAGCTGATGGGTCTCGGAGTGATGGCCACCATCAACCAGGAAATCGACGTGGACACGATTACCCTGGTCTCGGAAGAGTTCGGTGTGACGGTGGAGTATAAGGAAGAGGTCGACCAGGCCCTCTTCGAAGAGATCGAGGAGACGGATGCTCCGGAGGATCTGAAGGAGCGGCCGCCCGTGGTGACGATCATGGGTCACGTGGACCACGGAAAAACCACGCTGTTGGATACGATTCGCCAGTCCAAAGTTGCCGCCTCGGAGGCGGGAGGGATTACTCAACATATCGGTGCATACCAGGTGGAGTCCGGCGGGAAGAAGATCACCTTTTTGGATACTCCCGGACACGCCGCCTTTACCACCATGCGCGCCCGCGGCGCCCAGGTGACGGACATCACCGTACTGGTGGTGGCCGCCGATGACGGAGTGATGCCCCAAACCATTGAGGCGATCAACCATGCGAAAGCGGCGGATGTTCCCATTATTGTGGCGGTGAACAAAATCGACAAGCCGGAAGCTAACCCGGATCGGGTGAAGCAGCAGCTGACCGAGCACGGCCTCGTTCCCGAGGAATGGGGGGGCGATACGATCTTCGTCCCGGTGTCGGCCCTGAAGGGCGAAGGGATCGACGATCTTTTGGAGATGATCCTGCTGGTGGCTGAGGTGCAGGAATTGAAGGCCAATCCGAACAAGCGTGCCCGCGGTGTGGTGATCGAGGCCGAGCTGGACAAGAACCGCGGTCCGGTGGCGACGATCTTGGTGCAGAACGGCAGCCTCCGGGTGGGCGATGCGCTGGTCGCCGGCAATTATTTCGGGAAAGTCCGGGCGATGATCAACGATCGGGGACGCCGGGTGAAGGAAGCAACTCCTTCCACGCCGGTGGAGATCCTCGGGTTGTCCGATGTCCCCAATGCGGGGGATCCCTTCATGGTATTCCAGGATGAGAAGCAGGCCCGCTCGATCGCCGATGTCCGCGCCGAGCGGCAGCGCCAGAAGGAGTTGAAGGGACAGACGCGGATTACGCTGGATGATCTCTACAAGCAGATCCAGGAAGGCGATGTCAAGGAGCTGAACATCATCATCAAGGCGGATGTTCAGGGATCGGCAGAGGCTTTGCGCGGCGGATTGGAGAAGATCGATGTCGAAGGCGTGAAGGTGAATATTATTCACTCCGGAGTGGGGGCGATTACGGAATCGGACATCATCCTCGCTTCCGCCTCCAACGCCATTGTCATCGGCTTCAACGTTCGACCCGAGCCCAATGCCCGGACGATGGCGGAACAGGAGAAGGTGGATCTTCGCCTCCACCGGGTGATCTACGATGTGATCGAGGAAATCGAGTCGGCGATGAAGGGAATGCTGGATCCCGAGTACGAGGAGAAGGTGGTGGGAACGGCGGAAGTCCGCCAAACCTTCAAGGTCTCCAAGGTGGGCACCATCGCCGGCTGTTATGTGACCAACGGAAAAGTGGTTCGCGACGGAAAGGCCCGCTTGATCCGCGACGGCGTGGTGATCCACGAAGGGGAAGTGGATACCCTGCGGCGGTTTAAGGACGATGTTCGTGAAGTGGCCCAGGGCTATGAATGTGGAATGACCCTGCAAAACTTCAACGACATCAAAGAAGGGGACATCATCGAAGTATACGTGGTGGAGGAAGTGGAACGCGCCACATGATTGTCGGAATTCAGGAATGCCGCTGTCGGGTAATCGGGTCCGCTTCTTTGAAAGATAAGCGCCGTGTGATCAAGAGCGGCCTGGACCGGATCCGTCACCGATTCAACTTGTCGGTGGCGGAGGTCGATTATCAAAATGACCGACAGCTGACCACCCTGGCGATGGTCGGTGTCGGCAGCGGCAAACACGTGGTTGAGCAGGAGCTCCAACAGGCGCTTCGCCTGTTGGAGAACCTCGACGGTTTGGAAGTGTTGGACGCCGTGATCACCTATGCTTGAGCTTTTGTGAGGAGGTGTCGCAGGTGGCCCGAATCCGTGCGGCTCGCGTCGGCGAGCAGTTGAAAAAGGAACTCAGCCGACTGTTGCAGCAGGAATTGAAGGATCCCCGGATCGGATTTGTTACGGTGACGTCTGTGGAGATGAGCCGGGACTTGGAGCACGCCAAGGTGTTCGTCAGCGTCATGGGGGATGAAGAGCAGAAAAAGCAGACTCTGGAAGGGCTGGAAAAGGCGAAAGGTTTTCTCCGGACGGAAGCGGGTCGGCGTCTGGGGATTCGACGGACCCCGGAGATTGTCTTCAGAATTGACGAGTCGATCGAGCATGGGCAGCACATATCCAAACTTCTGGAAGAAGTGAAACGAAGTGAGTCGAATGAATGATTCCTTCCGGGAGGCGACCCGGTTTGTGTCGGAGGGGGATCGGTTTTTGGTGGTTTCCCATGTCGATCCGGATGGTGATGCCATCGGTTCCACGCTGGCGGTGGGACATCTCCTTCACCTTTTGGGGAAACGGGCGGTGATGGTGAACGCATCGCCCGTACCCGCCAAATACGGGAAACTGCCCGGTGCGGAAGAGATCGTGAAGCTGCAGGAGCTGCGCGATGCCTCGCCCTTCGATCGGGTCATTGCCGTCGATGTGGCGGATGTGGAGCGGATGGGTGACTGTCGCTCCCTTATCACCTCCGATGCCCTCCTGCTAAATATCGACCACCATCGAACCAACAACCGCTTCGGAACCCATCACCTGATCAACCCCGATGCGGCAGCGACGGCGGAGATTTTATACGACTGGATCGAGTCGATGGAGATCCAATGGACGAAAGAGCTGGCCACCTGCGTCTATACCGGGCTGTTGACGGATACGGGGGGATTTCGATACAGCAACACCACCCCGTCGGTGATGAAGCGGGCGGCACGCTTGCTGGAGTTCGGCGTCGATGCCCCCTGGATTGCGGAGCAAGTGCTGGAAACCCTGACGATCGGCCAGCTCAACCTGCTGAGGCGGGGACTGTCTACCCTTCGGCTTTCGGAAGACGGCCGGATTGCCTGGATGTGGCTCACCCTTCAGGACTTTTCGGAGTCCGGGGCCGGCGAAGGGGATTTGGACGGAATCGTGAATTATGCGCGGAACGTGATCGGGGTGGAAGTGGGGATTCTGTTCCGGCAATTGAAAAGCGGAGCGGTCAAAGTGAGCCTCCGGTCCCGTCGACGGGTGGATGTCAGTGAGGTGGCCGGGTTTTTCGGCGGCGGAGGCCATGCCCGGGCGGCGGGATGCACCGTTGCCGGGACCCGTGATGAAGTGGAACGCCGTGTCCTTTTGCGGGTTTCGGAGGCGCTGGAGCGGATGGATCCATGACCCTGTTCGGTGTGATTCCGGTCCGGAAACCCGCCGGCCTCACCTCCCACGATGTGGTGGTCAAGCTGCGCCGCTTGACCGGTCAACGCAGAGTGGGGCACACCGGCACGCTGGATCCGGCGGTGGAGGGTGTGCTGCCGATATGCGTGGGTCAGGCGACGCGCATTGCGGAATATATACAAGACCTGCCCAAGCGGTATGCCGGATCGATGCTCCTGGGGGTTTCGACGGACACCCAGGATCAGACGGGTGAAATCCTGCGGGAGATGCCGGTGGCCGAACTCGATTCATCGAGGGTTGATGAGGTCTTTCAACGGTTCCTGGGAGAGATCGAACAGGTTCCGCCGATGGTTTCGGCGGTGCGGGTGGGAGGGCGCCGCCTTTATGAATGGGCGAGGGAAGGAAAAGAGGTGCCGCGAAAGCCTCGGCGCGTCCGGATTTACGAGCTCCGCCGCACCGGAATGGAACGGGAAGGGGACCGGGTGCGGATCGATTTTGAGGTTCTCTGTTCCAAGGGAACCTATGTACGCACGCTCTGTGTCGATATCGGCGAATCGCTGGGATACCCCGCCCACATGTCTCGCCTGGTGCGCGTTCAGAGCGGACCCTTTTTCCTGCAGGATGCGGTGACATTGGAGGAGTTGGACGAAGTGGCCAGGCATGGAAACTGGGAGCAAGTCCTGATTTCGCCGGATGCGGCCCTGGGGCACCTTCCCGGCCTGGTCGTTTCCGCTTCCCTCCAGCAGGGAGTATGGAACGGGATGTCGCTTCGGTTGGAAAAGCCTTTGGATACCCAAGCGGTTGGCCGCCTGTTTCGGGTTTATACGGATGAGGGGGCGTTTTGCGCCCTGTATCGGTTATCTGCTCCCGACATCGCCCGGCCGGAAAAAGTGTTTCGAAATGGGTGAAGCAGATGGAAACGGTGCAACTGACATATCCGCTGGAATCGGGTGCGACGTATCCGCCTGTGGTGCTGGCGATCGGCTATTTCGACGGCGTTCATCGGGGACATCAGTCGGTGATCCGCCGGGCCAAGGATCTTGCGGGTCAGCTCGGGGTTTCCTCGGCGGTGATGACCTTCCACCCGCATCCGAGGGAAGTGCTGGGTAAATCGAACATTTCCCGGTATATCACACCGCTTCCGGACAAGCTGTCTCGATTTTCCCGGTTGGGTGTGAACCGGACCTATGTGATGGCCTTCGACCGCACATTTGCGGAACTGACCAAGGAACAGTTCGTTGAGCAAGTGTTGAACCCCCTGCAGGTGAAGGGGGTCGTGGTGGGATTCAACTTTTGTTTTGGACGCGGGGCCTCGGGCAAGGCGGAGGATTTGGAAAGATTGGGGGAAGGCCGCTTCCGCGTCGAGGTGATTACCCCGGTTCTCGAAGGGGAGATTCCCGTCAGCAGCACCCGGCTGCGGGAGGCCCTCGCCGACGGAGATGTGGCTACCGCGGCGAAGATTTTGGGCCGGCCCTATTCCCTTGAAGGAGAAGTGGTTGCCGGTGATGCCCGGGGTCGGAGCATCGGGTTTCCCACGGCCAACCTGAGTCTGTCGCAACCCTACATGATCCCCAGAAGGGGAGTTTATCTCGTTTCCGTTCCCCGCCAGGGGCGCTTGATTCCCGGTGTGATGAACATCGGTCTTCGCCCCACTTTTCGGGATTCCGATCCCAAGCTCACCCTGGAGGTCCACCTGTTGGGGGTCGAGGAAAACCTGTACGGGCGGACCTTGCGCGTCCAATTTCACCGTTTTCTTCGGGAAGAGAGGCGTTTCGGTTCGGTGGACGATCTGATTCGTCAAATCCGGGAGGATGTTCGCCGGGCGGAGGCTGAATGGCCGGAGGTAGAGGCCGGTTTTCGGAAGTGATGAGGATGCGAGGGAGTTTGTCGAAAAAAGTTGACGATGATCGGCGCCTCCGATTGGCTCCTGCGCTCGGACTGTGCTATAATGGATCGAGGTGGCGGGCTTAGCCACCGGCTTCCATATAAACCTTGACGCGGGTGATCGATGGCCTCGGCGATCTTCTGGGTCAAGGGGTTTAGAACATGAGGAGGTGTAAGAAGATGGCGTTGTCCCAAGAGCGGAAACGGCAGATCATTGAGGAATTTAAGGTCCACGAAAACGATACCGGATCCCCTGAAGTTCAAGTCGCCATCTTGACCGAACGGATCAACGAGTTGAACGAGCATTTGCGGGAGCACAAGAAGGATCATCACTCCCGTCGGGGACTTTTGAAGATGGTCGGTCAAAGGCGCAACCTGCTCAACTACCTGAAGAACAAGGACATTACGCGCTATCGTAAATTGATTGAGAAGCTGGGTCTGAGAAGGTGACGGAAAAGCGGGGTATATCCCCGCTTTTTTGATCGAACCTTCTTCTACATACGGATTGGGCAGGAAATACTGTTTGAATGAAGAAATTATCATTTGTGCACCGAGAGGAGGAAGCGATGCGACGATGGAACCGATGGAACCGAAAATATTTACTTTTGATTTGGCAGGACGACCCCTGAAAATGGAGATCGGTAAACACGCCACCTTTGCGAACGGCTCCGTGCTGGTCCGCTACGGTGACACGGCCGTCATCGCGACGGCGGTTGCGTCGAAGGAGCCGAAGGATACCGATTTTTTTCCGCTCACGGTCAACTATGAGGAGCGGTTGTACGCCGTCGGGAAGATTCCCGGAGGTTTCATCAAGCGGGAAGGCCGCCCCAGCGAAAAGGCGGTTCTGGCCAGCCGGTTGATCGATCGCCCGATCCGTCCGCTGTTTCCGGAGGGCTTTCGCAATGAGGTGCAGGTGATCACGACGGTTCTCTCCGTCGATCAGGACTGCTCCCCGGAGATTGCGGCCATGATCGGCGCCTCCACCGCCCTTTCCATTTCCGACATTCCCTTCGACGGCCCGATTGCGGGAGTGGTCGTCGGGCGGGTGGACGGAAAGTTTGTCATCAACCCCACCGTCGAGCAGATGGAGAAAAGCGACATGCATCTGGTGGTGGCCGGGACGAAGGATGCCATCAACATGGTGGAGGCGGGCTGTGACGAGGTTCCCGAGAAGGTGGTCCTGGATGGGATCCTGTTCGGCCACAAAACGATCAAAAAGCTGGTGGAGTTCCAGGAGCAGATTGTACAGGCCGTCGGAAAGGAAAAAATGGAGCCCGAGTTGGCTCAGGTGGATGAGGAGCTGGAGCGCCGGGTGCGCGACCTCGCCACGGAAAGGATCATCGAGGCCGCGCAGGTGGTGGAAAAACAGGCGCGCCAGGAGGCGCTGGATGCGATCCGGGACGAAGTGACGGAAACGCTGGCGGAGGAATATCCGGAGCCGGAACAGCAAGCGGAGATTGAACAGGTTTTGGAGACGATCCTGAAAGAGGAAGTCCGCCGGATGATCCTGGAGGAGGCCAAGCGCCCCGACGGACGGGGCCCCAAAGAGATCCGGCCCTTGTACAGCGAAACCGCTCTGCTGCCGCGGACCCACGGTTCGGGCCTATTCCAGCGCGGCCAGACCCAGGTGTTAAGTGTTTGCACGCTGGGAGCCCTCGGCGATGTGCAGATTCTGGACGGACTGGATCTGGAAGAGTCCAAACGGTTTATGCATCACTACAACTTCCCGCCGTACAGTGTGGGGGAAACGCGGCCGCTCCGTTCCCCGGGACGGAGGGAGATCGGCCACGGAGCCCTCGGGGAGCGCGCCCTGGAACCGATCATCCCCTCCGAGGACGAATTTCCCTATACCATTCGCCTCGTTTCGGAAGTGTTGGAGTCGAACGGTTCCACATCCCAGGCCAGCATCTGCGCGTCCACCCTTGCTTTGATGGATGCCGGAGTCCCCATCAAGGCTCCCGTCGCCGGAATCGCCATGGGCCTGGTCAAGGAAGGGGACCGGGTGGTGGTATTGACCGACATTCAGGGGATGGAGGACCATCTGGGCGATATGGACTTTAAGGTGGCGGGAACCCGGAAGGGCGTCACCGCGCTGCAGATGGACATCAAGATCGAGGGCATCGATAAGCGCATCCTGGGTCAGGCCTTGCAGCAAGCCAAGGAAGCCCGGATGGTGATTCTGGATCACATGGCGAAAACACTGCCCAGACCGCGGAAGGAGCTGTCGCCGTACGCGCCCAAGATTCTCACCCTGCGCATCGATCCCGAAAAAATCCGCGATGTGATCGGCCCCAGCGGTCGCGTGATCAACCGGATCATCGATGAGACCGGCGTGAAGATTGATATCGAGCAGGACGGCCGCATCTACATTGCCTCAACGGATCCCAAACAAAACGAGGCGGCGAAGAAGATCATCGAAGATCTCGTGCGCGAGGTGGTCGTGGGTGAAACCTATGTGGGAACCGTGAAGCGAGTGGAAAAATACGGTGCCTTTGTCGAGGTGCTGCCCGGCAAGGAAGGATTGGTGCACATTTCCCAGCTGGATGCCACCCGCGTCAACAAGGTTTCCGACGTGGTCAAGGTGGGGGATACCATCATGGTGAAGGTGACGGAAATCGACGATCAGGGGCGGATCAACTTGTCGCGCAAGGCCGTTTTGAAGGAACGGTCTTCGGTGAAATAAGGGGCGGGCACAAGCCCGTACCATCTTCCTTTGCACAAAAAGAGCAGAGCAATCTGGCTCTTTTTTGTGTTTATGTCGGCGCCTCCGGCTCATATGGACTTATTCCGCTGCATAACGTTTAGTGGACAACGAGTTGGAGGTGCTTATAGCCGTGCGGCGCGGTGCCCGAATCCGGATGCTCGGTTGGCTGTTGGTGGTGTTCCCTCTCCTCTTGGCCGTCATTCAGTCCCCGGCAGTGACCGCCTATATCGCCACTGTAAAGGAGGGGGCTTTGCCGGTTTATGCCAGGGGGGATCTTCGTTCCAAAATCGAAGCGGAAGCGAAACGCCTTCACGAGCCCCCCGTCGATGCGAGAATCGACAGGGTTTGGAAGGCGATCCCCGGATATGACGGTTTGGCGGTGGATGTGGAGGAAACCTACCGCCTGGCCAAAAAGCAAAAGTCCGGCTCGCCCATCCCCTGGGTCTACAAGGTGGTGCCCGCCCGGGTATCCCTGGACGACCTTCCGCCCCAACCCATTTACCGGGGAAATGAGCGAAAGCCCATGGTCGCCCTGATGGTGAACGTATCCTGGGGGACGGAGCATCTGCCGGGTATGCTTCAGGTGTTGCGTTCGGAAAGGGTGCCCGCTACCTTCTTCCTGGATGGTTCCTGGTTGAAAAAACATCCGGAGGAGGCACGTGCCCTCTTGAAGGAAGGGCACGAAATCGGCAATCACGGCTATTCGCATCCGCAAATGAGCAAGCTTTCCTCGGCCCGGATCCGGGAGGAGATTTCTCGAACCGAGCAGGTGATCGAGAACACCCTCGGGCTTCGGTCCAAATGGTTTGCTCCGCCCGCCGGCGACTTTAACCAGACGGTGGTGGAGGAGGCGAGCCGGCTGGGAATGAAGACGGTCCTGTGGACGGTGGATACGGTGGATTGGCGAAAAAGTTCCACCCCGCAGCTCATGGTGGAACGGGTCAGGCGGGGAGTAACCGGTGGTTCCCTCATCCTGATGCATCCGACGGACCGCACGGTGAAAGCCCTTCCGGAGATCATTCGGGTGATTCAGGAAAAGGGGCTGCGGCTGGGAACCGTCAGCGAGGTTTTGTCCCCCCAGCGCTTGGAGCCGGTTGAGCCGATGGTGTCGTTCTGATATAGTGAGATTGTTGCTTCCATTGTTACGATTTTTTCGCGCGAATTTGCGCTATTGGAAATGTAAGGAGGATCCCTGTGATCGTCAGGCACACTTTGCCCAACGGCGTGCGTATCGTCGCTGAATCGATACCCTATGTCCGCTCCATCGCTTTCGGCTTTTGGATCGGCACGGGTTCCCGCAATGAAACGGATGAAGTCAACGGGATATCGCATTTTCTCGAGCACATGATGTTCAAAGGGACGAAGAAGCGGACCGCCCGGCAGCTGGCCGAGGCCTTCGACGAGATCGGCGGTCAGGTGAATGCCTTTACGTCGAAGGAACTGACCTGTTTCTATGCGAAGGTGTTGGATCAGCACTTTTCAGCCGCTTTGGAGATCCTGGCGGACATGTTTTTCGGGTCGACGCTCCCCGATGAGGAAATTGATAAGGAACAAAAGGTCGTCATCGAGGAGATCCGCATGGTGGAGGATACCCCGGACGATCTCGTCCATGATCTCCTCTCCAAGGCGGTGATGGGGGACCACCCCCTGGGCTTTCCCATCCTCGGCAGCGTCGAAAATGTTCAGAAGTTTGATCGGTCCCGCCTGGAAAATTATCGTCGTCAGTATTATCGTCCCGATCAAACCGTGATCGCCTTGGCCGGGCATTTGCCGGACGATTTCCTCGACCAAATCCAAAAGTACTTTTCCGGTTTTTCAAGCGGCGATGACACCCCTGTGTGCCGAAGACCGGTTTACCATGCGGATGTGATTGTCCGCAAGAAGCCGACGGAGCAGACGCATCTCTGCTTGGGACTTCCCGGTCTGGCGATTCAGGACCCGCGGATTTATGCACTGATTTTGCTGAACAACATGTTGGGGGGGAACATGAGTTCTCGCCTGTTTCAACGGGTGCGGGAAGAGCGGGGGTTGGCCTATTCGGTCTATTCCTATCATATTGCCTACCGGGATTGCGGCCTGTTTGCCATCTATGCGGGAACGGGTCCCGGACAGGAAAACGAGTTGATATGCCTGATCTTTGATATTTTGGAGGAGATCCGGGAGTCGGGTGTGGGAGCTTCCGAATTGAACAAGGCAAAGGAACAGTTGAAGAGCGGGTACATGCTCAGCCTGGAAAGCACCAGCAACCGGATGAGCCGGCTGGGGAGGAACGAGCTGTTGTTGGAGAAGCACATGACTCTGGATGAAATGATCGAGCGCATTGAACAGGTGACCCCTGAAGATATTCGCGATTTGGTTCAGACGCTCTTTACCCAACCGGTTTCCCTGGCGATGATCTCTCCCACCGGCGAGATCCCCTCCACATACAGGAGGGATGCCCTTGTTTGAGATTCCTATCCGGCGGTTGCCGGGAAACGAGGATCTTCCCCTTCCCTGGAAGATGTCCCGCGGCGCCAGCGGATTCGACCTCTTTGCCGCCATCGATCAGCCGCTAACCCTGTCGCCCGGTCAGCGGCAGCTGATCCCCACGGGGATTGCCCTGGAAATGCCCGATGGCGTGGAAGCCCAGGTTCGTTCCCGGAGCGGATTGGCCCTGAAACACGGGATCGCCGTGTTGAACAGTCCGGGAACCATCGATGCCGATTACCGGGGGGAAGTGGGCGTGATTCTGATCAACCTGGGGAGTGAACCGTTTGTCGTGCACAGGGGTGATCGGATTGCCCAGTTGGTATTTGGGCGTATCCTCGACGTCCGGTTGATGGAAACGGATCAGCTCAGCACCACGGAACGGGGCGGAGGGGGGTTCGGTCATACCGGCACATAGCGTAACACGGCCAATAGGGGCGGATGGCGGGGTGGATTTCAGTGAAAACGATCGAGCAGGACATGGAAAGGATGCGGGAGAAGCTGTACAGGACGATCAGCCAAAACGGTTTCCGCCTTTCCGCGGATGAAGTGCTGTCGGTCAGCAGACAGCTCGATGAACTGATTCTCGAGTTTTATAAGAAGAAGGAGATAGGTGCGACGGAGCGGTCCTATCCCGGATAATGCCGGGAGTGACCGCTTTTTTGTATTTTCATCCCGGGAGAAATAATCGGTCCTCTTCTTCAATAACGTATAGCATAGGAGCTTGTGGCGGAGAAGGGGGATGGGGATGCGCTGGAGTGAATTGGCCGAAAAGGAATTGATCGATTTGGTCAACGGCGAACGGTTGGGATTAATGGGTCAAGCGGACCTGGTGGTCGATCCAGGGACCGGAAAGGTGAAATCTTTGGTTTTGTCGTCGGGGAGTTCGCTTTTTCGGAAAAAGAGGGAGGAAATCACCCTGGAGTGGGGGAGCATCCGCAAAGTCGGCCCCGAGATGGTGATCGTGGCCCTTGGCAAGGCCGGCACCTCCAGCTGGTAAAGGATGTCTACTTTTCCGAGTCCGCACCGCGGACTCTTTTTTTATGGAACCGGTTTTTTGGGGAGGTAACCGTTGGTTTGCTCCTTTCATAAGATGGAATCAGAAAGCGAGAAACTTCTTCAGCCGGTGGGGAGGAAGTCGGATGGAGCTGCAGGGAAAGGGGTACAGGAAGGATGCTGGCTGGTAAACATGTGGTTTTTCTCGGAGGGGATGCCCGGCAACTGGAAATCATCAAAGAATGCATCAACAAACGGGCCAATGTCAGTCTCGTGGGCTTTGACAATTTGCAGAACCCGTTCATTGAGGCGACAAACCGGGACTTGACCTCCGATCTGATGAAAACGGTGGACGTATTGATTTTACCCATTGTCGGTACGGATGATCGCGGTTATGTGGACAGTATCTTTACGAAGAAAATGCTCTATCTCACCGAAGAGCATATCGAAGCCCTTCCGGAACAGGCCGTGATCTACGCCGGAATGGCCAAACCCTATCTGCGCTATCTCTGCGAGAAACATCATAAACGGCTGGTGGAACTTTTGGAACGGAATGATGTGGCCATCTACAATTCGATTCCTACGGTGGAAGGCGCTTTGATGATGGCCATCCAAAACACGGACATCACCATCCACGGTTCCACCTGCATCGTGCTGGGATTGGGGAGAGTGGGCATGACCTTGGCCCGCACGCTCCACGGATTGGGCGCTAAGGTCCGCGTAGGGGTCCGGCAAAGTGACCTTTTTGCCCGGGCGTACGAGATGGGGGTCACGCCCTTTTCCATCGAGGAGCTTGCCGATCAGGTGGAGGATGTCGACCTGCTGTTTAATACGGTGCCGGCCCTCGTGGTCACATCGCGCGTAATCACCCAAATGCCCCATCAGGCGGTGATCATCGATTTGGCGTCCAAACCCGGGGGTGTGGACTTTGATTACGCGGAAAAACGGGGAATCAAAGCGCTCCTTGCTCCCAGCCTTCCGGGACTTGTCGCCCCGAAAACGGCCGGCCGCATTCTCGCGATGACCATTGTTCAGGATCTGTCCCAAAATGATGGGAAGGAGGGAAAGAGGACAGGATGAATCTGCAGGGAAAGACGATCGGATTTGCTCTGACGGGATCCCATTGTACCCACGATGAAGTGTTGCCCCAGATGGAGCGTCTCGTTCAGTCCGGTGCCCGGGTGATTCCCATCGTATCTCATACGGTGGCTACCGTCGACAGCCGCTTCGGGAAAGCCGAGGAGTGGCTGGCCAAGATCCGAAAGATCACTCCCGAACCGATGATCACAACCGTTCCGGAAGCGGAACCGATCGGGCCGAAAAAGCTGTTGGATTGCCTGGTGATCGCCCCCTGCACCGGAAACACCCTGGCCCGGTTGGCCAATGCCTTGACCGACGGTCCCGTCCTCATGGCCGCCAAGGCTCAAATGCGAAATCATCGTCCCGTGGTGGTGGCGATCTCCACCAACGATGCGTTGGGTCTCAATGCAGCCAATCTGGCACGCCTGTTGCCTGCGAAAAATATTTACTTTGTCCCCTTTGGCCAGGATCATCCCGAGAAAAAGCCCAATTCCATGGTCGCCCGCATGGAGCTGATCCCGGAAACGTGTGCTGCGGCCATGGAAGGAAAGCAACTCCAACCGCTGATAGTTGAAAAATACCGCTACTTGACTTCATAATAGAAAAGAGACTTGACACCAGGTCGCAGGCGTGATAATCAATTCCCCAAGGCGAAGGCTTTCTCGGATTTGGATGAGGGAAGCCGCGGACACGTCGGATTCCTTCGGGATACGGGCTGGACTTTCCTGGAGACCGTCGGTTTT
>Ga0079224_100001318_pt1 | contig 28210 bp, 14 predicted proteins | sample Stecom2015_FD_80414 | JGI IMG/M metagenome (GOLD analysis project Ga0079224, IMG submission 80414) | Agricultural soil microbial communities from Utah to study Nitrogen management - Steer compost 2015 | ecosystem: Environmental > Terrestrial > Soil > Agricultural land | place: USA: Utah... | reverse complement strand
GGCCTCGCCGGCCTCCAGCTGCGCGGCCTCCAGGGTGGTGTCCCGGCCGGACTGCAGCACCAGGTGGCCGCCGGCCTGTAGCTGGCTGGCGTCCAGGGTCTCGCGGGTATACGTGGTGTGGCCGAGGGTGTCGGTGCGGGTGCTGGTCTGCGCGGTCACCGTCAGGTCGCGGCCGGCATCCAGGACCAGGTGCCCGTCGGCGGCGATCTGCGCGGCGTCCACCTGCAGGTCGCGCCCGGCGGTGACGGCCGCGTGGCCGGCGCTGGCGATGCTGCCCTGGTGGACCACGTCGCGGCCGGCGTCGATCCGCAGGCCGCCTTCGCCGGCCTCGATCACCCCACCGCGCGTACCCGCCACGCCCTGCTGCACGGCGTTGATGACATCGCGCCCGGCATCGATGGTGACCGCGTCCGCCGACAGGGTGCCGCGATTGAGGGTGTCCGCGGCGGTACTGATGGCCAGCTGTCGACCACCGGACAGGGCACCGTCGTTGATCAGGGTGCCGGCACTCAGCCACATCCCCTGGCCGGCGGTCATGGTGCCGTCGTTGCGCACGGTGGCGGCGCTGTCGATGTGCACCGTGTCGCCGGCGATCAGCGCCCCATCCACCCGCAGGCGCTCGGCGGTGGCGCGGGAGAGGTACACGACCGGGACCAGGACGGTCACACCATCGATCTCCTGTTCCACCAGCCACACGATGTCGCTGTCCAGGGCGGCAATCTGCACCGCAGTCAGGGGCGACCCCAGCACCAGGCCAAGGGACTCCGCGGTTTGTGCGGCGTTGTCCATCAGGCTGCGGTACTGCACCAGGGCGTCGCTGCCATCCAGGCTGCGGCGCCCTGTCAGTGCCAGCAGCTGCTCCAGTACCAGCCGCTGCTCGTAGTACGCGTCGCCCAGGCGCTTGTGCGGGTCGGATCCATGGCCCAGCAGCCCCGTGAGGTAGTCCGACCCGATGGTGTCGTCCGGCACGAACCGCGGTGCAGTGGTGACCAGGAAGGGTGCATCCGGGTCGGCATCGAGGTCGAACATGCCGTTGTCGGCGGGTACCAGGCCCGGCAGCGGCTGCTCCGGCGTGCCGACCAGTTGCGGCGCGGCGTTGGCCGGGTTGCCCGGGCCATTGACGCTCCGGTCGGCCGCTTCCACCCAGTCCGCCCCGGCGCCGCCGACACCGGCCGTGACCTTCGCGACCGAGCCGTCCGCCTCGACGCCGCTGCCACTCGCTGCCTCGACCGCGCCGGTGCCCGTGGCGGTGCGCCCGTCCACGGTGGAGACCGGCCCGCGCCCGCCGATGGCGTCGGCGTGGACGGCGGTGACGGCACTGTCGCCGACGCTTGGCCCTCCGCTGGCGGGCCCCACCGCATCGACGGTCCCCGCGGTGGCCTGTTCCGCGTTACCCAAGCCCGTGCTTGCCGGCCCTGTCACACCGTCGGCGTTGATGCTGCCCGCCCCGGACACGCTCACGACCGTGTTGCTGACATCGCCGTCGCTGACGATCACCAGCGCATCACCGGCGGTGATCGTTGCCTGGCCTTCCTCCGGGTGGAAGGTGCGGATCACCTCACCGAACTGGAGGGTGCCGATGTCCTCGCGCGGTTCGTAGTCACAGGTGAGTTCCTTTCCACACCGCTGGTAGGCCAGGTGGTAATCGGCCGAGACCAGCCATGCCTGTTCACCGGACAGCGACTCGTTGAGGACGCCCGGCGTCTGGTCACCATCGGAGCGGCCATTGATGAAGAGGCTCCCGCCCGCCGCAATCGCCGAGTGTCGGTTGCGCAGCGCCGTCGCCTGCAGCGTCATGTCGCCGCCGGACAGCAATTGCGCGCCCGCCGAGGCACGGGTGACGAACAGGCCCTCGGTCGGGGTGGCCTGTTCGTGATAGCTCCACATCTCGAAGGATTGGCAATGGGTGCGCCCATCGTCCCGGCAGTGTTGCTCGTACAGCGCCTGGTACGCCTCGCCATAGGTGTCGGCACTACTGCCCCACCCGGTGGTGTACCTCATCTCCTCCTGCTCTTCCGGCGTCAGCGCGCGCGTCATGTACTCCAGCAAGCGGCGCCGGTTCTCGATCGTCGTTGCCGCCACGAACAGGTCGTCCTCGGCCTGGATCCGCCCGGACACGTTCTCCAGCAGCGTGGTGGCAGTGCCGTCGGCCCGCCCGGTGATCACCAGGTCGCCACCGCTGAAGATCTCCGCGTCCAGGTTGGACAGGCGGTCGCCGATCCGCAGCTCCAGATACTCGGCTGCGCCGATGAAGCCTTCGCCGTAGTCGCGTGCGGCCTCGCCCGTTCCGAGGTCGCGCCCGTTGGTCAGGGTGTCAGCGTCGATGCTGACCCGGTCGCCGATGATGTCGCCGGTGTTGCGCACGTCGCCGGCGGCCAGCTCGACGATATCGCCCTCGATGCTGGCCCCGGCGCGGTTGTCGACCAGGCCTTCGGCGCTGATGCGGGTGACGCCCGTGCCCCCGGTGTTGCTGGCGTTGATGGTGCCCTCGTTGACGAGCTCGTCGGCCACCAGGTTCAGCTCGCTCGCGCTCTGCAGCGTGCCCTGGTTGGTGAAGGTGCCATGCACGGTCAGGTCGAGCCGGCCACCGCTCTCGAAGGCGGTGCCATCGAGGTAGGTGAAGTCACCGCTGAACACCAGGTCAAGCCACTGTGCGCCGTAGACGCGACCCGCGCCGGTCATCGCGTCGATCCGTGCGTGCAGCACATCGGCGGCGACCTCGCCCCCGTCGTTGTGCAGCTGCGGGGTCTCCAGCCAAAGGGTGCCGGCGCGGACCAGCCCGCCATCGCGGTTGTCGATGGATGCCAGGTCCAGCCACGCGGTGCTGCCGGCGCCGAACTGGCCGCCGACATTGGCCAGGCGGCCGGCCGGGTTCTCATAGCGCAGGTCACGGGTTGCGTAGACCGTGCCCCCGGAGTTGTCGACCCTGCCGGTGACTAGCGTGATGTCACGCCCGGCGACGAGCACGCCGTCGCCACGGTTGTCGATGGACGTCGAGTAGACAAGGAGATCGCCCCCGCGGCTGCCCGCGCTGCCGCCGTGGTTGTCGAACGCCCCGGGCGTGTTGAGCGTCAACGCGGAGGCTGCATCGCCTTCGGTACCGGCCAGCAACTGGCCGTCGGCGTTGTTGATGCTGGCCGCGACGACGTCGGCCGAGCCGGTTGCATCCACGGAGCCGCCGCGGTTGTCGAACGCCCCACCGGCCTCAAGCCGCATGTCAGCGCCGGTTTGCATCAAGCCGCCATCACGATTGAGCAGCTGGCCGTCCGTATCGATATCGAGGTCGTGGCGAGCGAACACCGTACCGCCGCTGTTGTCGAGCACGCCGGCACTCAGCGTCAGCGCACCCTCGGCGCCCACCAGGCCACCGGCGTTGTTGGTCACCGCGGCGGCAACGTCCACGACCAGGGTGCCGTCGCCACGCTGGACCAGGACACCGGACGTGTTGTCCAGGGTGGTGCTGTCCACCGTGACCGTACCGGTCCCGTCGATCACGCCGGCCGTGTTGACCAGATCGGCGGCCGTCACGGCCAAGCCGTCGCCCGCGACGATGCGTCCGCCACTGTTGTCGAGCCGGTCGGCTTCGAGAGTGACGGCCTCGCCGGACAGTCCGGCTTCGGTGGTGTCGCGGTTGAGCAGGTTGCCCGCGTGGACGGACAGGTCGCCTCCCGCCACCAGCGCGCCGCGCGTGTTGTCCAGGGTTCCGGCGACGGTTGCGTCGATGGACTGCTGCGTCTGGACGAGGCCCTCGCGGTTGCTCAGCGCCGAGGCGTGCAACACGATGTCGCCGTTCCCCGCGATGACGCCACCGTCGTTCAGCAACCCGCCATCGCTGCTGATCCGGAATGCCGCCGCGCTGGCCGACTGGAGCACCCCATCGATGTTGACCAGTTCGCCGGCACGCACGGTGGTGGCGCCAGCGGCTACGAGTTCACCGCCGGTATTGTCCAAGCGGCCGTCCACCAGCACCCGTGTGGGGTCACTGCCTGCAGCCTGGATCAGTCCAGCCGTATTGCGCATGCTCCCCGCCGACAGGTCCAGCGCACCGTTCGTGGCGATGGTGCCGGCCGTGTTGTCGAGTCCGTCGCGCACATGCAGCTCGAGGACCTCGTTGCCGGTGGCAACGAGTGAGCCTTCCGCGGTCACCAGGCTGGCGGCATTGATCGCCACCTGCCTCGCGATCGTCGTCGCACCGCGCAGGTCGATGTCCCCGCCGGCCAGGTCAAGCGCCCCTTCGCTGGCGATCGTGCCGCCGGCGCCATCCAGGCGTGCCACTTCCATCTCCAACCGGCCCTCGCCCGCATGCTCGATGCGACCGGCCCGGTTGTCGAGCACGCCGGCCGTCAACGCCAGGTCGCCGCTCGCGGAGATCAGCCCGTCATCGCTGTTGTCCAGCAGGCCGTCCACTTGCAACTGCAGGTCGGATGCATCCGCGGCCAGCAAGGTGCCGCCGGCGTTACGGAGCTCGTGCGCGGTGACCCGGGTGTCGCCACCCGTGGCGAGGGTGCCTCCCGCGTTGTCGAAGCTGCGCGTCACCAGCACGTGGCTCGCATCGCCACCCGCAGCCTGGAGGGTGCCCGCACGGTTGCCGAGCACGCCGGCCTCCAGGGCCAGCGCGCCGTTGGTGGCGATGGTCCCGGCCTGGTTGTCCAGGGTGCCGGTGACCTCCAGGGAGAGGACGCCCTCACCCGCCGCCAGTAGCGTGCCTTCGGCGGTGGTCAGGTCAACGGCGTCGATGGCGATCGAGTCGGCGTTGGTGGTGCCGCCACGCAGGTTGACCGTGCTGCCGGTGATCGCCAGCGAACCGTTGCCCGCGATCGTCCCGCCGGCGCCGTCCAGCACGGTCGCTTCGATCGCCAGTGTCCCGTCTCCCGAGTGCTGGATCTGCCCGGTCGTGTTATCGAGCCGGCCGGCCGACAGCTGCATGTCGCCGGACCCGGCCAGGAGGCCTTCATCGCGGTTGTCCAGCAAGCCGTTGACGCTGACCTGCAGCGTGGACGTACCGGTGGCAAACACGGATCCGCCGGCGTTGTACAGCGCACCGGCGGTGAGCACGGTGTCGCCCGCCGTGGCCAGCACGCCAGCGGTGTTGTCGAGGGCACCGGCCACGGCTACCCGGCTCGCGGCGCCACCTGCGGCCTGCAGGGTCCCCTCGCGGTTGAGGACGCCACCGGCGGTGAGGTCCAGTGCGCCATTGGTCGCCACGTTGCCGCCGGTGTTGTCGAAGGTTCCGCCGACGTGCAGCTCAAGGGCGTGGTTGCCGGAAGCCACGAGAGTGCCGCCAGCGGTCGACAGGTTCCCCGCATCCAGGGTGATTCGCTGCGCCGCCGTGGTGCCACCGGACAGGTCCACCTCTCCGCCGCTGAGTGCCAGGGTCCCGTTACTGACCAGTGAGCCGCCCACACCGTCCAGTGCGCCCGCCACGTCAATCGATAGCACCCCCGCGCCGGCGTGCTGGATCGCACCTGCCGAGTTGTCCAGCGTTCCTGCCGAAACCGCCAGGTCGCCGGCAGAGGCGATGAGCCCCTCGCCCCGGTTGTCGAGGTGTCCGTCGACGTCGACCGTCAACGACGATTCGCCCGCCGCTTGCACGGCACCGCCGGCGTTGAGCAGCTCGCCTGCGGTGATCGTGGCGTTCCCGCCCGTGATCACCACGCCGGTGCTGTTGTCGAACGTGCCGGACACCCGCAGCCGGCTCGGATCCTGGCTCGCCGCCTGCAGGGTGCCTTCGCGGTTGCGGATGGATCCGGCGTTCAGCTCCAGGCCGCCGTTGGTCGCGATCGTGCCGCGGTCGTTGTCCAGCACGCCGCGCACCTGCAGTTGCAAGGGGCCTTCGCCCGTCGCGACGACCTTGCCGCCGGCGGTGACCAGGTCGCCGGTCGTGATCGTGATCGACTCGGCGCTCGTGCTACCCCCGGCAAGATGCGTGCTCTCCCCGGTGATCACCAGATGGCCGTTTCCGGCGATGCTGCCGCCCTCGCCCTCCAGAGTCGCAGCCTCGATCGCCAGCTCGCCACTCCCCGCGTGCGCGATCGCACCTGCGGTGTTGTCCAGCACCGCGGCAGCCACGCGCATGTCGCCCCCGGCCGCCAGCAGGCCGCCGTCACGGTTCTGCAGCAGCCCGTCCACCGTGACCTGCAGTGCAGCGGCATCCACCGCCTGCACACCGCCGCCCGCATTGAGCAAGTTGCCTGCGTGGATGCTGGTGTCGCCGCTGGCAGCCAGGTTGCCGCCAGTGTTGTCGAAGGTTCCGCTGACCTCCACGCGGGTCGGGCCGCTGCCGGCCGCCTGCAGGGTGCCGCTCCGGTTGTTGAGCATCGCCGCGTGGAGGTCCAGTGCGCCATTGGTCGCAATGGTCCCGCTGTCGTTGTCCAGCACACCGGACAACTCGATCTGCAGCGGACCCTCGCCGGTGGCGATCAGCGCCCCTTCGGCGGTGGTCAGGTCGCTCGCCTGGATCTCGATCAGCTCCGCACTGGTCGTGCCGCCCCGCAGGTCCACGGCGTCGCCGAAAATCGACAGCGAGCCATTGCCCGCGATCGTTCCGTCGCGTCCGCGCAGCGTCCCGGCATCGATGGCGAGCGCACCGTTGCCGGCGTGCTGGAGAATGCCACCGGTGTTGTCCAGCGTGTCCGCCGCCAGCGCCATGTCACCGGCAGCCGCGATAACGCCCTCCTCGCGATTGTCGACCAGGCCGGCGGCGGTCACTTGCAGCGACCCGCCTTCGGCGGCATGGACGACGCCGCCCACGTTCAGCAGGTCGGTGGCGCGGATCGCCGTGGCGCCAGCCGCGACCAGCGTCCCTCCGGAGTTGTCCAAGGTCCCGTCCACCTGCACGCGGGTCGTGGCGGCACCGGTGGCCTGCAGCAGGCCATTGCGGTTGTCGAGTCCGCCGGCGGACACGTCCAGCACGCCGGCGGTCGCCACGAGCCCGCCGTGGTTATCGAATGTGTCCGCCACGTCCAGGCGCAACACGCCCTCGCCGGTGGCGACCAGTTCGCCGCCCGCGGTCGCCAGCGATCCGGTGTCGATGCGGATGCTTTCCGCCTGCGTGCTCGCGCCCCGCAGGTCGGTGTGGATGCCCGAGATCGTCAGCGCGCCGTTGCCGGCGATGGTGCCGCCTGCACCATCAAGGGAGGTCGCGGTGATCGCAAGGCTTCCTTCACCTGCGTGCGCGATCTGCCCCCCGGCGTTGTCGAGCGTGCCGACGGCAACCAGCATGTCGCCTTCCGCGGCCAGCAGACCCTCATTGCGGTTGTCCAGTATTCCGTCGACATCGATGGAAAGGCCCGCGCCGGCGGCGGCCTGTATCACGCCCGCGGCATTGTCCAGCCGCGCCGCACGGACGTAGGTGTCGCCCGCCGTCGCCAGCGTGCCGCCGGCGTGGTCGAAGGCTCCGGCTACGACCAGTCGACTGGGGTCGCCGCCGGCGGCCTGCAGCAGGCCGCCACGGCTGTGGAGTGCGCCCGCCGACAGGTCGAGCGCGCCATTGGTCGCGATGGTCCCGCGGTCATTGTCCAGCGTGCCCGCGACCTGCAGCTGCAGGGGACCGTCGCCGGTTGCCAGCAGGCTTCCGTCCGCCGTGACCAGCCCGTCGCTGTCGATCACCACCTCCACCGCATGCGTGGTGGCGTGCTGCAGGTCGATGTGGCCGCCGGCAATGCGCAGGCTGCCATTACCCGCGATGGTGCCCTGGGCGCCGGACAGGACCCCGGCTTCGATCACCAGCTCGCCGTCGCCTGCGTGCTGCACCGTGCCGGTGGCATTGCCAAGGTGCGCGGCACGCAGCTGCAGGTCACCGCGACCGGCGATACGTCCGCCGTCACTGTTGTCCAGGTGGCCGCTTACATAGAAGGAGCTGGCCTCCGCGCCACTGGCGACGATGTCGCCCCCACGGTTGTCCATTTGCGCGGCACGGACGTTGACCCGGGTAGCCCCCAAGGTGGCATCCCGATGGTCGATGTCGCCTCCTTCCAGTCGCACTTCACCGGCAGTGATGACCTGCCCGCCGGCCCCGGCGAAGGTCCCGGCCTGGAGCGACAGGCCTTCGGTGCCCGCGTGTTCGATCAGTCCGTGCTCGTTGACCAGCACCCCACCGTGGATTGACCACGCCGCCGCGTTGCTGGCCAGCGTCCCGCCCGTGTTGTCGAGGGTGCCGGCGACCTTGAAGCTGGATGCACCGGAGTCGCCTTGACTGAGCACACCTTCGCGGTTGCTGACCGCCCGCGCATCGATCTGCAGAGCGCCACCGAATGCCAGGATGCCCTGGTCGTTGTGGACCTCGTCCACGGTCAGGCTGGCATCGCCACGTATGTTGAGCTCACCGCCGGCGTTGCCCAGGCGGCCCTGCTCGAGGGTAAGCCGGTCCAGACCCATCTGGCCGCCGCTGTTGTCCAGGCCCGCGGCGGTGGCCAGTTCCACTCCGCCACCGGCATTGATGACGCCCCCGTCGTTGTCGAGGGTGCCGGCGATACGGAGTGAGCCGTCGGCCAGTGGACCTGGGACTGGGGACTCGCCTCCGCTTTCCGATCCGTCCTCACCCCCGCCGGCGGGATCGCCGTGACCGCTTCCGGGCACATCCGCGCCACCGCCACCTGGGATCTGTCCGCCCCCCTGATCGCCCTCCGCTGGAAGTCCGGCCATGCCGATCCGGCCACCCTCGCGGTTGGTCAGGTAGCCGGTCTGCAGCGCCAGCGCTTGCGATCCCGTCTGTTCGATCGCACCGTCGCGGTTGCGCAACGTCGCCGCGTCAAGCTCGATGCGACGCGCGTTGAGAACTCCGCCGCTGTTGTCCATGTCCCCGGTCGTGGTCAAGGACAGTTCGCGCGCGGCACTCATCGTTCCCGCGTTGGCCACCCCGCCGCCCGCCTCGATCCGGGTGTCGGTCCTTGACTGCAGCTTGCCGGTGTTCTCCAGGCGCCCGTCGATGCTCACCACCAGCTCGCCCGTCTGCGCACCGATCTCGCCCGCATTGCGCACGCCCAGGCCGTGCTCGGTACCGACCAGCCAGATCTTGTTGGCATACATGCCGCCGAGTGCGCCGACATCGAGTGCCAGTCCCGGGGTGGACCCCGCCGCCTCGAGCGTTGCGACCTGCACGTGGTCGGCGCTGACCGCGTTTGCGCCAGCAGTGACTTGCAGTTGCCGGGCCCAGACGCCGGCGTTGATCTCCAGCGACCGTGCAAGCAGCGCGGTGTAGTCGGCTCCCGTCGCGTCCAACCCGCGGCCACTTACCCTGATCGTTCCGCCCTCGACGTGGTAGCCGGCCAGTGCACCGTTCTCGAGGACCGGCCGGCCGGTGGCCAGGGTGACGCCGCTGGCGTTGAGGAAGCCGCCACCATCGATATGCAGGCCGGCCGGATTGGCGATCACGATCTGCGCACGATCGCCCCCGACCTCGATGTAGCCATTGAGATGGCTCGGACTGTTGCTGTTGACCTCGTTAAGGATGATCCGCGCGGTACCCGTGGCCAGGTACGGATTGCCATCGATCCAGCCACCCAGTTGCGTCTGCGCCGCCGTGCGCGCATTGTTGAGGATCGCGCCTTGCTCGCCCACGTCGAACTGGCTGTAGATGTTGCGCGAGACCCCGGCCTGGGAAGGCGTGGTTATGTTCACCACCGGAACGCCGTTGCGCGACTCGAGCACCGTCGGGCGGTGCGCACCTGGTGTCTCCCGGTCCGGCACGATCCGCCCATGCCGCTCGCCGTACACCTGCTGCGCCTGCAGCGGCGCGACCACTCCCACCCAGCCGAGGGCAAGCCACAGTGCGAAGCTGACCGGGCGCAGTGCCGCCACCGCCGGGCGCCCGCCGGACGCGCTGCCGCCGCGGCTGCGGCGTGCGATTTCAGCCACTACCTGGAGCACGCCCAGCGCGCGGTTGAAGACGATACGGAACAGGTGCTTATTCATGGCGTTGTCATTCCCTTGTTGTCACTGCCGCGCCCAGCGCGTCGTGCCGCCGGCTCAATAGCTCCAGCCGAGGTTGAAACCCGTCGTCGTGTAGGCACTCGGGAACCCGTCGGGCTCACGTACCGGTGCACCAACGAACAACTCCCAGGACGCATGGCCGGCCGCGCCGCGCAGCCCGAGGACCGCGCCCGCCAGGTAGTCCCCAAGCTGCCATTGCGCCGACGGCCCACTGATATGGCCGTAGTCCACCCCGACGTACGCCTCATGGCGCCCGCCGAGCGACAGCGCGATGTCATTGCGCAGCAGCCAGCCCCGTTCGCCGGAAAGGGAAACCTCGCCATCGAAGCCACGCACTGTGTAGCGCCCTCCAATGGCGAAACGGTCCTGGGGCACCAAAGGGGTGCGGTTCCATTGCGCGCGCCAGCTTCCGGTGTAGCGCAGTTGCTGCTGTGCGACCTGGAACGGCACGGTGAGCCGCAGGTCCGCGGTCATCAGCTTCAGGCGGGAGGTCCCTTCGCCGAAGGCTTCTTCCGGCGCCGGCAAGGCGTTGAAGGCTCCGGTGCCACGCCGATACGCCACCCCCGCGTCGAGCGTAGTCCGGCCAACGAACTGGCGGTGCGTCAGCCCGACCTCCCATCCCGCGGTCCGCCGGCGCTGGACCAGCACCTCGGTGTCATCGATGAAGTTGTCGGACTGGCGCCACCAGGCCCGTCCGTAGGCACCGGTGCGTGCCGTCGAATTGCGGAAGATCCCGCGGGCCACCCGCAACTCGGCGTTGTCGCTGGTGCCGCTGTAGGCGTAGGACTCGTACGCGCCTGCGACGGTCTGCCGGTAGTCGTAGCTACCTGCCGTTGCGCCCAGCAACCAATGGCCCCGCGGAACGTCGAAGTGGGCGGTCCAGCTGTTCGTACTGTTGCCGTCGCCGTTGAACACGCCATGGCCGACGTTGACGTAGAAGAGGTCGTTCCAGCCCAGTCCGTTGTCGATCGACACGGTGCCGCCGGCCTGCAACTTGCCCGTGCTGCGGCTGCCTGCGTCGTCCAGGGTGAGGTGGGCCCGCAGATGGGAACTCTGGCTCCACGCGATGACCAGGTCACTTTCACCCGGCGCCGCGTCGTCGCCAGCCGGCACGATCTGGATGTCGGCGATCACGCTCGGCAGGCGCTGGAAGTTCTCCAGGGCCTGCTCGATGTCGCGCAGATTGAGCAAGTCGCCGGCGCGCATCGGCAGCGCGTTGCGCCAGGAGGGAAACCCGCCCTCGTCACCTTCGAACCGGACTGAACGGACGCGCCCAGGCACGACGGTCAGCGTCAGGGTGCCGCTGTTCAGGTCCTGCGGCGCGGCAACGACCCGAGTGGTCACGTAACCTCGCGCGATCACCGCGTTCTGGATCCGTTTCAGTGTCAGGTTGACGCCCTCGGTCCCCAGGCACCGGCCGGTCGCGCGATCACCCGGCGGATCCGCCGCGGCCGGCGCCCAGGAGAATGGAGTCGCGGCTTCGCCCTCGAGGACGATCCGCTGGATGTCGAAGCAGGGTGATTCACTGGCCGGCAACCGGTCCGCCAGGTCCTGCGATGCCGCTTGCAGCTGGACGTCGGGGATCGCCTCCTGTTGCTCGCGCAGCGCCCGTTCGCGCTCCTGCTGGCGGCGCAACTCCTGGGCCACGGAGTCGACCTGCGCCCACGCCGGCGCAGCGAGCATCGACACAGCGGAAAGGAGCCAGGCGGCGAGCATGCGGCACCGCCGGGACTGGATCGGGTATTGGATCGTTGCGTCCTGCATCTTGCGTTCCTGCTGGTTCGGCGTTGCGGCCGGGCCTCCGCCCTACGTGCAGCGCACGCGCATGCCACCCGCCGAAACAAGTCCGGGTGCCAAAGGTATCCACCTCGATCGGCCTGCGCGCACAGGCCCCTGTCGCAAAGCGGCCCGGGTCAACGGGCCTGCTTGCGATCCTGCATGTCGTGTCAGCTGGATGTCCCCTTCATAAGGGCCCCCCTCCCTTACTGCGCATCAAGTTACCACCAGTTCCCCGGGGCCGCACGCGCAGCACCCGCCGGAGTACCGGTCCGTGCCCTCCCCGACACCTATAATCCGGGGCCGATTCCCCCTCCCCCCTGCCCATGGCCGTCCAGACCCGCACCCTCCCTTCCCTGCCGCAGATACAGGCGCTCGCGCGCGCCGACATGGAAGCGGTCGACTCACTGATCCGCCGGCGGCTGGCCCCCGACGTGGTGCTGATCAACCAGGTCGCCGAGTACATCATCAATGCCGGCGGCAAGCGGCTGCGCCCGATGCTGGTCCTGCTGGCCGCAGGGGCGCTGGGCCACCGCGGCGCCGACGCCCACCAGCTGGCGGCGGTGATCGAGTTCATCCACACCTCCACCCTGCTGCACGACGACGTGGTGGACGAGTCCGACCTGCGCCGCGGACGCAGCACCGCCAACGCGGTCTGGGGCAACGCCACCAGCGTGCTGGTCGGCGACTTCCTGTACTCGCGCAGCTTCCAGCTGATGGTGGAACTGGAGTCGATGGAGGTGCAGCGCATCCTCGCCGACACCACCAACCGCATTGCCGAGGGCGAGGTGCTGCAGCTGCTGCACGTGCGCAACCCCGACACCGACGAGCCGGCCTACCTGCGGGTGATCGAGCGCAAGACCGCAGTGCTGTTCGCCGCCGCCACCCGGCTGGGCGCGCTGCTGGCCGGCGCCCACGAGGCCACCCAGCACAGCCTGCACGACTACGGCCTGTACCTGGGCTATGCGTTCCAGATCGCCGACGACGTGCTCGACTACGCCTCCGACGCGCACACCCTGGGCAAGAACCTGGGCGATGACCTGGCGGAGGGCAAGGCCACGTTGCCGCTGATCCACGCCATCGCCCACAGCGATGCGGAGACCGCGGCGACGCTGCGCAAGGCGATCGAGGAGGGCGACGCCGGCGCACTGCCGCAGGTGCTGGCCGCGATCCAGGCCACCGGCGGCCTGGACTACAGCCGCGAGCGCGGGCGCGACTTCGCCGAACGTGCGATCGCCGCGCTGGAAGGCCTGGAGGACAACGAGTACGTCGCCGCCCTGCGTGGCCTGGCGGCATACACCGTCAGCCGCGACCACTGACCACGCATTGCCAGGGCGGCGTCAGTCGCGATTGCCCATCGCCTCGCGCAGGAAACCGTCGAGCATCCGGTAGGCGCGCCCCGCCGCACGTTCGTTGTAGACACAGTTCGGCGGACTGTCGGCCTCCGGCTCGGCGAAGCAGTGCACCGCGCCGCTGAAGTTGACGAAGGTCCAGTCGGCACCGGCGGCATCCATCTCCCGGGCGAAGCCGGCGATGTCTTCCGCGGTGACCCCCTCGTCGTCCGCACCGTTCAGCACCAGCATCGGGGCATGGACGTCGCCCTCCCCTGCCGGCATCGGGGTGGTGAGTCCACCATGCAGGCTCACCACCGCGGCCACGTCGCTGCCAGATCGTGCGAGCTCCAGCACGGTCGTACCTCCAAAGCAGAAGCCCACCGCGGCGATCCGGTCCGGATCCAGCGGTACGCGTCCGGCCTGCGCCCGCAGCACGTCCACGGCCTTGATGATCCGTCGCCGCATCAACGGCCGGTCCTCCCGCACCCCCGCCGACACCTTCGCGGCGTCCTGGCTGTCCGCCGGCCGGACGCCCTTGCCGTACATGTCGACCACCAGCACGACGTAGTCCTGGCCGGCAAGTTCCTTCGCCCGCTCCACCGCCGCCGGCGTGATTCCCATCCAGTTGGGCACCATGACCAGCCCCGGCCGCGACGCGGGACCGGCATCGTCATGGACAAGCACCCCACTGAAGGTGGCCTCGTCCTGGGTCCACTCGACGGGCTGGGCCTGGATGGCGGCCACCGCGGGTGCGGTACCGCCAAGAAGCGCGGCGGCGAAGGCGAGACGGAGCAGTTGCATGGCGAAGCCCTCCGGACAGGTTCCTGCAGAGGGTAACGCCGGCCCGGTCCTTCCCGGGCCGCGCTCAGCCCACGCCGAGGCCGGGGATCGCGCTGATCATGTCGGGGTCGAAGCCTGCCAGTTCGGCGAAATGCCGCCCGCGCCCGACGTAGTCGCGGTACGGCCCGAAGCTGGGCGCACCGGGGGACAGCAGCACCACGCCGCCGGGCCCGAGCATCGCGCGTGCCCGGGCCACCGCACCGGCCAGGTCCTCCGCGGCCGCGAGCCGGAGCCGCCCGGCGCCGGCCAGTGGCGACAGGAGCTGGTGGATCCGCGGCCCGTTGGCGCCCATCGTGACGACGGCGTCCGGTGCGCGCGTGCCCAGGGCTTCGGCAAATCCGCTCCAGTCCAGGCCGCGGTCATGCCCGCCCACCAGGACCGCCACCTGTCGATGGGCAAAGCAGTCCAGCGCCGCCAGCGTTGCCTGCGGCGTGGTGCTGATCGAGTCGTTGACCCACACCAGCCCGCCACGCTCGCCCAGCCGTTGCAGGCGGTGCGGCAGCGGCGCGAAGCCGGCGGCATGCGGCGCCAGCCCGGCGGCATCCAGGCCGAGTGCCTCGATGGCGGTGAGCACCGCGCACAGGTTGCCGCGGTTGTGCCGGCCCGGCAGCGGAAGCGCCCCGGTATCCATGACCTCCCGCCCGCCGCGGAACAGGACATCGCCACGCAGGTGCCAGCCATCCCCGTGGCCGAACCAGCGCACTTCGCTGTGCGGCAACCGCAGCGCCGCCAGGCGCGGATCGGCGGCGTTGAGTACGGCCACCCGCGGCCTGGCCCCGGTCACCAGGCGCAACTTGTCGGCGAGATAGCGCTCGTGCGAGCCGTGCCAGTCCAGGTGTTCCGGGAACAGGTTGAGGACCACCGCGACTTCCGGCCGTGCGCCGCTGGCGGCCACGTCGCCGGTCTGGTAGCTGGAGAGCTCGATGACCCGGTAATCGGCGGCCGCATCGCCCAGCTCCAGCAACGGCAGGCCGATGTTCCCGGCCAGTGCGGTGCGATGGCCGCCGGCACGCAGCAGGTGCGCCATCAGCGCGCTGGTGGTGCTCTTGCCCTTGGTTCCGGTGACGCACACAGTGCGTGCCACCACGCCGTCGGCACCGGCCCGGGCGGAAAACCAGAGGGCGGTCCCGCCAACGAAACACGTACCCTGCGCCGCCGCCGCAGCGGCCGCCTCGCCGTAGGGGCTGATGCCCGGCGATTTGACCACCACGTCGAAGCGCCCGAGGCGTTCCGCGCTGGCCTCGGGCTCGACCGCCAACGCGGGGTCCGTTGCCTGCGCTTCGCCGGCCTCCTCCGGCCGGCAGAACAGCGTCAGCGGCAGCGCCGGCAGGACGGAGCGGATCGCACGCAAGGCCGCCCTGCCCTCGCGCCCCCAGCCCCACAGGGCGACCCGCCGCCCATCAAGCTCGCTGATGCGCACTCAGGCGCTCCCACAGCGCGTCGGGAATGCGGTGCGGGCCTTCGGGCTCGAGCAACGGCCCGACCTCCAGTTCCGACGGGGCGAGCCGGGGCGCGATCTCCTCGGCAAAGCGCTTCACCAGCGCGTCCTCCCGCCACTCCGGCCGCGCGGCCAGCGCTGCCAGCGCGGCCCGCGACTCACGCGCCTCGCCGACGCACTCGAAGGGCTTGTGGTCGCGGTATTCCAGCAGCGCGTCGTACCCCCCGGCCTGCTCCGGGTCATCGAGCAGGTTGCGCCCGAAGATGCCCATCAGCCGCGGCTTGCTCATGAACGGCGCCAGCGCCAGGAACACGAAGTGGCACTTGGGGCAGACCCCGCACCAGCGGTTCACCGGCCGCTCGCCAAGGATATGGAAGTTGCGGTTGCAGCTCGAGAAGTGGGCGTCGTAGTGCTGCCCGGCGGCGAACCGCTGCGCTACTGCAAGCTCACTCAGCGGACGCAGCAACGAGTAGTAGTGCAGGTCCGCTGCAACGTGCCGGCTGACGTGCTCGCCGAACATCGCCTCGAACTCCCAGCCCTTCGACCACTGGTGGTTGACCTCGCCCGTGCCCTCGATGATCGAGCCGTAGCTGGCCGAGCGCTCGTTGGAGAACACCACCTGGTCGAAGCCATGCAGCAGGGCGGCGACCATCAGCAGCGCCGAGTTCACCGCGGTCACCGGGATGTGCCCGTTCCAGGCTCCGTCGCGATTGAAGGCGAACAACTCCGGCGCCAGCTCGCGGCCGATGTTCATCACCGGCAGCCCGCTACGTGCGGCACAGGCCCCGATCAGCTGCGAGCCGCCGATCCAGGCCACGGTCTGCCGCACCCCCGCATTGCGCAGTGCCTCGATGCTGACCAGCGAGTCCTTGCCGCCGCCGATCGCGACCAGCGCGTGCGACTGCAGGCCCAGCACGGGGATGTGCGTGTCGGGTGCCTGCACGTGCGGGAAACGGATCCGGCCGCGCAGGTCCAGGCCGTTGCGGTAGGCGAATTCGCCCAGGCCGTTGACGTAGACCGCCTCGAGCAGGGCGGCGGTGGCAGGGTCGACCAGGTAGCCATCCACCCGGATTTCCGGCGGCACGGCGGCCTTGTAATAGCTGATGCCGGCAATCAGGTGCGCCAGGCGCAGCGCGCGTTCCACGGCCTGCGCACGGGCCGCGTCCATGGCGAACGGGGCGCCCGGGAACCGGATCGTCTCGACCAGCTCGGGACCATCGTCGAAGGCGTAGACCAGCCGCGCCTCGCCGGTCTGGTGGTCCAGGCTGCAGCGCACGAAACGGAAGCTGCGGATCTCGTCGCGCCGGAAGCGCCACGGAGTCTCGGGTTTCATTCGATCACGTCCTCTGCCGGCAGCTGCCGCAGGTTGTAGGTATTGGCCATCACCATGCCGTAGGCGCCGGCGTCGGCCACCAGCAGCACGTCGTCCTCGGCGGTGTCGGCCGGCAGCGAGCGCGCCAGGCCGAGCACGTCGCCGCTCTCGCAGATCGGCCCGACCACGTCGAACACCCGGGTCGGCGCATCCGGCCGCGAGAGGTTGTGGATCCCGTGCCAGGCGTCGTAGATCGACGGGCGCATCAACGCGTTCATGCCGCCGTCGGCGCCGATCCGGTGCACGCCGTCCTTCTCCACCACCTGGGTGACCGACAGCAGCAGCACGCCGGCCTCGGCGACCATGTAGCGGCCGGGCTCGATCACCAGCTGGTAAGCCGGGCACGCCGCCTTGACCTCGTCGAGCCCGGCGCGCCAGGCCGCCAGGTCGAAGTCACGCGCGTCCGGCGTGTACGGCACCGGGAGACCGCCGCCGATGTCGATGCTCTGCACCGTGCCAGCCTGGTCGGCCAGCGCCACCAGTTCGCCATAGACCTCGCGCCAGTGCCCCGGGTGTTCGATCCCGCTGCCCAGGTGCGCATGCAACCCGGTGATGCGCAGGTCCAGCGCGCGCGCCGCCGCCAGGAACGCCTCGAAACGCGCCAGCGGCAGCCCGAACTTGGATGCCACCCCGCCGGTGCGGACCTTGGCATGGTGGCCGTCGCCACGCCCCAGGTCGACCCGCAGCCAGGCCTCGCGGCCGCGCCACAGCTCGGGCCAGCGCTCCAGTGCCTCGATGTTGTCGATGGTCACCGTGACACCGCGGTCGAACGCCTCGGCGTATTCGCGCCGCGGCGCGAAGCTGGGGGTGAACAGCACCCGCGACGGCGCCAGCCCGGGAACGCAGTCGAACACATGGGCCAGTTCGCCCGCCGACACGCACTCCAGCCCGAAGCCTTCCTCCACCACGGCCGCAAGGATGGCCGGGTGCGGGTTGGCCTTGATGGCGAAGAAGCAGCGGTCCACGGCGGTGGTGCCACGCAGCTGCCGCGCGCGTTCGCGCACCGTATCCAGGTGGTAGACATAACGCGGCGTGCCGGCGCGTGCACGCCCGAGCAGCTCGTCACGGGCCTGCACCCACCAGGGCGCGGGCCGGGGCGGCGACTGCCCGTCGAGTTCACGCCAGCTGGGCCCGAACACGCTGGCGTCGAGCACCGGCATCGCCCCGCTGCGGATCAGTTCGGCATGCAGCACGGGCAGCAGGCCGTCGGCATCGGCTTCATCAATCACGAAGGTCAGGTTCAGGTCGTTGGAGGACTGGGAGATCAGGTGCACGCGTTCCTGGCCGAAGGTCGCCCACACGTCGGACAGGCGGTGCAGCAGCGAGCGCATGCCGCGCCCGACCAGGGTGATGGCGGTGCACGGCACGATCACCTTGACCCGGCACACCTGCGCCAGGTCGGCGGCGAGCGCCTCGAGCACGTTGCCGGTAACCAGGTTTTCGCTGGGGTCCAGCGAGATGGTGACGTTGGTCTCCGAGGACCCGATCAGGTCCACCGACAAGCCGTGCTTCTTGTACAGGTCGAACACGTCGGCCATGAAGCCGACCTGCTGCCACATGCCCACCGTCTCCATCGACACCAGGACCACGCCGTCGCGGCGGCTGATCGCCTTGACCCCCGGGACCGGGTCCGCGCCGTTGCCGATCCGGGTGCCGGGCAACTCCGGGTTGCGCGTGTCGCGGATCACCATCGGCACCCCGGCCCGGCGGCAGGGACCGATGGCGCGCGGGTGCAGGACCTTGGCCCCGGTGGTCGCGATCTCCTGTGCCTCGGCATAGTCCAGGCCGGTCAGCAAACGGGCGTCGGGAACCTCGCGCGGGTTGGCGCTGAACATGCCCGGCACATCGGTCCATATCTCCACTGCCTGGGCACCGAGCAACGCACCAAAGCAGGCCGCGGAGCTGTCGGAGCCGCCACGGCCGAGCAAGGCCGTGCCCCCGTCCGGATGACGGGCGATGAAGCCCTGGGTCAGCAGCATCGCCCCGGGCTGCCCGCCGAAGCGGGCCGGGAACCCGGAATCCTGGTCGCGCCGGCAGGTCACCGACAGGCGCGCGCCCCAGGCACTCTGGTTGGGGGTCGGTGCGCCCTGGAGCCATTCACGGGCATCGCACCAGCCGATGTCCATGCCCTGCGCCCGCAGATAGGCGCAGCCCAAGGCCGAGGAGAGCAGCTCACCCTGGGCCAGCACCTCCGCCTGCCACTCCAGCGAGCGCGCCCCGGGCGAGGCGACCAGCAGCTCCAGCGCCGCAAGGTGCTTGCCGATGACCTCGTCCGCCACCAGCCCGAGCTCGATGGCGAAGGCGCGGTGCCGCGCAGCCAGTGCAGCGGCACGCGCCGGCATGTCATCGCCTTCGCAGATCGCCTGCAGCTCGTTGGTGACCCCGGACAACGCCGACACCACCACCAGCACCCGGGCGTTGGACTCGTCCGCGCGTTTGCGCGCCAACGCGCCAATGGTGTCCCAGCGTTCACGGCGGGACACCGAGGTGCCGCCGAACTTGAGTACCAGCCACGCTTGCTGCCGAGCCTGCATATGTCGAGCCTTGGACACCCACCGGCGCGCGGCCGGCATTGCGACCGGGGTGATCGCGAAAGCGTCAATCGTGCCCGATGGCGTCCGGGCGCGCCACGTTGAACGCCTACAATGGCGCGCCGCGTGGCCACCGCTCAATGTCCCTGCGCCGTTACCTCCAGCTCGATGTCTTCGCCGACCGGCCCGGTGCCGGCAACCCCCTTGCGGTCGTGCTCGACTGCGACGGCCTCGACGAGGCGGCCATGCAGGCGATCGCCCGCTGGAGCAACCGGCCCGAGACCACCTTCGTGTTCCCGCCGGTCGACCCGAAGGCCGGGTACCGGATACGGATGTTCAGCCCGACCCGCGAGGTCCCGTTCGCCGGCCATCCGAGCGTCGGCACCGCCTATGCGGTGCTTGATGCCGGGATCGCCACGGTGGTCGACGGTCATGTCTGGCAGGAAGGGCTGGCCGGGGTCCTGCCCCTGGCCGTCAGCGGCACCGGCAACGGGCGGACCGTGGCCGTGCGCACGCCGAAGGCACGGGTGGCGGCGGTTGGCGAACGCGAGACACCGGCCCTGGCCCCGTCATTGCGGCCTTTCGCCCCCGGACGGCTGCCGCCCGCGCTGATGGAGGGCGGGCGCCGCTGGTGGGTGGCCGAGGTCGCGAACGAACAGGCACTGCGTCGTGCGCAACCGGACTGGCAGGCGATCGCCGGCCTCGCCGCCAGCACCGACAGCATGGGCCTGTGTGCCTTCGCGCGGGCCGACGCGGGCCAGGACTACGACCTGGTGGTGCGTGCGCTGGTCGGTTCGGGCAACTGCTTCGAGGATGCCGCGTCCGGCGCAGCCAACGCGACCCTTGCCGCGTGGCTGCAACACAACCGGGCGGTGCCGGGCCGGGAGGGCGCGTACGTCGTCAGCCAGGGACGCGAGGTCGGCTTCGATGCCCGCCTGAGCTTGCGCATCGATGCCGACGGCGAGGTCTGGTCGGGCGGTCGGGTGTGCACCGTCGTGCGTGGCCACATCGACTGGTGACGCCCGGCGGCTCAGCCCTTGCGCAGCGTGGCCTCGAGTGTCTTGGGAACCGCCTGCAGGGCCTTGGACACCGGGCAGTTGTCGCGCGCGTCGGCGGCCAGGCGCTGGAACTCGTCTCCCGCGATGCCGGGCACTTCCGCCTGCAGGGTGAGCCGGATCTGCGACAGCGATGGCCCGCCCTCGGTGGACAGGTCCACCTCGCACCGGGTTTCCAGCAGCGCCGGGACATGGCCGGCCTGGGCCAGCACGTTCGACAGGTACATGGTGAAGCAGCCGGCGTGCGCGGCGGCGATCAGCTCCTCCGGGTTGGTGCCCCTGGCGTCGCCGAAGCGGCTGTTGAAACCGTAAGCGGTGTTGTCCATCAGGCCACTGGCGGGCGTGCTCAGGCTGCCCTGCCCATTCTTCAGGTCGCCTTCCCAACGGGCGGTCGCGTAGCGGGAAATAGCCATCTGTGACTCCTCTGGTCCGGGGGAAGCCGCCAGTCTGGACGCCACCGCGTTAGCCACGCGTCCCGGCGGCCGCCCGGTTTTCACGGCACCACGGCGAGACTGGGCCGCCCACTCCGCCCTCCACACGCATGCGCAACCGCTTCCTGGCCGCCCTGACCATGACCGTGATCGCCGCTGCCGCCCTGCCCACGGCCGGCGCACAGGAAGCGGAAGACCCGCCCCACAGCGCGATCCCCGTGCTTGAGCGCCCGGCGGGCAGCGCCGACCCGGGCCGCCGCGTGCGCCTGCTCAATGGCGATGAGCGCCCTGGCCTGCGCGCACGGCTCGGCCTGTTTCCCGAATTCCTGTACCGGCAACTCCCGGACGGCAGCTACGCCCCGGTCCCGGTACCCACCTGGCAGGTGCTCGACAGTGACTGCCGCCGGATCGCCGGCGATCCGCGGCAGCGCATGATCGACCTGGCCGCGGCCGAGTGGGCGGCATTCGGCCTCCCGGTCCTGGACCTGTCGGCGGAGCATGCCAACGCCGTACCACGGGCGGGCGGGGATGATGGCTTCGAGATCATCGACCCGGCGCGCAACTTCAGCGTCGGCGAGCGCGCCAGCCGGCGTGCGGCCCGGCTGGGGCTGATGGAGGACGCTCCGGAGGTGGACGCGGCGATCGCCGGCTACTGGAGCGCCGTGCCCGGGGGCGAGGACGTGTTGAGGCGGCAGGCGATCGTCGAGTTCGGGGCACCCGGTGCCGGCTGGGCCACTCCGTGGTCGGCCGCCTTCGTGTCCTGGCTGGCGTGCGAGGCCGGCGTGCCCGGTTTTCATCGCAGTGGCCTGCACCACGACTACGTGCTGCAAGCCGTGCAGGCCCGTGACGGTGGCGCCGGCCCGTTCGTCGCCCATGACATCCACGACACGATCCCCGTCCCGGGCGACCTGGTGTGCACCGCGCGCGCGACAGCGGACTTTGCCGGCATCGCCGACCTGCGGAACGGCAGCGCGGGCTCCCGGGCCATGCACTGCGACCTGGTGGTCGCGACGGAACCGGCCGCCAGGCGGCTCTACGCGATCGGCGGCAACGTCGCCAACGCGGTCTCGCTCACCGTCGTGGCGACCGATGCGGAAGGCCGGCCTCGGCGGCAAGAGGTCCTGCCCGGCGCACACCGCTGGTTCGCGTTGCTGCGACCCCGGATGGCCGCCAGCGGCAACCCGTCACTGGACCGCAGCCCGGCCGTGCTGGGCTTGTTCCAGGCGTGGCGCCGATGGGCCGCCCGCACCGGCAATCCGGCTCCGGCTCCCTTGCGCGGCACCCACTCCGTCGATGCCCCACCTGCCCCCGCCGCCGGCCCGGGCGACAGCGAATGACGTGTCGCGTCCGCCGCGCCCGCGCTGTCCCGGACCGAGCCCCGGTGGCGATTGCGGGAGATGCGGCGATGGCGAAGCGCGCCATCCTTTGCCCAGACTGCGCGCAAGCGCGCCGTGATTCCGCTTGGCGCCCGCTGTGGTTATGGTTGACCGGCCCTGGTCTGGAAGTGTCCGGATGAGAAAGCTGTACCCGCTGCTGGTGACCCTGGTGATGTCGATTGCAGTCGCCGGCTGCGCCAGCCTTGGCATGCTCGGCGCGATGCTTGGCAGCCAGGTCACCTTCACCCATCCGCAGCTGCAGCATGCGCTCGACGGCCACTTCCCGCGCCGGTTCGAACGGGTCGGAAGCCAGGTGGCCTTGGACCTGTCGGAACCCACCCTGTCGATCCCCTACAGCGCGCATCGCCTGCGCCTGGAGTTCGACGCCTCGCTGGCGGTCGGCGGCCGGCGCGCCAGCCGCGGGCACTTCCGGCTCAGCAGCGGACTCCGGTACGACCCGGCCACTCGCGGCCTGCACCTGCACGATCCCGTGATCGAGTCGGTGAACCTCGGCGACCCGGGCGGCGCACTGGACGGCAACGGCAGCGAAGTCCTGGATGCGTGGCTGGCCGAGTACGCCCGGCAGCAGCCGATCTACCGCCTGAACGACTCGCTCCTGGAACGCATTGCGGGCCGGCAGGTCCTTTCGACCACGATCCAGAACGGCGTCGTCGTGCTCAACCTGGGACAGTAATCATGCGAACCGCGACTGCCCTCTCGTGCATGGCCCTGCTCGCGCTGAGCGCCTGCGGCGATTCCGGCCAGGCGGACGGCCCCGGCTCGCGGGCCAGGCAGGAGGTGACGGCGGAGGGCCTGCCTGCGCCCGACAGCAACGCGCATGGCAGCGTGACCGGCATGCCTGCCCCGGGCAGCACGGAAGCCGTGGTTTCGCTGGGCGATGACCCCACCCGGCCCGACGGGCTGCCGGGCACGGACCTCTACGGCAATGAAGCGTTGGCCGCCGGGGACCCGGCGCTGTCGCCGCTGCCCGACCCGCCTGGCGCCACGTTGCCCACGTCAGCTACTGGACCGCCGGCCGCTCCGGCCCCGGGCCTGGATGGGCCCCGGCATGCCCGGGAGGCCATGGAGACGATCCAGCGCTACTACTCCGCCATCAGTGCCGGGGACTACGACAGCGCGCACCGGCTGTGGTCCGGTGAGGGCGGTGCCAGCGGACAATCCCGGGAGCAGTTCGCGTCCGGCTTCGCCGACACCGCCGACGTCCGTGTCCACATGATGGAGCCGGATCGCGTCGAAGGGGCCGCCGGTTCGCGCTACATCCGCGTGCCGGTGACCATCACCAGCACCCGTCGCGACGGCAGCACGGCGCAGTTCACCGGCAGCTACATCCTGCGCCAGCCCAGCGACGGCAGCGGTGGCTGGACCATCGACTCGGCCGACCTGCGCGAGGTACAGCGCTGACTCACAGCTCGAAGCGGTACGCCAGCTTCACCAGCAGCTGTTCGTCGTCACGCAGGCGGAAGGCGTCGCGCAGCCGGTCGTAGGGGTCGGCGGCGAACTCGTCCAGCGCATAGCCACCACGCCCGTACACCACGTACAGGTCCGACAGCGGAGCCAGCATGTAGCGGTACCGGACCTGGAAGCCGAGGTTGCGCAGGCTGAAATCCTCCGCGGGCTCGGCACTGGCCATCGTGCGGCCGTCGGGCAGCACCTCGACCGTCCCGCTGGCCTTCGCTTCCATGCCGATTGCCTGCAGCTTGACCCGCAGCTCCTGGCGCATGCCGATCGCCCAGTCCAGGCCGGCATCCAGCTCCAGCGAGCGCTGTTCGAAGCGGCCGATCCGCTCGCCGCCCTGCCACACCAGCCAGTCCGGGACGTACTCGGCGGTGGCACCGGCGAACACCCGCAGGGTGTCGCTCAGGTGCAGGGTCGGCTCCAGTTCCAGCCCGTAGCCGATGCGGTCGTTGCCTGCCAGTCCGCCACCGCGTACCCAGGTGTCCAGGGCCCACTCCCAGGCCCCCTGCCGCGGGCGGTCCCGTTCCCAGGCCAGGGTCCAGCGCCCCGGCAGCCGCAACGCATGCCCGCCGCGGGTGATCAGGTCGTCGTACCGCGGCGCGTCGATGTCCAGTTCGATGTACTCGCTGCCGCCGTTGCCCAGGCGGCTGGAGCGGATCAGGCGCAACTGCCGCTGCAGGCGCAGGCCGTCGGCGTTGTCGATGCCGATCACCCGGCCGCGGTAGTCGTGCGAGGTGTACGCCGAACCGGCCGGGAGCGAGGTAACGCGGCGGCTGAGCTGGTAGTGCAGGTAGTCCAGCGAGTTGCGGCTGAGATAACCGAAGTCGTTGAGCTCCAGTTCGTCGCCGAAGTGCATCGCCAGCCATTGTTGGCGCCAGCCGTCGGCCATCTGGTAGTCGATGACCGTGGTCGCGCCCAGGTCGCTGCTGTCCGCACCGGGCTGGCGGACCTCGCTGCCGACGAGGTTGGAGGCGACTGTCACGGACGCGCTCGGCTGCCAGCGGTGGTCGATGCCGAGCACGTGCGCCTCGCGTTGCAGCCAGGGGCGTTCGACCCGCGTGGCCATCAGCCCCACATGCTGGCCGGCCAGGTCCCGCTCGACCCGCGCCGCGGCGAACGAGCGCCCGGCCTCGCCGTCCTCCTCGACCAGCATCAGGCCGTAGCCGAAGCCGCCGGCGCGCCCGTTGAGCTTGACCGCCGCATCGATGCCGGCCGGCCCGCTGCCGTCGTCGGCCGCCGCGCCCACCCTCCGGGTGTAGACCAGCTGGCTGTTGTCGATCAGCAGGCCGAAATCGAAGATCCCCTGGTTTTCGGTGAAGAACGGGCGCTTGTCGCTGTAGAAGGTTTCCTCGGCGCTGAAGTTGACCACCAGGTCGTCGCTCTCGACATGGCCGAAGTCCGGGTTCAGCGTCGCCGCGAGCTGGAACTGCCCGTTGGGCTTCCAGAACAGGTCGCCTCCGGCATCGAAGTCACTGCTGCCGCCGATGTTGTCGTATACCCCGACCACGTAGGGGGTCACCGCCAGCAGCGACTGGTTGTATGCCTCGAGCTCCACCGGGGCGAAATCGGACAGGAAGCGCGGGCGCTGCCAGCTCGCGGTCGGCCAGGCCATGCGCTCGCCGGTCGCGGCGACGACCCGGTCCAGGTACAGGCCGATGCGCCGGGTACCGCCCTCGGCGCGCCGCATCGGCGCGGTATGCCAGGGGATCAGGAACTCGGCGCTCCAGCCGGCCTCGTCCTCGCTGCTGGCATGCAGCCAGACGCCGTCCCAGTCGTCGTTGAAGCTGCTCTCCGCGGTCACCACCTCATCGGCGATGCCGCCTGCCAGGGTGATCACGAAGTTGTAGGCGGTGCGGCCGTCGCCGTCGAAATCGACCATCACGTTGACCCGGTCGACCTGGCTGGCCTCGTCGCGCCGGGTGTGCTGGCGGGTGCGCGGAACACCGGCCGGTTGCTCGCTGCGGAACGCGATCGCCAGGCCTTCCGGAGTCGACAGCACCCAGGCGCGGGTGGCATACGGTGCCGGCAGCTCGGAGAGCGGTTCGGTGAGGCGGAATTCGTCGACCCGCAGCGCTGCGTCCCACTCACCCGGGGACAGCAGGCCGTCGATTTCGACCGCGTGCGCGGCGGGGAAAGCGGCTGCGGACAGCAGGATCGGCAGGAGCAGTCGCATGGCGTGGCAGGCGTTCTGGGCAGGCCAGCGTGCCCGGGCCACGCCCGGCTGCCGCGTGGCAGGAGTCATGCCCGCGGTGCCGTTCAGCCCCGGCAGTGCCGTTCAGCCGCGGCGGCGCTTGGGTTGCAGCAGCGTACCGGTGCAGTTCGCCGCACCGCAGTGGCAGGCCCAGATCTGCTTCAGCCGTGGGGTGTGCCGCTCGGCCAGGGTGATCCCGTAGTTGTAGGTCAGTTCCTCGCCGGGCTCGATGTCGGCGATGGCTTCGATGAACACCCGGTCCAGGCTGCGGTCGTCGCCTTCGTCCTCGTGCAGCACCGCCTCGCAGTTGGGCGAGCAGCTGTGGTTGATCCAGCGCGCGACGTTGCCGTCCTCGGAGCCATCGATCACGTACTCGTCGTTGAGGGTGAACAGGAAGGTATGGCCGGATTCGACGTCCCCCTGTTCGCCTGCGTCCACGTCTTCGTGGGTGCGCAGCCGGCCGGTGTACTCGATGACCTGCTCGCCCTTGCGGATCGGGGCGGTGGCGAATACGCCGTTGCCATGGATGGCGGAACGCCGGGCGGTGACCTTGGCCGGCATCGCGGCTCCTTGGACTGTGTGCGAAGCCCTGCATTGTGCATCAGGCGACCGGCGCATGAATCCCGGCCCATCGGCCGCTTGCCGGACCCCGCAGGCAATCCGTACAATTCCGGTCCTGATTCGCAGGCTTTCCCGACCATGCTTCGCGTCACCAAGCTCACCGACTACGCCACTGTGGTGCTGACCGTGCTCGCCGCGGAGCCACAGCGGGTGCTCAGTGCGCCCGAGCTGGCCGAGCGGGCCGGCCTGGAAACCCCCACCGTGAGCAAGGTCCTCAAGCCGCTGGCACAGGCCGGGCTGGTGGAAGGCTTCCGTGGAGCGAACGGCGGCTACCGCCTGACCCGTCCGCCGGAGCGGATCCGGCTGATCGAGATCGTCGAGGTGATGGAAGGCCCGCTGAGCGTCACCGAATGCTCCATCCACGGCGGCAACTGCGGCATCCAGGACCAGTGCGACGTGCGCGCCGGCTGGCGCCATATCAACGAGGTGGTGGCCGACGCGCTGCGCAGCGTGACCCTGGCGCAGATGCTGGCTCCGCCGCCCCCCGCCCCCGAACCACGCCCTGCCCGGCGCATCGACCTGCGCCTGGCCGGCGCCTGAGATCACGAAGGCCCCCCATGTCCATGCCATTGACCCAACACGACACCGCCACCGCGGAATTGCCCGAGGCCAACCGCGAGATCCACGAACAGCTGGGCCGCAAGTACGAGGCCGGCTTCGTCACCGACATCGAGACCGACAGTCGCCCGCCCGGCCTGGACGAGGACACCATCCGTGCCCTGTCGGCCAAGAAGGAAGAGCCGGAGTGGATGACCGAGTGGCGCCTGGCCGCGTACCGCCACTGGCTGACCATGCCGATGCCCGACTGGGCCAGGCTGGACATCGCACCGATCGATTTCCAGGCCCTGAGCTACTACTCCGCGCCCAAGGGGCCGAAGTACAAGTCACTCGACGAGGTGCCGCAGGAGCTGCTGGACACCTACGACAAGCTGGGCGTGCCGCTGCACGAGCGGGCGAAGCTGGCCGGCGTGGCGGTTGACGCCGTGTTCGACTCGGTTTCCGTCGGCACCACCTTCCGCAAGGAACTGGCGGAGAAGGGAATCATCTTCTGCTCCATGTCCGAGGCCATCAAGGACCACCCGGACCTGGTGCGCAAGTACCTGGGCACGGTGGTGCCGGTCGGCGACAACTTCTTCGCCGCACTGAACTCGGCGGTGTTCTCGGACGGCAGCTTCGTGTTCATCCCGGAGGGCGTGAAGTGTCCGATGGAGCTGAGCACCTACTTCCGCATCAACGCCGGCCATACCGGGCAGTTCGAACGCACCCTGATCATCTGCGAGGACCGTGCCCAGGTGTCCTACCTGGAGGGCTGCACCGCGCCGATGCGCGACGAGAACCAGCTGCACGCCGCAGTGGTCGAGCTGGTGGCGCTGGAAGACGCCGACATCAAGTACTCCACGGTGCAGAACTGGTACCCCGGCGACGAGAACGGCGTTGGCGGGATCTACAACTTCGTGACCAAGCGCGGCGAGTGCCGCGGTGCGCGCAGCCGGATCCACTGGACCCAGGTCGAGACCGGTTCGGCGATCACCTGGAAGTACCCGTCCTGCGTGCTGATCGGCGATGACTCCACCGGCGAGTTCCATTCCGTGGCGTTGACCCACCACCGCCAACAGGCCGATACCGGCACCAAGATGATCCACGTCGGCAAGCGCACCAAGAGCACCATCATCTCCAAGGGCATCAGTGCCGGCCGCGGGCAGAACACCTACCGCGGCCTGGTCAAGGTGCTCGGCGGGGCCGACGGCGCCCGCAACTACACCCAGTGCGACTCGCTGCTGATCGGCAAGAAGTGCGGTGCGCACGCGGTGCCCTACATCGAAGTGGCCAATCCCACCG
>Ga0079224_100001317_pt1 | contig 28215 bp, 29 predicted proteins | sample Stecom2015_FD_80414 | JGI IMG/M metagenome (GOLD analysis project Ga0079224, IMG submission 80414) | Agricultural soil microbial communities from Utah to study Nitrogen management - Steer compost 2015 | ecosystem: Environmental > Terrestrial > Soil > Agricultural land | place: USA: Utah... | reverse complement strand
GGGTGGGGCGCGGGGCCGCGCGCGGGCGCTGGGCGGGTCGAGGCCCGGGGGGGCGGCCGGCCCGCGGGCGGGGCGGGCGGGGGGCGGGCGGGCGCCCGCCCGCCCGGGGGCCCCGCGGAGGGCGGGGGGGGGGGGCGGGCGCGGCCCGCCGAAGCCGGAGGTCACCAGCAGATCGCCGGGCTCGATGTCGGCGTTGTTGGGTACGTGCACCAGCTCCAGGCGGCTGGTGTCGCCGGTGCCTTGGGCGATGGCGCGGACGCCGCTGCGGTTGACCTGCACCGGGATGGCGTGGCTGGGGTCGGTGATCAGCCGCACCACGGCCGACAATGGGCCGACCTGGTCGACCTGCCCCATGACGCCGCGCGCATCCAGGACTGGCTGGCCGACGTAGACGCCGGTGCGGCTGCCCTTGTTGATCTGGACCAGGTGGGCGGCCGGGTCGAGGTCGACCCGCATCAGGCTGGCGGCGAGCACGGATTCGGTGACCTGGTAGGACGATTGCAGCAGCTCGCGCAGGGCGATGTTCTCGCGCTCCAGCGCGTCCAGCCGCTGCAGGCGGGCCTCGTACAGCAACTGCTGGGCCTGCAGCTGGGCGATTTGCTCAAGCAGCTGGCGGCGGCTGGAGAACTGTTCCTTGAGCTGGGCACCCAGGCCGAAGGGCAGGTCCACCGCTGCCTGGACCGGGTAGGCGAGCAACGAAAGAGCGTCCCGCACCGGCTGCGCCAGCTGGCGCCGGTGGTCAAGAAACATCAGTGCCAGCGACAGGATCGTCAGTATCAGAATGCGCGTCGCCAGCGATGGTCGCCGTTGAAATAGCGGTTTGATGGTGCTGCCCTGAATTCATTGTCCAAGCCACGGTGGCCCGGCGCCGCCAGCAAGGGCGTCGCAAGGCCACCTGGCTGCCCGCCGGCCGGCGGACGATTCAGGGCGATGGCTTGCGACGTCCCTGGTCGGAGGTGCAGCGCCTAGTCCATTACGAACAGGTCGGCGCCTTTTTCATCCATGAGCTCCAGCGCCCGGCCGCCGCCGCGCGCGACGGCCGACATCGGGTCATCCGCGACGACCACGGGCAACCCGGTTTCCTCCATCAGCAAGCGATCCAGGTTGCGCAGCAGGGCGCTGCCGCCGGTGAGCACGATGCCGCGCTCGGCGACGTCGGCGCCCAGCTCGGGCGGGGTTTGCTCGAGCGCGGTCTTGACCGCGCCGACGATGCCCGAGAGCGGCTCCTGCAGCGCTTCGAGGATCTCGTTGCTGTTCAGGGTGAAGCTGCGCGGAACGCCCTGGGCCAGGTTGCGCCCCTTGACCTCGATCTCGTGCACCTCGCTGTCCGGGAAGGCGGTGCCTATCTCGTGCTTGATGCGCTCGGCCGTGGCCTCGCCGATCAGGATGCCATAGTTGCGGCGCACGTAGTTGACGATGGCCTCATCGAAGCGATCGCCACCGATGCGCACCGAAGCCGAGTAGACGATGCCGTTGAGCGACAGGACCGCCACCTCGGAGGTGCCGCCACCGATGTCCAGCACCATGGAGCCGCGCGCCTCATGTACCGGCATGTTGGCGCCGATGGCGGCCGACATCGGCTCTTCGATCAGATAGACCTCGCGCGCCCCGGCGCCGATGGCGGATTCCTTGATCGCCCGCCGCTCGACCTGGGTCGAGCCGCAGGGGACGCTGATGAGAACCCTCGGGCTGGGCTTTAAGAAGCGCGATTCGTGCACCTTCTTGATGAAGTGCTGCAGCATCTTCTCGGTGACGGTGAAGTCGGCGATCACGCCGTCCTTCATCGGCCGGATGGCGCGGATGTTGCCCGGGGTGCGCCCCAGCATGGCCTTGGCCTCGGCGCCGACGGCAGCGATGCTCTTGGGACCGCCATTGCGATCCTGGCGTATGGCCACGACGGAGGGCTCGTTGAGGACGATGCCCTGGCCGCGCGCGTAAATGAGCGTGTTGGCGGTGCCGAGATCGATGGAAAGGTCGTTGGAGAAGAGCCCGCGGATGCCCTTGAACATTCTGTTGAATTCCTGAATCGAGAGACGCTGTAATCTAGCAATGGCCTGGGTTTTGGGCAAGCCAGCAACTGTGCTATTGTCTGCCGCTTGTGTCGAGCTGCAAACACTGGAGCGATGGCATGCCTTTGAGGCCTGACGAGGTCGAGACTATCGCGCATTTGGCGCGGCTCTCCATTGACCAATCTCTCATTCCTGAGTACGCGCGCGATCTGTCGGCGATTCTCGCGCTGGTCGAGAAGATGAACACGGTGAATACCGACGGCGTCGAGCCCATGGTCAATCCGCTCGAAGCGGTGCAGCGCTTGCGCCCGGATGTCGTGACTGAGGGCGACCAGCGCGAAGCGTTTCTGGCCATTGCACCGGCAGTGGAAGACGGTCTCTATCTGGTGCCGCGCGTCATCGAGTGACGTCCTGCCTGTTCGGGAACATCCATGCACGACAAAACGATTGCTGAACTGTCCGCCGCGCTGGCGGCGCGCGAGCTGTCCGCGGTGGAGCTAACCCAGGCCCTGCTGGATCGTATCGAAGCCCATAATGGGACGCTCAACGCCTTCATCACGGTGACGGCGGAGCAGGCGCTGGAGCAGGCGCGGCGGGCCGATGAGCGCATCGCCAAAGGCGAGGCGGGTGCGCTGACGGGCATCCCCATCGCCCACAAGGACAACTTCTGCACCGCCGGGGTGCTCACCACCTGCGCCTCGCGCATGCTGCACAACTTCGTCCCGCCCTATGACGCCACTGTGGTAGCCCGGCTGGAAGAGGCCGGCGTGGTCATGCTGGGCAAGACCAACATGGACGAGTTCGCCATGGGCTCGTCCAACGAAACCAGCTACTACGGCCCGGTCAAGAATCCTTGGGATACCGAGCGGGTGCCGGGAGGCTCCTCGGGCGGGTCGGCGGCGGCGGTCGCCGCTGGCCTGGTGCCCGGCGCCACCGCCACCGACACTGGCGGCTCGGTGCGCCAGCCGGCCGCCTTCTGCGGCGTCTCCGGACTCAAGCCCACCTACGGGCGGGTGTCGCGCTACGGCATTGTGGCCTTCGCTTCCAGCCTCGATCAGGCGTCGGTGATCGCGCGCAGCGCCGAGGATCTGGCGCTGCTGCTCCAGGCCATGGCCGGTTTCGACGAGCGCGACTCCACCTGCGTCGACCTGGCGGTGCCGGATTACCGCGCCGGCCTGGAACAGCCGCTGGACGGCGTCAGGATCGGCTTGCCCAGGGAGTATTTCCAGGACGGCGTGGAGCCGGAGCTGGCGAAGGTGATCGAGGCCGCGGTCGAGGAGTACCGACGGCTGGGCGCCGAGATCAAGGAGGTGTCGCTGCCGCACAACGCGCTGGCGGTGGCGGCCTACCATGTGATCGCGCCGGCCGAGGCATCCTCTAACCTGGCCCGTTTTGATGGCGTGCGCTACGGCTACCGCTGCGAGAACCCGCGCGACCTGGAAGATCTCTACATGCGCTCCCGGGGCGAGGGGTTCGGCACCGAGGTCAAGCGGCGGCTGCTGATCGGCACGCGCGCGCTGCTGGCGGAGTACTACCAGGACGCCTTCCTCAAGGCGCAGAAGATCCGCCGCCTGATCCATAACGATTTCATCGAGGCGTTCAAGCAGGTCGATGTGCTGCTGGGACCGACCACCGGCGCCCCCGCCTTCCGGTTGGGCGAGAAGAGCGCGGATCCGGTGCAGATGTACCTGACCGACGTCTTCACCATTGCCGCCAACCTGGCGGGCCTGCCGGCGCTGTCGATCCCGGCCGGGCAGGTGGACGGGCTGCCGGTCGGCATGCAGCTGATCGGCCGCCACTTCGACGAGGCGCGGCTGCTCAATCTCGCCCACCGCTTCCAGCAAGCAACCGACTGGCACACCGTCCGTCCGCAGAATTTCGAGTAAGGTGCCTACGATGGAATGGGAAACAGTCATTGGCCTTGAGGTCCACGCTCAGCTGATGACCCGGAGCAAGATCTTCTCCGGCGCCTCGACTGCATACGGCGCAGCGCCCAACACCCAGGCTTGCGCGGTGGACCTGGCCATGCCCGGCACTCTGCCGGTGCTGAACGAAGAGGCGCTGCGCATGGCGGTCAAGTTCGGGCTGGCTATCGGCGCAGAGATTCCCGACCGCTCCGTGTTTGCGCGCAAGAATTACTTCTATCCGGACCTGCCCAAGGGCTACCAAATCTCCCAGCACGACCAGCCGGTGGTCGCCAATGGCTACATCGAGATCGATCTCGAGGACGGCACCACCAAGCGCATCGGCATCATCCGGGCGCATCTGGAGGAGGACGCCGGCAAGTCGCTGCACGAGGACTTCCACGGCCTGACCGGCATTGACCTGAACCGGGCCGGCACACCGCTGCTGGAGATCGTCTCCGCGCCGGATCTGCGCAGCGCCAAGGAGGCCGTCGCCTATCTCAAGAAGCTGCACAGCCTGGTCACCTATCTTGAGATCTGCGACGGCAACATGCAGGAGGGCAGCTTCCGCTGCGATGCCAACGTCTCGGTGCGGCGCAAGGGCGACCCCTGCTTCGGGACCCGGGTGGAGCTGAAGAACATCAACTCCTTTCGCTTCGTCGAGCGAGCGATCAACTATGAGGTCGAGCGCCAGATCGACCTGCTGGAGTCAGGCGGCCAGGTGGTGCAGGAGACCCGCCTGTACGACGCCGACCGCAACGAGACCCGCTCCATGCGGACCAAAGAAGAAGCCACCGACTACCGCTACTTCCCGGATCCCGACCTGCTGCCGGTGGTTATCACCAGCGAATTCATCGAGTCGGTGCGCAAAACCCTGCCGGAGCTGCCTGACGCCAAGCGCGACCGCTTCATGGAGCAGTACGGCCTGTCCCGCTACGATGCCGATGTGCTGACCAGCACCCGCGAGCTGGCCGACTACTACGAGGCGGTGGTGCGGGCCGCCGGCCAGGATCAGGCCAAGCCGGCCGCCAACTGGGTCATGGGCGAGCTGTCCGGAGCGTTGAACCGGGATGGCATCGACATCACCGCTTCCCCGGTGAGCGCCGAGATGCTGGCCCAGCTGCTGCAGCGCATCGCCGACAACACCATTTCCGGTCGCATCGCCAAAGAAGTGTTCGAAGCCATGTGGGAGGGCGAGGGCAGCGCCGACGAGATCATCGAGAAGCGCGGCCTGAAGCAGATCACTGACGTGGCCGCCATCGAGGCCATGATCGACGAGGTACTCGCCGCCCATCCCAAGCAGGTTGAGCAGTACAAGAGCGGCCAGGCCAAGCTGCTGGGCTACTTCGTCGGCCAGGTGATGAAGCTCAGCGGCGGCAAGGCCAACCCGGCGCAGCTCAATCAGTTGCTGCGGCAGAAGCTGGGGTCGGCCGGCGAATAGCGCCGGCGGGCCTGTCGGCTGCCCCGGCCAGGAACCCTGGCCGGAGCCCAGTGTCGGTAGTTCACATGAGCATACCCGATCGTTTGTACCGCTTTCTGTTCGAGCGCGCCGACGTGCGCGGCCAGATCGTGCAGCTGGAGGCCGCCTATCAGGAGGTGATCCGGCGGCGCGCTTATTCGCCGGTGCTGCGCGACCTGGTCGGCCAGGCCATGGCGGCGGCCGCGCTGCTCGGCTCCATCATCAAGTTTCGCGGCTCGCTTACCCTGCAGGTGCAGGGGCAGGGTGAACAGGGGCTGACGTTGCTGGTGGTGCAAGCGACCAGCGGCGGCGGTCTGCGCGCGCTGGCCCGCTGGCAGGGCGAGCTGCCGGCAGAGGCCACCCTGGGCCAGCTGTGCCCTGACAGCTATCTGGCCATTACCATCGAGCCGGACGAAGGCGAGCGTTACCAGGGCATCGTCGCCCTCGATGGTGGCAGCCTGGCGCAGGCGCTGGACAATTATTTCGAGAACTCCGAGCAGCTGGCCACACGGGTGTGGCTGGCGGCCGACGGCGAGCGGGCGGCGGGCATGTTGATCCAGCGTCTGCCTGGCGAAGTCCGGGACGAGGACGCCTGGCCCCGCGCCGAAGCGCTGGCGGCCACCATCACCGCCGAGGAGCTGCTGCAGCTCAGCCCGCCGACCATCATCCACCGGCTGTTCCACGAAGAGGACATCCGCCTGTTCGACCCGAGCCCGCTGCGCTTCCAGTGCACTTGCTCCCGCGAGCGGGTCGGCGCCATGCTGCGCTCGCTGGGGCCGGAAGAGGTGAAGGGGATCTTACAGGAGCAGGGGCAGGTCGAGGTCCACTGCGATTTCTGCAACCAGGGCTATCGCTTCGACGCCGTGGACGTGGAGCAGCTGCTGCGCGCCGCGGATGGGCCACCCGAGCCGCCGCCGACGCTGCACTAGCGCCGGCCTCACCAGCCGGGCAGCTCCAGCCGGAAACGGGCGCCGCCCAGCTCGCTGCGCTCGATCTGCACCTGCCCGTTGACGTTGGCGGCCAGCTCGGCGACGACCGCCAGGCCGATGCCTTGCCCTGGCACTTGCTCGTCGGCGCGCACGCCGCGCTCGAGCACGGCCCGCGCTGCCGCCGGATCGATGCCGGGGCCGTCGTCCTCCACGATCAGCAGCAGCCCGCCCTGCGCCGTCAGCGGTCTGGCCTCGATGCGGATGTGCCGCCGTCCCCACTTGTAGGCGTTGTCGAGCAGGTTGCCCAGCACTTCCATCAAATCGCCCTCGCTGCCGGGGAAGCTCGCCTCGGCGGCCACCGCGCTGTCCACTCGCATGGGCTTGTCGGCGTAGGCTTTGGCCAGCGCGCGCAGGACCCGCTCCAGCACTGGCGCTACCGGCTGCGGCGCGCTCAGCAGCAAATGGTGGTGGCTGGCGGCTGCGCGCCGCAGCTGATATTGGATGCTGGCGTCGATGCGGTCGATCTGCTCGAGGGCTTCCGCCGGCTCCAGCTGGCCGCTTTCCAGCGCATTACGCAGCACCGTCAGCGGAGTTTTGAGACTGTGGGCGAGATTGGCCAGGGTGTCGCGGTAGTGGATGGTGCGGCGGCGCTCGCTCTGCAGCAGCCGGTTCAGGCTCCGGACCAGTCCGGTGATTTCCAGCGGATAGCGGCCTTGCAGCATGGTGGCCCGGCCGCACTCGATGTCCCGCAGATCGCGGGCGACCGCACTGAGCGGCTGCAGGCTCCAGTACAGCACCAGCAGCTGGGTCAGCAGCAGCGCGATGGCCGCCACCGCCAGCCAGCCCCACAGGCTGGCGCGGAAGGCGGCCAGCTGGGCCTGATAGGCAGCGGTGTCCTCCGCCACATGCAGGGTGAACTCGGCCTGCCGGCCGCTAGCTTCTTCCCAGGACAGGCCATAAGCCAGCGCGTAGAGCGCCATGCCGTTGCTCTCGTGACGGTAGCTGCGGCTTTCCCCGGCGGGCAGGAAGGCCTCGGGCTCCCAGTCCAGGGTCAGCAGCGAGGGTGAGCGCCAGACCGGCCCGGTGCGGCCCAGGATCACGGCGTACAGGCCGGAGCCCGGCGTGCTCAGGCGGGCATCGGGCAGAGTCTGGGGCAGCAGCTGGGCGTCGTCGCTGAGGTGGGCGGCGGCGAGCAGGGTGTAGACCGCGCCCTGCAGCCGCTCCATCTGGGCGCGGTCCAGGCTTTGCCGGAAGGCCTGGTCCAGCACCGTACCGGTGAGGCCGATAAAGAAGAGAACCACGAGCCCGGCCAGCGACAGCAGCCGGCGGCGCAGGGAGATCATCGCAGGGTAAACCGGTAGCCGCGGCCGCGCAGCGTCTCGATGGGCTGCAGGCTGTTGTCGGGATCCAGCTTGCGGCGCAGGCGGCCGATGAAGACCTCGACGGTGTTGCTGTCGCGCTCCTCGTCGTCGTGGTAGAGCCGCTCGGCGATGTCGCTCTTGGAGACCACCTTGCCGGCCTCGAACATGAGGTACTCGAGGAGGCGGTATTCGAAGGCAGTGAGCTCGACCGGGCGGCCGGCGACGCTAACCTCCTGGCTGCGGGTGTCGAGGCGGACGGGGCCGGCTTCCAGCACCGGCCGGGTCCAGCCGCCGGCTCGCCGCAGCAGGGCGTTGACCCGGGCCAGCAGCTCCTCCATCTGGAACGGCTTGACCAGGTAGTCGTCGGCGCCGGCTTCCAGCCCTTCCACCTTGTCCTGCCAGCGGTCGCGGGCGGTGAGGATGAGAATGGGGAAAGCGCGTCCGCCGGCGCGCAGCCGGCGGATCAGATCCAGTCCCGCCAGCTTGGGCAGTCCCAGGTCGACGATGGCGAGATCGACCGGGTACTCCTGCCCCATGTAGAGCCCTTCCGTGCCGTCGGCGGCGACGTCGACCACATGGCCGGCGGTCTGCAACCGGTCCTGCAGCTGCCGGCGCAGGGTGGGCTCGTCTTCCACGATCAGGATACGCATGTCCGCCTCAGAAAATCCGCCCGCTGCGGGGATCGACCCGGTACGCCTTGACTTGCCCCTTGCGCACCAGCACCCGGATCAGGTAGTAGGTGCGCTCCTCGTCCCGCACCACCTCGGCCGCCAGCACCCGGCCGCCGGTGCGCTCCTGCACCAGCCTGGCCGCTTGGTCGAGCGTGAGGGACCGCTGCTGCTGGGCGACCTGCAGCGGCGCGGCGGCCGCGGCAGCCTGCGGCGCGGCGGCCGGCAGCAGCAGGAGAAGCGTGCAAAGCGCGATCAGGGCGCGTCGCGGCGACATCGTCATCCTCGTAGCTGGACGCGCCCCAGGTGCTGCTTAGCCGGCCGGGGTAACGGAGACCCGTACCCTGATGCGAGAGCCGGGATCGCGGTCGGTGCGCGTCACGTATTCCTGGCCATTGTACCGATAGGCCACATCGTAGCCGATCACGCGTTCTTCCGTGTGGCTGACGCGGTAGGTGCGGCAGCGCTCCTCATACGTGGTGTAGCTGTGGCCGGGCCTGCGGGTCATCTCCTGGCCCAGCGCCGCACCGGCGATGGAGCCGGCGACTGTGGCGATCTTCTTGCCGTTGCCGCCGCCGAAGCGGTTGCCGATCACCCCGCCGACCACGCCGCCCAGCACCAGCCCGCCCAGGTTGGCATCGCTGCGCGCCTGGCGGACCACTTCCTCGTGCCAGCATTCCCGCTCGGGGCGGGAGGTTTCGACGATGCGGGTCACCGGAGTCACCCGGACCACCTTGGCGTAGTCGTAGTAAGCTCCGTTCTGCGGCCCGTGGTGCTTGGCCGCCGCTGCCGTCCCGCCCGCCATCAGGCTGGCAGCGACCAGGGAAGCGATTACGAGCGATTTGGTTTTCATGACGTCCCTCCGACTGGCTTGCAACCGACGATGGCAGCCTAGGCAAGGCCGGCTTAATGGAGCCTGAACGCCGCCAGTTGGGGGCAGCGATGATTTTTCCCGTCGCAGTCACCACTTATCGGCAATCGCAAGGGGCTGGGCCCATTGGAAGGAGCGAGGAGATGAAACGGCTAGGATGGATCGTGCTGGTGGTGCTGCTCAGTGTCGCCGTCAGCGCCTGCGAGACCAAGCGGGATACCGGGACCATCGCCGGGGGCGCGGCAGGGGCCATCATCGGTAGTGAGCTGGGCGGCACCACGGGAACCATCATCGGCGCCTTGGGCGGCGCTTTCCTGGGCCGAGAGGTGGGCAAGTACCTGGACGAGCGCGATCGCGGCGAGGTGGCGGAGGCGCTGGAGCGGCAGCAGACCGGCGAGAGCAGGGCCTGGACCAACCCCGATACGGGCCGCAACTACGAGGTCACGCCGACCGAGACCTTCTCCCGTGATGGTCGGCCCTGCCGCCGCTTCGTCATGGAGGTGGAGGACGAGGACGAGGAGGTCGCCGGGGTGGCTTGCCGCACCGCCAGCGGCAACTGGGAGATCGTGGAATAGGCGCCCGGGGCGGCGCGGGAGCGCCGCTCCCGCGCCTCAGGCCGGCCGCAGGCGGCCGTAGAACAGCCGGGTCTGATAGTACCAGTCGACGTGGCCTGCCTGCTGATGGCGCTCGAACAGCTCCCGCAGCTTGCGCAGCATGGGCGCGTGGTTGGGATGGCCGGGGACCGGCGCGTAGGACGAGGACAGCAGCCGCCCCTGCAGGCCCTGGTAGTCGAAGCGCTGGTGGTAGCGGAAGGTGCGCATCCGCATCGCGGCCGGGCGGAAGATCTCGGCGATGTGCTCGGGCCGGATGTTGCGGTGGTCGACCACGCCGTACTCTGGGGCGTAGTCCTTGAGCAGCTGCTCGTAGGCTTGCAGAAACGGCGTGGTGTCGACCTCGCGTTCGTTCCACACCAGCACCAGCCAGCCGCCCGGCTTGAGGATGCGCAAGAACTCCTGGCGCGCCTTGACGCGGTCGAACCAGTGGAAGGCCTGGGCGGCGGTGATCATGTCGACCGAGGCGTCCGGCAGGCCGGTGGCTTCGGCGCTGCCGGCGATGCTGACGAAGCCGGGCTGGTTGGCGAGCAGCCGCTCGGCAGCTTCCCGCATCGGGGCGTTGGGCTCGACGGCATAGACCCGGGCCCCGCGCTGTAGCAGCAGCCGGCTGAAAATCCCGGTTCCGGCGCCGACGTCCGCCACCGTCAGCGCCGGGCCCAGGCCGCATTCCCGGCTCAGCAGGTCAAGGGCTTCGGCGGGGTAGCCGGGACGGTATTTGACGTAGTCGGCGACCCGGTCGGAGAAGCGCTCGGTGGGTGCCTTCATGCCATGTCGCACGGCCGTCATGGCTTGGGCACGGTCTGCGGCTCTACGAACTCAAACAGCCCCTCGATGCCGCCTTCGCGGCCGATGCCGGACTGTTTCATGCCGCCGAAGGGCGCCTCCGGGGTAGGGCCGGTGCCGGTGTTGTAGCCGACATGGCCGAAGCGCAGTCGGGCGATCACGCGCTGGGCCAGCTCGTCGTCTGCCGTGAACACATAAGCCGCCAAACCGAACTCGGTGTCGTTGGCAATGCGCACCGCGTCGGCCTCGTCGTCGAAGGGCATGAGCGGCACCAGCGGACCGAAGGTCTCCTCCCGCTGCACCAGCATGCCCGGCTGTACGCCGGTGAGCACGCTGGGTGGATAGAAGCAACCCCAGTCCTGCTCGGCCGGCGCCGGCAGCTCGCCCGCCAGCAGCCGGGCGCCCTTGTTCAGCGCGTCCTCGACATGGCGCCGCACCTTGTTGAACCCGTTGCGGTCGATCAGCGGGCCGATGTCCACCCCCGGCTGCATCCCGTCGCCGACCTTAAGGCGGCGTACCCGCTCGGCCACCTTTTCGCCGAAGGCGTCCAGCACATCGCGCTGCACCAGGATGCGGTTGGCGCAGACGCAGGTCTGGCCGGCGCCGCGGAACTTGTTGGCCATGAGCTGATCGGCGGCCAGGTCCAGGTCGGCATCGGCGAAAACGATGAAGGGCGCGTTGCCGCCCAGCTCCAGCGCCACCTTCTTCACCTGCGCCGCGCAGCGAGCCATGAGCTCGCGGCCGGTCTCGGTGGAGCCGGTGAAGCTAATCATGTGCACGCCCGGATGATCGCACAGCGCGTTGCCGATCTCCCCGGCCGGCCCGATCACCAGGTTCACCATGCCGCGCGGCAGATCCAGCTCGCGCTCCAGCAGGGTGAACAGCGCGATCATGGTGAGTGGGGTCTTGGAGGACGGCTTGATGACGGCCGGGCTGCCGCCGGCCAGGCTGGCGGCCAGCTTCTTGGCGATCATGCCGAGCGGGAAGTTCCAGGGCGTGATCAGGGCGGATACGCCGACCGGGCGGTAGTACACGGTCCAGGTCATGTTGCGCGGGCGCTGCGCGAGCACGCGCGGCTTGAGGACGTCCAGCGCTTCGGCGGCGTAGGAGAAAAAGCCGGCCGAGTACTCCACCTCGACCTGCGCCTCAGGCCAGGGTTTGCCGTGCTCCAGGGTGAGGATGCGGCCGAGCTCTTCCTTGTTCTCGAGCAGGACTTCGGCGATGCGCTTGAGCCAGCGGCGCCGGGTTTCCAAATCGATGGGTTGATTGAGCGCCTGGTTGGCGGCGGCCACGGCATCCTCGGTCTCGGCGGCGCCCATGGCCGGAATGCGAGCCAGTTCACTGCCGTCGGCCGGATTTATGACGACGATTTCACCTTTGGCGGAGCCGGCGGTCCAACGGCCGGCGATGTAACCTTGCAGATGCGGTAGCAGAGGGGAGTTGATCATGGTGCGGCCCTTCGTCCTGTAGACATCCGACAAGTTTAGGCGACGAACGCCTTGCGACAAGACCTTGGAGTCGCAACCCCCGGGCAGAGTTGCTAGGATTTTTGCCGTTTGCGAGCCAATAAAAAACCAACGAGGACGGTCATGCGCCGATTGCTGTTTGCTTTCGTACTCGCCGCGTCACTGGTTCCGGTCGCCGCCCATGCGCGCAGCCTGGAGCTCAGCCTAAACGACGACGTGGCCCAGTTCCTGGTCACCACCCAAACCCGCCCCTTCGGGGTGCACAATGCCGAGTTCGGCGTCGGCGTGCTGTTCAACGATGACGACGACCTGATCGGCAGCCTGCGCCTGATGTCCACCAACCGCGTCAGCCCGTCGCTGCGCCTGGGCGTGGGACTGCAGGGCTATCTCGGTGACCTCGACCGCCCCGACGAGACCATGGGCGGGATCGCGGTCGGCGGCAATGTCGGCATCGGCCTGGCGGCGCAGGTGCCGCTGTTCCTGGTGCTGGAAGGCTGGGTCGCGCCGGGCGTGCTTTCCTTCGGCGACACCGACAAGATCAAGGAATGGTCGGCCCGCGTCGAGGCGCACATCTCGCCCCATGCCGCCTTCTTCGTCGGCTATCGCCAGCTCAAGGTCGACCTCGAGACCCTGAGCCGCGACTACGAAGTCGACGATAGCGCCTTCATCGGCGTCCGCCTCGGTTTCTGAGCCGACTCACGAATCGGGAGGGTGCGGGATGGCGAGTGGGCTTCGGTCCGCCCCCGCACAGCCTCCCGGTCGCCGCCGGCAAATGTCGGCGTGCGTCTTCCGGTAGGTCTCCATATCCGGGCCGCCCAGCTTCACCGCTTCCCGCGCTGCCGCCTCGGCGGCGTCCCAGCGCTGCCGCTCGGCCAGCAGCAGCGCGAGGTTGTTGTAGTTGGCCGCGGCAATGGCGCCGGCGGCGATTCCTTCCTCCAGGACCGCTATCGCTTGCTCGAGCCGACCCTGGGCGTAGTGGGTATTTGCGAGCGCCAGCCGTAGTCCCGCCTGGGCGGGCCAGCGCTCGACGCCGGCGGTATAGGCGAGCTGTGCCTGCTCCAGCAGGCCGGTTGCTTCGAGATCGTAGGCCGCGACCAGATAAGGTCCCGGTTCCGCGCTGGCGGGCACGCGCCCGGGCGGCAGCACGACCATGCCCCAGTTACCGCCCCGCTGCCAGGTGCGCAGGAAGGTGGCCAGCGCCACTCGGTGCCGGGCGGTGGTGCCCGAACGCAGCAGCAGGGCATCGGCGGCGGGCTGGTAGCCGATGACCACGGCGTAGTGCCAGACCGGCCACCAGCTCAATCCTAGGTTTTGCAGCACCAGCACCGGGTGGCCGGCGGCGAGCTCGTCCAGCAGCGCCTGGGGCTGGCCCGGGATGCGGTAGGCCAGGCGCTGCTGGCGGCGTGCTTGCGCCATCAGCTCAGGCTGCAGGCTGCCACGCCGCGCCGGGATGTAGAGCAGCTCGGTCAGCGCCTCCGGGCCGATGCCGACGCCACTCCAGTCCAGAACCATGGCCAGCGCAGCCGGGCCGCACTGGTAGCGCTGCTGCGGATAAAAGGGGACCTCGGTGAGCTCCACCGCATCATAGCCGGCCAGCTCGGCTGGCGGCAGCGCCGGGCCGGTGACACTGCAGCCGCCGACCAGCAGCAGAAGCGCCAGCCAGCCGGCCGCCGCTCGGATCGGGCTCACTCGTTGTCGTGGATGCTGCGGACGAAGGGGAAGAGATCGGTGAAGCCGAGAATGTCGGTCACCAGCAGCACCAGGAACACGAAGACCACGGCGCCGACGACGTCGCCGCCGGCCGGCAGTTCCTGCATGCGGGCCGACATCTGCGCGACCTCGGCCGGGCTCAGGCTGTCGACGCGGGCCTGGGCGGCCTCCGGGGCGACGCCCCAGGCGATCAGTTGCTCGCGGATCTCCTCCCTGGCCATGAACTGCTTGAGCGTGTCGCGCTGCTGCTGCAGCAGTTCCTGCTCGACCACGACGTGGGTGCCGATCATGCCGGCCTGGGCCACGGGAAGGCCGAGGCTGGCGCTAAGCAGGACGCTGCCGGCTATGGCCGCAAGCCAGCGATTGAAGCGTGTCCGGATCTGCATGAAGAAGCTCCTTGTTCGTTGGTATGATCGCGAAATAACTAAATCGTTTTCGGGAGCGAATTCAAGCGAGCGGGCGGGCGCCGGCGATGGTTCTCGCCTCGCGCTACAATGCCGGCCGTCGCCGCGGGGCGGCCGGCGGTTTTCCCGTCACCTGGCCAGATTGGAGCGCGCCATGCCGGTTGAAGATATCGAGGGCATTCGCCGGATACTCAACAGATATAAGACGATCGCAATGGTTGGGCTGTCGGCCAATTGGTATCGGCCCAGCCATTTCGCCGCCAAATACATGCTGGACCACGGCTACAGGGTCATCCCGGTGAATCCCGCCTACGAGGAGGTGCTGGGGCAGCGCTGCTATCCGAGCCTGCGCGACATCCCCGAGCCGGTCGACATCGTCGATGTCTTTCGCCGTCCCGAGGACGTTCCCCCCATCGTCGAGGACGCCATCGCCATCGGCGCCAAGGTGTTGTGGCTGCAGATCGGGGTGATCAATCACGAGGCGGCGGCCCGGGCCGAGGCGGCCGGGCTGGAGGTGGTCATGGACCGCTGCGTCAAGATCGAGTACGCCCGCCTGTTCGGCGGACTCAATTTCGTCGGCGTCAACACCAAGGTCATTTCATCCAAACGGCCGCGCTTACAGGTTTACTGACATGGCTGATCGCGAATTCGGTTTCGAGACGCTCTGCCTGCACGCTGGGCAGATTCCCGACATCGCCACCGGCGCCCGCGCCGTGCCGATTTACCAGACCACGTCCTACGTCTTCGACTCTACCGAGCACGCGGCGAACCTGTTCAACCTGTCCACCTTCGGCAACATCTACAGCCGCATGATGAACCCGACCACGGCGGTGTTCGAGGAGCGCATGGCGGCGTTGGAGGGCGGACGGGCTGCGGTGGCGACCGCTTCCGGCATGGCAGCGCAAATGGTGGCCTTGCTGACCATCCTGGAGCAGGGCCACGAGATCGTTGCCGCCAGCACCCTTTACGGCGGCACGTTCAGCCAGCTGGACGTGCAGTTCCGCAAGATGGGCATCAACACCACCTTCGTCGATCCCGACGACCCGGAGAATTTCCGCCGCGCGCTGACGCCGAAGACCAAGGCGATCTACGCCGAAACCATCGGCAACCCGGCCGGCAACGTGCTCGATATCGAGGCGGTGGCCGCGATCGCTCACGACGCCGGCCTGCCGCTGTTCATCGACAACACTATGGCCACGCCCTATCTGTGCCGGCCCATCCAGCACGGGGCCGACATCGTGGTGCACTCGGCGACCAAGTTCATCGGCGGGCACGGCACCGCGCTCGGCGGGGTGGTGATCGAGTCCGGCAAGTTCCCCTGGGACAACGGTAAATTCCCTACCATGGTGGAGCCCTCGGCCGGCTATCATGGGGTCCGCTTCTACGAGACCTTTGGCGACTTCGGCTTCACCATGAAGGCGCGCTGCGAACCGCTGCGCACGCTTGGACCGACGCTGGCGCCCATGCACGCCTTCCTGTTCCTGCAGGGGCTGGAGACGCTGCCGCTGCGCATGGAGCGGCATGTGGAGAACGCGCGCAAGGTGGCGGAGTTCCTCAAGGACCATTCCCTGGTGTCCTGGGTGCGCTACGCCGGCCTGCCGGGAGACCGTTACTACGAGCTGGCGCAGAAATACCTGCCCAGGGGCGCCGGCGCAGTGTTCACCTTCGGCATCAAGGGCGGCCGCGAGGCCGGGGCCAAGTTCATCGAATCGGTGCAGTTCCTTTCGCACCTGGCCAATATCGGCGACGCCAAGACTCTGGTCATCCACCCGGCTTCCACCACCCACCGGCAGCTGTCCGACGAGGCCTTGGAGAAGGCCGGGGTCACGCCCGACATGGTGCGCATCTCGGTCGGCCTGGAGACCATTGATGACATTCTCTGGGATATCGACCAGGCACTGGTGAAATCCCAGCGCTAGGTGAGACGGCATGGACCCGGTGACGCAAGGCTTGCTGGGAGCGGCTGCCGCGCAGGCCGCCTGCGGGCGCCGCTGGCGCCATGCCTGGCTTGCGGGCGCCGTCGGCGGGCTGATTCCGGATCTGGACGTGCTCATTCGCAGCACCGCCGATCCGCTGCTGGCGATCGAGTACCACCGTCATTTCACGCATGCGCTGGCGTTCATTCCCGTCGGCGGGTTGATCGCCGCCGCGCCCTGGCTGCTGTGGCGGCGCCACCGCCGGCGCTGGCGAACGGTGGTGGCCGCCAGTATCCTTGGCTATGCCACCCACGGCCTGCTCGATGCCTGCACCAGCTACGGCACGTTGCTATTGTGGCCCTTTTCCACCCAACGCATCGCCTGGGACGTGATCGCCATCATCGATCCCATCTTCACCCTGGTTTTGCTGCTGGGCGTGCTTTGGGCGGCGCTGCGCGGCACGGGCCGGGCGGCGGCCGTGGCGCTGCTGTTCTGCCTGCTCTACCTGGGTGCGGGCTGGCAGCAGCGCGAGCGAGCTCTGGAGGTGCAGGCGCAGATCGCCGCCGTCCGCGGCCACGCGATCGAGCGCGGCAGGGTCTTTCCGACCCTGGGCAACCAGCTGGTCTGGCGTTCGCTCTATCAGGCCGGCGACAGGTTTTATGTCGATCGCATCCGGGTGCCCTGGCTGGGAGCGCCGCAATGGACTCCGGGCAGCAGCGTGGTGCGCTTGAGCGAGGACGAACTGCTGGCGGCGGCGCCGGCGGATCCGCGGGTGCGGCAGGATTTCCGCCGTTTCAGCTGGTTCAGCGACGGCTGGGTGGCGCGCACACCGAGCGAGCCGGAGGTGATCGGCGACGTACGTTACTCGTTGCGGACCGACGCCTTCGAGCCGGTCTGGGGTATCCGCTTCCATCCGGGGGCGGCGCAGGTGACCGAATGGGTGGACCGCAGTGTCCAGCGCGACCTGCGCCTGGCCACGCTTTGGTCCGAGATCACCGGCACGCACCCGGACTACCGGCCGCTGCTCGCCACCCCGGCCCTGCTACGCTGAAGACAGCACCGGGGCAGGGAGTTGACAGTCGCCTGCAGTCATACGAAAATCTGCGACCTCAACAGCGACGGCTACGTAGCTCAGTTGGTCAGAGCACAGCACTCATAATGCTGGTGTCGGTGGTTCGAATCCACCCGTAGCCACCAGGCAAGCGAAAAGGGGGTTGAGCCTTGGCTCAACCCCCTTTCTCGTTGCGGCGCCGTCACTGGGCGGTCCAGCCGCCGTCGATGGGGAGGGCGGCGCCGGTCAGCTGCGAGGCTGCCTCGGAGCAGAGAAAGACGGCCAGAGCGCCGATCTGCTCGGGCTGGACGAAGGACTGCGAGGGCTGCTTGGCGCCGACCAGGCGCCGTCGGCCTTCGTCCAGCGAAATATTCTCGCGGGTGGCCAGGTCCTTGATCTGCTGCTGGATCAGGGGGGTGTCCACCCAGCCGGGGCAGATGGCGTTGCAGGTCACCCCCTTGTCGGCGTTCTCCAGTGCGATCACCTTGGTGAGGCCGACCAGACCGTGCTTGGCGGCTACATAGGCGGCCTTGTGCACCGAGGCGACCAGCCCGTGCACCGAGGCGGTGTTGATGATGCGGCCCCAGCCGCGGCGCTGCATGTGAGGCAGGGCGGCACGGCTAGCGTGGAAGGCGGCCGAGAGGTTGATGGCGATGATGGCGTCCCACTGCTCGAGGGGGAATTCCTCGGTGGGCGCAGTGTGCTGGATGCCGGCGTTGTTGACCAGGATGTCGACGCTGCCGAAGGTCTCGACGGCCTGGTCGATCATGGCGGCGATCTGCGCCGGCTGGCGCATGTCGGCGCCGTGGAAGATGGCCTTCACGCCGTGCTTGCGCGCCAGCGAATCGGCGATGGCCTCGTCATCGGCCGGAGAGGCGACCAAGCCGTTGACGAGCACATTCGCTCCCGCTGCGGCCAGCGCCTCCGCAATCGCCAGGCCAATGCCGCTGGTGGAACCGGTAATGACTGCCGCCTTGCCTTGCAGACTCACAGTGGCTCTCCTCTCTCTGTTCTTGGTTGTTTGTTGGCCTGTCTCTCGGCTGGCGGCCGCAACATGGCCGCCAGCCGAGCCCGAGATCAGCGGATGATTTCGAACAGCCGCACGACCTTGGCGACGCCGGAGACCTGACGCGCCTGCTCGCTGGCCGCATCGGCTTCCTGCGGCGTCACCAGGCCCATCAGATAGACCACCCGGCGTTCGGTCACGACCTTGACCCGGGTCGGATCGAAGCCCGGCAGATCGATTTTCAGCAGCATGGCCTTGACGCCGGTGGTGATCAGGCTGTCATTGGCCCGCGCCGTCAGCGAGCTGGGCTCGGCGATGACCAGCTCGTTGTAGATACGCCTGACATTGGCGGTTTCCCGGGCGATGCGCTCGGCCAGCAGGCCCGCTTCACGACTGGGAACCTCGCCGCTCAGGAGGACGATGTGATTATAGCTGGTGACGTTGATGTGGCTGCCCTTCAGCCGCTCCTCGCCGAGGATACGCTCGCGGATGGACAGCTCGATTTTCTGGTCACCAAGAATGGTGCCGGCGCTGCGCCTGTCGTGCGCGACCATCACTCCCGTGGCCGCGCCGCAAGCCACCAGGGGCACGCAGCCTTGCAGGATCAGCAGGCTGGCGAGGACCAGGCCGGCGGCTGCAAGACGCTTCATCGTCAGGCCCCCATGACGCCGAACAAGTGCTGGTCGATCAAATCGCACAAGCAATGGATCACCAGCAGGTGCACTTCCTGGATGCGAGCGGTGGCCTGGGAGGGAACCCGGATCTCGATGTCTCCCGGCTGCAGGATGGCGGCTATGGCACCGCCGTCGCGCCCGGTCAGGGCCACCACCCGCATGTCGCGCTCATGAGCCGCTTCGATGGCGGCTACCACGTTCTCCGAGTTGCCGCTGGTGCTGATGGCGAGCAGTACGTCGCCGCTTTGGCCGAGCGCCCGCACCTGCTTGGAGAACACCTCACGGTAGGCATAGTCGTTGGCGATCGAGGTCAGGGTCGAGCTGTCCGTGGTCAGCGCCACGGCCGGCAGCCCGGGACGCTCCATCTCGAAGCGGTTCAGCAGCTCGGAGGAGAAATGCTGGGCGTCGGCCGCCGAGCCACCGTTACCGCAGCTGAGGATTTTGTGCCCGTCCTGTAGGCAGGAGGCCATCAGCTGGCCGGCCTGGACGATGAGTGAGGGCAGGGCGTCCATCGCCATCTGCTTGGCGTGGATGCTTTCGTGAAAGTGCTGTACCACTCTGTCGTGGGGAACCATGGTTTTCCTCTGCGTTACTCGGCGCCAAAGGCGTCCGGGATCCAGTGAATCTTGCCCGTGCCGTCGAGACTGACGACGTCGAACCGACAGGCCGGGATGCGTCGTTGTCGCTGCAGGTAATGCTCGGCGGTGCGCAGCAGCCGCTGCCGCTTGCGGTGATCGATGCTGTCGGCGCCGCTGCCGAAGCGCGGGTTGCTGCGTAGCCGGACCTCGACGAACACCAGGGTGGCGCCGTCCTGCATGATCAGATCGATCTCGCCGTGCGGCGAGCGGTAATTGCGGTCGAGCAGCCGCAAGCCCTGCGCGCGCAGGTAGCGCTCGGCTCGCCGCTCCGCCGACTCACCAGGCCGCAGCATTGTCCTCGGCTTCGCTGGCGGCGTCGAGCGCCGGCAGGGCGTCCAGCGTCGAAAAGCCATAGGTGCGCAGGTCGTTTTTATCCGGGACGGCCACGCCGCCGCGGAAGCGGGCGGCGTAGAGTTGCCTGCGTACCTTGCCCGAAGCGTCGACGCTGATGACGCCGGTGTGACCTTCCAGCGTCATGCCGGGTTCCTGAGCCAGCTGCGGCAGATGGCGGAGCAGCCAGTAGGCGTCGATGCCGAAGGCATACAACCGCGGCTGCTGCAGCGCCTGTTCCCGCAGCTGCTGCAGCTCCAGGCGGTTGACGGCCTGGCCCCGTTCGGGATGCAGCAGCCAGGGCATGTCGACGAAGCGCACGCCGTTGAGATCGTCGTCGGCCGGATCGTCGACGCCGCCATAGGCATGCGAGGTCATGACCACCGGCACGTCGATGGCATCGAAGAAGCGCAACTGCGGGCGAATCAGACGGGCTTCGCGCGGGAAGGCGCCGACGAAGATGAAGTCGACGTCCTGCCGGCGCCGCGGCTCGACCTGGATGGCGCGGCGCAAGGTCGAGCGCAGCTGGCGGCCGCGGCGGTGGCTGGCGTCCAGATTCAGCAGGGCGCTGATGGCGGCACTGAAGTCGGTGCCTTGCGGGTCGTAGGTCACGGTCTCGAGGACGCGGCCGCCGCGGCGGGTCAGCGCCTCGCCGAAGGCCGCCGCCACCCGCTCGCCCCAGTCGCCGTCCGGCACCATGACCAGCGCGCGCGACAGGCCCTGAGCGATGGCGTAGTCGGCGGCGGCGATGGCCTCGTCCTCCGGCGCCAGGGCGAATTGGTACATGCCCGGCAGCGGCCGCTCTTCGCCCGGCAGTGTGTTGAGGGCGAGCAGCGGCGCGGGCAGCTCGCCCTGGCTGGCCAGGATGATCAGCGCTTCCTTGGTCAGCGGGCCGACCACGAAATCGCTGCCGGCATCAATGGCTTCCTTGTACGCGTTCAATGCCCGGACGGGTTCGTCGCCGACGTCGTAGATCCTGACTTGCGGCTTGGCGTCAGGATCGGCGTAGTAAGCGGCCATGAAGCCGTCCAGAACGGCCTGTCCGGCGGCCGCGATCTGGCCGCTCAGCGGCAGCAGCAGGGCGACCTTCTCCGGCTGCCAGGCAGCGGCCGTATAATCCGCGATCAGCTCGTCCAGCAGGGTGGCTCCGGCCGGGTGATCGGGGTAGCGCTGCCGCCACTGCAGCAGCACGGACTGCAGGTTGGTTGGCTCGAGGCGGTGGCTGCGGGCAAGAAAGGCCAGCTCCAGCCAGGCACCCAGCTGGCTGGGCGGGGGCGGCATGAGCGCGCGCAGCTGATCCATGGGGACGGCCGACAGCGCGGTCCAGATCGCGCGCCGATTCTGCTCTTGCAGTGCTGGCTCGGTCAGCAGGCCATCCAGCTCCACTAGCGCCTCCACCGCATCCAGCGGCTTGCCGGTGGCCATGGCGGCTTCGGCACGTGCCTTGAGCCAAGCCGGACGCAGCTCCTGCGGGGGCGGCGGCAGCAGTCCGAGGCGGTTTTCCGCCGCACCCGTGTGACCGTCGGCGAGCAGCAGTCGGATTTCCAGCAGCGCCTTGCGATAGCGGGCCTGGCTGGGCAGCAGGACCTCGCTGATCTGGCGTAGCAGGCTGCGTGCCTGCGTCGCCTGTCCCAGGTCCAGGCGCAGCTCCGCCGCCCGCAGCAGCAACTGCTGGCGCTCCTCGGCAGCGGCATCGCGCGCGCGCTGCTCGAGCAGATCGGCGGCACCCGCCAGATCGCCTGCCGCCAGGCGCTCAGCGACGGGGTCGGCGGGCACCGCCGGGGTTTCCGGCGGCGGTGGACGGACGCCGGGCTGCGGCGGCGCGCAGGCGGTCAGCAGCAGGGTAAGCAAGGCAATGAGTGAAATCGCTCGCACGGCTTTACAGGTCCATCTAGCTTTGCTGACTCGGGGCCTGCCACTATAGCGGAAAGCGCAGCGGCAAGATTCGAATGAGCAGCAGTCACGTGACAGGTATTTTGTACGTCATCGCCACGCCGATCGGCAATCTGGAGGATATCAGCCAGCGCGCGGTGCGTTTGTTGAACCAGGTCGACTTGATCGCCGCCGAGGATACGCGCCATAGCGGCAATCTGCTGCGCCACCTCGGCATCCACTGTCCCATGATCAGCCTGCACGAGCACAACGAGCAGCAGCAGGTGGAGCGCGTCTTGGCGGAACTGGAGCAGGGGCGGAGCGTGGCCTTGATCAGCGACGCCGGGACGCCGCTGGTCAGCGATCCCGGCTACCGCCTGGTGCAAGCGGCGCATGCCAGGGGCGTGCCGGTGTCGCCTGTGCCGGGCCCGAGCAGCGTGATCGCGGCGCTGTCCGTCGCCGGTCTGCCGACCGACCGGTTCGCCTTCGAGGGCTTTCTGCCGGCCAAGCAGGCGGCGCGCCAGAAAGCGCTGGCGGCGCTGGCGCGAGAGCCGCGCACGCTGGTCTTCTTTGAGTCGCCGCGGCGGGTGCTGGATGCCCTGGCCGACATGGCGGCGGCCTTCGGCGTCGACAGGCCGGCAGCGATGGCGCGTGAGCTGACCAAGGCGTTCGAGACGATCCGACAAGGTTCCTTGGGCGAGCTGCTGGACTGGCTGCAGGCGCATCCCGAGCAGCAGCGCGGCGAGTTCGTGTTGCTGGTGGCTGGCTGGCGCGGTGAAGACGCGCAGGACGGGCAGCAGGGCGCCGAGCAGACCCTGCGGGTGCTCATGGCCGAGCTGCCGTTGCGGCAGGCGGCACGGCTGGCGGCCGAGCTGACCGGGCTGCCGCGCAACCAGCTGTATGAGCTGGCCCTGCGCTTGCGCGAGCAAAACGAGCGTTAGTCGAGGGCCAGCGCCTGCCGCCCTAGGGACTTCCCTAGACAGATTTTTCTTGTTAATTTTCAGGCGCCGGTTCTGTGAAATGGCCGGCATTTTAATAAATTAGGTGTTCATTCCGAGCTTATAAACTCCAAGGACAAGGAGACCGATAATGAGAAAAGCTCATTTGTACGCCTTTGCATTTCTGGGCTGGCTGCTTGCTGGCATCGTTCTGGCAGCCGAGCCGGTCAACATCAACACCGCCGATGCCCAGACGATTGCCAGCAGCCTGAAGGGAATCGGTCAGGCCAAGGCGGAAGCTATCGTCTCCCACCGCGAGGCCCATGGTCCGTTCAAGAGCCTGGAGGATCTGCTGCAGGTCAAGGGGATCGGCGAGAAGACGCTGGAGGCGAATCGCCACCTGATCCGCTTCGAGTAGGAAGCGCGCCGCGAGAGCGCAGGCTCTCGCGGCCTCCGTCGCCCGCTCCGCCGAGAGTCGGTCACGCGATCGCAAGCGCTTCCAGAGCGGTGCATGGGAAACTCGGGGCGACGCCTCCATTTAGCTTACACTTGCGGCGGCACGCACCGGCCCGGCGCCAAGGCGGCACGGCGTAGCCGCGCAGCCAACCGGTTTTGTCCACTCTTTAGGCGGAGATTTTCCGGAATGAGAAAACGTGTTCGAAAGGCGGTTTTCCCCGTCGCTGGTCTTGGCACCCGTTTTCTGCCCGCGACCAAGGCCAATCCGAAAGAAATGCTGCCGGTGGTGGACAAGCCGCTGGTACAGTATGCGGCCGAGGAGGCGATCGCTGCCGGCATTGAGGTGTTGGTTTTCATCACCGGGCGCAACAAGCGGGCGATCCCCGACCATTTCGACAAGGCATACGAGCTGGAAGTCGAGCTGGAGCAGCGCGGCAAGCAGCAGCAGCTGGAGATGGTCCAGAACATCCTCCCCAAGGGGGTGACTTGCGTTTACATCCGCCAGTCGGAAGCCTTGGGACTGGGGCATGCCGTGCTTTGCGCCGAGGCGGTGATCGGCGATGAGCCCTTCGCAGTCATCCTGGCCGACGACCTAATCAGCAACGACGATGGCGCCAACTGCCTGCAGCAGATGGTGGCACAGTACGATGCGCATGGTGGCAGCGTGGTGGGCGTGCAGCGGGTGCCCTATGAGCACACCGACCGCTACGGCATCGTCAGCGTCGAGGACATGCAGCAGCGGCTGGGTCGGCTGAAGGGCATCGTCGAGAAGCCGGCGCCGGACAAGGCGCCTTCCAATCTGGGCGTGGTCGGCCGCTATATCCTGAGCCCGGCCATTTTCCGGATTCTTAAGAACGTCAAGCCGGGGGCGGGCGGCGAGATCCAGCTCACCGACGCCATCGCCGAGCTGCTCGCCGTCGAGCCGGTGTTCGCCTACGAATTCGAAGGGCAACGCTACGACTGTGGCGACAAGCTGGGCTATCTACAGGCCACGGTGGAGTTCGCCCTCAAGCACCCCGAGCTGGGCGAGGCCTTTGCCGAGTATTTGAGCAGCTTCAGCAAGCAGCTCAAAGCCGTGGTCTGAAGCGGCAGCGGCGTGGTCGCTGGGCCGGTTCGATCAGGCGAGCGGCAGATCGAGCTGTCCCGGCGGCGCTGGCCGCGGCGAAGACTGCCGGCGCCGGACCGCCGTCGCGCGCCGCGCCGGGGGTGCAGCCTCCCTTGCCGCCGGTTCGGCCCGCCTGCTGAGATCCAGCGACAATTGCGTCTCGCTGATGCTGCCGTCGCGATGGCTGATCCTCACTTTGAATCCCTCCCCATCGGAAAGCAGCTGCAGCCGCAGCGCCGTCAGCGCCGGTTGCTCCTGGCCGTGATGGAACAGCACGCCCCAGCTGCGGCCGGTGGTGGCGGCGAGCTGCAGCCGCCGCTGGGCAGTCGGGTCGAGCTGGCGCGTCCAGGCTAGAACCGCGCCGCAGGTGCCGCTGGCCAGCCCCCGCTCAAGCGCCTCGAGGGCTGCGCGGTTGCTGCGAGGATGCACCAGTAGCAGCCGCGAGAGGTCGATCCCGGCGGCGGCCAGGGCGGTGACGTCCGGAACGAAGGGCGGCGCGATGAGGACCACCCAGCGCTGCTGCCGGCTGAGCCGGGCCAGAGCCGGCAAGAGCAGCCCTAGCGCGGCCGGGTCGGCGGCACGCTGGGGCTGGATTTCGGTGAGCGCGGTTACCGGCCAACCGTTGCCTGGCAGCATGGCGTCCAGCTCCGGAAAGCCGGTGCCGATGTGCAGCGGGCTGAGGCAGCGCACGCGGGGGCGGAAGTGCAGGCTGCCCAGGGTGGCCGGCTGACCTCGGGGGCGGCGAACAACGAAGTGATTACTGCTTTCCATGATGGGCTTGTCAGGAGATGGATTCGCGGATGACGCCGACGGCGAGGCCCTCGATGGTCAGCGGCTCGCGCCGCAGGTCGACTTCGATAGGGGCATAGTCCGGGTTCTCGGCGATCAGGCGGATCAGGTGCTGCCGCTGCTCGAAGCGCTTGACGGTGACTTCGTCGTGGAGGCGGGCCACCACGATCTGGCCGCTGCGGGCCAGCTCAGTCTTGTGCACGGCGAGCAGGTCACCATCGAGGATGCCGGCATCGCGCATGCTCATGCCGCGCACCCGTAGCAGGTAGTCGGCGCGCGGGGAGAAGGCATGGGGATCGATGCGATAGTGTCGCTCGATGTGCTCCTGGGCCAGGATCGGCGCGCCGGCGGCGACGCGGCCGACCACGGGCAGCCCCGCCTCGGCGGTGTCGTCGAGCAGGCGGATGCCGCGCGAAGAGCCGGGGATCAGCTCGATGACGCCTTTGCGGGCGAGGGCGCGCAGGTGTTCCTCGGCAGCATTGGGCGAGCGAAAGCCGAGCTGCCGGGCGATCTCGGCGCGGGTAGGCGGGAAGCCGGTTGCGGCGATGAACTGCCTGATCAGGTCGAGAACCTGGGCTTGGCGCGGAGTCAGTCTGCTCATGTGAAGGGTTCCCGTCGATGAGTACTGTAAATATATACAGCTCCTTGTCCCCCCGGCAAGCCGCGGCTAGGCGAATCCCATGGAACCTCTCGGCGCCGTCCTGATCTCAGTCAACAGCAACCCGGCGCCGTCGTCGGATAGAATAGGGGCGAGCGAACCAACCAGTGGCAGCGCATGGTCAGTGTCAACGCCGAACTCAGTGAGCTTATCCAGCAGGACCGTCTCGACTGCGATGAATGGCTGAGCCGCCTGCCTGTCGCCTACAACCCGTCCGACCAAGACATGCTGCGAACTGCCTGGCGGGTCGCTCGCGACGGCTATGGCGACAGGCGGCGTCCCTCCGGCGACCGCTACTTCGTGCACGCCCTGTCGGTGGCCAGCATCCTGGCGGATCTCAAGCTGGACGCGAATACCATCGCCGCTGCCCTGCAGCATGATTTGCTGCGGCTCGGGCTGTACGACGCTGAGACTTGCCGACAGACGTTCGGCAACAACGTCGCCGACCTGCTGGAGGGGCTGGCGCGTATGGAGGTGATACGCGACCTCCACGAGCGGCCAGGCACCGCCGAGCAGCAGGCGGAGGCCCTGCGCAAGATGATCCTGGCCATGGCCCGCGACATCCGGGTGGTGTTCATCACTTTGGCCGAGCGGCTGGACGACATGCGCCAGCTGCGCAACCTGCCGCCGGAGGAACAGCGGCGCATCGCTCGCGAGACCCAGGATTTGTACGCTCCCTTGGCCAACCGTTTGGGGATCTGGCAGCTCAAGTGGGAGTTGGAGGATCTCAGCTTCCGCTACCTGCAGCCGGAGACCTACAAGCAAATCGCGCGACTGCTGGCCGAACGGCGGGTGGATCGGGAGAACTACATCGCCAAGGTCAAGCGCCAGCTCAGCGAAGCGTTGGAGAAGGCCGGCATCCGGGCCGAGATTGATGGTCGTCCCAAGCATCTCTACAGCATCTGGAAGAAGATGCAGCGCAAGGGACTGCGCTTCCACGAACTGTTCGACATCCGGGCGGTGCGGGTCCTGGTGGACGACGTCGCATCCTGCTATGCCGCACTGGGCGTGGTGCACTCGCTGTGGCGGCACATCCCCAAGGAGTTCGACGACTATATCGCCACGCCCAAGAAGAACAACTACCGCTCCCTGCATACCGCCGTGATTGGCCCGGAAGGGCGGACCCTGGAGGTGCAGATCCGCACCCACGAGATGCACCAGCAGGCCGAGCTCGGCGTCGCCGCGCACTGGCGTTACAAGGAAGGCGGTGTCCACGAGCAGAGCTTCGAGCAGAAGATCGCCTGGCTGCGGCAGGTGCTGGAATGGGGCCAGGAAGAGGCGGCGGCAGAGGACTTCGTCGAGCGCTTCAAGGCCGAGATTTTCGAGGACCGGGTCTATGTGATCAGCCCCAAGGGCGACATCATCGACCTGCCCAAGGGTGCAACACCGCTCGATTTTGCTTACTACATCCACTCCGACATCGGCCACCGTTGCCGCGGCGCCAAGGTCAACGGCCGCATCGTGCCGCTGACCTATGAGCTGCAGAATGGCGAGCAGGTCGAGATCCTGACCAGCAAGGAGGGCGGTCCCAGTCGCGACTGGCTCAATCCGTCGCTGGGTTATTTGCGCACCTCCCGCGCCCGCGCCAAGGCGCGCTCCTGGTTCCGGCAGCAGGATCTGGAGAAGAACATCGCCGCCGGGCGCACCATCCTGGAGCGGCAGTTGCACCGGCTGGGGGTGACCGACGCCAATCTGGAGCGGCTGGCGCAGAAGAGCCGCTACGGCAAGCTGGACGATTTCCTGGCGGCCATCGGCCGCAACGACATCACCGGCGCCCAGATCGCGACGCTGGTTGCCGATCAGCTGCTGCCGGCCAAGGAAGAGAGCGCCGAGGAGATCCTGCATGCGACGCCGGTGCCGGCGCGCAGCGAAGGCAAGGGGGACGTCAGCATCTACGGCGTCGGCGATCTGCTCACGCGACTGGCCCAGTGTTGCAAGCCGGCTCCGGGTGATCAGATCGTGGGCTACATTACCCGTGGCCAGGGGGTGAGCATCCACCGCAGCGATTGCCCCAATCTGCATCGCCTGGCGGAAGAGGAGGGCGAGCGCATCATCGAAGTGAGCTGGAACCTGGGCGGCGACAAACGCTACCCGGTCGACATCCAGATCGAGGCGCTGGATCGCCAGGGGTTGCTGCGCGATATCTCGGATATTTTCCTGCGTGAAAAAATCAACGTGATCGGCGTCAGCACGCAAAGCATGAAAGGACAGGCGCGCATGGCGTTTACGGCAGAAATCAACTCGACGGCGCAGTTGCAGAAGGCATTGAACGTGATTCGTGAAGTCAACGGCGTGCTGGAGGCGCATCGTCATTGAATATTGTGCATGCGGCTGTTGCGCGCGCGATATTTCTGACTCGGGATTTTACGGATTAAATGCAAATACCCCTAGGCAAGTCTGAAAACTGTCGTTATAATTTCGCTTCTTTAGGCGCGTAGCTCAGCTGGTTAGAGCACTACCTTGACATGGTAGGGGTCGTTGGTTCGAGTCCAATCGTGCCTACCAACGAATAATTGGTACTCCCTGTAAGAGCGAGAAAGGCACCCCGGTTATGACACCGCGAACGAATACCTCAATGGTTTCCAAGCACTAGTCGGGTTATTT
>Ga0079224_100001316_pt1 | contig 28216 bp, 28 predicted proteins | sample Stecom2015_FD_80414 | JGI IMG/M metagenome (GOLD analysis project Ga0079224, IMG submission 80414) | Agricultural soil microbial communities from Utah to study Nitrogen management - Steer compost 2015 | ecosystem: Environmental > Terrestrial > Soil > Agricultural land | place: USA: Utah... | reverse complement strand
CAGGATCCGCTGGACGATCTCCTCCTTCGACATCTCGAGGCTGAACAGCGCCACCGGCTTCTGCTGGAGGGCGACGTTGGTGGCGATGTTCATCGTCAGGGCGCTCTTTCCCATCGCCGGGCGGGCGGCGATGATCACCAGGTTGGCGGGTTGGAGGCCGGCGAGCTTCTTGTCGAGGTCCCGAAACCCGGTCGCCAGTCCGGTGACCTCGCTCCCCTGCTGCTCGAGCTGCTCGATCCGCTCGAGCACCTCGGAGAAGAGAGGGCCTACCTCGATCATGTTCTGGGAGGCCCGGCGCTCGGCGACGCTCAACACCGACTGCTCGGCCCGGTCCATGACGGCGTGGATCTCTTCGTCGAGGTCGAAGGCGATGGAGGTGATCGACGCCCCCGCGCGGATCAACTCCCGCCGCCGGGCGTTCTCCTCGACGATGTCGGCATAGTGCTCGATATTGGAGGTGACGGGCACGACATCGACCAGCCGAGTGAGGTACGGGACGCCGCCGACCTTCTCGAGCTCTCCCGAGCGTCGCAGCTCCTCGGACAGGGTGACGGCGTCGATCGCTTGGTTGCCGTCGTAGAGGCGACGCATGGCTTCGTAGATGGACTGGTGGGCGGGGACGTAGAAGTCCTCGGGATGGATCCGGTCCATGACGTCGTTGGCTGCGTCCGGGGACAGCAGGACTGCCCCGAGGAGCGACTCTTCGGCCTCCCGGGAATGCGGGGGCACACGCTGAGCAGAGCGGGATACTTCGCCGTTCACGTCTCTCTTCCGTCCGTTTGTGAGGGTCTTACACGTCAGGTGTGTCAGGTTCTCGTGACGTGAGGGGGAAGTGGACCGAACCTACCCCACCCGATGGGGGTCGGGAAAACCATCCTGGAAGCGCGGTTTCGCGACCCCAGACGCGACGAACCGGAGTGCCCGGAGAGACACTCGGTCCCTTCGAACACTCCGGTCGAGCGCTCGGTCAGGCCGGGATGACGTCCAAAGTGATGGGGAACTGCACTTCGGGGTGCAGAACCACCTGGATGTCGTGGAGGCCGATGTCGCGGATCGGGTGCTCGAGCTGGATCGCCTTGCGATCGAGTTCCACACCCGTGAACTTCTTTACGCCTTCGACGATATCGGCGACGCCGACCGATCCGTAGAGCTTGCCTTCGTCGCCCGCCTGGGCGGCGATCACCACACGGGTGCCCACCAACTGGGTGGCGATCCGCTCCGCTTCGTCCTTGGCCTGGCGCTCCGCTTCCTCGCGGGCACGGCGCAGAGCCTCGGCGGTGCGGACGGCACCCTCGGTGGCCTTCACGGCCTTCTTCTTGGGGAGCAGGTAGTTGCGGGCGTAGCCGTCGGCTACATCGACGACGTCGCCCTTCTTGCCGAGCGGCGGCACATCGGAAGTGAGTATGAGCTTCATTTCGTCGCGACGTAGGGGAGCAGGGCCATCTCCCGAGCGTTCTTGATCGCCCGGGCGACCTCACGTTGATGCAAGGGGCAGTTGCCGGTCACACGACGGGAGCGGATCTTCGCCCGATCGGACATGAACTTGCGGAGCAAGGCCACGTCCTTCCAGTCGATGACGCTGTTGGGATCCTTGCAGAACTGGCACACCTTCTTCTTGGTGCGCCGCATCTCGGCGGCAGAGCCGCGCCGCCGGCGTCGTTCTTTGGCTTTCTTCGCCATGTTCGTTCAGTTCTCCTGTGGTCGTCAGAAAGGTGCTTCGTCGGGTCCGTAGTCGTCGCGAGCGACCGGACCCGGGGGGACGTTGCGCGAGCCGCTGTCGCCGCCGTCCCAATCGCCACCCGAGCGGGCGGTCTTGGTGACGGATGCGGTGGCCCACCGCAAGCTGGGACCGATCTCGTCGATCTGGATCTCGACGACCGAGCGTCGATCACCCTGCTCGGTCTCCCAGGACCGTTGCTCGAGGCGACCGGTGATGATCACCCGCATCCCCTTCTGGAGGGACTCGGCGACCGCCTCGGCCTGCTCACGCCAGCACGTGCCGGTGAAGAAGCTCGTGTCTTCCTGCCAGTCGCCGGTCTGACGGTCGCGCCAGCGGCGGTTGACGGCGATGCGGACCTTGGCCATCGCCACGCCGGAGGGAGTGAAGCGGAGTTCAGGGTCGTCGACGAGGTTGCCGACGAGCGTCACGTTGTTGGACATCTAGGTGTCTCCTTCCCAGGCTCTCCTGCCACCTCGACTATGCCGCAGGGCAGGGACGCCGTCCATAGGAGCGTCAGGACGCTCGCACGATCTTGTGGCGAACGACGTCGTCGGCGAGGGACAGGACCCGGTCGAGGTCGTCTACCGCTTCCGTGCCGGCCGCGAATTTGACCACGGAGTAGAAGCCTTCGTTGATGTGGTCGATCTCGTAGGCGAAGCGGCGCTTGCCCCACAGATCCGTGGCCTGGATCTCGGCGCCCCGGCTGGTGAGGAACGTCTCGACTTCCTTCACCTTGGCCTGGACGTCCGTCTCGGCCAGCTCGGGCCGATGGATGGTCATGACTTCGTAGACGCGCAATGTGTCACCTCCTGTGGACATCCGTTCTGGAAGGCCCCACCCGTCTCGAGCAGATGGAGCAGGGGTGCAGCGGCACCGGCTGCGCGAAGAGGCCGGTGTCGGAGCCCCGCGATTGTAACCGGCTCCGGGTCATGGCCGAAAGGCTCAGGGGAGCTCGAGGGAGGGACGCTCTCCCAGGTCGACCGATCCAGCCGGAACCTCCAAGGCGTAGCGGGCGGGGGCATCGATCGAGTACGTCGGGCACGGCTCCGCCTCACAGGGCACCATCTCGAGCCGGCCGACTCCGGATCCTGCTTCGTCGAAGAAGTAGATTGTGAGCGGAATGAGCGTGTTGCGCATCGTGAATGCCACCTGCCGCTCGGATCCGAGATCGAACAGCATGCCGTCGAGGTCTCCGAGATCGCGCACCTCCATGAGCCCTCGTGATCGGCTCTGAGGCGTGTCGGCCCGCGCAACGAGGAGGTCCGCTCCGTCGACCGTGACCGACACGACTTCCGGGTCTGCCAAGTCGCCGGTGTCGATTCCACTGCCCGGAGAGGGCGGGAGTTCGGCAGGACGGGTTGGAACGGGGACCGCCCGCACCGTGGCGGGTGCGCGAGGGCTCTCGGACACGACGACGCACGCCCCCAGCGCCAGCGCGATGACAGGGATCAGCCGTCGGAAGGCCGGCCCTCCAACTCCGCGGCGACGTCCTCTGGGAGGTGATAGCTCTCTTCGTCACCCGGGAACCCACCCGAGCGGACGTCCTCCACGAACGCGGCCATCGCCGCTACTCCGCGATCGGCGAAGCTCTCGTACTTGCGCACGAACTTCGGGTAGTGCCCGAAGTTGAGCCCGAGCAGGTCCGTGTAGACGAGTACCTGACCGTCGGTGTGCGGGCCGGCTCCGATCCCGATCGTGGGCACGGACACCTGCTCCGTCACCATCCGGGCGACGAGATCCGGAACTCCTTCGAGGACGATCGAGAACACACCTGCTGCCTCCAGTTCCTTCGCCTCCTGGATGAGCATGCGGGCAGCCTCGATCTCCCTTCCCTGCACCCGGTAGCCCCCCATGGCGTGCACGGACTGGGGCGTGAGGCCGAGGTGGCCCATCACGGGTATCTCGGCGCCGACGAGGGCGTCGATCATGGGGACACGGCGGTGGCCGCCTTCCAGCTTCACCGCCTCGGCTCCGCCCTCCCTGACCAACCGACCGGCGTTGCGCAGGGTGTCTTCTTTCGAGATGTGGAAGCTCAGCCACGGCATGTCGACGATCACGAGAGGCCGGGGGTCGGCGCGGCGCACCGCTCGGGCGTGGAGGACCATGATGTCGATGTCCACCCCCAGCGTGTCGCCCATTCCGTGGACCACGTTGGCGACCGAGTCCCCGACGAGGATCATGTCCACGCCGGCGTCGGAAGCCATACGGGCGGATGGATAGTCGTAGGCGGTGACCATCGTGAGCTTCGGCCCGCCCTTGCGGGCCCGTACGTCGGGGACGGTGATCTTGTCACCCATGAGGACTCCTCTCTCCCCACCGCGCCGGGTTGGGGGATGTCGTCGCTGTCGGTTGCGTCCAACCGTCGCCTGAGAGGACCTCGGCCGCCCTCGGGGTCGCCCGTGTCCGGATCGACGGAACGACCCCAGTCTATCGACCCCTCCCGGCCAGCTCAGCCCAGGCCGAGAGCCTGGACGGCGTCGCCGAGGACGTAGACGCCGACGAGGAACAGCACCCAGGCGGTCATCTCCCCGGAGTTGCGGGTCATCCACCCTTCCACCCTGTGGAGGAACGGGGCGATCCGGTCGCGCCAGACGAAACGAATCGCGGCCATCACGAGTGCGGGGAGCACCATCACGAAGCAATAGCCGGCCAGGACCAGCGCCGATCCCCCGAGCCCGAGGCCGGAGGCGGTGAGGAGCCCGATCGCTCCCAGGTAAGGCACCATCGAGGCTGCCTCCACCGAGGTGGCGGTGAGCGCCAGCGCCACCACCCGGGCCGCCGAGCCTTCGGCGCTGACGGCGCGGTCGCGCCAACGCTGCATGCGGCTCGGCCCCCGGGCGGCTCGCCGGGCGGCCTTTCTCGCCTTCCCCTCCTTCGTCCACGGCTCGATCGTGATCCCCAGCACGACCAGCACGATGGCCAACCCCAGCTGGACGAACCGCACCGGCCGCAGGGAGAGCAAGCGGTCGAAAGTGGAGGTGAACCAGTCGAGGCCCGACAGGAGGGCGACTCCCAGGGCGAAATAGAACACGGCCACGGTGCCCAAGAACAGGAGCACCCGGTGGGGCGACGGCCGGCCCGGGGACAGCAGCAGCCACAAGGGGATCAAGAGGGTCCCGAAGCTGGTGCTGTCGACCAGGGCCAGCACCGCCAACGGAATCAACAATCCTGCTTCCACGTCGGCGTGTTTTAGCACGATTGTGCTACAACGTGTACATGCCGCGGTACGTGGACGAGACGGCTCGCCGCCGACTGATCGCCGAAGCCACCATGCGCCTGGTGGCCGCCGAGGGCCTGCAGGCGGCATCGGTGCGGAGGATCGCCGACGAGGCGGGGCTGTCGATGGGATCGCTCCGCCACTATTTCCCGTCCCAGGACGAGCTGATCGTCTACACGATGAGCCTGATCCGCGATCGGGTGCGAGACCGCATCCAGAAACTCGACCTGCCTCCAGACGACCCCGTGGCCGCCGCCACCTCCCTCCTTTCCGAGTTGATCCCCCTCGACAGGGATCGGATGGCGGAGTTCGAGGTGTGGCTGGCGCTGTCGGGGCGATCTCTGGTCAATCCGGCCTTGGCGGAGGTCCGGGAGCAGTCCGACACCGACATCCGCCGACTGTGCGGACGCGTGGTGCGCTGGTTCTGCGGGGACGCCGACGACGACACGATCCGCCTCGAGACCGAACGGCTCTACGCCCTCGTCGACGGGCTGGCTCTCCACCGAGCGATGCAGCCGGAAGCGACGACGACGGATGCGGTCGTGGCGACGCTACGCCGTCACCTGGAGGCCCTGGGCGGGGACTGAGGTCAGCGGGAGGCCATCACGACCCGCCGCGCCCAGGCGATGTCGGCAGCCTGCTCCTCCGCGTCACCCGGCGTCTCCACGACGATCGGGCAGTCGACCGCCGCCACCACCGCGGCGAGGAGATCCTCGGGGATCTCGCCGTCCCCGATGTTGGCGTGACGGTCCCGCCGGGAGCCGAACGGGTCACGCGAGTCGTTGAGGTGCAGCAGATCGATGCGTCCTGTGATGTCGAGCACCTTTTCCACCAGATCTTCGAGTGCCTCGCCTCCCGCCCAGGCGTGGCACGTGTCGAGCACGAACCCGACTCCCCGGTCGCCGATGGCCTCCCAGAGACCGCGGAGTTGTTCGAGGCGCCGGGCGACCGCCTTGTCACCGCCTGCCGTGTTCTCGATCAGGATCGGAACCCGGGTCTCCACCTGGTCCAATGCCTTTCGCCACCGGTCGTAGCCTTCGGACACGTCTCCGTCGCCGGTCACGTGGCCCCCGTGGACGACCACGCCGGCGGCACCGATCTCGGCGGCGGCGTCACACGTCTCCTGCAAGATGCGGCGACTCGGGATCCGCACGCGGTTGTTGTCGGCGCAGAGGTTGATCAAGTAGGGGGCGTGGACATAGATCGGGATCTGGGCTGCCGCCAGGACGGCGGCATCGGCGCGCGGCGCCGGCTTCTTCCACGACTGCGGGTTCGACAGGAAGATCTGAACGACGTCGGCACCGCGGGCTTCCGCCTCTCCCAGCGGATCTGCCGTCGGGACGTGAGCGCCTACCCGGATCACGGCGTCGGAGGGCGGTGCCGGGCCACCGTGATGGCGTGGTCGGCGATCGTCAGGGCAACGTCGTCGGCACGCCGGTCCCAGTCCGTGGCAAACAGGGCCACCGTGCGCTCGTCGAAACGTCGCCCCGACCACGGGTTGTCGGGCAGGAGATCGGGCTCTTTCACCTCGATGATCAACACTTCGACTTCTTCCTCGTCGTCCTCCAGAGTCCCGGCGTCGACGTCGTAGAGGGAGAACCAGGGCAGAACAGTCATCGGACGGAGCGGGCCTTGCATCCGGACGTGGAGTCCGTTCTCGTCGGTGACCAGCACCGGGGCAGGGAAGAACAACTCCTTGAGGCCCCAGACCAGGACCGCACCGCCGACCAACACCATCGCCCAGGCCCAGATCGTGTCACGCATGTCGAGAGACTGGGGATCGGAATCGAAGACGAAATCACTCACCCACCCCACGATCCGCTGTCGCCACAGGACGTCCACCCCGATCACCACCGCCGGGATGGCGGCGAGCGACGCCAGCCACGTCTTCAGCGTGGAGCGGTGCACCACGAGCGGCTCGAACAGCCGCTCGTCCTGCGCCGGTCGCGGAGGAGCGATCGGTCCGCTGCTCACGCCCTGACTCCGAGGTCGGCGGGCAGGACGAGCGCCACGTATGGAAGGGAACGGGAAGCCATCAACGATTCAACGGTACCCCCCGACCGATCGAACAGAGAGATGGCCTGCACCACGACCAGGCCGGACGTTTCGGCCACTGTCACCGCTTCGAGGAAGGCCCGCCCGGTGGTGGTCGTGTCCTCGAGGACAGCCACCTTTCGGCCGGGTCTGACAGGGCCGACGAGACGCCCACCGGTCCCGTGGTCCTTGTCGGCCTTTCGGATCGAGAACGCGTCCAGCCGACCTTCGGAATGGGTGGCGGTGGCGACGGCGATGGGATCGGCGCCCATCGTCATGCCCCCGACCGCCTCCGCCTCGGAGTCGAGCACCTCGAGCACGGCCTGGGCCACCAGCACCGATCCGCGGCCCGAGAACGTCGTCTGGCGGGCATCCATGTACCAGTCGGCCATGGCGCCGGAGGCGAGCCGAAACGGCCCGTCGGTGCGGAGAGAGTGGGTACGGAGATGGTCGATCAGCGCCTGGCGACGGGGCATGGCCGACGAATGGTAGAACCCGCACCGGACGCTCCGGTTGGGTGCTCTATCGTCGGGCTGAATGGACCTCGTCCGCATCGCCAACTGCTCGGGCTTCTACGGCGATCGGCTCGCAGCTGCCGAGGAGATGGTCGAGGGCGGCCCGATCGACTTCCTGACGGGCGACTACCTGGCCGAGCTGACAATGGCCCTCCTATGGCGGAGCCGAAGTCGCGACCCCGCGCGGGGCTACGCCCACACCTTCCTCCGCCAGATGGAACGGGTGATGGGCACCTGCCTGGAACGCGGGATCCGGGTCGTGTCCAACGCCGGGGGCCTCTCCCCCACCCGCCTCGCCGAAGAGCTCACCGAGCTGGCCGACCGCCTCGGCCTCTCGGCGACGGTGGCGACCGTCACCGGCGACGACCTCACCGACCGGCTCGACGAAGTCGAGATCCGGGCGTTCTCCAACGACGCCCCGATCCGCACCGGCGGCATCCTCACCGCCAACGCCTACCTCGGTTGCACCGGGATCGCCGCCGCCCTCGACCGAGGTGCCGACATCGTGGTCTGCGGCCGGGTGACCGACGCCGCGCTGGCGATGGGGCCCGCCGTCCACGCCTTCGGGTGGAAGCCGGACGACTGGGACCGGCTCGCTTCGGCCCTGGTGGCCGGACACATCCTGGAGTGCGGCGCCCAAGCGACCGGAGGCAACTTCTCGTTCTTCCAGGAGGTCCCGGGCCTCGAACGGGTCGGCTTCCCGCTCGTGGAGATGCGACGCGACGGGACTTTCGTGGTCACCAAACATCCGGGAACCGGGGGGATGGTCACCACCGAGACGGTCACCGCCCAGATCCTCTATGAGATCGGCGGGCACCGCTACGCCAACCCCGACGTGACCGCCCGCTTCGACACGATCCGCCTCCGCCAGGACGGGCCCGACCGGGTCGAGGTGAGCGGCGTGGTAGGTGAGCCCCCTCCCGCGGAGCTGAAGGTGGCCGTGACCAGGCTGGGCGGCTATCGCAACCAGGTGACCTTCGTCCTCACCGGTCTCGACATACCGGACAAAGCCGCAGCCGTCGAGCGGGCGCTGTGGAAGGCGGTGGGAGGCTCGGACCGCTTCGCCGACCACGACGTGACACTCATACGCAGTGACCGGGCCGACCCCGCCTCCAACGAGGAAGCGATGGCATACCTCCGCTTCACGGTCTACGACTCGGACCCGAGAGCGGTGGGAAGGGCGTTCTCCGGCGCGGCGGTGGAGATGGCCCTCGCCCACTACCCGGGCATGTTCCTCACCGCGCCGCCCGCCGACGCCTCGCCGTTCACGGTCTTCGAGCCGGGCCTGGTGGCGCGCGGCGACATGCCCATGACGGTGACGGTCGGCGATGAGTCGATCTCGGTGTCGAGCGAAGTCCCGGAGACACGGGAACTGGGCCCCGACGAACCCGTGTCCGTCTCGGTGCCCGAAACCCACGGAGACACCGTGACCGTTCCGTTGGGAGAGATAGCGGGAACACGCTCCGGCGACAAGGGAGCCGACGCCAATGTCGGCGTGTGGGTACGCGACCCGGCTGCCTTTCCGTGGCTCGTGGGAACCCTCACCATCGACGCGTTCCGTCGCCTGATTCCCGAGGCTTCCGGCCTCGAGGTCGAGCGCCACGTCTTCCCCAATCTCTGCGCAGTCAACTTCGAGGTGCGGGGCCTGCTGGGGCGGGGCGCGGCGGCCAATCCCCGGCTGGACCCTCAGGCGAAGTCGCTGGGCGAGTACCTGCGGGCGAGGCGGGTGGAGGTGCCGTCCGACCTGGGGGATCGGGCACAATGAGTCGTCCGACGGGTGCTTGAGACATCCAAATCGACCCTCGGCCGTTAGCATTTCCGTTCGGTGAGACGTCCCTCCGATCTCCTCTACAGGGTCTACGAAGACCGCCTCGTGCGCTCGCTCGACGCGACGCGCCTTCCCCGGCACCTCGGCATCGTGCTCGACGGGCACCGCCGTTACGCCCGCCAGGAGGGTCTTCCGAGCTACACCGATTCGTATCGAGCGGGGATGCGTCGGTTCGAGGAGTTCCTCGGATGGGCCGACGAGCTGCGAATCCCCGCGGTAACCGCCTGGGTGTTGTCGCGGGAGAACCTGGCCCGCCCCCGCGAGGAGCTCGACCCTTACTTCGACGTGCTGATCGAGCTGTTCCGGCGGCTTCCGGCCCGCTGTGAGGGCTACGACATGTCGATCCGGTTCATCGGCTCTCTGGATCTGCTGCCCGACGACGTGGTGATGGCGGCCAAGGCCGCCGAGGCGGCCCGCCCCGACGGACAGCGTCACCTCAACATCGCCATGGGGTATGGGGGACGCCAGGAGATCGTCGATGCCGCCCGGGACTTGATCGCCGAGCTGGCGGAGGCGGGAGTGCCTGCCGAGGAGATGGCCAACCGGGTCGATGCCGAGTCGTTGGCCCGGCACATGTACTCGGCCGATCTGCCCGACCCGGATCTGCTGATCCGCACTTCGGGCGAGTCGCGCCTGTCGGGGTTTCTCCTCTGGCAGTCGGCTTACGCCGAGTTCGTGTTCGTCGACGTGTACTGGCCGGCGTTCCGCCGAGTCGACTTCCTCCGGGCGATCCGCGACTTCAGCCGTCGAGAACGACGCTTCGGCCGCTGACGCCCTCCTCTGTGAAGATCTTTCGCGCGATCCGCCGCGGAAATCTTCACAGAGTCACAGGTGTGGGGCCACCTCTTCGGCCAGCTGCTGCATCAGCTCGAGCTGGGCGCCGTATTCCAGCGTCGAGAAGTAGCCGCGGGCAACGAACTCCACGTCGACGCCGGCGCGTTGGCGAACATCGAGCAGCTTCTCCACGATCACCTCGGCCGACCCGGCGATGGCCTCCCGGGAGGCGACCTTGGACAACTGCTCGTCGGTGGGTGCCGGAGCGGCCGGGGGCGGGCCTGAACGGCGGGCCGAGGCCGCCATGTCGGAGTACTTCCACCGCATGTGCCATAGATGGTCGCCGTATCGCTCCCACGCCTGTTCGCTGGACGCAGCCGGGAGCATCACCGAATAGTGGACTATCCGCATCTCGGACAGGTCGCGGCCGATCTTCTCGCATTCGTCGCGCAGCCATTCGACCTGTTCCAGGAACCGATGGGCGGGAGCATTGGAGAAGATGCCGTCGGCGAGGCGCGCCGCCCGTCGGATGGCCGGCTCGGCTCCTCCCCCGATGAGAATCGGGATGTGACCGGACGGCTTCGGGCGGACCGCCAGTTCGGGGAGGGAGTAGACGGATCCTTCGTGACGGAACGGCTCACCCGACCAGGCGCGGGGCAAGATCTGGAGGATCTCTTCCATGGCCCTTCCCCGCCGGGAGATGTCGGCTCCGAAGGCCTCGAACTCGATGTCGACCCACCCCAGCCCCAGGCCGAGAGTGAACCGGCCGTGGCTGAGGAGGCTGACGGTGGCGGCGTCCTCGGCGAGGCGCAGCGGGTGGTGGAGCGGGGCGAGGATCACCCCGGTCCCGATCTCGATCGTGGAGGTGGCGGCGGCGAGGGCTCCGCTCACCACCGCCAATGACGGCATGTAGCCGTCGTCGACGAAGTGGTGCTCGCTGGTCCACACCGACGAGAACCCCAGCCTCTCCGCCTCGCGGGCCACGGCGATGGTCTCGTCGTAGGCGCGTTGCCAGTCGTCCTCTCCCGGCCGGATCTGTCCGGTCAGGAGTCCGAAACCCAAGCTCACATTCCCTCCGTTGGTCTCGACTCGCCTGCGAACCGTACCCGAGGACCCTGTATTCCACCCGCCGGTCCTAGCATCGGCTCGTGGAGATCGAGCGAGTCACCTGGGGCAAGATGCAGAACCCGATCCGGGGGGTGCTCCACGGCTCGGCGGCGCTCGTCGCCGCCATCGGCCTCGCCGTCTTGGTGCTGCTCGCGGCCGATGATCGGATCCTCCTTCCCGGAGTTGCCCTCTTCGGTCTCGCCCTCGTGGCGATGTTCTCGATCTCGGCGCTCTACCACTCGGTTCCCTGGACCGAGGCCTGGAAACGCCGCATGCAGAGACTGGACCACTCGGCCATCTTCGTGGTGGTGGCGGCGACGTTCACCCCTCTCGCCCTCGCCGCCCTCGAGGGCGTCGCACTCGTCGCCGGCCTGACGTTGGTGTGGGGCATCGCCGTCGTCGGGATCGTCCTCAAGTTCGCTCTCGCCCAGCCGCGTACCCCGGTTTCGGTGGCACTGCAGATGACGATGGGTTGGAGCGCCCTCGTGTGGATGCCGTGGTTCACCGAGCGGCTCGGATGGGGTGCCGTGGCGTTGATCCTCGCCGGTGGGCTGTGCTACACCCTCGGGACGGTCGTCTACGCCTTGCGTCGCCCGCGCCTCTTCCCCCGGACGTTCGGCTACCACGAGTTGTTCCACGTGCTGGTGATCGGCGGCGCCGGATTCCACTACTGGGCCATCGCCGCGGTCGTCGCCTGACGGCACGCTTGGTTTTCGGCTCTACCCTGGGACGATGCCTCGACTGAACTCGGCACTCCAAGCTCTCTACGGCCGGGTCCTTCGCCGCAACCCGGGCGAGGCGGAGTTCCACCAGGCGGTGCACGAAGTGCTGGAGTCGCTCGACCTGGTCACGATGAGGCACCCCGAGTACCTGGAGAACGGGATCATCGAGCGGATCTGTGAGCCGGAGCGACAGATCATCTTCCGAATACCTTGGGTCGACGACTCCGGCCAGGTCAGGATCAACCGGGGTTTCCGGGTCGAGCTCAACTCCGCGCTGGGTCCCTACAAGGGAGGCATGCGGTTCCACCCCTCCGTCTATCTCGGGGTGGTCAAGTTCCTCGCCTTCGAGCAGACGTTCAAGAACGCCCTCACCGGACTGCCGATCGGCGGCGCCAAAGGCGGCTCCGACTTCGACCCGAAGGGCAGGAGCGACGGCGAGATCATGCGCTTCTGCCAGTCGATGATGACCGAGCTGTACCGCCATCTCGGCGAGTACACCGACGTCCCGGCCGGCGACATCGGCGTCGGCGAGCGCGAGATCGGCTACATGTTCGGCCAGTACAAGCGGATCACGAATCGCTACGAGTCCGGGGTTCTCACGGGCAAGGGGCTGTCGTTCGGTGGGTCGCGGGTCCGGAAAGAAGCGACGGGCTTCGGGGTGGTGATGTTCACCCAGCACATGCTCGCCACCCGCAACGAGCAGCTCGAGGGGTGTCGCGTCGTCGTGTCTGGATCGGGCAACGTCGCCCTCTACGCCATCCGCAAGGCCACGGAGATGGGTGCGACGGTCGTCGCCTGCTCGGACTCGACCGGTTACGTCCACGAGCCGAGGGGTCTCGATCTAGATCTGCTCTTCGAGGTGAAGGAGAACGAACGGCAGCGGCTCTCCGAGTACGCCCGCCGACGGGGCACGGGTGTCGAGTACGTGGAGAGTGGCCGGGTCTGGAACGTCCCCGCCGAGGTGGCGCTCCCCTGTGCCACCGAGAACGAGTTGGACGTGGAAGCGGCGAAGCAACTCATCGAGAACGGAGTCATCGCCGTCGCCGAGGGCGCCAACATGCCGACGACCCCCGCAGCCATCGACCTCTTCCAGGAGGCGGGCGTGCTGTTCGCTCCCGGGAAAGCCGCCAACGCCGGCGGAGTCGCCACCAGCGCTCTCGAGATGCAGCAGAACGCCTCCCGTGACTCGTGGACCTTCGAGTACACCGAACAACGCCTCGCCGACATCATGGAGGGCGTGCACGAAAGGTGCGCCACCGCGGCCGAGCGCTACGGCCGGCCGGGCGACTACGTCCTCGGGGCCAACATCAGCGGCTTCATGCAGGTGGCGGACGCGATGCTCGCCCAAGGGGTGATCTGACCGCCGTAACGTGAGACGCCATGGAACGGCGTGCCCTCCTCTGGTTGCTGGGCGCCGCCGTCCTGTGGGGAACGACCGGGACCGCTCAGGCGCTCGGAGGAGCCGAGGGCTCACCCCTCTCGGTCGGCGCCGTGCGCCTGGCGATCGGCGCCGCCGGCCTGCTGGCTTTCGGGTCGCGGGACCTCCGCCGCACTCCGATTCGCTGGCTTCTCGTCGGCGCCGCCGCCATGGCGGGCTACCAAGTGGCGTTCTTCGTAGGAGTGGCGCGAGCGGGAGTGGCGTTGGGGACCGTCGTTGCCATCGGCAACGCCCCGATCGTCGCCGGGCTCGCCGGCTGGGCCGTGCGCAGCGAACCGCCGACGCGGCGGTGGTGGACAGCGACGGCTTTGGCCGTCACGGGCGTGGCTCTCATCGCCGGCCGCCCACACGAGGTGGACATGGGAGGCGTGGCGCTCGCCGTGCTGGCGGGTGTCGCCTACGCCGTCGCCACCCTCGCCTCGAAGTACCTCGTGGAAGTGGTGCCGCCGGAAACGGCCATGGCGGCGATGTTCGGGGCGGCCGCCATAGTCTTGGCACCCCTCCTCCCGAACGGCGACCTGAGGTGGCTCACGGAGCCCGCCGGTGCGGCTGCCGCCATCTGGCTGGGTCTGGGCGCCACCACCGCCGCCTACATCGCCTTCGCTCGCGGCCTGCGGCTCGCCACCGTGGGACAGGCCGCGACGGTCGGGTTGGCGGAGCCGGCCACGGCGACCCTCCTCGGGGTCGCTCTCTTGGCCGAGCGTCCTCCGGCAATGGCATGGCTGGGGGTGGCGGTGGTGGGTGTGGCCCTGACGACCCTGGCGTCGGAACCGCTCAACGCCGAAGGAGCCAGGACTCCTCGCGGCAGAGTTCCTGCACCTCGTCGGGGTCGACGGGGACGTGGAACGTGAGGTTCTCGTGGCCGCCGTCGACGACGAGGATGTCGTCTTCGATCCGGATTCCCAGCCCCACGAACTCGGCGGGCACCTCGAACTCGACCTGCTCGGCCTCTTCCAGCGCCTGCTCCTGGCGTTTCCGAGCTGCCGCCCCTTCCAGGATCCGTTCTTCGGTCCAACGATCCAGGTCGTACTCGAGCAGAGCGAACGACCGTTTGGGCTTGGCCACGTCGAAATACAGCCCTGGCTCCACCGTGAAGACCATCCCCGGCTCGAGAGAGCGGCTCTCTCCGTCGACCCGGTAGGTCCCGCGGTCGTGGACGTCGAGGCCCAGCCAGTGCCCGGTGCCGTGGAAGTAGTACTGGCGGTAGTGGTGCATCTCCAGCGACTCGTCCACTCCGAGCGGGAGCAGCCCCAGATCGACGAGGCCCTCGGTGAGGACCCGCACCGCGGTGTCGTGCAGGTCGTGCCATTTCGTACCCGGGCGCACCTGGTCGATGGCGGCGCGCTGGGCGGCGAGGACTACTTCGTAGAGGGCGCGCTGGGGCGCGGTGAACGTGCCGTTGATCGGGAAAGTGCGGGTGATGTCGGCTGAGTAGTAGTCGACTTCGGCGGCGGCGTCGATCAGGAGCAGGTCGCCGTCTTCCATCTCCCGGTCGTTCTCGACGTAGTGGAGGATGCAGGCGTTGGGACCGGAGGCGACGATCGAGGGATACCCGTTGCGGGGTGATCCGGCTTCCCGCCACACGTACTCCATCGCCGCCTGGACCTGGTACTCGTAGAGACCGGGGCGGGCGAAGCGCATCGCCTCCCGGTGCCCCTCGGCGGACAGGTGGCACGCGGCCCGCATCGACTCCATCTCCTCGTCCGATTTCACGAGCCGTTGTGCCCCGAGCGGCACCGAGACGTCCCGCACCGCTTCGGGAGCGGGCCGACCGTATCGCTCGCGGTACGAACGAGCCTTCTCCAACAGGCTGACGATCCGCGTGTCGTGGTTCGGGTCGCCCATGCGGTACCACAGCACCGATCTCCCCAGCATCATCCGGGGAAGGATCTCGTCGAGCCGGTCGATCTCGTAGGCGGCGTCGGCACCGTAGCGCTCCTCGGCCCCCTCCACGCCGACCCGATACCCGGTCCACGCTTCCATCTCGGGGTCCCGGGGCCGCACGAACAGAACGAACTCTCCCTCCGGATGGTCGGGAGCGATGACACATACGGCATAGGGCTCCTCGAAGCCGGTCAGGTAGACGAAGTCGGAGTCCTGGCGGAACGGGTGGTGGACGTCGTCGTTTCGGATCACCTCCACTGCGGCGGGGATGACGGCGATGCCGTCGGGCCCGATGCTCTCGGCGAGCCGGCGACGGTGGTCGGCGAATCGGTCAGCCATGCCGCATACGCTAACCAGCCTCCGCCAGGTCCACTACGAGGGGGAAGTGGTCCGACCCGAGCCGTGGACCGAGCCGTCGGTCCACCACCACGAGATCAGGTGTGTGCAGCAGATGGTCGATGGGCACCCTGAGCAGGAAGTTGCCGTCGGCCGGGAACGTGGCGGATATCCCGAAACCCTTCTGCGAATTGACGAGATCGGTGTCGGCGAGCAGCCGTCGGAACGGGTACGACCACGGGGTGGCGTTGAAGTCGCCCGTCACGACGTTGGGTCCCCGCTGCTCTCTCGACCATTCCCCGGCGAAGTCGATCTGGGCATTCCGGAGAGCCGAGCGCTCGCTCGTCGTGGGCGCCAGCGGGTGGATCCCGAGGACGGCGACCCCGCCGTGGATCACCTCCACCGCCCGGGCGCCACCCGTCGTGAACCCGTAGCTGGTGACCGGGTCTCCCGGGCGGGACAACACGAGAGTCCCGAAGATCAGCTCCTCGGACCGGGAACGGGTCACCTCGTATTCGAACTCCGCGGCCTCGATCGCCACCTCCCAGGGCCGCGACGCCTCGTGCAAGAAGACGATGTCGGCGTCCTCCTGGCGGATGTAGTTGATCACCTCGCCGAAGTTCTCGTTGTTGGCGAACAGGTTGAACGACAGGATCCGCAGCGTCCCCTCGGCCGGGGCGTCATCGGGTGGCCCGCCCAGGTAGAGAGGGACGACGACAGCGGCGTTGACGAGGGCCCCGACCAGGACGATCGATCCGGTGCGCGTCCACCGGGCGAGGAGGAGGAAGAACGCCATCACCGCCAGCCCGGCGGCGTACTGGACCCGGAAGTTGGCAGCGACGTCGAGGAACCACGACCACCTCCCGAAAAAGGCGGCGACCGTGAAGAGAGTGAGCGCCACGGCGGGTATCGCCAACAGGATCATCGGCACACAGCGTAGGTAGAGGGCCCGGCAGCCAGATCGGTCTGGTCACCTTCTCGTTCGGTACCAGATGAGGCCGAGGGCGACGATCCCCGCCGCCCACAGCCACATCTCCAGATCCAAGAATGCGGCCAGCGCCAGGCAGCCGGCCAGACCGACTGCCTGCACGACCGAGGGCACCCGCCGCTCCTCTGGCGGCTGGCGCAGAGCGGCGAGGTTGGTGATGGCGTAGTAGACGAGCACGGTGAGGGCAGAGAACGACCACGCCACGGCGATGCTTCCGATCATCACGAACGCAGCCACCACCGCGGCGACCGACACCAGCGCCAGCGTGGGCGTGCGGCCTTGGCGATGGACGATGGCCGTTGCTGCGGGGAGGTCGCGTCGTCGGCCCATCGCCAACACGACCCGGGAGAGGCCGAGGATGAGGTTGAGAAGCACGCCGACCATCGCCGCCAATGCCCCGATCCGCACGAGCATCTCCAGCGCCCCTCCCCCGGCCGCGGCGGCGACGCCGATGAGTGGCGACCCTTCGGCCCCGCCACCCGTGCCGAGACGGGAGAGGACGAAGGCGACGACCAGGTAGAGCAGGGCAGTCACCGCCACGGTGGCGACCACAGCCCGCGGGATCGACGATCGGGGGTTGCGGATCTCCTCGCCCAGAGTCGCCACCCGCCCGTATCCTGTGAAAGCGACGAAAACGAGGGCGGCTGCCTCGGCCGTGTCGGGAAGGTCGCCCACCGGTGGGCTCGGCGCCGACCACGCCTCTCCCCATGCGGCTATCGACACGGCGGCGAGCGCCCCGACTGAGACCATCACGACGATGGCATTCGCCTGATTGGAGCGGCGGATGCCCGAGAGGACGAGCCCGGTGACGACGGCCAACGCGACGAGGGCCGGGAGCCGCCGGACGCCGAACCCGGCATAGGCGGCGATACCCAAGGCCGCCGTGGCCGCCGACGCCGATTTGGCGAGTAGGAAGAGCCAGCCTGCGGTCAGGCCTGCCACCGGATGTAAGTACCGATAGCCGTACTCGTAGGTTCCGCCCGCCACAGGATGGGCAGAGGCGAGCTGGGCCGACGACAGGCCGTTGCACATCGCCACCACGGCCGCCGCCCCGACCGCCCATGTCACCGCCGACCCGGCCAGGTCCACCGCCAGACCGAGGCTCACGAATACGCCGGTGCCGACCATCGAGCCGAGTCCGAGGAGGACGGCTCCAGCCAACCCGATATCCCGACGGAGCGAGTTCGAGCCGTCGGTCATCCAGCCGGGTCAGCAGATTCGATGGCTCGTCGGATGGCCCTGACCTGGATGCGGACGGAATCGGGACCTCCTCCCCCCGGGCTCCGGCGACGCCGCACCGACACCGAAGGGTCGGTGAGCTCGAGGTCCTCGGGCCGCAGGCGCTGGTCGACTGCTTCGAGGTCGGTGGCTGTTGCGTCGGACAACTGACGACCGTCGGCCACCAGCCGGGCCACCAGCCGTCCGACCACCTGGTGTGCCTCGCGGAACGGCACGCCGCGCTCGACGAGCGCCTCCGCCAGGTCGAGGGCCGTCGTGAAGCTCGACGGTGCCGGGGGGTGGAACTCGGCAGACTCCAGCATGGCCCCCAATGCCCCCAGAGTGCCGGCGAGCGTGTCGTCCAGCGCGAACACGTGGACCTTGTCCTCCTGCAGGTCGCGGTTGTATGCCAGGGGAAGGCCCTTCTGCAGCGTCAGCAGGGCGGTCAGAGCCCCGATCGCCCCGGCGGACCTGCCCCGGGCGAGCTCGGCGATGTCCGGGTTCTTCTTGTGGGGCAGGGCCGACGAGCCGGTGGTGTAGGCGTCGGCGAACTCGACCCAGCCGAACTCGGCGCTGGCCCAGAGAATCAGCTCCTCGGCGAACCGTGACAGGTCGACCATCGTCTGCGCGCAACAGAAGCCGTACTCGGAGGCGAAGTCCCGGGAAGCGACCGCGTCGAGCGAGTTGTCGAAATGGGCATCCCATCCCAGCTCCTCGGTCGTGACCCCGGGGTCGAGAGGGAGTGACGAGCCGCCGGACGCGGACGCCCCGAGAGGCGAGACGGCGATGCGCCGACGGGCGTCTTCGAAACGTTCGGCGTTGCGCAACGCCCACCACGCGTGGGCCGCCAGATGATGGCCGAGTGAGATCGCTTGGGCTTGCTGGAGATGGGTGTAGGAGGGGACCACGTCGTCGGCGTGCCGTTCGGCCAGGTCGGCGAGCACACCCGCCAGGGCACGCAGTTGCGAGGCCCGGGCAACACAAGCGTCGGCCAGGAACAGACGCAGGTCGAGGGCGATCTGATCGTTGCGAGAGCGACCGGTGTGGAGCTTTCCGCCCACGGCTCCGACCAACTCGACGAGGCGGCGCTCGACGGCCGAGTGGACGTCCTCGTCGGAGTCCAAGAACTCGAAGTTCCCTTCGCTGGCTTCGGTCGCGATCTGGCGGAGGCCCTCGCGGAGCACAGCAGCCTCGGTCTCGTCGAGGATGCCGACCTCGGCGAGCATCGCCACGTGGGCCAGTGACCCTCGCACGTCCCAGGGCAGAAGCCGACGATCGACGCCATCGACGGTGTATCTCCAGAGGACGTCGTCAGGGCGATCGGCGAAGCGCCCTCCCCAGAGCGTCATACCGGTCCGGACTTCCGGCTTGCGCCTGCCGCCTTCCGCCTCACACAGGACTCACTCCCCCTCACCGAGCAACTCCTCACCGAGCTTGCGGAGCCGGAGCGCATTGAGCCGGATGAAACCGGCGGCATCGGCCTGGTCGTAGACGTCGTCCTCTTCGAACGTGGCGGTGGCGTGGTCGTACAGGTCGTAGTGCTCGGAACGCCGTCCTTCGATCCACACGCTCCCCTTGTACAGCTTCAGTCGAGCCTCGCCGTTGACCCGCCTCTGGATCTCGTCCACGAAGGCCTGCAGTGCCCGCCGTTCGGGCGAGAACCAGAAGCCGTTGTAGACCATCTCGGAGTACCGCGGGATCAGCTCGTCGCGGAGGTGCATCACTTCCCGGTCGAGCGTGATCGACTCCACGGCTCGGTGGGCGTGGTACAGCAGCGTCCCCCCGGGAGTCTCGTACACGCCGCGGCTCTTGATACCGACGAAGCGGTTCTCGACGATGTCGATACGACCGACACCGTGGCGCCCGGCGATGTCGTTGGCGCGGGCGAGGAGCTCGTGGGGCTCGAGTTTCTCGTCGTTGATGGCGATGGGGTTGCCGTTCTCGAAGGTGACCGTGACGTACTCGGGCTCGTCGGGAGCGTCCTCGGGATCGACCGTCATCCTGAACATTCCCTTGGGAGGAGCCGCCCACGGGTCTTCGAGGATCCCTCCCTCGTACGAGACGTGGAGCAGGTTGGCGTCCATCGAGTAGGGCTTCTCCTCGGTCACCGGTACGGGGATGCCGCGGGCTTCGGCGTAAGCGACACAATCGGCGCGGCCCCTCAGGTCCCATTCCCGCCACGGGGCGATGACCTTGATGTTGGGATCGATGGCGTATGCCGACAGTTCGAAACGGACCTGATCGTTCCCCTTCCCGGTGGCGCCGTGGGCGATGGCGTCGGCATCCGTCGCCTTGGCGACGCGCATCAGGCCCCGAGTGATGATGGGCCGGGCCAACGACGTGCCGAGCAGGTAGTAGCCCTCGTAGATGGCCGACGCCCGCAAGGCCGGGAACACGGCATCGGCGACGAACTCGGGGGTGAGGTCCTCGACGACGGCGTCGACGGCACCGGTGGCGATCGCCTTCTCCTCGGCCTCGGCCACTTCTTCGCCTTGGCCCACGTCCGCGGTGTAGGCGATGACGTCGGCGTCGTAGGTCTCGCGCAGCCACGCCAGGATCACCGACGTGTCGAGGCCGCCCGAGTAGGCGAGAACGATCTTCATGTATTGGCTCCTAGGGTCTGGAGGCGGTCGGCGAATTCCTTGCCGCTGCCGTGCTCGCTGACCACCACGATCACTGTGTCGTCACCGGCCACGCAGCCGGCCATGTCGCTGTAGCCCACCCGATCCAAGGCGGCAGCCACGACCTGGGCCGCCCCCGGAGGGGTCTTGAGCACGACCAGGTTGTGCGAGGGCTCCATGGAGGTGACGAAAGCGTCGACGATCCCTGCCAGTTCCAGTTCCGCACCGTCGTGTTCGGGTTGGCCGGCGATCACATACCGGTCCCCTTCCTTGTGGGCGCCGATGCTCGCCAGGTCTCGGGAGACGGTGGCTTGTGTCACTTGAAAGCCCTTCTCGGCGAGCAGTGCGACGATGTCGTTCTGGGATCGGATCTCGTGGTCGGCCAGGAGCGACCGGATGATCCGCCGGCGGGCGGGCGATGTGGTCATGCACTAGATCATACGCATATGCGTATACTCGGGCTAATCGGCCCACTCCAGCACCCGCACGCCGTCGGGGCTGAGAACCAAGGCGAAGAGTCTTCCATCGAGGGGGAGGAGGGTCGATGGCCCATCGATTCCGTGGGGAGGATCCATCGGCACCGATTCCCACTCTCCGTCCGCCGTGCCCAACCATGCTCGAGCTCCCGCCTTCAACACCAGGCGGTCCCCGTCACGAACAACGAGCTCCACGTCCTGACGCGGCGCCTCGATGAGCTCGTCCCGGTCGAGCAGCAGGTACGTGACGTCTTCGGTCCAGACTGCCGGCACCATCGAGTACTCCAACATCACCTGCCCGTCGACGAGGGGCTCCCACGTGTGGCCGTCCGAGCTCACCACGACCTCTTCGGTTCCACGGGCTGCGGCGCGGGTGGCGACAAAACCGTCGGTGGTCGCCGCCACTCCCCATATCGGAACCGTGGGAGCCGGGTCCTCGACCAATTCCCATGTGCGGCCACCATCGGTGGACTCGGCCACTGTCCACAACACTGACTCCTGGTCGTAGCCCACTGCCACTACCCGATCACCGATGGCGGCGATCGCTTCGGTCCCTATCCCGAGCGGATCCTCGCGCTTCTCCCAGGCCTCGCCGTCGGAGGTCCAGAACATCCCCGGGTATGCCACCCATTCGTCGCCGACCTGCTGGATGTCCGACGGCGGGTCGTCCCACGGTGGCTGCGCACGCTCCGCATCGGTGCCGTCGAAGAGCCACCACCCGGTGTCCGTGCCGATGAGCCAGTCGCCCGCCACTCTCCATGCCCCTCCGCCGCTTTCACCCAGCTCGGCGACTTCCGTCCACCGGGGTCCGTTCCCCACGGCTGGGACTTCGGCTCTCGGCGGAGCGGCGTCCAGAACCCACATGGCCGGGTGCCACATCGACCCGGTCACTCCCACGGCCACGCCGCCCGCGGCGGCTCTCACCCACCCGTCGAGCTCCAGCGGACGCCATGTCCCGGCGTCGTCGACCCACAAGCGCCCTTCGCTCACCCCGGCCGACTGGTCTCCTGTCAGCTCGGGCGGACGGTCCGTCCCCTCCCGCCGCTCCCAGCTGCCGTCGGGCATCGACCTCCATTGGGATGTCCCATGGTTCCCACTCGTGTCGAAGACCGTGACCGTCAGTGGCTCGCCGGGGAGGATGTCTCGAACGATCCAACCGAACGTCATCTCGTCGGTCGGGATCTCCTCCCACTCCTCCAGGTCGGTCGACGACCAGACGGCGGGACGGCCGACGATGTAACCGCCGATGTACCACCGGGGCGGGATCCACTCCGCCGTCTCGATGCTCATCTCCTCGGGCACTGGAACCGAACGCCAGGTGACGCCATCGTCGGACACGAACAGGATGGATGCACCGTCGGGGGCGAACAGGTCGTTCGTCGAGCGCCACCCCCACGCCAGCACCTCTCCGTCACCGGCGACCACTCCCTCGAAGCTGGACCAGTCGATCCGAGAATCGAAGAAATCGCGCCATTCCCCGCGGCTCCGGTGCCAGACCGCCGCCCGCATGCCCCCCTCGTCCGGTTGGATGGAGCCGACCGCCACCGGGCCATGTGGGGTGTCAGTCACCGCCAAGAGATCGCCGTGGACGGAACTCGACAGGTCCCATCTCCACGTCTCCCGATCCTCCGAGACCCACACCTGTGGACCACTGCCAACGGCGACATAGGACCCGTCGCTCAGCAGGGTGACGTCCGAGAGCGTCCCTTCGGCAGGGAGCTCGAGGAGCCGCCAACGATCCTCGGCCGTCACCACCTCGGGGACGGGGAGGGTGGTGGCAGGAGTGGCGGGGCCGCCGCCCGGTAGCAGGGCCGCGCCAACGACCACCGCCGCAGCCAGGACGCCTATCCAGGTGGGTGTCTTCTTCGGCGGCGCCGGCTCCGACGTGACATCGTCGACGACGACCTTTCCCGCCATGGAGCACTCAAGCTACCCCCTTCCGGTGGGCTGCTCAGTCCAGAGCGGCGGAAATTCTCGTCAGTGCCTCGTCGACCTCCTCGGCGGTGACTGAGAGCGGAGGGGCGAAGCGGATGGCGTCCGGACGGACCGCATTGACCACGAGCCGTTCCTCGGTGAGCGCCCGCCGAGCGACATCAGCCGCCACCTCACCCTCGAGTTGGGCGGCGACCAGGAGGCCGCGGCCCCTGACCGCCTTCACTCCCGACAGATCGGAGAGACCCGCCACGAGCTGTTCCGACCGTTCCTTGCAGTTGGCGATGAGGTCGCGGCTCTCTATCTCGTCGATCACGGCCAAGGCTGCGGCGCAGACGACGGGACCGCCTCCGAAGGTGGTCGCATGATCGCCGGGCTCGAAGGCCGCCGCCACCTCTTCGGTCGCCATACATGCCCCGATGGGGAGTCCGTTGGCCAACGCCTTGGCGGTGGTGGCGATGTCCGGAGTGAAGCCGAGCTGCTGCCAGGAGAACCAGGTGCCGGTGCGGCCGATGCCTGCCTGGACGTCGTCGACGATCAGCAAGGCCCCCCTCTCGTCGCACAGACGGCGCACCGCCATCAGATAGTCGACCTCGAGAGGACGGACGCCGCCTTCGCCTTGGGTGGTCTCCACCATCACTGCGGCGACGGTGTCGTCGATCACTTCCTCCATCGCCCCGATGTCGCCGGGGGGTACCTGGACGAAGCCGGGTGGGAGAGGCTGGAACGTCGCCTGCTTGGCGGGCTGGCCGGTGGCGGCGAGGGTGGCGAGGGTGCGTCCGTGGAACGAGTCGGCGAGGCTAACGATGCGATACCGCTCGGGTCCGCCCCGCTCTTGGCCGTGACGACGGGCGAGCTTGATGGCCGCTTCGTTGGCGGTCGCCCCGTCGTTGGAGAAGAACACCCGATCGAGCCCCGAGCGGTCGACGAGCGCCTCGGCCAGTTCCACCATCGGCTCGGTGTAGTAGAGGTTGGAGACGTGGACGAGCCGCTCCATCTGGGCGGCTACGGCGGCCGCCACTGCGGGGTTGGAGTGGCCGATCGAGGTGACCGCCAGGCCCGTCAGGAAGTCCAGATAGCGATTCCCGTCCGGGTCGAGGAGCCACGAGCCCTCCCCCGCCACGAACGTCACGGGAGCCCGGGCGTACGTCTGCATCAGCACCCGCGCTTCGCGCTCGACGAGGTTCGTCATGTCGTCACCATGGTCCCGATGCCCTCCGACGTGAAGATCTCGAGCAGCAGAGCGTGCTGCACGCGGCCGTCGAGGATGTGGGCCTGCGAGACGCCGCCTTCGAGAGCGTCGGCGACCGACCGCAGCTTGGGCAACATCCCCCCGTCCATGTGCTCGAGCAGGCCGCGGAGGTCCTCCAGGTCCATCCTGGAGATGAGGGTGCTCGGATCGTCGACGTCCTGGTACACGCCTTCGACGTCGGTGAGGTAGACGAGCTTTTGGGCCTGGAGAGCGCGGGCGAGCACACCGGCGGCCGTGTCGGCGTTGACGTTGTAGACGTGGCCGTCCTCTCCCCGGGCGATGGAGGCCACCACCGGGATCAGGCCTTGGTCGAGCATCCCCTCGACGAGGCCGGTGTTGACGGTCGTCACCTCTCCCACATAGCCGAGCTTCTCGTCGCGGGGGACGGCTCGGAACAGGTCGGCGTCGAGCCCGTTGACGCCGATCGCCGCCGCACCGTGACCGTTGAGGAACCTGACGATCTCGGGATTGATCACTCCCACCAGCGTCTTCTGCACCACTCCGATCGTCGCCTCGTCGGTGACGCGCAGCCCGTCGACCCATCGGGGCTCGATGCCATCTGCGGCCATGGCCGCGCTTATCTGCGGACCACCGCCGTGCACGACGACCGGCCGGATTCCCACCATCGAGAGCAGAGTCACGTCGCCGGCGAAGCTCTCGCGCAGCTCGGGATCCTCCATCGCCGACCCGCCGAACTTGATGACGACCGTCGTGCCGCGGAACTGCTTGATGTAGGGAAGCGCCTCGAGGAGGATCCGGGCGCGGCCCATCGAGTTGGCGATGCGGGTCTTCTGGATGTCGGGCTTGCTGTGTCCTATCACGAACGCTCCCCGTTGAACGCCACGTAGTCCGGTGTGAGGTCGGTGGTGAGGAGCTCGCACCGGCCGGGTCCGTCACCCACGCGGATCGACACGATGAAATCGTCCTCCAACTTCTCAGTCAGCAGGTCGGCGTCGGCCCCGGCGTCCATCCCCTTGTCGGCCACCACTACACCGGCGTAGGCGATCGTGACTGCGTCCGGGTCGAGGGGCAGCCGGGTGGCGCCCATCGCCGCCAGCAGGCGGCCCCAGTTGGGGTCGGCTCCGTAGAACGAGGACCTCACCAGGGCCGAATCGGCGATGGCACGTGCCAAGGCGAGGGCGGTGGCGTCGTCGGCGGCTCCGGTCAGCTCGATCGTCACGACGCGGCTGGCACCTTCGGCGTCCTCGGCCATCTGGCGGGCGAGGTCGCGGCAGACCTTCTCGAGCACTTCCTCGAACGCTTCCTCGTCGGGCTGGACCCCGCTCATCCCGGAGGCGAGGAGCACCACGGTGTCGTTTGTGGATTCGCAGCCGTCGATGTCGAGGGCGTTGAAAGAACGGGCCACGGCCCGGCGGAGGGCCCGATCGAGGGCAGAGGAGTCGAGGCGGGCGTCGGTGGTCACGACGGCCAGCATCGTCGCCATGTCCGGCCGGATCATCCCCGCACCTTTGGCCATTCCTCCGACGACCCAACCCTGCCCACGGGCCGTGGACTCCTTGGGTCGGCTGTCGGTCGTGAGGATGGCGCGGGCGGCGTCAGCAGCTCCCTCACGGCTCATCTTCAGCCGTGTGAGCCCTTCTGCTACCCGGTCGGTGGGCAACACGGTGCCGATCGGCCCGGTGGAGCAGACGATCACGTCGGTGACTTCACAGCCCAGCTGGTCGGCCACCAGCTCGGCGACGCGTTGGGCCGCGGCCATCCCTTCGGCGCCGGTGGCGGCGTTGGCACAACCCGACGTGAGGACGACGGCCCGGGCGGACCCGTCCGCCACGTGCCGCCGGGACAGGTGCACCGGAGGTGCGGCGGCAGTGTTGGCGGTGAAAACGGCGGCGGCGGCCACGGGCTGGCCGGCGTCGACGAGCGCCAAGTCCAAGGACCCGTCCGGTTTTATTCCCGAGGCGGTGCCTCCTGCGATGAAACCCTGGGCGGCCGTGACGCTCATGGCATCCATCCCGATTGGGTGAGGCCCATGGTCTCGTCGAGGCCGAGAGCCAGGTTCGCCGCCTGGACGGCTTGACCGGCCGCTCCCTTCAACAAGTTGTCGATGGCGCACAGAGCCACGACCCGTCCGGTCCGTTGGTCGGCGAAGGCGGTGACGAGCGCCCGGTTCGACCCGACCACCCAACGCGTCTGCGGGGGGCGGTCGATGACGTCGACGAAAGGCGCGGCGGAGTAGAAGTCGGCCAAGCAAGAGCGGGCTTTCTCCGTCGAGCACTCCCCTGCGAGGGTGACCGTGGCGAGGATCCCCCGCTGCATCGGGACGAGATGGGGAGTGAAGACGACCCGGTGCTCTCCTCCCAAGCGGGCGTCGAGAGCCATCTCGATCTCCGGGCGATGCCGGTGGCTGGTGACTCCATATGCCCGCACTCCTTGGTCCACGGCGCCGAAAGTCAGTTCGGCCTTCACTGCCCGTCCGGCGCCCGACACGCCTGACATGCAGTCGGCGACGATCCCCTCCCCTGACACCAAGCCCGATTCGAGCAGCGGGACGGTGGGCAGGAGGACGGCAGTCGGGTAACAGCCCGGTGAAGCGATGGCCTTGGCGCCGGCCACCTCGAACAACTCGGGCAGCCCGAACACCCAGTCCGCCAACTCGGCCGGATACGGGTGCGGCGCTCCGTAGGCCGACTGGTACCGGCTGTCGCTGTCGAGCCGGTAGTCACTCCCCAGGTCGACGACCACCACTCCCCGATGGCGGAGGACCCGCCCGACCTCGGCCGACGCCCCGTGGGGGAGCGCCAAGAACGCCACGTCGAGACCGTCGACGGTCGCCGGGTCGTTGGAACCGAGGACTCGATCCCCTCCGCGCAGCTGGGGATGCACGTCGGCCAAGCGACTCCCTTCTCGGCTGTGGGCGCCCAGGTGCACCAGGTCGAAGGCTTCGTGGTCGTCGAGAATCCGGACCAGCTCGCCTCCGGCATAACCCGAGGCGCCGAAGACGGCGGTCTTGAACATCCGCCGGATTATACGCATATGCGAATATGAACGAAATCAGGGCTCACCGGGGTCGGGCAAGCCTTTCTCGAGGGCGAAGCGGCGCACCATGGCGAAAGCCTCGTCCTCGCTGTAGGGGCCGTCCTCGATCCTCCGCTCGAGCAGCATGTCCATGATCTCGCCGACCATCGGTCCCGGTTCGATCCCGAGGTAGTCCATGACTTGCCGCCCATCGATGGGTGGCCGGAGCTTGGCCAGCTCCTCCTGCTCCTTCAGCCTCTCGATCCGCTCCTCTAGCTCGTCGATCTGGCGTTGGATCGCCCGCGCCCGTTTCTCGTTGGCGGTGGTGACGTCACAACGCACCAGTTCGTTCAGCTTGTCGAGGAGGTGGCCGGCGTCACGCACGTAGCGGCGGACGGCCGAATCGGTCCAACCCATCTTCAGGGTGTGGGGGCGCAGGTGCAGGAACACCAGCTTCGAGACGTCCTCTACGACCTGACGCGGATAACGCAACTCCCGCAGCCGCTTGCGAGTGATCCGGGCGCCGACGACCTCGTGGTGGTGGAACGACACGCCCTGCGGGCCGAACTCACGGGTCTCCGGCTTTCCGATGTCGTGGAAGAGGGCGGCTAGACGCAGCACGAGGTCCGGAGACGTCTTCTGGACCACTGCGATCGTGTGGGCGAGCACGTCCTTGTGACGATGGACCGGGTCCTGCTCCATCGCCAGCGCCGACAGTTCGGGGATGAACTCGTCGGCCAGCCCCGATTCGATCAGGCCTTCCAGCGCCGGGCCCGGGTCGGGGGCAGTGATGAGCTTCGAGAACTCGTCTCGGATCCTCTCCGCCGACACGATCTCGAGCCGGCCAGCCATCCGGCGCACGGCCTCGAATGCCTCCGGGTCGGGCTCGAATCCCAGCGTCGCCTGGAAACGGAACAGGCGCAGCATCCGCAACGGGTCGTCGGAGAACGACACCTCCGGTGCGAGAGGGGTGCGGAGGACGCGTGCCGCCAAGTCGGCCGCTCCCCCGTGCGGGTCCACGGGAACCACGTCAGGGAACCGGATGGCCATGGCGTTGACCGTGAAGTCGCGCCGAGACAGGTCGACTTCGATGTCGTCGGAGTACTCGACGTGGGGCTTGCGGGAGTCGTCCCGGTAGATCTCCTTCCGGAACGTAGTGACCTCGACGTTACGCCCGT
>Ga0079224_100001314_pt1 | contig 28232 bp, 20 predicted proteins | sample Stecom2015_FD_80414 | JGI IMG/M metagenome (GOLD analysis project Ga0079224, IMG submission 80414) | Agricultural soil microbial communities from Utah to study Nitrogen management - Steer compost 2015 | ecosystem: Environmental > Terrestrial > Soil > Agricultural land | place: USA: Utah... | reverse complement strand
GGCTTGAGCTGCCGCTCCGTGATGGCGTTCAGGAACTTGACGCTCGCCATCTCCAGGCTGTCGATGATCTGGTTCGTCTTCGTCTGCAGCAGCGCGTGGACCAGGAGCAGCGGAATGGCGACGATCAGGCCGAACGCGGTCGTGTTCATCGCGACCGAGATGCTCGCGGACAGGAGCTCCGCCTTGTCGGCCGGGTTCGCGTTCGCGACGGCCGTGAACGCCTGGATCAGGCCGATGATCGTGCCGAGCAGCCCGAGCAGGGTGGCGATGTTCGCGAGGGTCGCCAGGTAGTGAGTGCGCTTCTCGAGGCGCGGGAGCACCTCCATCAGGCTCTCCTCCATCGCCTTCTCGACGTCGTCACGCCGGCGCGCGGATTTCACCCGGTACAGGCCATAGGTGAGAATCGAGGCGATCGCAGCCTTGGACTTCGCGGTGATCGAGGCCGCTTCCTGGAAGTTGCCAGCCTTCAGGAACGGCACGATCTTCTTCCACAGCGCCCGGTTGTTCGCGCCCGACAGCGTGAGGTAGGTCCAGCGCTCGATCGCGATCGCCACGCCGAGCGCGAACACGATGAGGATCGGGTACATGAAGACCCCGCCCTCCTGGAAAAAGCGCACCACGGCGCCAAGAGTGTCCATCTGCTTGCTCCCTTCCGTTCAGCCCGTCGAATTCAATCCCGTGCGGCGCGGCCGTCCGCCTCGCCGTACAGGTCCGAGTAGTAGTCCACCTGCCGCAGGAACTCCTCGCGATCCAGGGGCGCGAGCGCCTCGTCGAGCAGCGTGTTCACGGGGCGGCCCATCAGCGCACCGGGATCGGACTTGCGCCACGGCACGATGTACAGAACCTTCGGCAGCTCGCGGTTGCCGGTGATCTCAGTGCGATCGAGCACGATCTCGTCCATCGCGCCCGACGAAGCCGACGTATCGACGCGCGGCATCGGCTCGCCGGCCTCCGCGGCGGTTGCGGCGGACTCGTCCGCTGCGGGTGCTTCCTGCGCGCGGGCATCGGCGGCCGCGAGCAGGCAGGCGAACGCGACGAGGCGCGGGATCGTCACTGGCCGCTCACGTTGGCGGTACGCTGGTTCGCCGCGACGCGCCGCTTCAGGTCCACGATCCATTTCGCCACCTGCTCGTCTTCCCCGGACAGCTCCTGGTAGCGCTCGAAATGCTGTAGCGCGGCATCGAGCTGCTGGAGATAAAGCTCGTAGAGGACCCCGAGGTTGTAGTGTGCCAACGGGTACTCGGGATCCGCTGTGACGGCTTTCAAATATGCCGCCTCCGCATCCTCGAAGCGGCCCTGGCGCCGCCGCAGCATGCCGAGCTGGTTCAGCGCGGCCGCGTGCCCCGGTGCGAGCTCGAGCGCGCGGATGAGCGCCGCCTCCACGGCCGCGTCGTCCTGCTTCGCCGCGTACAGGATGGCGAGGTTGACGTGCGCTCCAGGATAATCCGGGTACTCGAGCACGAACGTCTCGAGCAGGAGCTCGGCTTCCGTGGCGTCGCCCTCCGCCATCGCGGCAACGGCCTGCTCGTAACGCGTGCGCGCTGCGGCCGGCACTGCCGGCGATGCCGCTCCGGCTCCTTCCGCGACCGCGGAGGGCCCGGGCCGCGGACCGGACGCGCAGCCCGCCGCCACAAGGAGCAGCACGCAACCCGGCCACAGGCACGCGCGGCGCGCGCCGCCGGCGCTTGCGACCCGCCGGTGAAGCGGGGCACGCCTTTCAGAACAAACTCGTGACCACATCTTCACTGCGCTCCAGCTTCGCGTAGCGCGCCGGCACGAGCTCGGCCAGGGCCGCGTAGCTCTTCTCGACCCATTCGTCCCACACTCCCAGCGCGACGCGGGCCACGTTGGCCTCGTAGAGCTCGATCGCCTTCTCCTCGAACGGGAATGCCTGCTCCTCGAGCAGGAGCTCGTACTGCGCCAGCGCCTCGCTGTCGAGGTCGGCGGGCCGTTCCGATTCCATGAGGTCGCGGCCGAACTCGCGGTACACCTCGCCGAGACGGTAAGTGGCCGCCGTCGTCACCTCGGCGACGCCGTAATCGGCGGCGCGCCCGTACGCGGCGAGCACCTCTTCCATGCGTTTCCTCTTCACCTCCAGGCTTGCGGCCAGCGGCTGGGTGATGCGCGCCGCGAGGAAGCGCCGGTGCGCCGGCTCCGCGAGCTCCAGGGCGGCCTTCGCGGCGAGGTAACGGGTTCGGTCCGACCGCTCGGCGCCCGCGCCCGCATCCGCCGCCACGATGTCGTTCAGGAGCCCGATGCGCGTGCGGGCATCGCCGCGGGCCTCGGCGAGCTCCGCCAGTCGCGCGAGCGCCTCGATCGATTCGCCCACCGGTTGCGGCCACTGCGCGACGATGCGCTCGAGCACGGCCGCTTCGCGGTCGTGGCTTGCCGCGGCCGCGTACAGCTCCGCCGCCTGCCACAACGCCTCGCGGCGGACGGCCTCCTTGACGGATTCCGTGTCGGCCACGCGTTCGAGCTCGCGCGCGGCCTCGGTGCCGCGGCCGGTCTCGAGGTAGGCGACCGCAAGCTTCTGCGTGACGTCGTCGCCGAAGCGGCTATCCGGGTGCTCGCGGCGGAAGTCCTCCAGCACGGCCGCGGCCCGGTCCCATGCCTGCAAGCCGATGAGCGCGGCGGCGGCATCGTATTCCGCCGTCTCGCGGATCGGGGAATCGGGCACTACGCGGCCGACGCGCATGAAATGCGCGACGGCGCCCTCGACGTCGTCGGCCTCGCGCGCCCGCTCGCCCTGCTTGTAGATCGACGAGGCAATGCGCTCCTGCACGTCGCGCACCGCCTCCGCATCGTCGGCGGGCGTGAGCGGCTGCAACCGGTAATAGGCGGCTTCCGCCTCCGCGTAGCGACCGCGATCGAACTCCGAGTGGGCGATCACCGTCCAGGCCGTGCGTGCGAGGTCGTCGCGGACCGGCGGCGTCTTCGCGACGACGGCGTGGCCGACCCTGACCGCGAGGTCGAGCTCGCCTTCGCGGAACAGGTCTTCGGCGATCGCAGTCAGCACGGTGCCGGATTCCGGGTGCTCCGGATACGTTTCGGCGAAGCGCAGCCCGCTGTCCTGCCAGCGCGCGTGCCAGGCCGCGCGGGCGGCGCCGCTCAGCGCCTTCTCGTGCTCGACATAGGCGAGAATGGCCGCATAGCCCGCCTCCGCCGAGCGTGCGTGGCGCGGGTATTCGTAGGCCGTACGCTCGTACTCCACTGCGGCCGCAGCGAAGTCGCGGCTCTCGAAGAGGATCTCGGCGAGCAGGAAGTGGGTGCTCGCGCTGTCGGGCTCGCCCGGGAACCAGTCCAGGTAGCGGCGGTACCAGCGTGCCGCCTCCCGGTAGTCGTCCGCCGTGCCCTTCCCTTGCGCGCGCGCGTGGTGATAGCGGGCGAGGTCCGTCAGGTTCGCCTTGACCTCGGCGACGACTTCGGGATTCGCGGCGGGCGGGTTGTGGCGCCAGTACTCGCTGTGCATGCCGTAGCGCTCGACGAAATCCCGCTTGCCCTCCAGCACCAGGGCGGGGAAGTTGCCGCGCCGGTAGGCCTCGATCGCCCGGATCTCCAGCAGCGGGGCCTTGGCGTGCCAGGGATGCTGCTCGGCGAATGCCCGGAAAGCCTGCGCCGCGTCGACGTAGCGCTCCTTCTCGAGGTAGAGGTCGCCGAGGTTCATGAAGATCACGTAACCGTATTCCGGCGTGCCGTGGCGCTCGAAGCGATGCCGGATGCTGTCCGCGCCGTCCATGTAGGAGAAGGTGATGCTGAGGACGCGGAACGTGTCCTCCACCAGCTCCTTCTCGGCCCGGGATAGCGCCGGGAGCCGCTCGTCGCCCGCGACGACCTCCACTCCCGCGAGCTTGCGATCGAGCAGCGCGAAGAACGGCTGCAGGCTTTCGTCGTGCCGCGCGAGCTTGAAAAGCGACCAGCCGAGCTTGTACAGGGACTGCTCGTAGAAGCGCGAGGAATCGCCGCGGGCGACCACCTGCGCATACGCCTCCTGCGCAGCGGCGTACTCGCTGCGCAGGAACAGCATCTCGCCCCGCCGGAACTGCACCTCGGCGGCCAGCGGTGTGTCGGGAAAGCGCGCGACGAGCTCGTCGAGCACGCGCAACGCGTCGTCGGGCCTGCCGCCGATCTCGTAGGCACGTGCGAGCTGGTACAGCACCGTGTCGGTGCGCCGGTAGTCGGGATAGGACTCCAGGAGCCGCTGGAACAGCACGATCGCGTCCTCGAACGCCGCGTCCGTCGCTGCGCCCCCGTCGGCCTGGCCGGCCTGCGCGGCTTCGAGCTCGAGCTCCGCGAGCCGCCGCATCGCCTCCGCACGCAAGCCGGGGTCCTCGGAAACCAGGTCGAGGAACGCCCGGTAGCTTTCACGTGCGCGCTCGCTGCCGTCGGCGATCGTCCCGCCGGGCGGCAGCTCGACGGTCCGGTCGGCCAGGCTCGCGATCGTCTTCTCCCGGTCGTCCGCGTGCGCGGGCCACGCGAGCGCGAGCAGCGCGAGCGATGCGGCGGCGCGGCCGAGGCCGTTCACGGCGCCCCTCCGGCCGCCGCCGAGCGGTCGTAGAGGGCCGCCAGCGCGAAGCGCGCCTGGACCGTGTACGTCTCGATGCGCTCCTTCTGCTGCTCGAGCTCCGCGATCGCGATGGTCTCGAGATGAGCGCGGTGGCGGAGCGCGGCACGATCCACGCGGGCGAGCAGTGCATCGATGCGGGGCCCGAGCGCGGCCACCCGGCGTGCAAAGCCGGCGAGGACCTCGGGCTCGGTGCGCATGGCGTGCTCGACGGAGCGGCGGGCCCGGTGCGTCTCGACGAGCGCCTCGCCGGTGTCACGCAATGCGCGGCGCAGCGTCCACAGCCGCGCCTTGAACTCTTTCTCGAGCTGCCATTGCAGGACGCCTTTCAGCAGGCGGATCTTGCGACGCGCCTCCTCCGCTTCCGGGAGATCGGCGGCGAGCGCCGGCGAGCGCTCGAGCATGGCGATCTCCCCCCACAGGCGGAATTCGTCCGCCGTCGCGAGCGCCAGTGCATCGTGCTCGGCCTCGATCCCGTTCAGGCGTGCGTCGAGCTCCAGCTTGCGGTCTACGAGACCCTGCACGTCGGCGCGCGAGAGCGCCTCCTCTACGCGCGGCAGCCGTTCCGCATAGCCGAGGCGGCGCGTTTCCAGCATGTGGCCGAAGACGTCGATGCTCTCCCGCCAGTCCTCCAGGTTGCGCGCCAGGAACCTGAGGTCGCGATAGTTCTTGAGCGCCTCCTGGAACTCGTGCGTGGCGAGAAGATGGTAGAGGTAGCGCGCCTCCACGCCCTCCGGCAACGCTTCGAGCTTCCAGTACCAGCCGGCGGCGTGCCCCGGGTCGCCCGCCAGGAACTTGTCGAGCAGCGCACCGCCCGCGATCTGCTCGATGGTCGCGTCGATGCGGCCCGCCTCGGCATGGAACGCCTCGATCGCGCGATGGTAATGGTCGACGGCCTGGCTCGTGGCATCGAGCTGCGCCATCGCATACGGCACCGCGAGCAGGGACTCCTGGACCGCCGGGTCGAGCAGGTTGCGCTTCGCGAGCTCCAGCCACGGCACCAGGGCGCGGTCGTAGGCACCGAGCTCCGCATCGGCCCAGCCGAGGCCGAGCAATGCCTTGTTCGAGAACGGGCCGGAAAGGCGGATCCGCTGCAGCGGATCCCGCGCGGCGCCCGCCTCGCCCTCGCGCAGCAGCGCGTAGCCCAGCGCGAGGTTGGCCTTGTCGCGGATGGCGAGCCGCTCCTCGTCGCGTCCCTCGAGGCGGCCGAGAGCGTCGAGGATGGCGGCCGCTTCCGTCACGCGGCCGGCGCGTGCCAGGGCGACGCCGAGGTTGTACCGGGCGTAGGTCATCCACTCGGGCGAGCCCTGCCACTCCCCGAGCAGCCGCGCCGCCTCGTCGAAGCGGCCGGTTTCCATCAGGAGCTGCGCCTCGAGCAGCCGTCGCTCCGGTTCGAGAGACGCGGGAAGCGCCTCCCCGATCAGCGCGAGCGCCTGCTGCGCCTCTTCCGGGTAGCCTCGCTGGTAACGGATCTTCGCGAGGAAGAACCAGGTCCTCGCGCGGACCTCGGGCGACGCGTTGCCGGCCAGGAGGCGCTCGAAGATTTGCGCCGCCTCGAGGTGCTGCCCGTAGGAGAGATAGAGCGCGCCGAGCAGCAGCTCGGCCTCGGCGTCATGGTGCGGCAGCCGGTCGCGCTCGCGTGCCGCGAGCAGGCGCACGATGGCCGAAAAGTAATCCTGCTGGTAGAAGTGGAAGAGCACCTCGCCGTAGGGCGCATCCTCGATCGTGACCGGTCCCTCGGCCGCGCCGGCGTCGGCGGCGTGCAGGGCGAACGGCAGGAGGGCGAGCATGCACCACGCGGCCCGGATGCGGCGAGCGCTCAATGCCTACTCCCATTCCCGGATGACGAACTCGGGTTGCTGCTTCGCTGCCCTGTCGGTGATCTGGAGCTCGACGTATTTCGCGCCGAGGCTCTTCGTGAATTTCATGGTGGCACCGCGGCGGTAATCGCGGGCGTGCGGGCCTTTGCCGTCGAACACGGCGGTGAGCTCGTGCTCGCCGACCTCGAGGTTCGCCATGTGCAGGCGGTGCACGCCGCCGCGATGCAGGGCGTCGACCTCGCGCTCCGTGTACAGGTAGTTCGTGACTTCTTTGCCGTCGATCTTCAGGCTCACGGAATCGAGGGCGAAGAACTCACCGACGTCCACCGAGAGAAAGAATGCCACCTGCGAGTTCGCCGGAAACAGGAGCTCCTCCTCGAGCAGGAAGAGATCGCGGTTCAGGTCCAGCACCTCGTCCTTCAGCGCCTGGACTTCCCGATCCAGTCCCTGGAACTCCTCGACTGCCGGCTCGTCCTGTGCGTGCACGGGGGAGACGGCGAGCGCGAGGAGCAACGCGAGCCCTGCGATGCGCTTCTCCATTTCCCGCTTCCTCACGCCTGCGTCACCGATCACTCGCGCAACAGCGCGCGAATCTCGGTCAGGTATTTCTCTTCGTATCCCGGCTTGTATCCCTGGTGCACGTGCCGCACGGTGCCGCTCCTGTCCACGAGGATCGTCACCGGCATCGCGTCGACCTGGTACTCGCGGCTCACGGTCTTACCCGCATCGAAGAGCACCGGGAAGCTGACCCCGAGCTCCCGGATCATGTTCATCGCCTTGCCGGAATCGTCGTCAATGTTGACGCCGAGAAGCTGGAAGCCGACCCGCTGGTAGCGGCTGTACAGCTCGTCGAGCAGGGGCATCTCCTGGCGGCAGGGCCCGCACCAGGTCGCCCAGAAGTTGATCATGACGACGTCGCCGCGGTACTCGGAAAGGCGCAGGTTCTCGCCGGTCGCGCTCTTCAGCGCGAAATCCGGCGCGGGCTTCCCGACCAGGGCGACGGACGCGGACACGGCCGTCGCCGCGAGCGCGAGCACGAACCCAAGGAGGACGAGCTTCGATCCCTTCATTGCTGTTCCCCATCGGCAGCCGACCGCCGGCCCGGGGCCACGCGCTCGCGCGGCTCACGGCCGGCAAAGAACGACCGGCGGCGTGCCCAAAGCCCCCACGCCGCCGGCACGTACGGCCGCGCACGCCCGTGGCGCCCTTGCGGGCGCTGCGCGTGCGACGAGCCATTCGACGAGCGATGGTGACAGCAGCGCACGCCGGGAGCCGTGACCACGATCACAAATGACTCCATGCCGGAGCCCGGAATGCGTCGCACATCAGCGACATAGGCGGCCTGGAGCACCGTTCCCGCCGGAGCGTCTACGGTGGTGTCAGGCCGTCCGAGTAGAAGATGCGCCCTTCGGCATCGATCACGATCGCCTCGTAGTCCGGCAGCGTCGCGATCAGCCGCAAGCCTTCGTCCACGCCCATCACGAACACCGAGGTCGACAGCGCATCCGTGATCACGGCGTCGGGCCCGACGACGGTGACGCTGTGCACGCCCGCGGCCGGCTCCCCGGTGGCCGGTGAAATGATGTGGTGGTAGCGCTTGCCGTCCTCGACGAAATAGCGTTCGTAGTCCCCGGATGTCGAGATGGCCTCGCCTTCCAGCGGCAGCCTGAGCACCACGTCGTCGTCCTCGCGCGGATGGCGGATGCCCACGATCCACGGCTGGCCGCGCCGATCGCCGACGAGCCGCGTGTCGCCGCCCGCCGTGACGATCGCGTGGCGGATGCCGCGCTCGACGAGGATCTCCGCGCCGCGCTCCACGGCATACCCTTTCGCGATCCCGCCGAGATTGATGCGCACACCCGGCTTCAGGAATCGTACGGAGTGGTCCGCCTCGTTCGGCTGCACGAGGCGGTAGTCGATGAGCTCTGCCTCGCGCGCCGTCGTCTCCGCGTCGGGACGCTGGTGCGCGCGAAAGTCGTAGTGCCGGCCCACGCTGTCATAGGTGATATCGAAGGCACCGCGCGTCAGCACCGAGATGTCGAGCGAGCGCACGATGAGATCGTAGAGCTCCTCACCGGCGACCACGGGATGCTCGGCGGCTTCGCGATTGATGAGGGAGATGCGGCTGTCTTCCTTGTAGGTGCTCATCAGCCGGTCGATGCGCTCGAGCTCCGCGAACACGGCCTCGATCGCCTCCCGTCCCGCCTCCCGGTCCTCCTGCCAGAGCTGCACGCTGATCTCCGTGCCCATCATCGGCCGCGCGTCCCGCAGCCACTCCGCGGATGCCGGGAGCGACAGGCCGGCGAGAAGCACGGTGAGCAGGAGCCCCCGGAGCGCCGCCCCCGGCGGCTCTTCCCCCCTTGAATTCCCTAGTCTCGATACCGCCCCGGAGGTATCCTTGCGGCTACGATGCAGCACCGCGGAGGTGGGTTGTGGTGGCATTTCTTGTATTCCTCGCGATCGTCGTCGCGCTCATCGTGTATGCCGTCGGAATCTATAATAATCTGATCAACCTGCGAAATCGCGTGAAAAACGCGTTCGCCCAGATCGACGTCCAGCTCACCCGTCGTTACGACCTGATCCCGAACCTCGTGGAAGCGGTGAAGGGCTACATGAAGCACGAGCGCGAGACGCTCGATGCCGTCATCCGGGCCCGGAACTCGGCTGTCGCCAACCTCGACGCTGCCAAGGCCGATCCCGCGAACGCCGAGGCCATCAAGCGGCTCGGGGAGTCCGAAGGCGCTCTCGGCGCGGCCCTCGGCAGGTTGTTCGCGCTGTCGGAAGCCTACCCCGATCTCAAGGCCAACCAGAACATGATGCAGTTCCAGGAGGAGCTCGCGAGCACCGAGAACAAGGTCGCGTTCGCACGCCAGGCCTTCAACGACGCCGTCATGAACTACAACAACGCGGCGCAGAATTTTCCCAACAACATCATCGCGGGCATGTTCCGGTTCGAGGATGCGAGCTTCCTCGACATCGAATCGCCGGAGAAGCGCGCGGTACCGGAGGTGGCGTTTACCTGACGCCGGGCGCCGTCCCGTTGCGGATGCCCCGGGCGCTTCCCGGCCCCTCCGGCGGCCTCGGGTAGGGTTTCGTTCCGCCCCGGCTTCCGCGGACATCGGCGGGGGGAGTCGTGGATTTTTTCCAGGCACAGGATCGTGCACGACGCGCCACGCGCTGGCTCGTCGTGGCTTACCTGCTCGCGACCGCGCTCATCGTCGCGGCCGTCACGGTCGTCGTCGCGTTCGCGCTGCACACGGGCGGCTATCCCGGCCCTCCCGAGCCCGCGCTCCTCGGCGGCACGGCGCTCGCCGCAACGCTGCTCATCGTGGGCGCGACCGCTTACAAGACGGCCGCGCTCGCCTCCGGCGGCGGCCGCGTCGCGCGCGACATGGGCGGCACCCTCGTATCGCCGGACACCACGGATCCCCTCAGGCGGCGGCTGCGCAACGTGGTGGAGGAGATGTCGATCGCTTCCGGCGTACCGGTGCCGGAAATCTACGTGCTCGAGGAAGAGCAGGGCATCAACGCGTTCGCCGCCGGCTACACGCCCGGCGACGCCGCGATCGCGGTCACGCGCGGCGCCCTCGAAACGCTGAGCCGCGACGAGCTCCAGGGCGTGATCGCACACGAGTTCAGCCACATCCTGAACGGCGACATGCGGCTCTCCATCCGCATGATGGGCGTGTTGTTCGGGATCATGGTGATCGGCCTGATCGGCCGCATGGTGGTGCGCGGATCCCTGCACGGCCGCGCGGTGTCGGGTCGCCGGCGCCAGGCACCCGCGGTGCTCGCGCTCGGTGCCGGGCTCGTGATCCTCGGCTGGATCGGGGTGCTCATCGCGCGCCTCGTCAAGGCGGCGGTGTCACGCCGGCGTGAGTCCCTCGCGGACGCCTCGGCCGTGCAGTTCACGCGGCAGACGGCGGGGCTCGCCGGTGCGCTCAAGAAGATCGGCGGTTACGAGGCGGGGTCGTACCTGCGCGCGGCCGATCCGGAGGAAGTCAGCCACATGCTGTTCTCTCCCGGCGCGCGGCTCGCGTCCCTGTTCGCGACACATCCCCCGCTCACCGAGCGGATACGCGCGCTGGACCCGTCCTTCCGGGAGGAGGATTACGTACGCGTCGGCTTCACGGACCAGCGCGCCGCGGCGGCCGCGGAGCCCGCCAGCGGCGCGCAGGCTTTCGCCGCGGCGGCGGCAGCGCCGGTTGCGGGAAGGCGGTCGGACTCCATCGCCGCCTCGATGGGCAGGCCGGACGCTTCCCAGGTCGCACTCGCGCAGTCGCTGCGCGCGTCGCTGCCGCCCACGCTGTACGAAGCCGCCCATTCCACGACCGACGCACCGCTGCTCGCCTGCGCGCTCGCGCTCGACCGGAGCGGGCGTCACGTGCCGCGCCAGCTCGCGTTGCTCGAGCAGCAGCTCGGCGCCCGGCGCCGCGCCCGCGTCGAGGAGCACCATGCCGCGCTCGAGGAGATCGGCCTCCCGTACCACCTGCCGCTGCTCGAGATCGCGTTCCCGGCACTCAAGCGGCGACCCCCCGAGCAGGTGGAATGGCTGCTCGACCTCGTTCGCCGCCTCGTCGAGATCGACGGCGAGCTCGAGCTTTACGAGTACTGCCTGTACCGCGTGCTCGCGGCAAGCCTGCGCCAGGCTTTCGACCCGGCCGGCCGGCCGCGGCCCGTATCGCGCGCGGCGGTCCGCCGTGCCGCGGTGGAGCTCGTGCGCATCGTGGCGGTGCACGGCAACCCCGAACCGCACGCCCGGTCCGCCGCGTTCGCGGCCGGTCTCGCGGCGCTGGGCGGGAAGGCGCCGGCGGCCGCGCTCGACGAAGCCCCGGCGACTCCGGCCGATCTCGACCGCTGCCTCGACGTGCTCGCGGGCCTGGGCCCGCGCGGACGGCGCACGCTCGTCGAAGCGGTCGCCGCGACCGTCTCCCACGACGGTGCGCTCACGCTGGCGGAGTCCGAGCTGCTGCGCGCGATCTGCGCGACGCTCGATTGCCCGCTGCCTCCGCTCGCCGTGGATTCCCTGCGCGGCTGAGCCGTCGCCGGACGGCGACAGCCGTGCGGCCGGCCTGCGAGGTACGCGGGATTGGCGTATCATCGGCGACAACTCGACGACAGCGGGCACATCCCATGCGCATACGCCAATTGATGCTTCTCCTGGGCGCCCTGCTCGCCGCTGCGCCCTCGCTTGCCGCCACCGAGGAAGAAGAACGCGTGGCCAACGCCACCGACGTTCTCGCCCAGCTTCAGCAGATCCCGGAACAGGCGGTGCCGCCGGCGCTCCTCGCTCGCGCCTACGGCATCGCGGTGATACCGAACGTGGTGAAGATCGGTTTCGGCCTCGGCGCCCGGCGCGGCAAGGGCGTGCTCGTCGTGCGCCAGGAAGGCGGCACGTGGAGCAACCCGGTGTTCGTCACGCTGACCGGCGGCAGCTTCGGCTGGCAGATCGGTGCCCAATCCACGGACATCATCCTGGTCTTCAAGACCCGCAAGGGTGTCGACGACATCGCGCGCGGCAAGCTGACGCTCGGCGCGGATGCCGCCATCGCGGCCGGCCCGGTTGGCCGTTCCGCCGGGGTCGCAACCGACATCGAGTTCGAGGCGGAGGTATTCTCCTACTCGAGAAGCCGCGGCCTGTTCGCGGGCGTCGCCCTCGAAGGCGCGGGCATCGCCATCGACCACAAGGCCAACGCGGCGTTCTACGGCACGCAGGGAATCACGGCCGCGCAGATCTTCGCCGGCTCGGGCAACATGGCGCCGGCGGTCGCGAACGATTTCGTGCAGGTCCTGAGCGCGCAGACACGCGAGCTGCCCACCCTGCCCGCGATGTCGAGGGACGTGCCGGTCAACGCGGCAGCCGATTCATCGGAGCGCTCGACGGTCCGCACCTACGGGATCGAGGATCCCGACGGGCAGCAGGACAACTGAATCAGGACGATTCCGGCGGCTGTTCCTGCCGCCGCTCTTCGAGCTCCTGGCGGATCTGCCCGAGATCGGTCGCGGCCGGGGCCACCGCGGGCTGCTCCTCGGCGTAGGAGTCGCCGGGCATCGTTGCGGGCGGCTCCACGACGCCGGCCGGCAGCGGGACTTCTTCGACCGTGACGAGCGGTGCCGCCACCGCGTCCGGGTCATCCGGGAAATCGGGCGGCACGGTCTCGTCGACCGGCGGTGCGATCCCGGTTTCCGGCACCGGCACGAGGCCGAGCAACTCCGCTTCCCGCCGTTGCCGCTCGAGCTCCTCCGCGCGCCGGCGCGCCTCGTCGGCGGCCTCCAGCGCCCGGCGCCTCGCCTCCCGCTTGCGCTGCGACTCCGCCTCGAGCGCCGCCCGCCGTGCCTGCTCCTCCCGCGCGGCGATGCGCTCGACGGCCTCGCGCGCGTTCACGCACTCGGGGTCGTAGTTGATGCTGTTGCGGCTGGCGACGCAGCGCACCATGGTCGCGTCCAGCAGGATCGGGTCCTCCATGAACGCCTCGACCGAGGGAGGCGGCGGCTCTTTCGAGCAGCCGGCGGCACACGCGAGCGCCAGCGTCGCCAGGATGGCCCGCAGAATCTTCACGTGATCGCCCATCTGTTGCGGCCGTCGGCCTCAGCTTGGATGGCGAGATGGTAGCATCGCCGTGCTGGCGCTATGCGCACCGGTTCGCATTTTCGTGTTTCACCGTCCAACCGGACGACGGCGGCTGCTATAGTGGCGCCCGCTTTCGGGGGGACCGGCGACGGTGGCCAGATCGCAGTTCACACTGCTCGGTGAGAGGCGCTTCGCGCCGTTCTTCGTGACCCAGTTCCTGGGCGCGTTCAACGACAACGTCTTCCGCAACGGCCTCATCATCCTGATGATCTTCCAGGGCGTCAGCATCGCGGGCCTGGAAGCCTCTTCGCTCGTCAACCTCTCCGGCGCGCTGTTCATCCTGCCCTTCTTCCTGTTTTCCGCCTTCGCGGGCCAGCTCGCGGACAAGTACGAGAAGTCGCTCCTGATCCGCCGCATCAAGCTGCTCGAGATCGTGCTCATGCTGCTCGCGGCCGCAGCGTTCATCGCCGAAAGCTGGGTCGCCCTGCTGCTGGTCCTGTTCCTCATGGGCGCGCAATCGACGCTGTTCGGCCCGGTGAAGTACGCGTACCTGCCGCAGCAACTCGACAACGCAGAGCTCATCGGCGGCAACGCGCTGGTCGAGACGGGCACCTATCTCGCCATCATCCTCGGCCTGCTGGCGGGCGGAGTCGCCGTCGCCGCCGGCGACGGCAACCACCTGCCGCTCGCCGCGTGCCTCGTCGGCATCGCGGTGCTCGGCTACCTGGCGAGCCGCGGCATCCCGCATACCAGGGCAGCCGACCCCGATGTCGTCGTCCGCTTCTCGCCGTGGAAGGAGACGTGGCGCATCGTCGGCTACGCACGCCGCGAGCGCAGCGTGTTCCTCTCGATACTCGGCATCTCCTGGTTCTGGTTCTACGGCTCGCTGCTCACCTTGCAGGTGCCGGCGTACACCCTCACGGTGCTGAACGGCAGCGAGGAAGTCACCACGCTCCTGCTCGTGGCGTTCGCCGTCGGCATCGCCGCCGGCGCGCTGCTCTGCGAGAAGCTGTCCGGCCGCCGCGTCGAGCTGGGCCTCGTACCGTTCGGCTCGCTCGGCCTGAGCCTGTTCGCGGTCGACCTGTACTTCGCCCAGCCGGCTGCACACCCGGAAGCGGCGGCGACGGTCGGCGCGTTCCTGTCGCGTCCCGCGAGCTTCCGGGTGCTGCTCGACGTCGTGCTGCTGGGTGCGTTCGGCGGGTTCTACAGCGTGCCGCTGTACGCCCTCGTACAGGAACGTGCGGATGCCGCGAGGCTCTCGCGCATCGTCGCGGCGAACAACATCCTCAACGCGCTGTTCATGGTGGCGGCGGCGCTTCTCGCCATCGGCCTGCTGCAGGCCGGGTTGACGATTCCGCAGCTTTTCCTGGTGCTCGCCCTGCTGAACGCCGCCGTCGCGGTCTACATCTACACCCTGCTGCCCGAGTTCCTGATTCGCTTCCTGGTGTGGATGATCGTCAACCTGTTGTACCGCATTCGCGCCGTGGGGCTCGAGCACGTACCGCGCGAGGGCCCTGCCCTGCTGGTCTGCAACCACGTGAGCTACGTCGATGCGCTGATCGTCGGCGGGATGATCCGCCGCCCCGTGCGTTTCGTGATGTACCACCGCATCTTCGACATCCCCCTGCTCAGGCTCCTGTTCAGCACGGCCAAGGCGATACCGATTGCACCGGCCCGCGAAAACGAGAAGCTGCTCGAGGAAGCGTTCGAGCGCATCGACGGCGAGCTCGCCGCCGGCAATCTCGTGTGCGTGTTTCCGGAAGGGGCGATCACGCGCGACGGCGAGATCCAGGCGTTTCGTCCCGGCGTCGAGACGATCATCTCACGAAGGCCGGTGCCGGTGATCCCGATGGCACTGGCCGGGCTATGGGGCAGCTGGTTCAGTCGCAGCGAGCGGCCCGACGAGCTCAGGCGCCTCCCCGGCCGCCTGTTCTCGCGCGTGGACCTGCGGATCGGGGAGCCCGTGCCGGCCCGCGATGCCTCCGCCGCGAGCCTCGAGCTGCTCGTCAGGACCCTGCGCGGCGACGACCGCTGAGCTCCGCCCCGCTCCCTGGACCGCCTGGGCGGCGCGCTCCTGCCGGCGCGACGACCGGCCTTCGGCCGTCCGCGGCGCGCGCTCCGGCAGCGCCAGCCTGCGGCGCCAGTCCCGCAGCAAGTCCTCGCGCGTGCCGAACAGCGTAGGCCCGCTCGCGTAATGGAAATCGAACACGGCGACCTCCGCGAAGCCGGCATCGCGCGTCAGCAGCATGACGCGATTCCCGGCGCCGTTGCCGCCCTGTGTTTCTTCTCCCGCGACCGGGCTTCCCTGCTCGAACACCAGGCGCGAGCCGGGCAGCGGCTTCGGCGCGGGCATGGCATCGAGCCACACGAGCCCCCGCGGCGACAAGCTGGCGCGATGGATCCAGCGACCGGTACGGAACAGCGCACGCGACTCGTTGGGGCTGAACGCGATGTCGCTCACCGGGCTCGGGAGCTGCAGCACCGACGTCCCGATGCGTCCGTTGCGCAGATCGAGCAGCAGGCCGCGGTTCATCGCGTCGACGATGACCAGCAACTGGCGCGCCGGCGACACCTCGAGCTCCCGCAGGCCCGAAGAGCCTGCCCACACGTTGCGAACGTTCCAGGAACCGGTGCGGTCGGGCTCCAGCATCCGGAGGGTGCCGCTCGCGGAGCCGATGAAGAGCTGGTCGTCCGCGGCGAACGCGATGCTCGTGTGCGGCTCGCCGAGCTCGATGTCGGCCAAGACCTGCCCGTCGGCCACGTCCATGACGCGGATGCGGCGGCCGCCGAGCAGCGCGAGGCGCCGTGACGACGGGGAAAACGCCATGCGGTCGACCGTGCTCGCCGACACGCCGCTGCTCGACGGGCGCGGCAGCCCGCTCGCGGCATCCCAGAGGAGCACGGTTCCCGCGGTGTCGACGCTCGCGACCACGCCGCCGTCCGGACTGAAGACCAGGTCGGCGATCGGGCTGCGGTGACCCAAAAAGCTCAGCTCGTCGGCGGCTTCGGCGAGCTCCTCCTCGGACGCATTCACGTGCAGCACGTGCACGTGGCCCGCGGTGTCGCCGATGGCGAGACGCTCGCCGGTGGGGCTCAGGGTGCTGACGAGGTCGCCGGACTGGCGCCACAGCGCGTGGCCACTGTCCCCGTCCCCGCTCGGGGCCGGCACCGCCACGGCCGCCACCGGCACCTGCCAGACGCGCGAGCGGCCGAGGGTCTCGGCCGTCACGACGATCTGCTCGTCCTGGCTGAACGCGAGGAGCTGGGCCGACGGCTGGTGATGACCGGCGCCGAGCGCGGGCCCGTTCAGCGCCCCGTCGTCGCTGCGGTACACCTGGAACCCGTAGCGTTCGTTGCCGGCGATCACCTTGTCGCCGGACGGCGAGAACGCGAGCTGCCAGCGGCCGGGACCGCGGTCGATCACCAGTGGCTCCTGCGGCCGGTCTGTGCGCCAGATGGAAATGCCCGCGTTGCCGTGCACGACGCCGAGCGTGTCGCCGTCGGCCGAGAGCCGGATGTCGCTCGGCTGGGCGAACGCGTCGATCTGCGCCAGCATGCGGCGCTCGCGCAATTGCCACACGCGCACCGTGCGGTCGTAATCGGAGACCGCGAGATGGTTGCCGCTCGCGTCGATCGCGACGTGGGCCAGGCCGCCCGGCATCGCGAGGCGCGCGACGATGCGGCGCTCGGCAACCGACCAGAGCTCGAAGCGGGTGCCCGATCCCTCGTGGCGCCAGGTGAGGACGTGCCCGCCGTCCGCGCTCAGGAGGAAACCCGCCGCGGCCTCGCCCAGCTCCAGCGAACCGAACCGCGTGCCGTCCGCGGTGCGCCACAGGTTCACCGTGTTCTGGGCCACCGTCATCAGGTACTCGGCGTCGCCGGACAGGCCGAGCACGCGCTCGGCGGCCGGCACCGCGATCGTGCGCGCCGGCTGCCCGCTCGCGAGATCCCACAACCGCGCGCTGTCGCTGCGGGTCGCGCGGGCGATGGCATAGCGGCCGCCGGGCGAGAACCAGACGTCGTCGGAGACGCGCGCTTCCGGGTCCGGGATGGCGAGCCCGCGATCGAGCGCCTCGCCGACGGCACGGCCGTTCAGCCTGAGCTGCCAGCCGTCGAGCTGGCCGCTCATGCCGGTCGCCTCGTCGCGCAGGGACAGGGTCCAGGTGCCCGCGACCGGCTCGCCGCGCATCGCCGAGAGGGCGTCTGTCGGGAAGCTCGCCGCCCGTCCCGCGAGCGGCACGCGGTCCTCGAACGCGAGCTCCACCGTGCGGCCGGACGGCGCGATCAGCTTCATGCGCACGTCGTCGGGGCGCGGGTGCGTAATCGAGAGCTCGAGCTCGATCGACTGCACGCGCCCTCCCTGCTCGACCTGGGCCCGTCGCACGAGCGGCGTGACTTCGAGCGCCGTCAGCGACCATGGCGCCCGCGGCCGGAGCATGCCGCCGGAGAGCGACCATTGCCTCACGTTCGCGCCTTCGGCGAACGTAAGGAGCAAGTTGCCCGGATCGAACAGCACCGTGTCCGCCGTCTGCGGCGGGATCGTGCCCAGCAGGTTGGGATAGTCGTCGCCGATCAGGCGGGCCGCGCGCCTGCGGCGCTCCGGCGTGGGCACGACCAGCGCTTCGAGCGCGGCATTGAGCGCCTGGTCGCGCTGCTCGACCTGCAGCGCGCGGGCGACCTGGTGGTCCCAGAACCCGGCGAGCATCTCGTCCGCGAACGCCGTCGCGTCGGGCAGCCGGCGCGCGTAGCGGTCGATCTCCTGCATCGTGTCGACGTCCGATGCATGGGCCGCGCGCAGCTCGAGCTGGTTGCGGAACAGGCGCTCGGCGGAATCGGCATGGCCGGGGAAGGAACGCAGGTTGACGTAGGCGTCGTACACCTCCTCGAGCGGCAGCACCGGCGAGGACAGCACCTCCGTGTACGGCCGTGGCAGCATCTGGGTGTACCAGAACGGCACGGCGGTGACGGCGAGCAGGACCAGCGCGGCCAGTGCCGGGCCGCGCCAGTGCAGCGGCAGGTTCTCGTTGGCCCAGCGCGCCGTGAACACGGCACGGTACAGGCGGTTGCGGACCTTGAGCCGGCCGTGCTCGTCCTTCACGACGAGCCCCACCGACATCAGGATGCGCTGGTGGCGCGACTCGGGGTCGTACTCGACCTCGATTCCCTTGCGCAGGCGCCCGTAGAGGTTGAGCAGGGCCTCTGCGTTCTTGCGGTCGCCGGTGATGCGGCGGTGGATGTAGCTCATGTGCGGCTCGCTGTGCAGCGCCGCCCGGCCGGCGAGCTTCTGCAATGCGATCCGGTCCACGTGCTCCTTGATGTTGCCGGAGATCCGTTCCCGCGCGATGGCACGCGCGAGCTTCTGGCTGAGGTACGGGTGACCGCCCGTGCAGTAGTACACCCGGTCGAGCGCGATGGCCGCGTCGCAGGGCGGCAGGTTGAGCTCCGCCGCGAACACCTCCAGGTCGTCGCGCGTGAAGTCCTCGAGCTCGATGGGCTGGGAGATCTCGAACGGCGATTCGTCGGGGTTCTCGACCAGGCTCTGCGGGTCGCATTCGCCGACGAGCACGAACGTGAGCCGCTGGAACTCGGGCTCGGTGATGCGCGAGTTCCACGCCGCGCGGATGCTGGCCAGCACGTGCCGGGTGAACGGTTTGTCCTGCACGCACTGGATCTCGTCCACGAACACGACGATCCGTTCCTCGATGTGCTGCAGGATCACCTCGCTGAAGAGCTCGACCAGGCGCTGCCGGTTGCTGAGTATCGACTTGTCCTGCCACCACTCCTGCAGGTCGATCTTGAGCCGGAGCTGGCGCAGGAGGCGGTAAGCGATGCTGTAGTACCAGCGGCCGGAGTCATTGCCGCCGTCGCGCTCGCTGATCTGCGCCAGGTCGAGGACGGCCACGCGAAGACCGTTCGCCTGCAGGCGCGCGGAGGTGGCGGCGACGAGGCTCGATTTGCCGCTGCGGTTGGGCGCGATGACGTGCGCGAAGCGGCCGGCGACGACCGCCTCGTAGAGCGCGCGGTCCGCAGCGCGCCGCACGTAGCCGGGGCGAACGGCGTGCAACGGCGTCGCGACCGTGAAGAACTCGCCGGTGGAATCGGTGTCCAGGCTGAACTGTCCGGAGCGATCGGTCATTCGGCAGCTCGTTGGGTATAGTGCTCGTTCCGCCGCTCGACCGCCGGCCGTGTCTTCCGGCCGCCGGACGGCCCTACATTGAGACGCGTGATTGCCCCGAATGCAAGCCGGACCGCCCATGTTGTTGAAAAAAGACATGTTCGGTCAGGTGTTTTTGCGCACCGGAGACGGTGACCCGGTGGTGGTACGCGAGCTCGGGAGCGCGCGCCGGTGGGCCCGGCCCGTGGCGCGCCGGCTGCTCGCACGGGAGGCACGGGCGCTCGCCGCGCTGGACGGGATCGAGGGCGTGCCGCGCCTGCTGCGCGCCGGCCCGGACCGCCTGGAGCGGAGCTGGATCGAGGGCCGGCCCATGCACCACGCGCGGCCGCAGGACCCCGGGTATTTCCGCCGGGCGAAGCGCCTCCTGCAGCGCCTGCACCGTGCCGGCGTCGTGCACAACGACCTGGCGAAGGAGCCCAACTGGATCGTCACACCGTCGCTCGAGCCCGCGCTCATCGATTTCCAGCTCGCCTGGCACACGCGGCGCCGTGGCCGCCTGTTCCGGTTGCTGGCGCGCGAGGACCTGAGGCACCTGCTCAAGCACAAGCGGACCTACTGCCCGCAGCAGCTCACGCAGCGCGAACGGCGCATCCTCGAAACGCCGGGGCTGCCCTCGCGCCTGTGGATGGCGAGCGGCAAGCGCGTCTACCGGCTCATCACCCGCCGCCTGCTCGGCTGGGCCGACCGCGAAGGCGCCGGCGACCGTAGCCTGTAGGAGCCGCCCCGCGCGCGACCGGAAGCCGCCCCTAAGCATCGTTCACGCATGGCCCGGAAGCGCACCGCGGAGCCGTGACCGGCGGAGCCAGGCCACGAAACCTCAACGTGCGTGAACGATGCGATGTCGGAGGCCGGTGCCACAGCCACATGCAGCGGGCAATCGACGTAGCAGTCGCGTTCGGTTCGCGCTCCCACCGGGGTAGCAGCACGCGCATTCCGGGCGGCGGCAGTGCGGGCTCCTGCGCAGGGGCGTTCCGGCGGCGGCGGCGGGATATAATGCGCGGCCAGCAAGGGAGTGAGATCGCCGTGGACTTCGTACATCGCCACAACCTCGTCGACCCGGACTCGGTGCCCCAGGAGCGCCGCTACGGCATCCGCGTCACGCTGCCGCCGAACGACACCTTCAGCCGGCTGCTCGGCTCCGACTGGGAGCAGGTGCACTGGTACGCCACGCGGGAGGAGCGCGACGAGGCGTTCCGGCGCATGGCGATCCGCCACGGCTACTATCGCAAGACCGACACGCCCACGCAGGTGCTCGAAAAGATCGAGCGTTGATGCGGCCTTGATGCCGGCGGTCGTGCCGCGCTAGCGCGGCAACGCGCCCAGGAACAGGTAGAAGCTCGTATCGCCGTCCTCCCCGACGCCGGCGCCGAGGAACAGCGGGCCGAAGTACGTGTCGTAGCCGGCGAACACGCTGCCGTTGAAGAGCAGCGAGCCCGTGGAGATGTCCGAGCGCGAGCGCCACACGTTGCCGGCTTCGAGCGAGGCGCCGAGGTACAGGGGGATGTCGAACAGCCCGCCGCCGGTCTCCCCGGAACGCCGGTAGTACACGAGCCGCGTCAGCCCGGCATGCGGGCCGCTGATCTCGCCCCTTTCGAGCCCGGACAACCTGAGGAACCCGCCGAGCGGGAAGAAGTTCTGGATCAGGTCGTCGGAGCGGATCGTCGTCGCGAAATCCAGTCCGAGCTGGAACGAGTGGCGGCCCCGGGTCCACACGTTGGACCACGTCGCTTCGACCGTGTCGAAGTTGCCGTCGGCGCCGAAGCCCGGGCGGGACAGCGTATAGCGCGCGTCCAGGCGCATGCCGGAATGCGGTATGTCCGCATCGTCCAGCGTATCGATGCCGAATGCCGCGTACGCTCCCCCGGAGTTGAAGTGGATGTTCGGGATCGAAGGGTCGCCGACCTTGACCCGCGCATTGCCCGTGCCGCGGAACACGCCGACGCGGGCCTCGCCCCAGCGCCCGAGCTCGCGGCCGACGTCGAGCGCGGCCTCGGCGCTGCTGACGCGGAAGCGGGCGACACTCTCGCCGTTGGTGAACGCGTTGAAATTGGTCTGCTCCAGGTCGATACGCGGCGCGACGAACCAGCGCGTGTCGTAGCTCACCGGCTGGTAGAACTCCGAGGTGAGCAACGGCTCCGTGCCGAGCTGCACGTCCGTGCGCCATTCGGCACCGAGCGCGTTGACGCCGATGCGCGTGTACCGCCCGGACACGTTGAACGCCGTAAACCCTTCGAAGTCGTCCTCGACGGACATGCCGAACTGCAGGATGTTCGGGCCCCAGCTCTTCGGCCGGGTGTGAAACTCGACACCCTGCTCACCGTCCTCCCAGACGAAGCGATAGCCGACCTGTGAGTAGAGATCGAGCCCGTACAGGCGCGCAGCGTCTTCCGCGAGGTCGCGGCTGGTGACCGGCTTGCCGGGCTCGGTCTTGAGCCGCGACTCGAGCACCTTTGCGGACAGCGGGCCCTCGTCCAGCACGCGCACGAAATCGAAGGTGTAGACCGGTTCGCGCGGCACCTCGAGGCCGGCCTTGTATTCGCGCCAGGCGCCTTCGTCCAGCGACAGCTCCGAGAGCCGGTCGGCGAGCGCCGCCGTCGCGACCGCTCCCGGCTCCACGGCCTGCGTGATCTCGGCGAAATTCGTGGAACCGAAGTTGCCGAGCTCCGGGCGGATGAGGATGTCGTTGTCGTCCAGGCTTTCGAGCTGCCTCTGCGTCTCCTTGCGGATGAGGATCGTCAGCATCTGCGCCGTGATGCCGAGCGCGGAATCGAGCTGCTCGGCGCGATACAGGGGGAACTCGACGTCGACGGCGATGATCACGTCGACGTCCATCGCCTTCATCGCCTGCACGGGCACGTTGCCGGCCAGCCCGCCGTCCACCAGCGGCCGCCCGTCGATGATCACGGGCGCGAAGATGCCGGGAGCCGACATGCTGGCCCGCATCGCGAGCGTCAGGTCGCCTTCCGACATGACGACGGCCTCTCCGGTTTCGATGTCCGACGCAACGGCACGGAAGGGAATCGGCAGATCGTCGAAATCGGTGACGTGCGCGACCTGCGTGGTCAGGCTGCGCAGTATGAGCCCGAGCTTCTGCCCCTGGATCAGGCCGAGCGGAAGCTGCAGGCGGCCCTGGTTGAGTCCGAGCTCGAAGTCGATCGGGAACTCGACGTCGTCCTGCTTGCGCCGGTAAGTGAGATCCTCGCGGCGGGCGTTGTCCTGGAACGCGTCGGCCCAGTCGAGCGATTCGATCACGTTCTCCAGCTCCGCGGGGGAGATGCCTGCCGTGTAAAGCCCGCCGACGACCGCCCCCATGCTCGTGCCGGCAATCGCGTCGATCGGCACGCGCAGCCGTTCGAGCTCGCGCAAGACGCCGATGTGGGCGGCTCCGCGTGCGCCGCCGCCGCCCAGCACCAGCCCTATCCGCGGGCGCTCGCCGCGTTCCGGGACGGGTATTTCCGCGGCCGTCGCGAGCGCAGGCACGAGCGCGGCCAGCAGCAGTACGATGAAAGTTCGAGCGCGTCGCATGATCATGCCCCATTCGACCGGCGATTCCGCGATCGTCGGATTATAATGAGCGTTTTACTTGCGCACCGGAGTCGCGAATGACAGACGCCAGGCCAGTGCCGCCACGGGACGGCGCGAAAATATCCATCGAGAACGGCAAGCTCCAGGTACCGGACAACCCCATCGTGCCGTACATCGAGGGCGACGGGACGGGCCCGGACATCTGGCGCGCCACGGTCCGCGTTCTCGACGCCGCCGTGGCCGCCGCCTACGGCAGCAAGCGGAAGATCCAGTGGATGGAGATCTACGCGGGGCAGAAGGCGTTCGACCTGTTCAAGACGTGGCTGCCGGACGAGACCGTGGAAGCCTGCCGCGACTACCTCGTCTCGATCAAGGGACCGCTCACGACGCCGATCGGCGGCGGCATCCGTTCGCTGAACGTCGCCTTGCGGCAACTCCTCGACCTGTACGTCTGCCTGCGCCCGGTGCGCTGGTTCACGGGCGTGCCCTCGCCCGTCCGGCACCCCGAAAAGGTGGACATGGTCATCTTCCGGGAGAACACCGAAGACATCTACGCCGGCATCGAGTTCGAGCGCGGCAAGCCGCGCACGGAGGAATTCCTCACCCTGCTGCGCGAGCACTTCCCGGAGGAGTTCTCGAAGATCCGCTTCCCGCAAAGCTCCGGGATCGGCCTGAAGCCCGTCTCCCAGGAAGGCACCGAGCGCCTGGTGCGTGCCGCGCTCGAGTACGCGATCGCCAACCGCCGCAAGAGCCTCACCTTCGTGCACAAGGGCAACATCATGAAGTTCACCGAGGGTGCGTTCCGCAACTGGGGGTACGCGCTGGCGGAGCGGGAATTCGGCGACCACACCTACACGTGGGAGCAGTGGGAGCGCACGCGCGCGGAGCACGGGCAGGAAGCCGCGAACCGCGAACAGGAAGAGGCACTCGCCGCGGGCAAGATCCTCGTGAAGGATGCGATCGCCGACATCGCGCTGCAGCAGGTTCTCACGCGCCCGGACGAGTTCGACGTCATCGCGACCATGAACCTGAACGGCGACTATCTCTCGGATGCGCTCGCGGCGCAGGTCGGCGGCATCGGCATCGCGCCGGGCGGCAACATCAACTACGTGAGCGGGCACGCGGTGTTCGAAGCCACGCACGGCACCGCGCCCAAGTACGCGAACCAGGACGTCGTGAATCCCGGCTCGCTGATCCTCTCCGGCGAGATGATGCTGCGTTACATGGGCTGGACGGAGGCGGCCGACGCGATCATCCGCGCCATGGACGCGACCATCGCGGACAAGACCGTCACCTACGACTTCGCGCGGCTCATGGAGGGCGCGAAGAAGGTGAAATGCAGCGAATTCGCCGACGCCATGATCCGCAAGCTGTAGCCGCTCCGGGGCGGGGTGCGCGGACTACGAAACGGGAACCCTGAGCCGCGCATTCCACGCCCTGAGCGCTTCGAGCTCGCGGGCGCGGGTGGCCGCATCCCAGCCGAGCTCGCCGGCGGCGACGTCTGCAACCGCCTCCGCGACCGACTCGCCGAGATCCGGCGACAGGCCCAGCATCGTCCGCCGGTGCACGATGTCCGTCAGGTGGCGGGCGAACTCGTGGCGGACGGCGAAAGCGACCTCGGATGCGAGCACCGTCCGCGCCGGATCGAGGGTGCGGTCCAGGTGCGGCTCTTCCCAAGCGAGCTCGAGGATGCGCCGGGTGCGCCCGCCGTACACCTCCAGGAGCCGGTCGGCGCCCTGTTCCGAGACGGTGCCGAGCTCGGCCAGCATCTGCTCGGCGGCGGTCGTGCCGAGGGCACCCGGCAGGAACATCTGCCGCGTGACGCAGGCTTTCGCGCGCACCCCGAGCATCTTCACGACCCTGTCGGTGACCTGCTCGGCCAGACTCCAGTAGGTCGTCAGCTTGCCGCCGATCACCGACAGCAGCCCGAGCGCGTTGCGCTGGTGGTTGCGGATGATGTGGCGCCGCGTGATCGCGCCTTCCGCCTTCTTGCCCTGCCGCGGCAGCGGCCGTACGCCGGCATACGCAAAGTGAATGTCGCGCCGCGTCAGGTTGGCGCGCGGAAACACGCGATTGGTCTCCGCGAGCAGGTAATCGATCTCGGCCTCGCTCGGCGTCGCGTCGGAAGGGTCGCCGCGGTAGCGGTGGTCCGTGGTGCCGATGAGGTACTGGCCGTTCCACGGGATGATGAAGAACGGCCGGGTGTCGATATAGGCCTCCACGTAGAACGCGTCTTTCGGCGCACCGTCGAACGGCCCGACCACGATGTGACTGCCTTTCGTGCCGCCGACGAGCCCCGGCATCGGCCGGTTCACGGTCCCGAGCACGTGATCCACCCACGGCCCGGCCGCGTTCACGACGACGCGGGCAGCCACCTCGTGCTCGCCGCCCTGCTCGTCGGTGTAACGGACGCCGCGCACCTTCGCGCCGTCGACGTCGATACCCGTCACCCGGCTGTAGTTCAGAACGTCCGCGCCGTAGGCGCGCGCGGCCGCGAGATTCTCGATGACCAGCCGCTCGGGGAACGTCACCTGTGCGTCGAAGTACTGGGCGCCGCCCCTGAGCCCGTCTTCCGCCACGCCCGGCTCGTTGGCGAGGAACTGGCGCCGGTCCAGCATCCGGTGGCGCCCCAGCGGCTTGCCGAAGGACATCAGGTCGTACGCGAGCATGCCGATCCGCAGGAGCAGCATGCCGCGCTTGCCGCCGGTGTAGATCGGGACGTTGATGCGGATGCGGTGCACGAGGTGTCGCGCCGTCCTGAGCAGCCGCGCCCGCTCCTGGAGCGACTCGTAGACGAGCGAAAGCTCGCCGTGCTCCAGGTAACGAAGGCCGCCGTGGATCAGCCGGCTGGACCAGCTCGTCGTGCCGCTCGCGAAATCGTTCATCTCGAGCAGCAGCACGTTGATGCCGCGCGAGGCGGCATCCCGCGCGATGCCGGCACCGTTGATGCCGCCGCCGATGATGACGAGGTCGTACGCTTCGGAAGCCGCCATCAGGCTCGACGGCCCCGCGACGGCGGCGGAAACATCGGAATCAGCCCGTCAGCCGGTACGCACGCGCATACGAGGACAGCATCACCTCGCCCTTGGAGACGGCGACGCTGCCACTGCGCGCGACCGCCGAGAGCGTGCCGATCTGCTTGGCTTCCGCGAGGAAAGCGTCGACCTTGTCGAGCGTCCCGGTGAGCTGGAGCGTGCAGCTCACCTGGGCGTCGTCCAGGATCTCGGCACCGTAGTCCTTCACGAGCTTCACGACCCGGGCGAAGGCGCCGGTCGCCAGCTTGAGCTTGACGATGATCAACTCGCGCTCGAAGTGGTCGCCCAGCGTCATGTCGTGGATGTTGACGACGTCGACCAGCTTGGCGAGCTGGGTGTTGAGCTGCGCGATTGCGGCGTCCGAGCCGGAGACGACCAGCGTGACGCGCGAGACGCCCGGATCGTCGGTGGGAGCGACGTTCAGGGAGTCGATGTTGTAGCCGCGCGTGGAAAACAGGCCGGTCATGCGGGTCAGCGCGCCGACTTCGTTCTGGAGGAGGACCGAAATGACGTGTCGCATGGGATTCCGGTACAGACGAGGAGTGCTGCAAAGATACGGGTGAAACCCTGCCGCCGCAAGCCGGCGAACCGGCGCGCAGGGCCCGCCGCGTCTTGCATTGGCGCGAAATCTGGGAAACACTCGGCCGGACATTCGGAAACCGCCACAACGCAGTGCACATCATGAACACGACGTCACCCGCTGCCCGCGAGCAGGAGCATCCCCTTTCCGGAACCCGGATGAGCGGTGCCGACGTCGTCGTACAGGTGCTCGCCGACGAGGGAGTCGGGACGGTATTCGGGTACAGCGGCGGCGCGATCCTGCCGACCTACGATGCCGTGTTCCGCTACAACGACCGCCACCGGCGGCCGGACGGCAAGGCACCCATCCAGCTCGTGGTGCCCGCCAACGAGCAGGGCGCGGGCTTCATGGCGGCCGGCTACGCCCGCGCGAGCGGCCGGGTCGGCGTGGTCATGGTGACTTCCGGCCCGGGCGCCACGAACACCGTGACCCCCGTTCGTGACTGCATGGCGGACTCGGTGCCGATCGTGGTGATCTGCGGCCAGGTCCCGACGACCGCCATCGGTACCGACGCGTTCCAGGAGGCACCGGTGTCGGCGATCATGGGGGCGATCGCCAAGCACGTGTTCCTCGTGACGGACCCGGCGCGGCTGGAAGCGACCGTTCGTACCGCGTTCGAGCTCGCGCGTACGGGGCGTCCGGGACCGGTCGTCGTCGACATCCCCAAGGACGTGCAGAACGCCGAGGTCGCGTTCACCGGCAGGGGGTCGCTGCCGCTCCCAGGCTACCGGCTGCGCTGGCAGGCCGTGCTGGAGAACCGCCTGACGGACGAGGCCTGCCAGCGCTTCTACCGCATGCTCGCGGAGGCGGAGCGTCCCCTCATCTATGCCGGTGGCGGCGTCATCAACGGCGACGCCAGCGCCTCGCTGCGTCGCTTCGCCGATGCCTTCGGCCTGCCGGTGGCCACCACGCTGATGGCGCTCGGCGCGGCGGACACGACCGATCCCCTGTCCCTGCACATGCTCGGCATGCACGGCACCGCGTTCGCCAACTACGCGGTCGAGGACTGCGACTTCATCATCGCGGTGGGCGCTCGCTTCGACGATCGCGTCGCCGGCGATCCCGCGCGTTTCGCACCGAACGCACGCAACATTGCGCATCTCGACGTCGACATCGCGGAGATCGGCAAGGTCAAGGGTGTCACCTGGCACCACGTCGGCGTCCTCTCGCGGGACCTCGACGACCTGCTCGCTTTCGGGCGGCGGATCAAGTTCGCGAAGACCTACGAAACCTGGCATCGCGAGATCGCGGAGCTCAAGGACCGTTATCGCATGAACTACGACCGGTCGAGCCCGCTCATCCAGCCCTACGAGGTCATCGAGGAGATCAACCGCCACACCCGGGGCGAAGCGATCATCTCGACCGGCGTCGGCCAGCACCAGATGTGGGCGGCGCAGTACTTCGACTTCAAGCAGCCGAGGCTCTGGCTGACCTCGGGCAGCATGGGCACGATGGGCTTCGGCCTGCCGGCCGCGATCGGCGCGCAGATCGCGCAGCCGGATCGCCTCGTCATCGACATCGACGGCGACGGCAGCATGCGCATGAACATCGGAGAGCTCGAGACGGCGACGACCTACGGGCTGCCCGTGAAGGTCGTCGTCCTCAACAACTTCGGCGACGGCATGGTCCGGCAGTGGCAGAAGCTCTACTACAAGGGGCGCCTCGCGGCCAGCGACAAGTCGCTGCACCGGAAGGACTTCGTCAGGACGGCCGAGGCCGACGGCTTCGAGTTCGCGAAGCGGCTGGACCGGAAGGAGGACGTGCCCCGGGTCATCGAGGAGTTCCTGGCGTTCCCCGGGCCCGCGTTCCTCGAGGTGATCATCGACCCGGATGCGGGCGTCTACCCGATGGTCGGCCCGGGGCTCAGCTACGAGCACATGATCACGGGCGATTTCATCCCAAGCCGCGAGCGCAAGAAAGAGAACGAGCCCGACCCGACGAACCTGTTCTGAGGCAGGGTCGGGC
>Ga0079224_100001312_pt1 | contig 28247 bp, 32 predicted proteins | sample Stecom2015_FD_80414 | JGI IMG/M metagenome (GOLD analysis project Ga0079224, IMG submission 80414) | Agricultural soil microbial communities from Utah to study Nitrogen management - Steer compost 2015 | ecosystem: Environmental > Terrestrial > Soil > Agricultural land | place: USA: Utah... | reverse complement strand
CGCCCGCGTGCTGCGCGGCCATTCTCCGGAGCATCCGGTGCGGCCGTGAGTCGGTGCGGCCGCCCGTGGGCAGCGCCGGTCGGCATCAGCACGGGCGGTGCCCCGAACGCAGGACCCGCGTGGGCCGGGCGATTCGCGGGGCGTTCGATACCGTGGCGGCATGCCCAGACGCCATCGTCGACAGCGGGACGAGCGGCCCCGTCCCGCCGTGAGCGGGTGGGCCCGTTCGGAGTCGTCGGACGACGGCGAATGGCTGGTCCGCACGGTGCCGGGTGCGCAGGCGACGAAGACGTACCGCTGTCCCGGCTGCGATCACGAGATCAATCCCGGTGTGCCGCACGTGGTGGCCTGGCCTGCCGACGAGATGGGTTCGGTGGCCGACCGCAGGCACTGGCACAACGGCTGCTGGAAGGCTCGCGGCAGGCGTGGTCCGACCCGGCGCCGCTGAGCGGGACGAAGTCGGGACGAACCCGCGACTCGGCCGCGTCGCGGTTCGCCGAGGCGACGGGTGATCGGGAACAATCGCCGCCATGGCCGATCTTCCTCTCGTCCTTTTGCACGCGTATCCGCTCGACGCCCGGATGTGGAACGCCGTCCGCGGCCCGTTGTCGGCCCACACCCGGGTGATCACTCCCGACCAGCGGGGCATGGGCCGCAGTCCGTTCCCCGAGTCGGACGCCGCGTCGGAGCCGAGTCTCGACGACGCCGCTCGGGACGTGGTGGCGCTGCTGGACCGGTTGGAGCTCGATCGCGTCGTGCTCGGCGGCTGTTCGATGGGCGGCTACCTGACGATGGCCGTGTTGCGCGCCGCGCCGGAGCGCGTCGGCGGGCTCGTCCTCGTGGACACGAAGGCCGAGGCGGACGGGGACGAGGCACGGGCGAATCGCCTGTCGGTGGCCGAGCGGGCCGAGTCCGAGGGCATCGGCGGCTGGCTGGCCGACGCCATGGTGCCCAACCTGCTGTCCGACCACACCAGGCAATACCAGCCGGAGGTCGCCGCGCTCGTGCGCGAGCTCATCGAGTCGCAGCAGCCGGCGGGCGTCGCGTGGGCCCAACGCGCGATGGCGGCCAGGCCCGACTCGACCGACACCCTGCGCCAGTCCGACGTCCCCGCGCTGGTGCTCGTCGGGCAGCAGGACGGGCTGACGCCTCCGGACGCCGCACGGGCCATGGTCGACGCGCTGCCCGACGCCCGGCTGGTGGAGATCCCGAACGCAGGCCACCTCACCCCGCTCGAGGCGCCCGACGCCGTCGCCACGGCGATCACCGACTGGTATCCGGCCGGGTGAGGTAACGCCGCAGCCCCGCCACCGCCGCCTGCGCCCGGCCTCGATCACACAGCCCGGCCACCAGCTGCCAGCAGACGACGGACAGCTCGCGAAGACGGACGAACGGAGCGAGCACCTCCTCGTCGACGACCTGGTCCGCCACTCCGGCATACGCGGCCACCGCGGCCGCACCGTCGACCCGGCTCGTGCGCCGCAGCACTGCCAGGTCCCACGCCACGGGGCCGTTCCAGGCGTCCTCGAAGTCCGTCCACAGCCATCCGTCCTCGGTGCGCAGCAGTTTGCCGGGGTGGGCGTCGCCGTGCAGCGGGTGGCGCGGCCCGGGACAGTGGCGGATCGCTTCGCCGAGGTCGTCGGCGTCACCGCGCAGTCGAGCGAGGGTCCGGCGTCGAGCTCGCTGTCGGCGGAGAGCACCTCGAGGAGGCGATGCACCTCGGCGAGCGGCACATCGCTCGGCAGTCCTGGCCGTTCGGCGTTCGCCGGGCTGGGTGGGAAGGCCCGGATGGCGGTATGCAAGCGGACGAGCGACCGTCCCACGGTGGCGGGAGACGGAACGGCGCCCGGATCGTGACGGACGTAACGCCAGAAGGTCACCGCCCTTCGGCCCACCCGATGGGGCCCTGCGGGCGGATCCGTGGAGGGTGGGACGACCGGCACGCCCCGTGCCGCGAGGAAGGCGGCGAGGTCGACATCGCGGGCGAGCGCCAGGCCGGGATCGGGCCGGGCGACGGTCGTCAGCCGCGGTGTACGGGCGACCAGATCACCCATCCTCACCAGCGCGTTCGCCCCAGTCGAGAGCACGGCCGGACTCCCGGTGGGCACCCCGTGCCGACGGGCCGCGGCGGTGGTCGCGGCGACGCACTCGGCCACCGTCGGAACCACCGCGACAGCCGCCATGGCGTGATCTTCCCAGCCGGTGCGTAGCGCCGAAACCGGCGACGGCTACGATCTGTCGTAGCCAACGTGGGTCCCCGCCCGTGGCGCAGCAAGGATCGGGGTTCGAAGTGCAGGAGGCAGGAGTGACGGCCGTAGCCCCCCAGCCGATCGCGAAGCGCCCATACCCGGCGCAGAAATCGGCAAAGGGTTCGTACCTGCTGAGTATGTTCCGGACGACGGATCACAAGCAGATCGGCATCATGTACATCGTCACGTGCTTCGCCTTCTTCATGATCGGCGGAGCGATGGCGATGCTGATCCGTACCGAGCTCGCTCAGCCGGGGCAGCAGTTCCTGTCCCAGGAGCAGTACAACCAGCTGTTCACCATGCACGGCACGGTGATGCTGCTGTTCTACGCGACGCCGATCGTGTTCGGGTTCGCGAACTTCATCCTGCCGCTGCAGATCGGCTCGCCCGACGTCGCGTTCCCGCGACTGAACGCCTTCTCGTACTGGCTGTTCTCGTTCGGCAGCCTGATCGCGCTGGCGGGCTTCATGACGCCGGGTGGCGCCGCTGACTTCGGGTGGTTCGCCTACACGCCGTTGTCGGATGCGATCCACTCCCCGGGTGTGGGTGCGGACCTGTGGGTGTCCGGTCTGATCGTGTCGGGTCTGGGCACGATTCTCGGTGCGGTCAACATGATCACCACGATCGTCTGCCTGCGCGCCCCCGGCATGACGATGTGGCGGATGCCGATCTTCACCTGGAACATCCTGGTCACCAGCGTCGTGGTGCTGATCGCCTTCCCCATCCTCACCGCTGCGCTGGCGGGCCTCATGGCCGACAGGCTGATCGGCGCTCACGTGTTCGACCCCGCCAACGGTGGCGTGATCCTGTGGCAGCACCTGTTCTGGTTCTTCGGCCATCCCGAGGTCTACATCGTCGCGCTGCCGTTCTTCGGCATCGTGTCCGAGATCTTCCCGGTCTTCAGCCGCAAGCCGATCTTCGGCTACAAGGGGCTCGTGCTGGCGACGCTGGCGATCGCCGCCCTGTCGGTGTCCGTGTGGGCGCACCACATGTACGCGACCGGCTCGGTCCTGTTGCCGTTCTTCGCCTTCATGACCTTCCTGATCGCCGTGCCTACCGGCGTGAAGTTCTTCAACTGGATCGGCACGATGTGGAAGGGCCGCATCACGTTCGAGTCGCCGATGCTGTTCTCCATCGGCTTCCTCATCACGTTCCTGTTCGGTGGCCTCACCGGCGTCCTGCTGGCCGCGCCCTCGATCGATTTCCACGTGTCGGACAGCTATTTCGTCGTGGCGCACTTCCACTATGTGCTCTACGGCACGATCGTGTTCGCCACGTTCGCCGGCATCTACTTCTGGTTCCCGAAGATGACCGGGCGCATGATGGACGAACCGCTGGCCAAGCTGCACTTCTGGCTGACGTTCATCGGCTTCCACGGCACGTTCCTCGTCCAGCACTGGCTCGGCGCCGAGGGCATGCCGCGGCGTTACGCCGACTACCTGGCCTCCGACGGCTTCACGGCGCTCAACTCGATCTCTACGATCGGCGCCTACGTGCTCGGTGCCTCGACGCTGCCGTTCATCTGGAACGTCTTCAAGAGCTACCGGTTCGGCGAGATCGTGAACGTCGACGACCCGTGGGGCTACGGCAACTCGCTCGAGTGGGCCACCTCGTGCCCGCCGCCGCGGCACAACTTCACGGAGCTGCCGCGGATCCGTTCCGAGCGCCCCGCGTTCGAGCTGCACTACCCGCACATGATCGAGCGGCTCCACAAGGAAGGCCACATCTCGTTCACGGGTAAGCAGATCGACAACCCACATGCCAAGGACGCACCGTCGCAGGTCCTCACGAGGGCGGCGATGCCGGGAGAACACGACAAGGACAACGCGAGCGAACAGTGAGTAGTACCAGCACCCCCGTCCTGATCACCGCCACCGGTCCCGACAAGCCGGGCGTCTCGTCCGTCCTGTTCGCGGCCCTCACGGCGCACGGCGTCGAGGTCGTCGACGTCGAGCAGGTGGTGATCAGAGGACAGCTGGTGCTGGGCGTGCTCGTCGGGGTCGAGAGCGACCCCGAGGCGTTGCAGGAGGCCGTCGAACAGGCGATGGCCACCGTGTCGATGTCGGTGGACGTGCGCATCGGTGACGCCATCGGCACCGACCCGTTCGCCCCGGGCCGGCAGGAGTCGACGCACGTCATGACCCTGCTGGGCCGGCCGGTGACGGCCCGGTCGATCTACGCGGTGGCGGGCAAGCTCGCGTCCGTGCACGCCAACATCGACGGCATCCGCAGCATCGCCGACTACCCGGTGACGGGGCTCGAGGTGGAGCTGTCGGTCGAGAAGGACACCCCGGAGGCCGACGCCGAGCTGCGGTCGATCCTGGCCGACTTCGCCAACCGCGGCGGACTCGACGTCTCGATCCAGCGCGCGGGTCTGTCGCGGCGGGCGAAGCGGCTCGTGGTGTTCGACGTCGACTCGACCCTCATCCAGGGCGAGGTCATCGAAATGCTCGCGGCGCACGTCGGGGTCGAACCGCAGGTGCGGGAGATCACCGAGGCCGCCATGCGCGGCGAGATCAACTTCACCGAGTCGCTCGAACGACGCGTGGCGCTGCTCGAGGGGCTTCCCGAGTCGGCCATGGACGAGGTCGCCGACGCCATCGAACTGACGCCGGGTGCGCGGACCACGATCCGCACGCTCAAGCGACTCGGTTTCCAGTGCGGTGTCGTGTCCGGCGGGTTCATGCGGATCATCGACCGTCTCGTCGACGAACTGGGCCTGGACTTCGCCGCGGCCAACGAGCTCGAGGTGGTGGACGGCAAGCTGACCGGACGCGTGGTCGGCGAGGTCGTGGACCGCCCCGGCAAGGCCAAGGCGCTGCGGCGCTTCTCCGAGGAGTTCGGCATCCCGGTGCAGCAGTGCGTGGCGGTCGGCGACGGGGCCAACGACATCGACATGCTCTCTGCCGCGGGCATGGGCATCGCGTTCAACGCCAAGCCCGCGCTGCGCGAAGTGGCCGACGCCGCGCTGTCGTACCCGTACCTCGACGCCATCCTGTTCATGCTCGGCGTCACCCGTAACGAGGTCGAGGCCGCCGACGCGGCCGACGGCATGCCGCTCGTCCGGCCGTGACCGACCTGCTGGCCCCACTGGCGGCGCGGTACGCGTCGTGGCTCGGCCTGCCTGCGGAGGCCACGGCGGTGGTCGAGACCGATCCCGCCGAGGTCCGAGCCATGCCGGTCGTTCTTCGCCTGGAGAAGGCGACACCGCCGGAGCGCACGCCGCTGCTCGAGGCCGCCGCGACGGCCGCGCTCGCGGTGTGCCTGGACCAGCGGTGTGAACCCGGCGGGCCGTGGCACGAACCGATGCGCGATTGGCTCGCGGGGCACATCCGCAAGGTGTCGCGGCGTGCGCGTGGTGCGCACTGGGACGCCGTGCAGGAGCTGCCGGGGATCACCGTCGACCACGGCGGCGCCCAGGTGCGGGCGTTGCTGCCGGGCCGGGTCGCCGACCTGCCCAAGGAGGTCAGGCGGCTGCAGGTGTCCGGTACGGACCTGCCCGCCGACGAACCCGGCTCCGCTCCCGACGACGTGCCGCTGCTGTTGCTCAACCCCGAGGTGCCCATGACGGCAGGCAAGTCGGCCGCCCAGGTGGGACACGGCACGATGCTGCTGGCCTCCGTGCTCGACGCGGCGGAGGTGGAGCGCTGGCGGCAGCGGGGCTTCGCGTGCGCCGTCCGGGAGGCGACTCCGCAGCAGTGGGCCGAGCTCGCTCCCGGCGACGATCCGGAGCAGGCGTGGCGCGACCACGGCGTCATCGCCGTCCGCGACGCGGGCTTCACCGAGATCGCCCCCGGCACCATCACCGTTCTCGCCCAGAAACGCGGCCTCTGAAACGCGCGCTCGGAACGCCGGCAGCGTGAAACGCGCCCTCTGAACACTTGTGCCCGGCGCGGGTTTGCCGTTCCGGCAACGACAGTCGCGCGCACGGGACCGTCCGTGGCAGCGTCGCACCCGTGGAACAGGCCTTCGACCGTGACTTCTGGGAACGCCGCTGGGACCAGGTGGTGCGCGAGCATCCCGAGGTCGTCGCGACCCGACCGCCCAACGGCCACCTGACCTCCGAGGTCGGCGAGCTGGAGCCGGGACGCGCGCTCGACGCCGGATGCGGCCACGGTGGTGAGGCGCTCTGGCTGGCCGCGGGCGGATGGCGGGTGGACGCCGTCGACTTCTCCCCGACGGCCCTGCAGGCCGGCCGCTCGGCGGGGCTCGAACTCGGGGCCGACGTCGCCGACCGGATCGCCTGGATCGAGGCCGACCTCGGCCGATGGTCGCCCCCGCCGCAACACTACGACCTGGTGGCGTGCCTGTACGTGCACATCGCCGGGTCGGTGGCCGAGTTCGTCACCCGGCTGGCCCGCGGTGTTGCGCCGGGCGGAACGCTGTTGCTCGTCGGACACCGGCCGATCGACCCGGAGACGGGTGCGGACACTCCGGCTGCCGGACAGGTGCAGGTGTCCGTGGGGGAGGCCGTCCAAGCCATCAGGGCACTCGAGGCGGCCGGTGGCTGGCGGATCGATGTCGCCGAGGAGCGCAGACGCGCGGGCGAGGGCAGCGGTGTCGACGCGGTGATCCGCGCCGTGGCGCCGGACCGGCCGTCGGCTCAGGCCGAGCCTTCGCCCGCCTTCCACACGACGTAGGCCTGGTCGGCGTCGGTGGTCATGGCCTCGACGAACGTCTCGTGGTCGAACCCGGGAAGGGTCTGCAGCCGTTCGATCAGCGCGTCGGCGGCGGGGTCGCCGCTCGGCACGGCGGTGCCGGTGCCGTCGGCTGCGGCGAGCATCAGGAAGACGTCTTCGTCTGACAGCCCCTCGGGGATCACGCGGACGACCACGGCGGCGAGGTCGTCCCAGTCGACGCGCTCCTCGGTGCCGTCGGCCAGCTGCCTGCGAACCCCGGTGTCGTCGACGCTGATGGCACGGGAATGGGCTGTGGAGGAATCGGGGGACACGAACTCTCCCTTGGGTTCGGAGTTGTCGTTCACCGTAACGCGGTCTTGTCGGCGGACGGTCCGGGGGCGGCGGCGTCGAGTCGTTTGAGCGCCTCACGTGCGACGGACGGATCCTGCGTGGGCCAGAACGGCGGGATGGACGCGCGGAGGAAGCCGCCGTAGCGCGCCTTGGCCAGACGCGAGTCGAGCACGGCCACGACACCGCGGTCGCCCGACGAACGGTGCAGCCTGCCCGCGCCCTGGGCGAGCAGCAGCGCAGCGTGCGTCGCGGCGACGGTGAGGAATCCGTTGCCCCCACGTGCTTCCACCGCGCGTTGCCTGGCCGAGGCCACGGGATCGTCGGGGCGCGGGAAGGGCAGCCGGTCGACGATCACCAGCTGCAGCGACGGGCCGGGGACGTCGACCCCCTGCCACAGCGACAGCGTCCCGAACAGGCACGTGCGGGGTTCGTCGGCGAACCTGCTCACGAGGGTGGACGTCGAGTCGTCGCCCTGGCAGAGGATCTCGTAGGGCAGACGTTCACGCAGCTCCTCCGCGGCCTTCTTCGCCGCACGCATCGACGAGAACAGCCCGAGCGTGCGCCCGCCCGCGGCACCGATGAGCTCGGCGATCTCGTCCAGTGTGGCGTCGCCGAGGCCGTCGCGTCCCGGTGGAGGCAGGTGGCTCGCGACGTACAGGATGCCGTTGCGGCCGTAGTCGAACGGCGATCCCACGTCGAGGCCGCTCCATCGCAGGCCGTCGTGAGCGCCTGCCTCACCCTCGGCGGGGGCGGGCTTGTCGGTGGCGGTGCCCTCGTCGACGGGCGTCGGTGTCGGCTCGGCGGGCAGGCCCCACTGGCGGGCCAGCGTGTCGAAACGGCCGCCGAGGGCCAGCGTCGCCGACGTCAGCACCGTGGTCGACCGTGCGAACACGCGCTCGCGCAGCAGTCCGCCCACGGTGAGCGGTGCGACGTGCAACGACGGCGGGCGCGGCGACGACGAGTACGTGTCGTTGGAGACCCACACGACGTCCGGACGGTTGGCCTGGTCGGCGTCGAACGCGTCGAGCAGGCGCACCGCGGTGTCGTGGATCTCCTCCACGGCCGACCGGGCGAGCTTGCGGGCCGTGGCCTCCTCGACGTCCTCCTTGCGGTCGTTGCCGAGCGCGGTGAGGCATGCGTGGGCGGCGTCGCGGACGACCCGCACGGCGCCGCCGAGTGCCTGGGGCAGGGTGTCGAGCCGTCCGGCGGGGGCGTCCTCGAGCGCCATTGCCAGGCCCTCACCCGCTTCGAGGAGCCGGTCGGAGGTGTCGGCGTCGATGATGCGCCCGCAGCGCCGCGTGGCCGACGAGATCGCCGCGGCCGTGAGCTCCGCGGTGGCGGCCGAGGTGACGCGGTCGACCAGTTCGTGGGCCTCGTCGATGACCACGACGTCGTGCTCGGGTAGCACGCGTTGTTCCTGCAGCGCGTCGATCGCCAGCAGGGCGTGGTTGGTGACGACGACGTCGACCCGTCCCGCGTCGGCGCGGGCCTTCTCGGCGAAGCAGTCGTCGCCGACGGGACACCGCGCGGCGCCCAGGCATTCGCGGGCGCTCACCGACACCTGCCGCCAGGCCTGTTCGGAGACGCCGGGAACGAGCTCGGTGCGGTCGCCGGTCTCGGTCTCCGACGACCACTCGTGCAGGCGTTTCACCTCCCGGCCGATACGGGAGACGGTGAACGCGTCGAACAGCCCGCTGTCGTCGGGCTCCTCGGGTGCGCCCGAGTGCACGCGGTGCATGCACAGGTAGTTGCGCCTGCCCTTCAGGATGGCGAACGTCGGTTCCCGGCCGAGCGGCTTCTTCAGCGCCTTGGCGAGCCGGGGCAGATCGCGGTCGACGAGCTGGTTCTGCAGGGCGATCGTCGCCGTCGACACCACGACCGTCGTGTGCTGCTCGACGGCGTGCCGGATTGCGGGCACGAGGTAGGCGAGCGACTTGCCGGTGCCCGTGCCGGCCTGCACCGCCAGGTGCTCGCCCGTGCGAATCGACCGGGCCACGGCCTCGGCCATACGGACCTGGCCCTCGCGTTCAGTGCCGCCGACCGCGTCGACGGCGTCGGTGAGCAGCTCACGGACGCCGGGAAGTTCGCGGGCCTTCTGCAGGGTGCTGATCTCGGCGGGCACGGTGCTCCACCCTAGCCGGGGGCACCGTCGAAACCGGGCGAGACCGGCCGGTCACACGGCCGGGTGGTGTGCGGTGCGGTGGGTCAGGCGTCCGCGCACGCCTGCCGATGTCGGGGGAGACCTCGACTCGGGAGGAGGCCACATGGCCCACACGTTCCGCACCGGACGAGCAGTACGGATGTCGACGGCGACCGCCGCGGCCGCACTGGTGCTCACCGCAGCCGCACCGGCCGCGCAGGCCCAGGACGAGCAGCCCGCGTCGTCGGGCTCGGTGGGTCTGGTCGACGTGGTGCAGGACGGAACCGAGATCAGGGTCGGCCCGATCGCCGCCTGCGACGCCGACGACAAGCCCGCCAACAGCACGCCGGGCATCGAGGTCGGGGACGGCGATCTCGCGACCTACGGCCGCGGCGAGTCGACGTGTGACCGTACCGACGGCGTGGCCACGACGAAGGTGTCGGGGGAGCGCTTCTCGACGTCGGTGCTGGAGGAGTACGGCGGACCGGAGATCCGGGTGCGGTCGTTCGGCGCCGAGTGCCGCACGACGGAGAACGGGAGCGCCTCGTCGATGGAGCTGTCCGGGGTCAGCGGGTTCGACCTGCCCGAGGAGATCCCGCCGAACCACGAGGTGCTGATCCCCGGGGCGGACGCCGACGCCCCGCCGCTGGCGAAGGTCGTGCTCAACGAGTTCACCGCGCCGGACCCGCCCGACGGCAGCCTGGAGATGTCGGCCGTGCGCATCGAACTGTTCCCCGAGGGCGGTCCCGTCACCGGCGACATCCGCCTCGGCCTGGCCGCCTGCGACCCCTACGGCACCTGACCGTCAGTGCTCCCGAGGGCCCCATGGTTGCGTTCAACGCAACCATGGGGCCCTCGGGAGCTTTTGAGGCTTGACGGGAGCAGCGCTCGGGGTTACGAGGCGGGGGTGCGGGTCAGGCGGTGTTGCCGTGGCAGGTCGATGAGGTCGGTGCGTTCGGGCAGGCTGTCGGCCGCGCCGGGCACCGACATCGCGGCCGCCCGGCACGCCGCCGCCGTGCGCACCCTGCGATCCGCGGGTGCGCCCGCGAGCAGGTCGGCCAGGTACCCCGCGATGAACGCCTCATCGGTGCCGTCGGCGTCGATCTCGTGCACCGGGTAGGCGGGCACGTCGTAGCGGGCGCCCGAGATCTCCGCGACGGCACCGCGCGGTCCCTGGGTCACGATCACCTCGTCGGGGCCGAGCTTCGCGAGTTCCGTGGTGAGCGCCTCGGCGTCGCCGTCGAAGCCGAGCAGCCGCGCCTCGTCGGTGCGCGCGAACACGATGTCGGCGTGGGCGAGCAGTTCCAGCAGGGTGTCCCTGGCGTCCTCGTCGTGCCACAACGCGGGCCGGTGGTCGAGTGCCAGCGACACGGGAACGCCGGCGTCGGTGGCGATCTCGGCGGCGGTGAACGTGGCCTCGTCGGCCGATTCCGACAACGCCGCCGTGCTGCCGGACAGGTGCAGCACGCCCGCCGCGGCGATCAGATCCTCGCGCAGGTCCTCGGGCGCGAGCCGCGGGCCTGCGCTGCCGTTGCGGTAGAACGCCGCTCTGCTGGCGTCACGGGAACGGAAATCGCGCAGCACGAGGCCCGTCGGTGCCTGTCGGTCGGTGATGGCCGCCGACGTGTCGACGCCCTCCTCCCGCAGCCGCGTCAGCACGAGGGCACCGGGTTCGTCGGCTCCGATGCGCCCCATCCACGTGGCGGGCGCGCCGAGCCGGGACACCCCGACGGCCACGGTCGCTTCGGCACCGGCGATGCCGACGTCCACGGTCGTGGCGTGCCGGAGCTTGCCGGAGGAGGTGCGGAAGGACGCCAGCGCCTCGCCGAACGTCACCAGGCCAGCGCTCACGCGCCGACCCGCGGGGTCCCGTCGACGGTGACGCCTGCGGTGGCCAGGCCGGCCAGCGCCTTGTCGGTCGTGGCCTGCGAACCGCACGCGGTCAGCTCGGACAGCACCCGCACGGTGAACCCCGCCGCCGCGGCGTCGAGAGCGGTGGCGCGTACGCAGAAGTCGAAGGCGATGCCGACGACGTCGACCGCGGTCACCCCGCGGGCACGCAACCAGTCCGGCAACGGCTCACCGGCGTCGGTCGCGGACTCGAACCCCGAGTAACCGTCGCTGTACTGGCCCTTGGAGAACACGGCCTGCACCGGCCCGACGTCGAGCGCCGGGTGGAAGCTCGCGCCCGGCAGACCGGCCTCGCAGTGCCGGGGCCACGACGTCACGAAGTCCGGTTCCTCGCTGAAGTGCGAGCCGGGGTCGATGTGGTAATCGCGGGTCGCGGCGATGTGCTCGTAGGTGCCCCGGCGCATCAGTTCGGTCACGCCGGCCGCGACGGCCGCCCCGCCGTCGATGGCGAGCGAACCGCCCTCGCAGAAGTCGTTCTGGACGTCCACGACGATCAGTGCGGTACTCATCGGATTCCCGCCTTCCTTGACGTTGGGAGCAGCAGCGTTGGGACCAGAGACGGTGGGAGGCAGGCGGCCCTCAGAGGAACGTCGTCGGGATGGCCGGCTCGCCCTGGGAGAGCTTGAGTCCTTCCCACGGCAGGCTCACTATGCCGCGGCGCAGGCGTGTGCGGGCGTCCTCCAGTGTGGGCAGATCCGCCACGGCCTTGCCGTCCCGCATCAGGGCGATCGGCAGCACGCGGTCGTGCTCACCGAGCTCGGGCGGGTTGTCGGCGGGGTGCACGACCTCCTCGAGCGCGGTGCCGGTGCCCTTGTGCCTGCGCACCGCCGATTTGCGGCCCCCGCGTGAGGCCTTGTCCTCGCTGCGCTTGGCGACGGGCCTGCCGTCCACCTCGACGAGTTTGTACACCATGCTGGCCGTCGGCGCGCCCGATCCGGTGACGACCGAGGTGCCGACGCCGTACGCGTCGACCGGTTCGGCCCGCAGCGCGGCGATCGCGTGCTCGTCGAGGTCGCCGGAGACGACGATCCGGGTGTCCTTCGCGCCGAGCTGGTCGAGCTGTTCCCGTGCCTTGCGGGCCAGGACGCCGACGTCGCCGGAGTCGATGCGGATGGCGCCGAGTTCGGGGCCGGCCACGCGCACCGCCGTCTCGATGCCGCGGGAGATGTCGTAGGTGTCCACCAGCAGTGTCGTGTCGGTGCCGACCTTGGCGACCTGCGAGCGGAAGGCGGCTTCCTCGCTGTCGTGCAGCAGGATGAAGGCGTGCGCCGTGGTGCCCCGCGTGGGAATGCCGTAGCGCCTGCCTGCCTCGAGGTTCGAGGTGGTGGCGAAGCCGGCGAGGTAGGCCGCGCGGGCGGCCGCCACGGCGGCCTGCTCGTGCGTGCGGCGTCCGCCCATCTCGATGATCGGCCTGCCCGACGCCGCGCCCGACATGCGCGCGGCCGCGGAGGCGACCGCCGTGTCGTGGTTGAGGATCGACAGGATCAGCGTCTCCAGCACCACCGCCTCGGCGAAGCTGCCGCGGACGGTCATGATGGGCGAGCCGGGGAAGTACAGCTCGCCCTCGGGATAGCCGTCGATCTGGCCGGAGAAGCGGTAGTCGGCCAGCCACGCGAGGGTGTCCTGGTCGACGACGGCGGTCTGCTCGAGCTGGGCAAGTTCGGCGTCGCCGAAGCGGAAGTCGGCGATCGCCTCGAGCACCCTCGCGGTGCCCGCCACGACGCCGTAGCGCCGTCCGGCCGGCAACCTGCGGGCGAACACCTCGAACACGCACTCCCGGTCCGCCGAACCGTCGGCGAGCGCGCTGCCGAGCATCGTCAGCTCGTAGTGGTCGGTCAGCAGAGCCGTGCTGGTGCCGATCTGTTCCATGGACATGAACCTATCTGCGCTGTGCGCCGCGCCGCCGTGGCGGGTGCCGAGGGATCGGGCCGATTGTGCCGGATCCGGCGGACCGTGTCGGCCGCTTCGCCGCTGCGGCTCGTGTGCGGGGCCGGGCGCGGGGCTGTGCGCAGTCGCGTCGCCCGCGGAGTTGCGGGGTTCAGGATCGGCGGTTACGGGGGCGTGACAACATGGAGGGCATGACGACGCCGGTCGAGGCCGAACAGACACTCGGCGAGGGCACCAGCGCCGAGGACAAGCCGTGGCAGACCATCGTGTGGAACGACCCGGTCAACCTGATGTCGTACGTGACGTACGTGTTCCAGAAGCTGTTCGGGTACAGCCGTGACCACGCGACGAAGCTGATGCTCGACGTCCACCACAAGGGCAGGGCCATCGTCACCTCGGGCAGCAAGGAAAAGGTCGAGGGCGACGTCGCGAAACTGCACGCGGCGGGCCTGTGGGCCACGATGGAGCAGGCGTGAAGGGCTGGCGCCGCAAGGGCGGCCGCGTACTCGCGGGATTCGAACAGCAGGAGGCCGCGGTGCTGCGCGGCCTGGTCAGTCAGGTCGACGACATGCTCAGGGCTCGCGCGGAGGAGACGCCGCAGGACGAGCTCTCCGAGCTGACCGGCATCAAGACGGGGCCGTCCGAGGGCCCGAACGACCCGGTGCTGTCCCGGTTGCTGCCCGACTTCCACAAGCTCGACCCGGATCACCCCTCGCAGGAGGACGTCGACTCGGCGGCCGCCCTGCGGTCGCTGCACGAGCCGCAGGTGCTGGACGCCAAGCTGGGCGTGGCCGCGGAACTGCTCAACTCCTTGCCGCCGGAGGGCGGCAACGTCAAGCTCACCTACGAGCAGGCCGACGCGTGGGTGTCCGCGCTGAACGACGTGCGGCTCGCCCTGGGTACGGCGCTCGACGTGAACGACGAGACGCCCGACGAACTGCCCGAGGACGATCCCCGTGCGTCGCATCTCGGCATCTATCACTGGCTGACCTGGGTACAAGAAAGCCTGGTGCAGGCCCTCACCGAGTAGCCGGCCCGCAGCGGGCGGCCCAACGCAGAGGAGGTCGGCGATGCCGGGCGAGTCCAACGCGATCACGGACGTGCCCGGGGTGCTCGTCGGCCACCATCATCGGCTCGGGCGGGGCTGGGCGACCGGCGCGACGGTCGTGCTCGTGCCGGGCAGGGCTGTGGGCGCGGTCGACCAGCGTGGCGGCGCGCCGGGTACGCGCGAGACCGACCTGCTGGCGCCGGAGAACCTCGTCCAGCGCGTGGATGCCGTCTGTCTGTCCGGTGGCAGTGCCTACGGACTGGCCGCGGCCGACGGTGTCGTCCGCTGGCTGGGGGAGCGGCAGCGAGGGTTTCCGGTGGGCACCCGCCCGTTCGAGGTGGTGCCGATCGTGCCCGCGGCGGTCGTGTTCGACCTGCCACGCAGTGACTGGGGCAACCGCCCGGACGCCGCGTTCGGCTACGCCGCCTGCGGCGTGGCCACCGCGGGTCCCGTTGCGCAGGGCACCGTTGGCGCCGGGACGGGCGCCCAGGTCGGTTCCCTGAAGGGCGGTGTCGGTACCGCCAGTGAGCGGGTCGGCGAGCACACCGTCGGCGCGCTGGCCGTCGTGAACGCCTCGGGCGAGGCCGTCCGCCTCGACACCGGTGAGCCCTTCGGCGCCGACCACGAGGTGGACGGCGAGTTCGGCGTGGCGCGGTGGCCACGCCGCGCCGGAGACCTCCCGGGCCCGGGCGCGAAGGACCTGAACACGACGATCGGCGTCGTCGCCACGGACGCCGACCTGTCGAAGGCGGAGGCGCGCAGGCTCGCGGTGGCCGCGCAGGACGGGCTGGCCCGCGCCGTGCGGCCAGCGCACACGATGTACGACGGCGACACCGTCTTTGCGCTGGCCACCGGTGGCAGGCCGCTGGCGCAGCAGCCAGGCAGACTCGGCGGGGACGACGAGGCGGGGCGGGCCGCCGCCCTCGACGGGCTCTGCTCCGCGGCGGCCAGGGTGTTCACGCGGGCGATGGTCCACGGGGTGCTTTCGGCGACCTCGGCGGCGGGCCTGCGCGCCTACCGCGACGTCTGGCCGGAGGCCTTCGAGGACTGATCCGCCAGGTGGGAGGCATGCGACACAGTGCCCGTCTCACACTGTGAACGCGCTTTATTCAGCCAGTAAGATAGTGATCGTGCTTCGGATCCGCCGTGACCACGTCGACGCGATCGTCGCCCACGCCCGTCGGGACCACCCCGACGAGGCCTGCGGCGTCATCGCGGGACCGGACGATGGCAGTGACACGCCTGACCGCTACATCCCCATGGTCAACGCGGCGCGTTCGCCGACGTTCTACGAATTCGGCTCCGGCGACCTGCTGAAGCTGTACCGCGAGATGGCCGCCAACGACGAAACACCCGTCGTGATCTACCACTCGCACACGGCCACCGAGGCGTATCCGTCGCGCACGGACATCAAGTTCGCCCAGGAGCCCTTCGCGCACTACGTGCTGGTGTCCACCCGGGCCGACGACGTCGCCGAGTTCCGGTCGTACCGGATCGTCGACGGCGAGGTCACGGAGGAGCCGGTCGAGATCGTCGGTGAGCCCACGGCCGAGAGCGCGGCCGTCCGGCTCAACCCGGACGTCGCACCGGACACTGCGCCCGTCGAGTCGTACATGTTCGCCAACACCGGCAACGACGACATCCCCGACGCGTAGTTACTCCCCGGCGTAGCCCGGGTCACACGTGGAATTTTCCCGCGTGCTCATACGTCTGTCCTCATCGACAAGCCATTCTGCGGAGGTAACCCATGGCCGTGACCGTGTCCATCCCGACGATCCTGCGTACGCACACCGGCGGCGAGAAGTCGGTCGAAGCGTCCGGCAAGACGGTCGCCGAGGTGATCGACGACGTCGAGTCGCGCCACAGCGGTCTGAAGGACCGTCTGGTGAAGGACGAGAAGCTGCACCGGTTCGTCAACGTCTACGTCAACGACGAGGACGTCCGTTTCGCCGGCGGCCTCGAGGCCGCCGTCAAGGACGGCGACACCGTGACGATCCTGCCCGCCGTCGCCGGCGGTATGCGCTGATCATGGCGCGCTACGAGTCCTTGATCGACACGCTGGGTGGCACGCCGCTCGTCGGTCTGCCGCGCCTGTCCCCTTCGGACGACGTCCGGTTGTGGGCGAAGCTCGAGGACCGCAACCCGACCGGGTCGATCAAGGACCGTCCGGCGCTCAAGATGATCGAGGCCGCCGAGAAGGACGGCTCGTTGCGTCCCGGTGCCACGATCCTCGAGCCGACGTCGGGCAACACCGGCATCTCGCTGGCCATGGCCGCCAAGCTCAAGGGCTACGGCCTGGTGTGCGTCATGCCGGAGAACACGTCCGCCGAGCGCAAGCAGCTGCTGCAGGCCTACGGCGCGCGGATCATCTTCTCCGAGGCCGCGGGCGGGTCGAACGAGGCCGTCCGCAAGGCCAAGGAGCTGGCGAAGCTCAACTCGGACTGGGTGATGCTGTACCAGTACGGCAACCCGGCCAACATCGCCGCGCACTACGAGGGCACCGGCCCCGAGCTGCTGGCCGACCTGCCGTCGATCACGCACTTCGTCGGCGGACTCGGCACGACGGGCACGCTCGTCGGCGTCGGGCGCTACATGACCGAGCACAAGCCGGACGTGCAGATCGTCGCCGCCGAGCCGCGGTACGGCGAGCTGGTCTACGGACTGCGCAACCTCGACGAGGGCTTCGTTCCCGAGCTCTACGACCCGGACGTGCTCAGCGGCCGGTACTCCGTCGGCGCCTACGACGCGTTGCGGCGGACCCGCCAGCTGCTCGAGCAGGAGGGCATCTTCGCCGGCATCTCGACCGGCGCCGTGCTGCACGCGGCGTTGGGGCTGGCGGAGAAGGCCATCGCCAAGGGACAGTCGGCCGACATCGCGTTCGTCGTCGCCGACGCCGGGTGGAAGTACCTGTCCACCGGCGCCTACAGCGGCTCGCTCGACGAGGCGGCCGAACGGCTCGACGGTCAGCTCTGGGCGTAGTACCGCCCCACGACACGACTGTGGCTCCATCGGACATCCGGTGGGGCCACAGTCGTGTTCGGTCCCGGCCGGTCAGTCCCTGACGGCCGGGTTGCGCGGGTGGTCCATGCGGACGACGACGTCCGCGGTGTCGGCGGGGGAGACCTCGCGGTCGTAGCGCTCGTACGCGGGCAGTGCCCAGTGCTGGTCCGCGGGCAGCGTGCGCCGCAGGGCGGCCTGCGTCAGCCACAGATGCACGGTCAGGTCGAACGGCAGGCCCGTGCCGAGCAGCAGTTCGCCGTCGACGAGCACGACACCGCCTTCGGGCACCGGCACGCGCGCACGCCGGTAGGCGCGGTCGGCCTCGGCGTCCCAGAGCGCGGGCAGCACCTCGCCGGTTCCGCCGGGACGTATCGGGTCGAGCACTTCGCGGCGCAGGGCTCCGACGTCGAGCCAGTCGTCGTAGCGGGTGTCGGGGTCGTGGCGGCCGCGTTCGAAGCGCAACGACGCGGGCCGCAGGAAGTCCCACGCCGAGACCCGCAGTGTCTCCCGCCCCGCCACGCGCAGCGGGTCGACGAGCGCGTCGGCCAGTCCGGCCGGATCGGCGGCACCCGCTGCACCGTCGACCGCTACCGCGAGGCGCCGGTCGGTGGGCGAGGCTGCGATCCGTTCGACGATTTCGGTCACGAGCCGGTCGAACGAGATGGGCCGGAAACGCACGGCGGCGATCCTACGGACCCATCGCGCTGACGGCGTTCAACACGGCCCCCGGGATCCGCAACACGCGCCCCGGGATCCGCAACACGGGCCCCGGAATGCGCAACACGCGCCCCGGGATCCGCAACACGGTGGCGGGGATTTCAGGGTCATCACTGAGGTCGGCGGGGCCGCGCCGCCGTAATCTGGACCCGTGAGCATGCAGCCCGTTCCCACGCCCGGTGCGGGGCCGTCGAGGCCCGCCCGCCCCGCCAGCAAACGCGTCCTGCCGCCGAATCCGACGGCCGCGGCGATCGTGGCGCTGTCGTTCACCGCACTGCTGTACCTCGTCGAACTGATCGACGTGATCCTCCCGATGAACCTCGACAACGGCGGCATCGTGGCGCGCTCGCTGTCGGGTCTCGACGGCATCGCGTGGGCGCCGCTGCTGCACGCCGGATGGCCGCACCTGCTGGCCAACACGGTTCCCGTGCTGGTGTTCGCGTTCCTCGCCATGGCGCGCGGCATCGGGCCGTGGATCGCGGTGACCGTGACGATCTGGCTCGTCGGCGGCATCGGTGTGTGGCTGACCGGACCGTCGGACGCGCACACCGTCGGCGCGTCCGGGCTCGCGTTCGGCTGGCTGACGTTCCTGTTGGTGCGCGGCCTGTTCAACCGCAGTTTCGCCCAGTTGGCGGTGGCCGCGGTATTGCTGGCCGTGTGGGGCGGCATGTTGTGGGGCGTGCTTCCGGGACAGGCCGGAATCTCGTGGCAGGGCCACCTGTTCGGCGCGCTCGGCGGTGTGCTGGCCGCATGGCTCACGGCCAAGTCCGACCGCAAGGACCCCTCGCCCGTCTGAGGATCCCGGCCGCGAACCCGGCGCACGTGGTCCGAAACCCGCGCGTCGCGGCGACGTAGGCTGCAGGCGTGAGCGCTCCGATCGGAATCTTCGACTCCGGGGTCGGCGGGCTGACCGTCGCCCGCGCGATCGCCGACCAGCTGCCGGCCGAGAGCCTGCGCTACGTCGGTGACACCGCCAACGCCCCGTACGGACCACTGCCGATCGCCACGGCCCGCGAGTACGCGCTGCGCGCCCTCGACGGCCTCGTGGCCGACGGGGTCAAGGCACTCGTCATCGCGTGCAACACGGCGTCGGCAGCCTGCCTGCGGGACGCGCGGGAGCGCTACGACATCCCGGTCGTCGAGGTCGTGCTGCCCGCCGTGCGGCGTGCCGTCGCCACGACCCGCAACGGCCGGGTCGGCATGATCGGCACCGAGGGCACGGTCCGTTCGCACGCCTACGAGGACGCGTTCGCCGCCGCCACCGACGTGCAGCTCACCAGCGTGGCCTGTCCGCGGTTCGTCGACTTCGTCGAGCGCGGCATCACCTCGGGCAGGCAGGTGCTGGGGCTGGCGCAGGGCTACCTCGAGCCGCTCGCGCGCGCAGGCGTCGACACGCTGATCCTCGGATGCACCCACTACCCGCTGCTCACCGGCGTGTTGCAGCTGGCCATGGGACCCGACGTGACGCTGGTGTCCAGTGCGGAGGAGACGGCCAAGGACGTCGTGCGGGTCCTCACCGAACGCGACCTGCTCGCCGAGCCGGGACAGCCGCCGCAGCACACGTTCACCGCGACCGGCGACCAGGAGCGGTTCGCCCGCCTCGCGGAACGGTTCATGGGCTTCGGCCCCGTGCTCGCCGCCACGTAGGGCGTGCTCACCGCCACGTAGTACAGGCGCGCGGCGATCGCGCGTGGCATGGTGACGACCGTGCGACTCACGATCCTCGGCTGCTCGGGAAGCATTCCCGGGCCGAACACCGCCGCGTCCGGCTACCTCGTGGAGTCCGAGGGGTTCGTCCTCGGGGTGGACCTGGGCAACGGCACGCTGGCCCAGCTGCAGGCGCTGCGCGACCCGTTCGACGTCGACGCGCTCGTGCTCTCGCACCTGCATCCGGATCACTGTGCGGACATGAGCGCGCTGACGGTGCTGCGCCGGTACCACCCCGACCCGCCCTTCGATCCGCGGCGGCACAGGCTCCCGGTGCACGCGCCGGCCGAGGCTCCCACCCGCCTGGCGAACGCCTTCGCCGCCGACGACGCCGAACGTGACGTCACCGACCTGAGCGACGTCTACGAGTTCCATCCGTTGCTCACCGGGAGCCGCACCATCGGCCCGTTCGAGGTGTCGGCGTTCCCGATGGACCATCCGACCGAGGCGTTCGGCCTGCGCGTGTCCTGCGGCGGTCGGACCCTCGCCTACACCGGTGACACCGGCCCCTGCGCCGCGCTCGACGAGCTGTCCGCCGGGGTGGATCTGCTGCTGGCCGAAGCGTCGTGGACCGACGGACCCGAGCGGCCCGCGGGCGTGCACCTGTCGGGCACCCAGGCGGGCGAGTTGGCCCGGCGAGCGGCGGCCCGCAGGCTGGTGCTCACGCACGTCGCACCGTGGACCGATGCGGCCGCTGTGCTGGCCGAGGCCCGTGCCGCGTTCGGCGACGCGGCCGAGCTCGCCGTGCAGGGTCGCGTCTACGACGTGTAGGCCGCCGTGTCGGACCGTGGGCGGTCCCGCGTTGTAGGGTCGGTTGCCGTGGTGCGAAAAGACGGCAGGAACGACGACCAGCTTCGCGACGTGCGGATCACCCGCGGCTTCCAGCAGTGGCCAGCGGGATCGGTACTCATCGAGTTCGGCGACACCAAGGTGCTGTGCGCGGCGAGCGTGACCGAGGGCGTGCCCCGGTGGCGGGCGGGCTCGGGACTCGGCTGGGTCACCGCCGAGTACGCCATGTTGCCCTCCGCGACGCACGAGCGCGGCAGCCGCGAGTCCGTGAAGGGCAAAATCGGCGGCCGTACGCACGAGATCAGCAGGCTCATCGGCCGCTCGCTGCGTTCGTGCATCGATCTGGCGGCGCTGGGCGAGAACACCATTCAGCTCGACTGCGATGTCATCCAGGCCGACGGCGGCACCCGCACCGCGGCGATCACCGGCGGCTACGTGGCGCTAGCCGACGCGATCACGTGGCTCGGTGCCGCGGGCAAGCTGGCCGACCCCAAGCCGCTGTCGGCGACCGTGTCGGCGATCAGCGTCGGGGTCGTCGACGGCCGCGTGCGGCTCGACCTGCCCTACGAGGAGGACTCGCGGGCCGAGGTCGACATGAACGTGGTGGCGACCGACACGGGCACGCTCATCGAGGTGCAGGGAACCGGTGAGGGCGCCACCTTCACGCGTTCCACTTTGGACAAGATGCTGGATCTGGCGCAGACCGGCTGCGCCGAGTTGGCGCGCAAGCAGTCCGAGGCGCTCGCCGAGCCGTACCCCGGAACGCTGCCCGAGCCTGCGCCGGTCGACAAGAAGGCGAAGGGTGGCAAGTGAGCACGCGGATCCTGCTCGCCACCCGGAACGCCGCCAAACTGGACGAACTGAGGCGGATCGTCGTCAAGCGCGGCCTCGGTGACGTTGAGGTGCTCGGTTTGTCCGATGTGGACGAGTTCCCCGAGGCGCCGGAGACCGGTGCGACGTTCGAGGAGAACGCCCTCGCCAAGGCGCACGACGCGGCCGTCGCCACGGGACTGCCCGCGATCGCCGACGACTCGGGGCTCAGTATCGACGCGCTGAACGGGATGCCCGGCGTGCTGTCGGCACGCTGGGTCGGACGGCACGGCGACGACGAGGCGAACCTGCGGCTCGTGCTCGGCCAGCTGCAGGACGTGCCCGAGGAACGCAGGGGAGCGGCGTTCGTGTCGGCCGCCGCCTTCGTGGTGCCGGACGGCGCGGAGGTCGTCGTCCGTGGTGAATGGCGCGGCACGATCATCCACGAACCGCGTGGTGCCAACGGTTTCGGCTACGACCCGATCTTCGTGCCCGAAGGCGAGACGCGGACCTCGGCCGAGTTGTCTCCCGCCGAGAAGGACGCGGCCTCCCACCGGGGCAGGGCGTTGCGTTCGCTGCTGCCGTATCTGCAGGAGTTCGCCGAAGGCAACTGACCGCAGGCCACGGCCGCCGTCGAACACGGCTCCGGGGCCTGGACCGGACCGTTCAGAGCCAGGGGCCGAGTTCGGGTGCGGTGGCGCTGCGGCCGGTCAGCCACGCTGCCAGCGCGGGGGCGTGGCCCTGTTTCAAGCGGGCGTCGAGCGTCTCGCGGGCCAACGTCTCGACGAGTCCCTCTGGCAGGTCGGCGAACTCGATGCCCGCGTCGAGATCCACGGCGTGCACGGCGACCTCGACGGCACGCATCCACGGCAGACGCGTGGCGGGGATCGCCGCCCCCTGCCGGGTGCGCACCTCGCGGCGCCACGCGTCGTCGGACAGGTCGTCCAGCTCGCGGGCGAGCGCCGCGGCCGAGGAACGCACCAGCGCGCGCAGCTCGGCCGGCGGCAGCCCGGCGCCTTCCTCGATCTCGGCGTCGCGTCGCTGCGCGCTCGGATACATCGGGTTCTCGACGCCGGTGCGTGCCCAGTCGGCGAGCCTGCGCAGCGCTTCGGCGTTGAAGTGCAGATGCGAGACGACGTGCGCGCGGCTCCAACCGGGAAGGCGGCTGGGTGCGCGCAGATCGCTGTCGTCGAGTGTGCCGAGGGCGCCCAGCAGACGCTCCGTGCCCTCGTCCATCCAGGTGCGCACGTCGCCATCCACGAGATCAGCCCTCCAGGCCGAGGTCCTTGAGCAGCCGGGCGACGTGACCGGTGGCGCGGACGTTGTACATCGCCTTGACGATCACGCCGTCCCCGTCGATGACGAACGTCGAGCGGATGACGCCCTGGACGATCTTTCCGTAGTTCTTCTTCTCACCGAACGCGCCGTAGGCCGACAGCACCTGCTTGTCCGGGTCGGACAGCAGCGGAAACGTCAGGCCCTCGTTCTCGGCGAACGTCGCCAGCTTGTCCTGCTTGTCGGGCGAGACGCCGAGCACCTGGTAGCCGGAGTCGCCGAGCAGGGCGAGGTTGTCGCGGAAGTCGCACGCCTGTTTGGTGCAGCCGGGCGTGCTGGCGCGCGGGTAGAAGTACACGACCACGGGCCTGCCGCGGTAGTCCGACAGCGAGACCTCCCGTCCTTCGCTGTCGGGGAGGGTGAAGTCGGGTGCCTTGTCGCCGGGTTCGAGTCGGGTCTGCTCGGTCATGCCCGCAGCGTATCGGAGAGCCGCGCGGACGTGACCGGCTCAGGCTCCGCCGCGGTAGACGGCGCGTGCGGGTTCGGAGGGGTCGGGTCGCACCGTCAGTTCGAGCGTCGACGAGGCGGCAGGCACCGCGAACGCGAACGTCAGCTCCACCCGGTCGCCGGGGATGAGGTCGCGATCGGCGTCGACGATGCCCGTGTAGCCCTGTGCGGGGTCGACGACCTGGACGAGCCGCTGACCCGAGCCGAAGGCCCGTACGGACAGCCGCGACAGCCGGTACGGCTTCGCCGACTCGTTGCGCACCTTGACCGTGAACGCCGCGGCGCGGTCGGTGTTCGGGTACGCCGAGTCGCCGGGGGTGAAGGTCTGCGGCTCGGAGACCTCGACCACCAGGTCGGAGGCGAACCGGTGGTCGGAACCGAACAGCACGGCGTGGCGCACCGGGGTGTCGGCGGCGTCCTCGCTGGGAGCGGCTCTGGTGACCTCGGGAGTACCGGGCGGCAGCGCTGCGCCACCCGATGCCGGGCCCGTCTGCTGTTCGGCGCCGCAGGCGGTGAGTGCCAGGAGCGCGCAGACAGCCACCATCGGCCTGCCTTTTCGCACCGCTGTCGCTCCTGTTCCGCCCTGCACACGCCCTGGTGGGGCGCGTTGCCGGCTCGTCGTGGGCTTGCGCTCGTGGGTGAGCGCGCGCCGGGCACCGCCTCGGCGCACTGGACCACTGTGCGTGCGCCGAGGCGGGCGGTGCCACCTGCCAACGGGGGTTGAGGCGGACCTGGTTCTGCTCTGTGTCCTCGTCGTGACCCCTGGTTGTCGTGGGTCACACCGCGGCCGTGGGAAGCGGGCGCCGGGGAGGAGAGCCGGGGTCGGAGAGTGGAGCCGGGGTCGGAGAGTGGAGCCGGGGTCGGCCTTGGCTCAGAGCGCCAGTGCGAACAGCAGGATGAACACGGCCAACGTCACGAGCCACGCCACGATGAGCCAGCCCCAGTCGCGCCACGGGTCGACGACGCGGTTGTCCTCGCCGGGCACGTAGACGCCGCGCAGTTCGAACCAGTCGGCCAGGCGACCCGGCCAGCTCAGCGGACTCCGCTCGGACATGCCACCTCCCGTGCTCTGCGGCGTTCTGCCGTGCTCTGCGTTGTTTGCCGCTGCCGGTGAGCCTACCGGCGTTCGGCGTTCGAATCCCGTGGTGGCGTGGTACCCGGCGGTGACCAGCCGGACGAGGAGGATCCGCATGTCGGCACCGACCCGCGCGACACCTGGCCCGCGTTGGCCGTGGACGACTGGCAGGACACGCGCCACACGCTGCACATGTGGATGCAGATCGTCGGCAAGGTGCGCATGGCGCAGGCGCCCATGCTCAACCACTGGTGGCAGGTGCCGCTGTACGTCTCGGCGCGGGGTCTCACGACGTCGTCCATCCCCCACGGAACGGGCGTGTTCGACATCGAGTTCGACCTGGTCGACGAGGTGTTGCGCATCCGAGCCGGCCGCGGTGGGGACGCCGAGATCCGGCTGGAGCCCAAGCCCGTGTCGGTGTTCCACCGCCAGGTCATGGACACGCTCGCCGACCTCGGCCTCGACGTGTCGATCATGGGGGCTCCGGTGGAGGTGCCGGAGGCCGTTCCGTTCGCCGAGGACACCGCGCAGCGCACCTACGATCCGGAACACGCGCGGCTGTTCTGGGGCCAGCTCGTGGCCGCCGACCGGGTGCTGAACCGCTTCCGCTCCCGGTTCTACGGCAAGAGCAGCCCCGTGCACTTCTTCTGGGGCGCGATGGACCTGGCGTGCACGCGGTTCTCCGGGCGCACCGCTCCGCAACATCCGGGCGGCGCCCCGAACTGCGCCGACTGGGTCATGGTGGAGGGCTACTCGCACGAGCTGTACAGCTGCGGATTCTGGCCGGGCGGCGGCGCCGAGGGCGCGTTCTACGCCTACGCCTATCCCGAACCGGACGGCTTCGCCGACGCCGCGGTACGTCCGGACGCCGCCGCCTATGTCACCGACCTGGGCGAGTACGTGCTGCCCTACGAGGCGGCCCGCCGCTCCGACGATCCCGACGCCGCCGTACTCGCGTTCCTCCAGAGCACCTACGAGGCGGCCGCCGACCACGGTGGTTGGGACCGGCAGGCACTCGAACAGCACCCGCACCGCGACGTGCTGCCGTTCTGACTCCGCCCTTACCTGAGCCGAACGGGTCGTCGCCCGACTCCAGCGCCTGCGTCGCCAGTTCCACAGACCGCCCGAGGTGTGCCAGATCCGTCTCGTCCACCATCCGTGCAGTACCCACGCAGCAACGGCCGTACCGCGCGGCATCGACGCCGGCCCTCAGCCTGCGACGCGGTGTTTCAGCCTGCGAGGCTGGGTTTCAGTCTGCGACGCCCTGGGCGCTCCAGCCGCCGTCGATCGGCACCACGATACCCGTGATGAACGATGCGGCCGGGGTGCCGAGGAAGTACGCGAGCTCGGCCACCTCGGCAGGCTCGCCGAACCGCTGCATCGGGATGCGGGCGAGAAACGTGTCGGGGTCGAACACACCGCGCCGGATGAACTCCGACGACAGCTCCGTGGTGATCGGCCCCGGCGCGATGCCGTTCACCCGGAGGCCGCGTGCGGCCCATTCGGACGCCAGCCCCCGCACGAGTCCGCCCACGCCGGCCTTGGCCGCGCCGTAGGCCGTGCGGCGGGGAAATCCGACCAGTCCGTTGAGCGACGACATCAGCACCAGCGCCCCGCCGCCCGGCATCCGGCGTGCAGCCTGCTGCGCACCGACCATCGCGCCGGTGAGGTGCACGCGCAGCAGCGCGTCCCAGTCCTCCGCGGCGTAGTCGAGGGAGTCACCGGCCTTGGCGTGCCCGGCGTTGGCGACGAACGTGCCCAGTCCGCCGTCGGTGGCGGCGGCCAGCTCGCACGCCGCACCCACATCGTCCGCACCCGCGGCGTCCCCGACCACCGTGCCGTGACCCGAACCGGGCCAGCTCTCCGCGGTGCGGGTCAGCCGGGAGCCGTCGAGGTCGAGGCCCACCACGGGGTGTCCGGCCGCGGCGAACCGGTGTGCGATGGCAGCTCCGATGCCTTGCGCCGCCCCGGTGACGACGACCGCGGGCCGGGGGCCGGACGGTTCAGACATGACGCGGCTCCAGGGTGAAGACCTGTTGGACGTCGATGCGTTTGCGGGCGATCCGCAGGCCCGCGCCTGCCGCGGGACCGGGCACGAGGACGTCGTCGTACTCGCCGTAGATGGCGATCGCCTCGTCGGCGGTGCGCGAGACGGCCTGGAAGTAGGCCGTCACCGCAACGCCGTTCGCGCCGTCCGGCTCGGCCACGACGTTCGTGACGAGGTGTTTGCTCCACAACGTGGGGCCGTCGAACACGCCGCGGTAGAACGCGAGCACGGCGTCACGCCCCGTGCGGGCCCCGTCGACGCGTTCGAGGACCACCTCGCCGGTGAACACGGTGGCGAGTGCCTGCTCGTCGCGGGTGTCGACGGCGCGGGCGTAGCGGTGCAGGGCCGTGCGCGCGGCCTCGGCGGGGTGGTCGGTCATGCCTGTCCTCCTCGGACGGGTGCGGGCTGGGGTTCGCGGGCGGCACCGAGCGTGCGGCCGTCGAGGTGCCTGCGGGGCAGCAGCAGGACGAGTCCGATGCCGATCGCCGCGGGGACGACGAAGACGTAGAAGCTCCACTTCACGTCGACTCCCGCGGCGACGATGAGTCCGCCGAGGATGGGGCCGATGATCCCGCCGAGCCGGGCGACGGTCATGATCGACCCGAGCGCGGTCGCCCGGACGGCGGCGGGGAACCACGTGGCGATGAAGCCGTTCAGGATGACGGCGGTGCCGTTGGCGCCCACGCCCGCCAGCGCGACGGCGACGTACAGCACCGGTGTCGGCGGGGCGAGGCTCATGGTGACCAGGGAGAGCACGCCGATGCCGAAGCCCCACATCGCGACCGTGCGCGGACCGATGCGGTCGGCGCAGATCGACATGACGGTGGCACCGGCGATCGCCCCGATGCTCATCGTCGCCAGGAAACTCAGCGCAGATCCGAGCGGATAACCCGCCGATCGCATGATCTCCGGCAGCCACGTGCTGAGGCCGTAGATGAACAGCTGTCCGATCAATCCGGCGAGGGCGAACACGATCGCCGTCGTCAGCAACGGACGTCGCAGCAGGTCCCGCAGTCCCGCGCGGCGGCCGTCCTCGTCGGACGCCGCGTGCGGGGTGGCGTTCTCGGCGAGGCCGTAGCGTAGCGCGGTCCGGTGTGCCTGGTCGTGTTTTCCCTTGCTCCGCAGGAAGTCCCCCGATTCCGGCAGCACGGCGTAGGCGATCGGCACCAGGGTCAGCAGCGGCAGCACGCCGATGGCGAACATGGGACGGAACCCGAACGGTTCGATGAGGACGAGTCCGATCAACGAGGCCGCGATCGTGCCCACCGAGAATCCGGAGCTGACGAGCGCGTTGAACAGGTTGCGGCGGCCCCGCGGCGCGAACTCGGCGGTGAGCGCGAGCGCGGTCGGCAGGAGTCCGCCGAGGCCGACGCCCGACAGGAAGCGGAACAGGCCGAACAGTTCCGGGTTCGGCGCCAGTGCACAGGCGCCCATGCACACCGAGAACCAGCTCATGCTGGTGATCAGCATGCGGCGCCGGCCGAGCAGGTCCGTCGCGAGTCCGCAGATCAGGGTTCCGACGAGCATTCCCATGAACGCGTAGCTGGCGATGACGCCCGCGCGTGCGGCGTCGAGGTTCCACGCCTCGTACTCGAGCAGGGCCGGGATGGTGGTGCCGAAGACCGACAGGTCGTAGCCGTCGAAGATGACCGCACAGCAACAGATGACGGCCACCAGGGTGCCGCTCCTGCGCCGCACCTCCGGCTTCGGCGACGTGGTCATGCGGGTCCTCCTCGACCTCGATGACGAGCCTTGCGCACCGGAGATCATGTCAATCATGACCATAGAAGTCCAGAGCGTCGTTCGCGTCGCGTACGACCGGTGGGGCTCGCCGGCTCAGGCGTCGCCGAGGTGTGCGGCGTCGGCGAGTGCGTCGAGTCGCGTCCGCGCGAGCGCCAGTTCGCCGAGCACGGTGTCCGCGGCGTCGGCGAGGAGTCGGCCCGCAGGGGTGAGCTTGACGCTGCGGCCGTGGGGGACGAGCAGTGGCGCCCCGGCGTCCCGTTCCAGTTTGGACAGTTGCTGGGACACGGCGGACGGGGTCAGGTGCAGCGCTTCGGCCGCGGCGGCGAGGGAGCCGTGGCGGTCGACGGCGTGGAGTGCGTGGAGGCGTTCGGT
>Ga0079224_100001311_pt1 | contig 28247 bp, 25 predicted proteins | sample Stecom2015_FD_80414 | JGI IMG/M metagenome (GOLD analysis project Ga0079224, IMG submission 80414) | Agricultural soil microbial communities from Utah to study Nitrogen management - Steer compost 2015 | ecosystem: Environmental > Terrestrial > Soil > Agricultural land | place: USA: Utah... | reverse complement strand
GGCGATCGCCACCGCGGCGTCGGTGAATGCGGTGACCCGGTCGAGCGCACGCCGGTCCATCGTCACGCCGGCCGGGTCAGCCGGTCGCCGGCAGCGCGCTCAACATCGCCCAGACCCGGGTGGGGTTCGCCCATAAGCCATAATAGGGGCGAACCAGTCAGTCCGGGTCATCCGACCGCGGCCATCACCTCGTCGGAGACGTCGAAGTTGGCGTAGACGTTCTGGACGTCGTCGCAGTCCTCCAGCGCCTCGATCAACTGGAACACCTTGCGGGCATCCTCGGCCTCCAGCGGCACGTTCACCGAGGGCACGAACGACGTCTCCGCCGACTCGTAGTCGATGCCGGCGCGTTGCAGCGCGGTGCGCACCGCTACCACGTCCCCGGGTTCGCTGATCACCTCGAACGCCTCACCCAGGTCGTTGACCTCCTCGGCCCCGGCGTCCAACACCGCGGTGAGCACGTCATCCTCGGTCAGGTCGCCCTCCTTGGGGACGATCACCACGCCCTTGCGGTTGAACAGGTAGGCGACGCTGCCGGCGTCCGCGAGCGATCCGCCGTTGCGGGTCAGGGCGGTCCGCACCTCGGAGGCGGCCCGGTTGCGGTTGTCGGTGAGGCACTCGATCAGCAGGGCCACCCCCGCCGGCCCGTACCCCTCGTAGATGATCGTCTCCCAGTTGGCGGCGCCGTCCTCCTGCCCCGAGGCCCGCTTGATCGCCCGCTCGATGTTGTCGTTGGGCACGGAGTTCTTCTTGGCCTTCTGGATGGCGTCGAACAGGGTGGGGTTGCCGGCCGGGTCGGGACCCCCGACGCGCGCCGCGACCTCGACGTTCTTGATCAGTCGGGCGAACAGCTTGCCGCGTTTGGCGTCGACGGCAGCCTTGCGGTGCTTGGTCGTCGCCCACTTGGAGTGGCCGGCCATTACTCCTCCGTCACTGTGACCGCCGACCGCACAAGATCCACGAACCACTGGTGAATCCGGAGGTCTCCGGTCAACTCAGGGTGGAAAGCGGTGGCGAGCAGGTTTTCCTGGCGTACTGCGACAATTTTACCGGCGGCCCGCCCCAGCACCTGCACGCCCTCGCCGACCTCCTCGACGCACGGCGCCCGGATGAACACCGCCGGCACCGAACCGATCCCGGTCAGCTCCACCGCGGCCTCGAAGGAGTCGACCTGGCGCCCGAAGGCATTGCGGCGCACGGTCATGTCGATGCCACCGAAGGTCGGCTGGTCGGGCCGGCCGCCCCGCACGCGATCCGCGAGCATGATCATCCCGGCGCAGGACCCGTAGGTGGGCAGGCCGGCCCTGACTCGATCGCGGACCGCCTCCAGCAGGCCGAACTCCGCCGCCAGCTTGCCGATCGTGGTCGACTCACCACCGGGCACCACCAGCGCGTCGACCCGAGCCAACTCGTCGGGGCGGCGGACCGCCGACGCGCGGACGCCGCAGCGGGTCAGCGCCGCCAGGTGCTCGCGGACATCCCCCTGCAGGGCGAGGACCCCGACCACCGGCCGGCCCCCGGCGGGGACGCCGGTCACCAGCCGCGCTCAGCGAGCCGGTGCGGCGCGGGCACCTCCGCCACGTTGATGCCCACCATCGGCTCGCCCAGACCGCGAGAGACCTTCGCCAGCACGTCCGGGTCGTCGTGGAAGGTCACGGCCTTGACGATCGCGGCGGCCCGCTGCGCCGGGTTGCCGGACTTGAAGATGCCCGAGCCCACGAACACCCCGTCCGCGCCGAGCTGCATCATCATCGCCGCGTCGGCCGGGGTGGCGATGCCGCCGGCGGTGAACAGCACCACCGGCAGGGACCCGGTGGTGGCCACCTCCTTGACCAGCTCGAAGGGGGCCTGCAGCTCCTTGGCCGCGGCGTACAGCTCGTCGGGGGGCAGCGCGGAGAGCCGGGCGATCTCCGAGCGGATCCGCCGCATATGGGTGGTGGCGTTGGAGACGTCGCCGGTGCCGGCCTCGCCCTTGGAACGGATCATCGCCGCGCCCTCACTGATGCGCCGGAGCGCCTCACCCAGATTGGTCGCGCCGCAGACGAACGGCACCGTGAAGGCCCACTTGTCGATGTGGTGCTCGTAATCGGCCGGGGTCAGCACCTCGGACTCGTCGATGTAGTCCACGCCGAGCGCCTGCAGGATCTGGGCCTCCACGAAGTGGCCGATCCGGACCTTGGCCATCACCGGGATGGAGACCGCGCTCATGATCGCGTCGATCAGATCGGGGTCGCTCATGCGGGCGACGCCGCCCTGCGCGCGGATGTCGGCCGGCACCCGCTCCAGCGCCATGACCGCGACCGCACCCGCATCCTCGGCGATCTTGGCCTGCTCGGCGGTGACCACATCCATGATCACACCGCCCTTGAGCATCTCGGCCATGCCCCGCTTGACCCGGGCGGTGCCGACTACCTCAGACACGCTGCCTCGCCTCCTTCTCGGCAACCTCTTCATGGTACGCGGCCCCGCGCGGGCTCCACAGTGCCAGTCATGCCCGGCGCAGCCACGCCGGTCTAGCGCCGGGAGGGCTCGGTCCAGTCGGCGTGATCGTCCAACACCGGGTCACCCACGTCGAAGTACGACGGCTCCGGATGGCGGCGGGCCAGCCGCAGCAGGCGCACCAGCACCCGCCGCCGCACCGCCAGGGCGTCGCGGACCTGGTCGGTGTGGACCTGCCGCGCCAGGCCCACCCGGCGACTCGCGGTCACCACCGCCGGCCAGCCCGGTGCCGGCCTGGCCGGGCCGTCGGCGAGCTGGCGTAGCACCTGGGTCAGGTCGTTCTCGGCCGCCTCCCGCTCGGCGGGGGTGGCCGCCAGCGCGGTCCGCGCCGCCGCCCGCACCTGGGCGGCGGCCTGGGGCGCGGTGGTCGACAACTCGTCGGCGAGCAGAGTGGCGGCGGCGGCGCGGCGCACCAGGCAGGCATCCAGGGCGGCGCCGGCGGAGGCGGCCCGGCGGTGCAGCCGGCCCACCCGGGCCGCCAGCCAGGTGAGGTACGCGGTGAGCAGCAGTACGGCCAGGCCCACCCATACCCACCACTCCATGCCGGCATGGTAAAGGCCGCGGACAAACCGCGCCGCCGGTACCGGTCATGCGGCGCGGTTTGTGCGCGGCCGGTACCGGTCAGAGCACCGGCGCGTCGCCGATTCCCTCGTCCACCACCACCCCGGCCGGGCCGCGCTCGGGCGTGACCAGCGCGGCCGCCGGATTCTCCGCCTCGATCGCGCTGGCGTAGACCTCCAGGACCCGGGCGGCCACCACCGGCCAGTCGAAGGCGCTGACCACCTGGGTGGCCCGGGTCGCCATCTCGGCCCGGGCACCCGGGTCGTCCAGCAGGCGCTCGATCTCCGCGGCGAGGGCCTGTGGATCACCGGGCGGGACCAGCGCGCCGGCTCCGTCCAGCACCCGGCGGAAGGCGTCCAGGTCGCTGGCGACCACCGGCGTACCGGCGGCCATCGCCTCGGTGAGGATCATCCCGAACGATTCGCCGTGGGTGTTCGGGGCGACGTAGAGGTGGACGCTGCGCAACATGCGAGGCTTGTCCGCTTCGGAGACCGCACCCAGGAAGACCATCCGGTCCCGCAGGTCCGCCGGCACCGACCGGACCGCCTCATCCACCTCACCGGGCCCGGCCACCAGCAACCGCAGCCCCGGCCGGCGGCGCGCCAACGCCAGGAACGCCTCCCGCAGCACCGGGAAGCCTTTGCGGGGCTCGGTGAACCGGCCCAGGAACCCCACCGTGCCCCCGGCACCGGGGCGGCAATCCCCCGGCCAGCCCGGCAGCGGGTCGGCCTGAGCGTACCGCCGGACCGCCACCCCGTTCGGGATCTCCACCGCCCCACCGCCGAGGTGCTCCACCTGCACCCGCCGGGCCAGGTTGCTCACCGCGATCCGGGCGGTGATCCGTTCCAGCACGAGCTGCAGCGCCCCCTGGGCGGCCGCCATGGCGCGGGAACGGGTCATGGCGGTGTGGAAGGTCGCCACTACCGGGCCCCGGGCGGCGAAGACCGCCAGCATGGAGAGGCTCGGGGAGAGCGGCTCGTGCACGTGGAGCACGTCGAACCGGCCGGAGCGCAGCCACCGGCGTACCCGGGCGGCCGAGAGCGGCCCGAACGTCAGCCGGGCCACCGAGCCGTTGTAGCGCACCGGCACCGACCGCCCGGCCGGGACCACGTAGGGGGGCAGGACCGACTCTTCATCCGCCGGGGCCAGCACGCTGACGGTGTGCCCGAGGTCGATCAGCGTCTCGGCCAGATCCTGGACGTGGTTCTGCACCCCGCCGGGCACGTCCAGCGAGTACGGGCATACGATGCCGATCCGCACGCCGACCGCCCCGTCTCAGGCTCGCGGCCGCTTCGGAGCGGCCGGGTCGCCATCACCGTCGTCCAGCCACAGCCGTTGCAGCATGTGCCAGTCGGTCGGGTGCGCCGCGATCCCGGCGGCCAGGTGGTCGGCGATGCGCTGGGTCAGCACCCGCACCCGCTGGTCCAGCGTGCCCTCCTCCGGCACCGGCAGCGGACCGCGCAGGCGGCCGCAGGCCGCGTCCGGCTCGTACCACATATCTACGACGAATAGCGGTGCCCCGGTGCGCAGGGCCAGCAGCGCCGGGCCGGCCGGCATCCGGGTACGCCCACCGAAGAAGTCGACCTCGATCCCGCGCGCCGACAGGTCCCGATCGGCGAGCAGCGCCACCAGGTGGTTGTCGCGCAGGCTCTCGTCCAGCAACACCAATGGTGGCCGTTCCCCGCCGCGCAACGGGATGATCCGCATCCCGAGGCCGCGACGGAACGCGACGAACCGCTCGTAGAGGCCCTCCGGACGCAGCCGCTCCGCGACCGTGGTCAGCCGCCACCCGTTGCCTACGGCCCAGGCGCCGGCCAGGTCCCAGTTGCCCGCGTGCGGTAGGGCCACCACCGCTCCGACGCCGTCGGCCATCGCCTTGGCGAGCAGCTCCTCCCCGGCCAGGCGGAACCTTTGGCGGATCTGCGCGGGCGTGAACGCGGGCAGCCGGAACGCCTCCAGCCAGTACCGGGCGTACGAGCGCAGACCCGCGCGTACCAGCCGGTCCAGCTCCGCGTCCGGCGGCTGCGGGCCGACCACCCGGCGCAGATTCGCCCGCAGCCGGCGCACCGCCGGACCGCCGCGCAGGTAGGCCGCGTCGGCTGCGGCCCGGAAGGCAGCGGCGCCGACCCGCTCGGGCACGGCCCGTACCAGCCGCCACCCCGCCGCGTACGCCAGCTCCACCCCCCGACCGCTCACTCGCCGGCCTCCCTGGCGCGTATGTCCGCGCGGCGCACGTGCATGATCCGCTGGATCACGGTGATCACCGACAACACCGCCAGCAGCCACAGCGCGGCGGGCAGGGCCCAGCCCACCCCCAGGCCGGTCACCAGCGCGCCGATCCCGATCACCAGCAGCCGCTCCGCCCGCTCCGCGATCCCCACGTCGCAGTCGATGCCGAGGCTCTGCGCCCGGGCCTTCACATACGAGATGACCTGTGAGGCGACCAGGCACACCAGGGTCACCACCAGGGTGGGCGTCTCGCCCACGCCGGCGTACCAGTACGCCACCGCGCCGAGTACCGCGCCGTCGGCGATCCGATCCATGGTGGAGTCGAGGAACGCCCCGAACCGGGTGCTGTAGCCACGCGCGCGGGCCATCGCCCCGTCGACGAAGTCGACCACCGCGAACACGGCCACCACCAGCGCCGCCGCCAGAAACTTCCCGCGGGCCCCGAAGGCGACGGCGCCCGCCACCACGCCCAGGGTGCCCAGCACGGTGACCAGGTCGGGGGAGATGCCCAGCCGCAGCAGGGCGCGCCCGATCGGGTCGACCACCCGGGCGCCGGAGACGCGGACCGCACCACTGAAGATCTTCGCCATGGCGCTCTCACGATAGTCGGCCCGACCCGCGGTGCCGCCACCGGCGCGGCGGCTGGCCGTTGGACTTGTGCCGGGCGGCGGACGGGTGTGGGATCGGAGTAGGTCGGTTATCGGGCTCCGGCGCGGGCACCGGCACGGTGGCCAGCTGGACACAGCGCGAGGGAGGTGCGCTTCGATGGCGCAGAAAGGCCAGGAGAAGGGAGTCACCGGCCCGGCGCCGGTGGTGGAACAACCCGGCAGGGTCCGCAATGTGGTGCTCGTGGGGCACTCCGGCGCTGGCAAGACGACTCTGGTGGAGGCGCTGCTCGCCGCGACCGGCACGATCAACCGGGCCGGCTCGGTGACCGAGGGCACCACGGTCACCGATCATGACCCGGCCGCGATCCGGCAGCAGCGCTCGGTCAGCCTCTCCGCCGCGGCGTTGATGCACCAGGGCACCAAGATCAATTTGCTGGACACCCCCGGGTACGCCGACTTCCTCGGCGAGGTGCGGGCGGGGCTGCGGGCGGCCGACGCGGTGCTGTTCGTGGTGGGCGCCCCGGACGGGGTGGACGAGGCGACCGCGGCGCTGTGGGAGGAGTGCGCCGCGGCGGGCATGCCGCGGGCGGTGGCGATCTCCCGGCTGGACCATCCGCGCGCCGACGTGGCGGAGGCGGTCGCCGCGTGCCGCCGCGCGTTCGGCGACAACGTACTGCCGCTCTATCAGCCGGTGCCCGGCGACGGCGAGTCGGTCGACACGCTGATCGGGCTGCTCAGCCAGCGAGTCTACCACTACCCCGAGGGGGAACCGGCGGCCGTGCGGGACGCCGACGCCGACCAGCTGAGCCGGATCGAAGCCGCCCGCAACGAGCTGATCGAAGGCATCATCTCCGAGGGCGAGGACGAGGCGCTGATGGAGCGCTACCTCGGTGGGGAGGAGCTGGCGGAGTCGGTCCTCACCGAGGGCCTGGCGAAGGCGATGGCGCAGGGGTCGTTCCATCCCGTGCTGCCGGTCTGCGCGGAGACTCGAGTCGGCCTCGACGTGCTGCTGGAGGCGCTGATCCGGGTCTTCCCCAGCCCGCTATCGCGGCCGCTGCCACCGGTGACGGCCCGCGACGGCAGCCCGCGGGAACTCACCGCCGACCCCGCGGGCCCGCTGGTGGCCCAGGTGGTCAAGACCGCCATCGACCCGTACGTGGGCCGGGTGTCGCTGGTGCGGGTCTTCTCCGGCACGCTGGTGCCGGACAGCACCGTGCACATCGCCGGGTTCGGGCTGGCCGACCGGGGCCGGGCCGACCACGAGGCGGATGAGCGCGTCACTCACGTCTACTCGCCGCTCGGCGCCAACCAGCGGGAGGTGCCCAGCTGCGGCGCCGGCGACATCTGCGCGATCACCAAGTCGGCGGCGGCCGAGACCGGCGACACCATCTCGGCCAAGGACGACCCGCTCCTCGTCACCCCGTGGACCATGCCGGAGCCCCTGTTGCCGGTGGCGATCGAGGCGAAGTCGCGCTCGGATGAGGACGCGCTCGCCAAGAACCTCGGCCGGCTGGTGGCCGCGGACCCGACCATGCGGCTGGAGCGCAACGCCGAGACCCGGCAGCAGGTGCTGTGGTGCATGGGCGAGGCGCACGCCGACGTGATACTCGACCGGCTGCGCACCGGTGGCGCCGAGGTGGAGACGGTGCCGGTGCGGGTGCCGCTGCGGGAGACGTTCACGGCGACCGCCACCGGTCGCGGCCGGCACGTGAAGCAGTCCGGCGGCCACGGCCAGTACGGGATCTGTGACATCCGGGTGGAGCCGCTGCCGCAGGGTAGCGGCTATGAGTTCGCCTCCGAGGTGGTGGGCGGCGCGGTGCCCACCAACTACATCCCGTCGGTCGACAAGGGTGTCCGGGCGCAGATGGAGAAGGGGCTGATCGCCGGCTACCCGGTGGTGGACATCCGGGTGGTGGTCTATGACGGCAAGGCGCACAGCGTGGACTCCTCGGATGCGGCGTTCCAGACCGCCGGCAGCCTGGCGTTGAAGGCGGCGGCGGAGAACGGGCAGATGGCGCTGCTGGAGCCGGTGGACGAGGTGACGATCCGGGTGCCGGAGGCCTACGTGGGCACGATCATGGGCGACCTCTCCGGGCGCCGGGGTCGGGTGCAGGGTACCGAGCCGGACCCGGACCATCCGGACAAGACCCTGGTCAAGGCCGAGGTACCGGCCCGGGAGCTGTTGCGGTACGCGATCGAGCTGCGGGCCATGACCTCCGGCGCCGGCACCTTCACCCGCCAGTTCGTCCGCTACGAACCGATGCCGCCACACCTCGCCGACGAGGTGAAGAAGGAGGCGGCCAACGCCTGACCCGGAGTGCGCGAGGGCCGGGGCCCGCCCGGTGGGTCTTCATTCGCCCGGCGGACCCCGGTCCTTGCGCGGTTCAGTCCGGCCAGGTGCCGGTCAACCGGCGGACCACCTGCGCGCCGCTGCGGTCGGCCGCCGCCTTGACCACCGCGAAGATCGCCCCCTGCAACGCGGCCGCGGCGATGATCTCGCCCCAGCCCCGGTCCTCATCGGTGGAACTGGGCGGATCGCCGCGCCCGGAGAGCCGCCACAGCCGCTGGAAGACCATGCCCGCGAGGGCCCCGGCGGCCATGCCGAGGAGGATCCCGACCGGCTTGTACGCGACCTTGGTCTTGTTCACTCCGACCGCCTCCGGACCACCATCAGCGTCACCGCCGCCGCGACCGCCGCCCCCGCGCCGGCCATCAACACCCACGGGGCGGGTGAGTCCTTGGCCCGCGTGGTCGCCTTCCGGTAGACGTCACGCATGCGGGAGGGTACGTCCATCCGGCCAGCCAGCTCCTGCATGGTCTCGCCCAGCTGGGCGCGGGTGTAGTTGATCTCCGCCCGCAGCTCCTCGGTCTGACGTACCGACTTCGCCGTCATGACCGCCCCCGTTCCCGCACCGCGGTGGCGACCACGTCCATGTCCTTGCGCATGCTGCGACTCGCCGCCGCCGGCACGGGCGGCATCGCCCGCCTCACCTGCTGGCGACCGATCAACGCCATCACTCCCGCGATCAGCAGCAGCGCGACCCCGATGATCAGCGCCGACAGCCACAGCGGCAGCGCGGCGTCCAGTCCGAAGATCGCGGCGAGGATGAGCGCACCCACGCCGTAGAGCGCGACCAGCCCCGCGACACCGAACAGGCCGGCGCCCATCCCGGCGCGGCGTCCCTTCTCGACCAGTTCGATGCGGGCGAGCTGCAGCTCATCCCGTACCAGCCGGGACATCTGCTCGCTGGCGTTCGTCACCAGCTCGGCGACAGACTGCTCGCGTACCGGGCGGGTGGGTACGCCGTTCCCGCCTACAGCCATGGCGACCTCCTCCAGTGTCGCCACCCTCCGTACCCCCGAGCTCATCGGATCATTCCTGCGCGTGTGACGCCCGCCCACGGCGGGTACCCCGAATGGGTGGACGAGACAACCCAACCGCCGCCACCCGAAGACCCCGAAGAAGAGGGCATACCCGACTACGCGGTGGACACCTCGACCGCGTACGACGAGGCCGACCGCCCCCGGTTCGAAGACTCCCCACCGCCGCTGCCGGCCGACCGGCCGCAGGCGGTGGACGACTTCGGCGTGACCGCGAGCGAGGCCCGCGAGGGTGAGCCACTCGACGACCGGCTGGAGCGGGAGCGGTCGGACGTACCGCGGCGGCCGCAGTACACGGCCGGGAACACCGAGCTCGCCGACGAGGTGGTCACGGAGCAGACCGAGGCGCAGGCCCGCGAGGACGCCGAGGTGCTGGGAACCGAACCGGAACCCAAGCCGGCGGCCGGCCCGTCGGCCGCCTGGGACAAGGTGCCGCGAGGCGGGGAGCCGGTGGGCCGGCTGGTGGAGCCGGACGCCGGGGTGCCGCCCGACACCGAGAAGGATCTGGTGGCCACGGATGAGGGTGAGGCCGGCGGGGGCCTGAGCGCGGAGGAGGCCGCCATGTACGAGGTCCCCGAGGACGAGCTGCCCGACTAGGAACAGACCACCAGGGGTTGGCCGACCAGGGGTAGGCCGACCGGAGGCGGTCAGGCCGCCGGCCACGCCTTGGCGAGCAGGTCCCGGGTCTCGGTGAGCAGCTGCGGCAGGACCTTGGTGCCGGCGATCACCGGCATGAAGTTGGTGTCACCACCCCACCGTGGCACCACGTGCTGGTGCAGGTGGGCCGCGATCCCCGCCCCGGCGACCGGGCCCTGGTTGAGCCCGATGTTGAACCCGTGGGCCCCGCTGACCTGGCGGATGACCCGCATCGCGGTCTGGGTGAACGCCCCTACCTCCGCGACCTCGGCCGCGTCCAGGTCGGTGTAGTCAGCCACGTGCCGGTACGGGCAGATCATCAGGTGGCCGGGGTTGTACGGATAGCGGTTGAGGACCGCGAACACCCGGACGCCGCCGGCGACCACCAGGCTCTCCTCGCCGCTGACCGCGGTCGCCCGGCAGAGGGGACAGCCCGACGGCTCGTCGTACCCCTGCGGGGGCCGGTCCTGACCACTGACGTATGCCATCCGGTGCGGCGTCCACAGCCGCTCCAGCGCGTCACCCACCGCCGCCTCCTGCCCTGGTCACCGCGATGCTACCGGGGTGTAGGCGCCGGTGGCGAACGGGCCGGGGCCGGCCCGGGCCGATGTCGGGTCGGGCCGCGGCGGCCTACCCGGTCTCGCGGCGACGGCGGGGCAGCCGGACCACCGAGGTGTCCTCCGGCAGTGCGGTGGCCAGCGCTCCCGGACGGCCGGCGATCCCCGCGGTGAGCATCCGCAGCAGCTCGTCGGCGGCCACCGCGCGGCCGAACAGGTGCCCCTGGCCCAGCGCACACCCGAGGTCCCACAGCAGGGCGCGCTGCACCTCGGACTCGACCCCCTCGCCCACCACCGTCAGATCCAGTGCCCGGGCGAGCTGCACGGTGGAGCGCACCACCGCCCGGGCCTGCGCCGCCGCCTCCGCGTCCGGACCGGACCGGGGAGCCCCAGCGGTGCCGGCGGTACGCAGGCTGCCCACGAAGCTGCGGTCGATCTTGATCTCGTGCACCGGGATCCGGGAGAGTACGCCGATCGAGGAGAAACCCGTGCCGAAGTCGTCCAGCGCCAGCCGTACCCCCAGGTCGTAGAGGCGGGTCAGCACCTGGTCCACGGTGTCGAGCTGGCTGAGCGCGAGCGTCTCGGTGAGCTCCAGGCAGAGGCGGTCCGGCGCGGTGTCGTGCCGGTCGAGCGCCGCCCGCACGGTCGCCGGCAGGCTGGTGTCGAGCAGGCTGCGTGCGGAGATGTTCACCGACACCTCGAGGTCGTAGCCGGCCGCCCGCCAGTAGTCCGCGGCCGAGAGCGCGTCGTCCAGCACCGCGGCGGTGAACACCGGTAGCTGCGCGGACCGCTCCAGCAGGTCGAGGAACCAGCGGGGGTCCAGCTGACCCCGGGTCGGGTGCCGCCACCGCGCCAGCGCCTCGGCGCCCACCACCTCGCCGCTGTTCAGGTCCACGATCGGCTGGTAGTGGAGGACGAACTCCCGGCCGGAGACCGCCCGCGGCAACTGACCGGCGAGGGTGAGCCGGTCCCGGTCGGCCGGGTCGGTGGCCACGGTGTACCGCATGAGCGGCCGGCGGGCGCGTTTGGCCTGGTACATCGCGACGTCGGCGCGTCGCATCAACTCCCCCATCCAGGCCCGCGGGTCGGCCCGGAACGCCGGCGGCGCTTGGGGTCCACGCGCCACCGGGTCCGCACCGGCCGGCGTCGCCGCCGGCAGCGGCAGCTCAGCACCGTAGTCCGGCTCATCCTGCGGGTCCATCGCGAGCGCGAGGCCGCCGTTGGCCTCCACCACGATCGGCAGCCCGTCCACCTCCAGCGGCTCACCGAGCGCGGCCAGCAGCTTCAGCGCCCGGGTCTCCACCTGCGGTAGCCGCCGGGCCCCGCGCAGCAGCACCGCGAACTCGTCGCCGCCGAACCGGCTCACCAGGTCCGCCGGTCCGGCCGCGGCGGACAACCGGGTGGCGACCTGGCCGAGCACCCGGTCCCCGGCCAGGTGCCCGAGCGCGTCGTTGACCTCCTTGAAGTGCCGCAGGTCGATGAGCAACAGGGCGATGTGGCACTCCTCGCCGGCGGACCGGGTCAACGCCTCGGTGAGGTTGCGCTCCAGCTCGCGGCGGTTGGCCAGGCCGGTCAGGGCATCGTGGGCGGCCGCGTGGGCGTGGGCCGCGGTCGCCTCTCCCAGTTGCTGGTACGCGGCGGCGTTGCGCAGGGCGGTGTCCAGGGCGGCGGCGTACGCGGAGAGCATCGCCTCTTCCCGCTCGGAGATCGTGATCTGGTCGCGGAACCGCAGCCGCAGCACGCCGATGTCCGGCTGTCCCTGGTAACCGCGCAACGGCACCGCGTACACGCTGTCGCCGGCGGCGACCGCGTCGGCCGGGTCGCCGTCGAAGGTGATCTCGTCCGCGCCGCGGACCAGCCGGCGGTGCTCACCCCGCCACAGCTCCACCTCGAGTTCGTCGGCGGAGAACAGGGTGGCGCCCTTGAGTACCGCCTCGCGCAGCACCACGTCCAGATCCACCCCGGTGAAGGCGCCGGTCGCCCGGGCCAGGTTCTGCCAGGCCGCGCGTTCCTCCCGGGCCCGCACCCAGCGCTCCTGCCAGACGTACGCCACGATCACCGGCAGCGGGATCGCGTAGATCAACGACGGCTCCAGCCGCAGCGCGAGGATGGCGGCGAGCGCGACCAACAGTCGGACGGCGTTGGCGACCAGCCGGATGTCCCAGTTCATCCGGAGGCGGTCGGCCACGTTTGTCCGGGAAGCGATCGCGATCACTGGTACGGTCAGCAGGTGATCGACGACCGTCATCACCAGAAAGGCCAGGGTGAGCGTGCCGATCCCGCCCCAGTCCGCGGTACCGGTGTATCCGAGTCCGAGCAGGACCAGGCCGCCCGCGGACGCGTTCACCGCCTCCTTGGCCACGCTGAAGCTGAACTTCAGCGGTGGCCGGCGCCGGAGCGCCTCGGCCACCGTCACCCCGGCCACGGTCGCGAGCACCACCCACGGCACCGGCATGGTCGCCAGGCCGGCGAGTACGGCCGCGTCCGCCCACGCCATGCCGTGCCGGGTCGACCTGATCCGGACCACGACCAGCAGGAGGTCGCCCACGGCGACGAGCGCCACCAGCACCGCGACCGCGGTCCAGTGTGGAGTAGGCCCGCCGCCGCGCAGGCCGCCCGTCACCGCCGCGGTGGCGGCCGCGAGCACGGCTATGCCGAGCGACACGATAAGACCGACCAGCAGCCGGAGCCGCTGGCCGGTCTTGTCCCTCGCCTCGGCCACCGCCAAGCGCCTTCCGCCGCCCCTACGACATCGATCGCTGGCTAGCCTACGACGAATCGGCGCTTTGACGCCGGGTCACAACCACTTCTCGTTGCGCATGGCACTCTCCCCCTCGACGACTGGACGGTGTGGCGGCGTCTGCTGAGTCGACGGTCGCAGATGGGGCGCGCGGGTAGGTAGTGACAACGGCGGGATAGAAACACTCTGGGGATAGGGACCTTTTGGGTCTTCTGTCCGTATTCAACGACTGAGCACAAAGTGACGAACTTGGGTCGGTCAAACGGTGGAGGTGTGCCCGGCCACCGACCCCAGGGGCGGCCGGGCAGCGGCTAAACCGGGCCATCGACGCCCCCGCGAACCTGCCCGGTCGCGCAGCGCGGATCTGCGCGTACCCAGAGTGGAGAGAGGCACCCCGGGCAGGGTTCAGGTACGTGGGCGGTAGTCGCCAGGCGGCGATGGTGAGTACTCAGCCGCCGGCCGGGTCGTCCCGGGTCGACGCCGCCAACACCCCGCCCGGCGCTCGCACCGGCTCCCGGCTGGCCGAACCCACCAACAGCTCGATGATCGGGTCCTGGTAGCTGCCGGCGAGAGCGGCGTACGCCCGGTCCGCCCGGGCCCGCGCCCGGGCAGCCTTGACGTACTCACCCAGGTCCCGCAGGATCCGGGAGTGCTGGCTCTGCGCGGCCGCGGCGGCGGACCGGTGGCCCCAGACCTCGGCGATGGACGACGCCAGCTCGGCGTCGAGTTCGGCCTCCACCAGCCGACCCAACCGCCGCTTCGCCTCCGACCTGATGATCAACGACTCGCAGACCCGCATCCGGTCACCGAAGTCCTCGTGGAGCGCCACGCCCTGGTCCGCGCACCGCACCGCCTCCTCCCACCGGCCACTCAGGCAGTGCACCGCGGCGAGATTGATCATGGCGACGCCGAGCGTGGTCCGACTCCCCACCGGACACAGGCTCATGCTGCGTTTGGATACCTCGGCCGCCTCGTCCAGCCGGCCGAGTACGGCGAACGACGGGCCCATGTTGCCGAGGATGCGGGCGGTCAGGCCCACCACCGGCGGGGTGAGCCGGACCTCGGCGGGTGTACGGAGGACGAATCCCAGCGCCTGGGAGTAGCGGGTGAGTGACTCTTCCGGGCGCCCGCGGCGGGCCGCCACGATGCCGAGCCCGTTCAGCGCCAGCGCCACGCCGATCGGGTTCTCCAGCTCCCGCCACGCCACCGTCGCCCGCTCCAGGCAGGCGATCGCCTGGGCGTAGTTGCCGAGAGACGCCTCGCTGCGGCCGTGCAGCAGCCACGCGCACGCGTTCAGCTCCGGGTCCGCCCGGCCCTCCGCTACGTCGCACATGAGCTTGGTCATCCGATGGGCGAGCTGCCAGTCACACCGCGCGTCCAGCCGGCTCCAGAGGCCGTCGGCGAGCCACAGCGCCAACCGGCCGGCCTCGCCTCCGGCGGTCACAGCTTGCCGCAGCGCCTCGGCCATGTTGCGCCGTTCCTCGTCGACCCAGACCCGCGCCTGCGACGGCTCGACAAAGGCCGGAACCGAGGCCTGCGCGGGTAGCGGCGGGTCGCCCAGCATCCAGCAGCGGTTCTGCTGAAGCGTCCGCTCCGCCCGGTGCAGACCGGCGGTGTAGTACGCGATCGCGTAGCGGAGGATGCGGTCGCGCTCGGCCGGCGGCTCCTCCTCGGCGGCGCATTCGGCCGCGACCAGGCGGACCAGGTCGTGCAACCGGTAGCGGCCGTTGCCGGTCGACTCTAGGAGCTGGGCGTCGACCAGCCGGTCCACCGCCGCCCGCACCCGTTCCGGGTCCGGCTCGCCGAGCATCGCGGCGACCACCCCCGGCTGGACGTCGGGTACGTGCAGCAGGCCGAGCGCCCGAAAGGCGCGCGCCGCCAGCTCGGCCAGCGGCTCACCGCCGCAGGAGAGCGCGTCGTAGCCGGTGCGGATGCAGGCGCGTACGGCCAGGTCGTCCAGCTCCAGTTCGTCCAGTCGACGGGAGCCGTCGGCCAGCCGCGCGGCGTACTCATGTGCCGGCAGGTCCGGTCGACTCACCAGCCGGCCGGCGGCGATCCGGACCGCCAGGGGCAGTCCGCCGCTGAACGAGACGATGCGGCGCGCCGCCTCCTGAGTGACCTCACGCCCGCGGGTCAGCCTGATCAGCAGCGCGACTCCCTCCGGGTCGGTCAGCCGGTCCAGTCGCAGGCGCTCGTCCGCGTCGAGGGTGGGCAACGACCGGCGGCTGGTCACCAGGACCCCGCAGCCGGGGGCGTTCGGAATCAACGCGGCCACCTGGTCCCGGCTGGCGGCGTTGTCGAGGATCAACAGCAGCCGCCGATCCGCGGTGAGGCTGCGGAACAACGCGGTCGCCGGCAACTCACCAGAGGGGATGTCCGGCGGGCGGACACCGAGGCTGCGCAGCAACCGGCCCAGGACCTCCGCCGGCGGGAGCGGCCGCATCCGCGGGGTCGAACCCAGCAGGTCCACGTAGAGCTGTCCATCGGGGAAGTGCTCGGCCAGCTCATGCCCCACCCGCACCGCTAGCGCTGACTTGCCGACCCCGCCTGGCCCATAGAGCACGACCACCACCGGGCGGCGGCACGGGGGTCGGCTCGGGGACAGCAGGGCCTCCCGCAGCCGGGTGATCTCCGCCGCCCGGCCCACGAAACTGCCCGGTTCAGGCGGCAGCTCCCGCGGGGTGGGCGGAGCGGTGGCCGGCTCGGCCGGCGGCGCGTCCAGCTCCGGGTCGTGACCGAGGATCGACCGGTGCAGCCGCCGCAGCTCGGCGCCGGGCTCGGTGCCGAGCTCCTCGCGTAGCGTCCGCCGTAGGTTGCGGTAGACGGCGAGCGCGTCGGCGTGCCGGCCGGCCCGGTACAGCGCCCGCATCAGCGCACCGTGCAGGCCTTCGCGGTACGGGTGCTCACGCACCAGCTCGGTCAGCTCCGCTACCAGCTCCGGGCCGGCGCCGGCGGCCAGCTCCGCCTCGAGGCACTCCTCCCACGCCAGTACCCGCTCCTCATCCAGGGCCCGGGCGGCGCGCCGGACCGGCTCACTGTCGATCCCGCCCAACGCCGGCCCGCGCCACAGGCCCAGCCCGGCGCGGTAGCACTCCCCGGCCTGGCGGTGCCGGCCGGCGGTCGCGTGCGCGCGGGCCTCGGCCGTCGCCCGCCGAAACTCCCGCAGGTCGAGCCGGTGCGAGCCCATCCGGAGCCGGTAGCCGGCCGGATCGGTCACGATGGCGCCGCCCGCACCCGCGTCCCCGGCGAGCAGCTTGCGCAGTCGGGACACGCACGCCTGCAGCTGGTTACGCGCGTCCCGGGGCGGACGGTCGCCCCAGATGGCATCCACCAGCCGCTCCGCCGGGACCACCTGGTCCGCGTGCAACAACAGCATCGCGAGCAGGATCCGCAGCCGGCGGGCGGCGAGCCCGATCTCGCCGTGGGGACCGGAGAGGCGCATCGGGCCGAGGATCTCGAACCGCATGTCCCTTCTCCCACCCGGACAGAGTCCAACCCGGACAGACGTTCGGTCGATCACGGCGAGGGTGGCCGCCACCGACAGGGTACCGACCGCGCTCACGGCCGCCCATCACCGCGACCGCCGCACCGCGGGCGGGTGAAAGCCCGCCGGCGAGCGGCGCGGGACGGTCACGCCGCCGAAGGGCCGGTGTTGGTCCGCGAGTTGATCACTTCGAGCACGTGCGCCACCGCCTCCTCCTGCGGTACGCCGTTGCGAAGCGACCCGTCCCGGTACCGGAACGAGACGGTGCCCGCGGCCGCGTCGTCGTCCCCGGCGATCACCATGAACGGAATCTTCTGCTGCTGGGCGGTGCGGATCTTCTTCTGCATCCGCTCGGCGGAGCGGTCCACCTCGGCCCGGACCCGCTGCGACCGCAGCCGGCCGATGAAGTCTTCCAGGTAGGACACGTGCACGTCGCGGACCGGGATCCCCACCACCTGTACCGGCGCCAGCCAGGCCGGGAACGCACCGGCGTAGTGCTCGGTGAGGATGCCGAAGAACCGCTCGATCGAGCCGAAGAGCGCTCGGTGGATCATGACCGGTCGCTGCCGGCTGCCGTCGGCGGCCTGGTACTCCAGCTCGAACAGCCGCGGCAACTGGAAGTCGACCTGGATGGTCGACATCTGCCAGGTCCGGCCGATCGCGTCGCGGGCCTGCACCGAGATCTTCGGGCCGTAGAAGGCCGCTCCGCCCGGGTCCGGCACCAGCTCCAGTCCGGAGGCCTCGGCCACCGACCGGAGGACCTCGGTGGCCTCCTCCCACTCCTCGGGTGAGCCGACGAACTTCTCCTTTGAATCGTCCCGGGTGGACAGCTCGAGATAGAAATCCTCCAGCCCGTAGTCGCGCAGCAGGTCCAGCACGAAGGTGAGCAGCTCGCGCAGCTCGCCGGTCATCTGCTCCTTGGTGCAGTAGATGTGCGCGTCGTCCTGGGTCAGCCCGCGCACCCGGGTCAGCCCGTGCACCACACCCGACTTCTCGTACCGGTAGACGGTGCCGAACTCGAACAGCCGCAGCGGCAACTCCCGGTACGACCGGCCCCGCGACCGGAAGATCAGGTTGTGCATGGGGCAGTTCATCGGCTTGAGGTAGTACTCCGCCCCCTCCATGTGCATCGGCGGGTACATGTTCTCCTTGAACCAGCCCAGGTGCCCGGAGATCTCGAACAGCCGCCCCTTGGCGATGTGCGGCGTGTTGACGAACTCGTACCCGGCCTGCTCGTGCCGCTGGCGGGAGTAGCTCTCCAGCTCCCGGCGGATGATGCCGCCCTTGGGGTGGAACACCGGCAACCCCGAACCGATCTCCTCGGGGAAGCTGAACAGGTCCAGCTCCGCGCCGGGCTTGCGGTGGTCGCGGCGGGCCGCCTCCTCCAGCATCCGCAGGTACGCCTTGAGGGCGTCGCGGGTGGGCCAGGCCGTGCCGTACACCCGCTGGAGCTGGGGGTTGGCCTCACTGCCCCGCCAGTACGCCGCGGCGGTGCGCATGAGCTTGATCGCGCGGGGGTCGATCAACTTGGTGGAGGGCAGGTGCGGCCCCCGGCACAGGTCAGACCAGCGCACCTCGCCGGTCTCCGGGTCGACGTTGTCGTAGATGGTCAGCTCGCCGCCGCCGACCTCCATCACCTCGCTGGCGTCGAACCCCTCCCCCTTGGCCTGGACCAGCTCCAGTTTGTACGGCTCGTCGGCGAGCTTGGCCTGTGCCTGTTTCACCGACTCGAAGCGGCGCCGGCGGAAGTGCTGCCCGGACTTGATGATCTCCTGCATCCGGGCGGTGAGCTTGTCCAGGTCCTCCGGCTGGAACGGCCGCGCCACGTCGAAGTCGTAGTAGAACCCGTGGTCGATCGGCGGCCCGATGCCCAGCTTGGCCTCGGGGAACAGGTCCTGCACCGCCTGGGCCAGCACGTGGGCGGTGGAGTGGCGCAGCACGTTCAGCCCGTCCGGGGAGTCGATGGTGACCGGCTCCACCCGTACCTCGGTCGCCGGCGCCCAGGACAGGTCACGCAGGTTGCCCTCGGGGTCGCGGACCACCACCACGGCCTTCGGGCCGGTCGTCGGCAAGCCGGCCGCGGCCACCGCGTCGGCGCACGCCGTCCCGGCCGGGACGACGACGGGGTCGGCCACGGCGGGGCGAGTACGCGGTGCGGACACGATGCTCTCCTCGGAACTCGGGTGCTGTGCTCTCGGGTGTTCGGCGGGGCCGGAGCCGGCCGCCGCTCAACCGTACGATCGTATCGACCCGCGGGCCAGCCCTTTCCGCTGCCCGCTGCCCAGGCCCGCGGACCGCCCACGACGTCTATTGATCATGGCATCGGGCACCGGCTGCGCACCGATCATGAAAGCCGGCCCGGGCGCCGCGATGGGATCGGGGGCGCGGCATGAGCCGGGGTGTCGCTCGACCGCGTCAGAGGCTCCTGGTAGGAACGGGGGAACGAGTGTACGGAGGAAGCCATGAACACCAGACGCGCCGCAGCTCCGGGCGGCCTGTCTACATCAGACATCGATGCGATTCGCGCCAGCCTGGACACTGGCCGCAAGCCGAAGGTGATGTTCACCGAGTCGGCCGGCCAGATCGCCGGCGAGGTCGGGCAGGTCGTCCGGCTCACCGACCCGGCCGAGTCCGAGGAGTGGCTGGTGGTCCGGTTCGGCCGCGACGAGCTGCCGTTCGCCCCCGCCGACCTGACCCTCCCCCCACGCGGCCGGGCCACCCGCAAGGCCAACGGGTCCGCGGCTCCGGCATCGGCGCCGCCCGCTGCCGGCCCGGCGGTAGGCGCGAGCGCGCCCACCGCCGCACCGTCCACCAGCCCCACCGCTGGCGCCGCGGCCACGAGGGAACCGGCCGCCGGGAAACCGGCCACCGGCGACCCGGGGGCGGCCACCACGACCGGGTCCGCGGAGCCATCCCCCCGGCCGGCGAAGCGGGCCGGCCGGAAGGCCCGCGCCGGTAAGCCCAAGCCCCCACCAGCCCTGACCGTCACCCTGGCGTACGAGGACGGGGAGTGGACGGTCGCCGCCCACCAGGGCAGCAAGACCCTGGCCAAGCCGTACGTGATCCGTCCGGCCGACGCGCTGAAGATGGTGGGCATGTTGGACGTGCCCGGCGTACAGGAGGCGGTGGAGGCGATCGTCGCCGCCGAACTGGCCGAGGCCGCGGAACAGGCGGAGCGGCTGCGTAACGAGCTCGCCGAGGTGGAGGCCCGCCTCGCCGAGCTACGCGATGCCACCTGAGGTCCGCAGGCCAACCCCACGCCGGCCTACCACACGCCGAACACCGCGGGCCCGCCCGGCACCGGAGGCCCGCACACCACCGCCGACTCCTCCACCACCCGAGGCTGCGGCCGGGCGGCCGCCCTCCGGACCCGCCCGCAGCGGGGCGTGGCGCCCGCCGCGGTCGTGGCGCGCGGCCCAGGTGGCCGCCTGGTTACTGGTGGCGTCGCTGGTGCGGCTGCGGGTCACCGGGGACGTGCCGGCGGCCGGGCCCGGTGCCCGGGCACGCGGTCCGCTGATCCTGGCCGCCAACCACATCAGCCCGTTCGATCCGATCGCGCTGACCGCGGCCTGCCGGACCCGGCGGATCGCTCCCCGGTTCCTCGCCATGGGGGAGCTGTTCCGGGCGCCGCTGGTCGGACCACTGATGCGACGCTGGGGCCACCTCCCCGTGCACCGGCGCACCGCACAGTCACCGAGGCGCTGGCCGATGCGGCCGAAGCGCTCGCCGCCGGCTCGGTGCTGGTGGTCTACCCGGAGGGGCGGATCGGGTTGGACCCGCGGCTGTGGCCCGAGCGCGGCCAGACCGGCGTGGCCCGGCTGGCGCTCACCACCGGCGCCACGGTGGTGCCGGTGGCGCAGTGGGGCGCCCATGAGGTCGTGCCGTACGCGGCCCCGCGCGGGCTGCTGCGGGCCCTGCCGCGCACGGCCTGGCGCCGCCCCACGGTGCGGGTCCGGTTCGGCGCACCGGTGGACCTCTCCGGCCTGCGGGCCGGCGATCCGCGGGACGCCCGGCGTGCCACCGACCGGATCATCGCGGCGATCACTCGCGAGCTGGCCCCGCTACGCGCGGACGAGCCGGACCTCCCCCGCCATCTCGACCCGACCCGGCCGGTACGGCGAAGGAGCCCGGACGGGAAGCCGCTGACCGATACCGTCAGGGCGGAGGACCAGCGACGGAGTGAGGCATGACCAGGTTCGTGCAGGCCGTGCCCGAGCCGGCCGACCCCTACGCCGGCGACCCGATGCTGCGCGCCTGGCTGCGCCGGTACCTGCCGGACGAGGGTGACGCCGACAGTGGTTCGGCCACGGCCCGGCTGCGGGCGCTCGCCGCCGACGTGGTGGGGCCGCTGCGGCGGGCGCACTTCGACGCCGAGGCGCACCCGCCGACGCTGGTGCGCTACGACCCGTGGGGCGCGCGGGTAGACCGGGTGGAGACCTCGCCCGGGTGGCAGACCCTGCGGGAAGCGGCGGCCCGGCACGCGCTGGTGGCCCTGCCCCACCTGCCCCAGGCGCGTACCCGGTGGGGCGCGGCTACCCGCGTGGTCCAGCACGCGCTGCTGCACATCTTCGGCCCGGAATCGGCGACCTACTCCTGCCCGGTCGCGATGTCCGACGGCGCCGCCGCGCTGCTGCAGCATCCGGACGTGGACCCGGCGGTGCGGGACGCCTGGCTGCCCGGCCTGCTCGCTACCGATCCGGCCACCGCGATCACCAGCGGCCAGTGGATGACCGAGTCCAGCGGCGGCTCCGACCTGTCCCGCGCCGCCACCACCGCCCGCCACACCGCCGGCGGCTGGCGGCTGACCGGGGAGAAGTGGTTCTGCTCCGCGGTGGACGCGCCGATCGCGGTTGTGCTGGCCCGACCGGAGGGCGCCGGGGACGGCAGCCGGGTGCTGGCGCCGTTCCTGGTGCCGCGAGACCAGGCGGGGGTACGCATCCACCGGCTCAAGGACAAGCTCGGCACCCGGGCCCTGCCCACCGCCGAGGTCGGGCTCCAGGACGCGCACGCGGTGCCGCTCGGTGACCCTCGGCAGCCCGGGCTGGGGCGGATGATGACCCTGGTCCGCGTCGCGCGCCTGCACAACGCGGCGGCCGCGGCCGCCGGAATGCGCCGCGGGCTGGCGTACGCCCGGGCGTTCGCCTCGGCGCGGGAGGTCGCCGGTGGCCCGCTCGCCGCCGCCCCGCTGCACCGCGCCACCCTCGGCATCCTGGCGGTGGACACGGTCGGCGCGTTCGCCCTGGCCGGGCACGCGTTCGCGCTGCTGGGAAGGGTCGAGGTAGACGGTGACCTGGAGGCCGCCACCGAGCTGCGGATCGTCGCCCCGCTGGCCAAGCTGGCCACCGCCCGGCTCGCGGTGGCCGCCGCCAGCGAACTGGTCGAGTGCTTCGGCGGTGCGGGCTACATAGAGGACACCGGCCTGCCGCGGCTGCTGCGGGACGCCCAGGTGCTGCCGATCTGGGAAGGCACCACGAACGTGCTGGCCCTGGACGTCCTGCGCGCGGTAGTACGCGAGGACGCCGCGCGAGCGGTGCTGGGCCGGCTGGCGGCGGCCGCGGACCGGGCGCCAGCGCTCGCCGGCCCGCTGCGCGCGGCAGCGGCCGAGCTGCGGGACGCCCTCGCCCGCGTGGTCGCCGACCCGACCGCGACCGCGGTGGTGGCCGGCGCCCGCGGATTGGCGCTGCGCCTGGCGTACGCGCTGACCGCCGCCCTGCTGGCCGGCTCGGACGACCAGGCCGTCGCCGCGGACCTGTGGGTGCGCCGCCACCTGGCCGGGGAGGAGATCGCGGTCCGGGCCGTGCCCGTCGCCGACACCCTCTGAGCCGCCAGACCTGCGAGACCCGCACCTGCCGCCGTGAGCCGCGCGGCTAACCGGACGAACCGCTCCGGCGGGTACGTTGGGGGCATGCAGACACGCCGTATCGGAGACCAGCAGGTGAGCGCGATCGGGCTCGGCGGTATGCCGATGAGCATCGAGGGCCGCCCGGACGAGCGCCGCTCGATCGCCACGATCCACGCCGCACTGGACGCGGGCGTCACCCTGATCGACACCGCGGACGCGTACCACTGGTACGCCGGCGAGGTGGGCCACAACGAGTCACTGATCGCCAAGGCCCTGGCGAGCTGGGGTGGGGACGCCTCGGCGGTACTGGTGGCGACCAAGGGCGGGCACGTGCGGCCCGGCGACGGCACGTGGCAGCGGAACGGCTCACCGGCGCACCTGCGCCGCGCCTGCGAGGCGTCGTTGAAGCGGCTCGGGGTCGAGGCGATCGGGCTCTACCAGTTCCACCGCCCCGACCCTGCCGTGCCCTACGAGGAGTCGATCGGCACCCTCCGGGAGCTCTACGACGAGGGAAGGATCCGCATGGCGGGGATCTCCAACGCGAACCCGGACCAGATCCGTACCGCCCGCGAGATCCTCGGTGAGCGGTTGGTCTCGGTACAGAACCAGTTCTCCCCGGCGTTTCGCAGCAGCGAGCCGGAGCTGGAGCTGTGCACCACGCTCGGGCTGGCATTCCTGCCGTGGAGCCCGCTCGGCGGCATCGGTAGCGCCGCCGGCCTCGGCACCACCCACGCGCGCTTCCAGCGGGTCGCCGACGAGCTGGGGGTGAGCCCGCAACAGGTCTGCCTGGCCTGGATGCTCGCCAAGTCACCGGTGGTGATCCCGATCCCGGGCGCCAGCCGGCCGGAGACCATCACGGACTCGGCGCGGGCCGCCGGACTCACGCTCAGCCCGGAGCAGTTCGCCCGCCTCGACGCCCAGGACGGCTGAACGGTAGATGCTGACGTGAGCGCAGTCGAGCTAGGCTCGTAGCGACTGCGTGCGCCGGCCGGGAACGGCGGGCCTCGCCGCGCCGTTGCACCATAGGCGACCGCGGCGACCGCACGCCGCAGACCACAGCGAGCCGGAGACGCACCAAGGCGAGCACAGGACCGGAGGAGAACGCAGATCATGGGCGAGCGCATGCTGCGCGGTAGTCGGTTGGGGGCCGTCAGCTACGAGTCGGACCGGAACACGGAGCTGGCACCCCGGCAGACGCGCGAATACCGGTGTGCGAGGGGACACCAGTTCGAGGTCCCGTTCGCGGTCGATGCCGAGGTACCGCTGACCTGGGAGTGCAAGTTCGACGGCAGCGTCGCCCAGTTGGTCGACGGCACGCAACCGGAAACCAAGAAGGTAAAGCCGCCGCGTACCCACTGGGACATGCTGCTGGAGCGGCGCTCCCTGGCAGAACTCGACGAGATCTTGAACGAACGGCTGGCGGAGATCCGCGCCCGCCGCGGCCAGGCCTGACCCCCGGCCTGGCACGGTTGACCGTCGCTGCAACTACGCCGCCCGGGCCGGCCGGTGACCGGCCCGGGCCCGGCAGCCCGGGTCAGGACCCGGGACCCCGGTCGATAATCTCGCCTTCCAGCACGTCGCCGGGTGACGCCTCCCCCGGCTCGGCCGGCTGGACCCGCACCCGGCGGGGTCCGAACACCTCACCCGCTTGATCGGTGGACATCCGCCGCTCCATGCGCGCCTGCACCTGGCTGCGCACGAGCTGGCGCACCGGTGGGGTGAGCAGCAGCGCGCCGGCGACCCCGGTCACCAGTCCGGGCACGGCCAGCAGGGACGCGCCGCTGAGCCCCACCACGCCGTCGGTCACGTGTGGCCCGGGCGGGCGGCCCGCGAGCATGGCCTCGCGGAAGCCGCGCCAGGCACGCAGCCCTTCCCGGCGCAGCAGCAGCAGGCCGGCGATGCTCACCAGCACCACCAGCAGCACCGCCAAGCCGGCGCCGATCAGCCGGCCCACGGCCACGAAGACCACGATCTCAGCCACGACCACGGCTAGCGTGGCGAGTGGCCCCCATCGGGCAAATCCTCCCGGTGGTCTCATCCGCGCCCGGGTCGCACCAGGCGTGCCGCCGCCCGCCGCAGCGCCTGCCCGCGGGCCTGGACCCCCCACCTGGTGACCCGCCACAACGCCTCCCGCACGATGCTGGAACTCATCTTGCTGGCCCCGCGCTGGCGGTCGGTGAACGTGATCGGTACCTCCACCACCCGCAGGCCCTCCCGGTGGGCGCGCCAGGCGAGGTCGACCTGAAAACAGTAACCCTGGGACGCCACCGAGTCGATGTCGATCTTGTCAAGCACGGGCATCCGGTAGGCCCGGAATCCGCCGGTGGCGTCGCGGACCGGCATCCCCAGCACCAGCCGGGTGTAGAGGTTGGCGCCGCGCGAGAGCAGCATCCGCCGCAACGGCCAGTTCTCCACCTTGCCGCCGGGTATCCACCGCGAGCCGAGCACCACGTCGGCGCTGCGCAGCGCCGCCAGCAGGGAGGGCAGCTGCTCCGGGGCGTGGGAGCCGTCGGCGTCCATCTCCACCACCACGTCGAAGCCCCGCTCCCGGGCCCACCTGAATCCGGCCACGTACGCCGCGCCTAGGCCGCGCTTGCCGGGCCGGTGCAGCACGTGGACCTGCGAGTCGGCGGAGGCGAGCCGGTCGGCGATCGCGCCGGTGCCGTCCGGACTGGCGTCGTCGACCACCAGGATCTCCGCCGCCGGCACCGCCCGCCGTACCCGGTCGACGATCACGGTGAGGTTCTCCGCCTCGTTGTAGGTGGGGATGACGACCAGCACCCGCTCGGCTGTCTCGGCCCGGTCGTCGTCGGCGCCGCGGGCGCCCGTACTGCCTGTTGTCATCCTGACCCTCTCGTCCGGCGTCGCACGAGGACGGCGACCACCAGTGCCGCGGCTCCGGCGCCGGCCAAGACCAGCTCGGGCCAGACCCCGGTCACCGTCGCGAGCGTGCGGGTCTGTGCTAGTGCCAGGGTACGCACGCGGACATCCTGGGTGAAGAACCCCGTGGCGTCGGAAACCTGGCCATCGACGTCGACGAAGCCGGAGATGCCCACGGTGGAGACCATCAATGCGGGTCGGCCGTGCTCGACCGCCCGCAGCCGTACCATCGCCAACTGCTGGCGGGCCTCGGCCTCGTTAAAGGTCGCGTTGTTGGTCTGCACGCTCAGCAGCTCTCCGCCGCCGGTGACGGTGTCGCGCACCAGGCCGTCGTAGGCCACCTCGAAGCAGATCACGGTGCCGATCACCGCGGGCCCCACGGTCAGCACACCCGGCTCCTGCCCGGCGCCCCAGCCCTCCGAGTCGCCCAGCAGCGCGATACTTTCGTGGCCGGGAACCAGCGCCCGGGCCGCCGGCAACACCAGTGGCCGCAGCGGCAGGTACTCGGCGAACGGCACCGGGTGGCGCTTGCGGTAGACCTCCCCCGGGCCGGTGACCGGATCCCAGACCAGGGCCACGTTGTACGCGCCGTCCGGCTCACGGATGCCGGCGCCGACCACGATCGGGGCCCCCACCGCCGCGGCCGCCGCCTGGATCTGCTCACGCGCATCCGCGTTCCGCAGCGGGTCGATGTCGCTGGAGTTCTCCGGCCAGACCACGAAGTCGGGCTGGGGTTGGCGACCGGCGGCCACCTCCCGCGCGAGCGCCCGCGTGGCCTGGACATGGTTGTCCAGCACCGCCCGGCGCTGCGCGTTGAAGTCCAGCCCGAGCCGGGGCACGTTGCCCTGCACGAACGCCACCGTCACCGGCGGGCCGGCTGGTTGCGGCAGCGGCACGGCGTACCCGCTGACCAGCACCAGCCCGGCCGCGACGAATAGCCCACCGGCGGCCCCGGCGCGGCCGGCGGGCCGCAGCCGCCACCGGCCGGCCGCGGCCCAGGCGGCCGCGGCGGCCAGCCCTCCGGTCAGGGCCACCGCGAAGGTCACCAGCGGTGCTCCACCGAGCGCGGCCAGCGGCAGCAGTAGCGACTCCTCCTGGCTGAAGGCGAGCCGGCCCCAGGGGAACCCGCCGAACGGGGTCCGGGAGCGCAGCGCCTCCTGGCCGACCCAGGCCACCGCGGTGAGCAGCGGCCAGCTCCAGCGCCACCGGTCGATCACCGGGCTGAGGTACGCCGCGGCGGCCCCCAGCAACGCAAAGTAGGCGGCCTCCAGCCCGGCGAGCAGCAGCCAGGGGGCGTACCCCACCTCAAGGTTCGACCAGCTCAGCAGCGGCGGAAAGAACACCAGCCCGGTGACGGCGCCCAGCGCCGCGCCGGTGCGCAGCCGGCGCCGGTGTACGGCCACCGCGAGCATCGCCACCGCCGCCGGCGCCAACCACCACCATGAATAGGGCGGGAAAGCCAGGAGCAGCGCCACTCCACTGCCGACCGCGAGGCCTACCGCCACCGGTACGGGCAGCGGCCGGGCCGGGCTGGATTGCTCCGGCTGCGCCGCCACCCGCACCGGTGACTCTGTCACGTCCGTGGTCACTGCCCAAGCGTGCCTGACGCGACCAACGGGCTACCAGTGACCCCGACCGGGAGGGGGCGCGGCTGGTGTCCGGCACGGCCTTCGTACCGCCCCACCGAGGACTGGCGGCCCTCGGCGAGCCGTTCTCTACTGACCGTGCCCAACCCCCCTGGGCACGTGAGCACCAGCCGCCACCTGAAGCAACGACGGTACGCGGTCCACCCCGGCCCCTGTCAAGTGCCCCCGGCGCGTCATCGCCGGCCGCCCGGGTCCGCCCTGGTAGAGAGCATCGAGCCCCGCGGTCCGGCGTAACCGCCCAACCGGGAACCGCGTTAGGGGACGACCACGGTGGCGGTGGCGACCACCGCCACTACCGGCGGGTCGAGCACCTCGGCCGCGGAGGGCGAGCGCTCGGGCCGGGCCCGGCACACCACCGCGCAGCTCAGCTCGACGGTGCGGCTGCGGTTACCGACCCGGGTGACGGTGCCGGTCACCTCCACCACGTCACCGGCCCGGATCGGGGCGGTGAACCGCACGTCGGAGTAGCCGGCGAGCATCCCCTCGTCGCCGTCGGTGCGGATGCACAGCTCGGTCGCGACGTCGCCGAACAACGCCAGCGCGTACGCGCCGTCCACCAGGTTGCCGCCGTAGTGGACCCGGGAGTACGGGACGTAGCGCCGGTGGGTGACGGTGGTGCCCAGTCGCGGATCGCTCACGGCGACCCCGCCGGCCGGGACGGCCCTCGCCTGGTCGGCTCGTGGCCGGACGGGAGCCGCTCGGCGACCGCGTGCACGAGGTAGCTCGCCACCTCCCTGGGGGTGGTCCCCGGCCCGAACACGCGGTCCACTCCCAGGTCCTCGGCCATCCGCTCGTCGAACCGGGGGCCGCCCACCACCAGCAGCGGCCGGCGTCGCGGGAACGCCGCCCGCACCGCGGCGGCGACCTCCCGGGTGTTGCGCAGGTGGGCGTCGCGCTGGGTGACCACCTGGGACACCAGGATCGCGTCGGCGTGCTCGGCCTGCGCGGCCCGGACCAGGTCGGGCACCGGCACCTGGGCGCCCAGGTTGGCGACCTTCAGCTCCCGGTAGTACTCCAGCCCCTTCTCCCCGGCCACGCCCTTGAGGTTGAGGATGGCGTCGATGCCGACGGTATGCGCGTCCGTGCCCACGCAAGCGCCCACCACGGAGAGTCTGCGCCGCAGGGTCCGGCGGACCGTCGCGTTGACCTCCCGGGGACTCAACAGTGGGAACTCCCGCTCCGGC
>Ga0079224_100001310_pt1 | contig 28250 bp, 27 predicted proteins | sample Stecom2015_FD_80414 | JGI IMG/M metagenome (GOLD analysis project Ga0079224, IMG submission 80414) | Agricultural soil microbial communities from Utah to study Nitrogen management - Steer compost 2015 | ecosystem: Environmental > Terrestrial > Soil > Agricultural land | place: USA: Utah... | reverse complement strand
GCGTGAGTGGAAGGCGGCGCTCTCGCAGTTTGCGATCCTGTTCGAGGATCGATTCGTCGCTGTCGGAATGTGAGGATCAGGTTTTCAACCCGGCCTCACACACAGAATTACGGACAGGCTCCCGGCGCACCGCGGCCGACTTCATGAAATGACAAAGGTATCGGGATGAGATGCCATCAACGATCGATCTCGCTCGTATCGTGAAGCCAGAATATGTGGTTCGGCGCTTCACTGGCCCAACTAGAACGCAGCGCCCGATGAGTTCCGGATTCCCGTTCGATCGCACAAACAGTAAGTCACCTTCCTTGATCAGATCCGAGTCAGGGAGCACTCCACCCACAGTCACCACATCCAGATCTTCAAGCGGCGCCCAGAAGTTTCGCTGAAAATCCTTAACCCCGACGATCCGCACCGTCTCGCCGCGGCTAGTGCCTGTGAAGTTAACTCCATTCCTAAATACGACCAGATCACCGAGAGGCTTCTTCTGACCAGACAAGCTCTTTGTGAAGATGCTGTCCAAATGACTCTCAAACAACTCCCGCGCGTTCTGAAGATTCTTCTCGGCGTTGGCTCTGGCAATGGCGATGCTTTCGAAGGCTTTGTCGAGGATGGCGACGATGCGGCGCTGCTCAGAGATCGCAGGAAACCGAATCTTTCGTTGCTCCATCGAGCCCTTCGACACGTGAATCATCGTCGTGCCGGTGCCGTGCTCGCTCTTGATCAGTTGAGCGTCCCACTCCAGGAACATGAAGAGGAATCGCTTATCGATTACTTCCTGGTTCGGAATCACCTTCCAGATGTGGTAATGGAATATGCACTTTGCGCCCGTCCAGATGCGGGGTCCAAACGATGCGGACCAGGCATAGAGTAGATCGCCGCTCTCGCAGTATTTTTCCGGCTCCAACTCTAGGTCAGAGTAGTACCAATGGTTGTTTGTGAAGAAGTTGCCGACTCTTAGAACGGGATACTTGCCGCTCTCCAGCAACTCGGGCTTGCTGTATGCGCGCCCATTGATCAGCGTGCATACCTGAGCCATGGCGGCCTCGCGCCACCTCGAACTCATAGCAACTCACCGATAGTTCGGAGTGCCTTCGCACTCTCTAGGTCGAGTTCAACTATCTCTTCTATGATTTCCTTCGGTGTCCGATGCTGCTTCGTTCCCCCGCCATTCGGATTCTTCACTGACAAATCGAACGTTTCCTGATCGGTGCTCTTCGCATCCACGGTCCATGATTTCGGCGAATCAACCTTCGTTTTCTGAAGCTTTACAAACTCAGCGAGGTCGTCGTCGTTGAGCGGATTGGTCTTTCCCAGGCTGCGACCTGGATCGAGCTGGTAGTACCAGATCTTCCTCGTCGGTGCGCCTTTCTCGAAGAACAGCACGACCGTCTTCACGCCGGCGCCCTGAAACGTACCGCTTGGGCAATCGAGAATCGTGTGCAGGTTGCAGTCCGTGAGCAGCAGCTTGCGCAGAGCGATCGATGCGTTGTCAGTGTTCGACAGGAACGTGTTCTTGATGACGACCGCACCGCGCCCGCCGGCCTTGAGCACACGGATGAAATGCTGAAGGAACAGAAACGCGGTTTCGCCGGTGCGGATGCGGAAGTTCTGCTGAACCTCCTTGCGCTCGTGACCGCCGAACGGCGGATTGGCGAGAACGATATCCCGCTTGTTCTTCTCAGCGATGTCGTCGCTGTGCTCGGCAAGCGTGTTGATGTGCACGATGTTCGGCGCTTCGATCCCGTGCAGGATCATGTTCATGATGCCGATCACATACGCGAGCGACTTTTTCTCCTGTCCGTAGAACGTCTTCTCCTGCAGGATCTTTTTCTGAGACGTCGTCAGCTTGTCGCCAGCCTTTGCCTTCAGGTACTCGTAGGCTTCGCACAGGAAGCCTGCCGACCCGCAGGCGCCGTCGTAAATCGACTCGCCGATCCGCGGGTCGATCACTTTGATCATCGCGCGGATCAGCGGGCGCGGCGTGTAGTACTCGCCCCCGTTGCGCCCGGCGTTGCCCATGTTACGGATCTTCGCCTCGTAGAGATGCGAAAGCTCGTGCTTCTCCTTCTGTGAGCGGAAGCGCAGTTCGTCGATGTGATCGATAACTTCGCGCAGGTTGTAGCCGCTAGAGATCTTGTTCTTGATCTCCCCAAATATCTCGCCGATCTTGTACTCGATAGTATTGGGGCTCGCCGCCTTCTGCTTGAAGCCGCGGAGATAAGGAAATAGCTCGTCGTTTACGAACTCGATGAGGTCAGGACCGGATTTCGCCTTTTGGTGGTCGAGCTTGCCGTCTTTGCCCTTGGGCGCCGCCCAACTCTCCCAGCGATACTTCTTGCCAAAAATGTACTCGTACTTCTTCCCATTCAATTCGGCAAATGTCTTTTTATCCTCCTCCAAACCGTCGAGGTACTTGAGGAACAAGAGCCACGAAGTCTGCTCGGTGTAATCGAGCTCAGTCGTGCAGCCCGCTTCCTTGCGCAAGACGTCGTCGATATTCCTGAATGCCTGTTCAAACATGGAGTCGCTGTTCTCGTTCTAATCAGGGGCCGGTCGGGCCGTAAGCTGGCGCGCAGAATAGAGGCCGGAATCGTCATCTATCGACGAGGCGGCTGCATCGATTCTCACGCAGAAAAAATCGCGCCGCGTGTGAACGCACGTGTGAATCGAAAGCCGATCTCAACTCTCGACAGCCGACAGCCAGCTCGCTTCCAAAGCGCCGAGATCGTATAAAATTCTAGGCAGCTCGTGCGCTTACGCGAGCCGCCATTGACTGGCGTTGGCGAGGTGAGTTGGAGCGGGTGATGGGAATCGAACCCACGTTAGTAGCTTGGGAAGCTACAGTTCTACCATTGAACTACACCCGCGCCCTGACCTGATTCTATTCATTCGGCCGCGCTCCCGGCAACATGGGGGCTCATCGCAACATCCCTTGGGTCGCCCGGCTGCGTCGGGCGGAGAGACTGAGCCTTGAGATTCGATTTGCGCGATCTGGAGCTGTTCGTGGCGGTGGCGGATGCGGGGAGCATCGCCCGGGCTGCGGAGCGCTCCCACACCGTAGCGTCCGCAGTCAGTAAGCGCATCTCCGACCTGGAGGCTGGCTTCGGCGCGGCCCTCCTGGTGCGCGGCGCCAAGGGGGTGGAGCTCACGGCCGCCGGCCACGCCTTGTTGAAGCGGGCGCGCGTCCTGCTGCACCAGGCCGCGCAGCTCGACGAGGAGATGCGGCGGCACGCCTGCGGCGTGCAGGGCTATGTGCGCGTATTCGCCAACATCTCGGCCATCGTCGAGTTCCTGCCGGGCGCGCTGGCGTCCTTCGCTGCGCAGCATCCCGACGTGCATGTGCACCTCGAGGAGCACGTAAGCTCCGATACGGCCGCGGCGGTCGCCAACAACTCCGCCGATTTCGGCATCGTGAGCGAGCTGCCGGTCATCGACGGGCTGAGTACGACGCCGTTTCGCAAGGATGATCTGGTGCTCGTCATGCAGCCGGGTCATCCGCTCGCGAGTCGCGACCCGATCCCCTTCGCGGAAACCGCCGGCCAGCCGTTGATCGGACTGCACGCCAACAGCTCCCTGCATAGACTGATGACCCGGGCGGCCGCGGACGCCAACGTCGCCTTGAACTGGCGCATGCACATGACGAGCTTCGATGCGGTGTGCGCAATGGTGGCCGCCGGGCTGGGCGTCGCCGTTGTACCGCGCGCTGCAACCACACCTTACATCCGCTCGCTGAACCTCGCCTCCATTTCTCTGAGCGACGCATGGGCGCGGCGACAGCTCTTCCTTTGCACTCGCGCCGGCGCGCCCTTGCATTCCGCCGCACACTCGCTGTTCGAGCACCTGCGCGCACAGCACTGATGGTTTCCAACATCGAAATGCCCGACGACCACGACACCGAGCGAACCGAGCCAGCGCGCCGCAGCATCCGCAGCTTCGTCATCCGCGCCGGCCGGGCCACGGCCGCCCAGGAGCGCGCCTTGCGCGCGTTATGGCCGACTTACGGCGTCGAGTGGACGGGGGAGCCGCTCGATTTAGACCGAATCTTTGGCCGACGCGCGCCGCGCATGGCCGAAATCGGCTTCGGCGCCGGCGAGGCGCTGCTCGCGTTCGCCCAGTCGCATCCGGAATTTGACTGTATCGGCGTGGAAGTGCATCCACCGGGCGTGGGCCGCCTGATGATCGAAGCCCAGCGCGCCGGCGCGACGAACATCCGCATCATCAATCATGACGCCGTGGAGGCGCTCGAACGCGGATTTCCGCCGGCCTCCCTCGAGCTGATGCACATCTTTTTCCCCGATCCGTGGCCGAAAAAGCGGCATCACAAGCGGCGCCTGATCCAACCGTCGTTCGTCGAGCTCATCGCGCGCGTATTGAAGCCAGGCGCACTGCTGCGCCTGGCGACGGATTGGGAGCCCTACGCGCTGCACATGCGGGAAACGATCGACGCCTCGCCGCATTTCGACAATCTGGCCGGGGCCGATGGTTTCGTTGCGCGATCAACCGAAAGACCGCTCACCCGCTTCGAGCGCCGCGGACAGCGTCTCGGACATGGCGTGTGGGACCTGTGTTATCGCAGGACTGAGGCGCCTTGAGGCGTGCGGCGTTGCAATGAGTGGACACCCGCAGGGTGATGCTTGTCGCCGCGCGACGGAAGACATCGCTCCAGTTGTGTGGTGACAAGCGTCGGCCGCAACGCCGTGCGGAAAAACTCCGACTTGAATCCTGGAGCGCACAGGTCTAAAAGAACCTTGCCGAGCCGATAAGCAACGCTCGTAGTCGAGTCGACAGCGGCGCCGCAAGACGCTCCGCCGACGGAACTCGCGGGCGATGAAGTTCACAGACGGAGGATCGACATGACCTCGCCGAGCCCGGTCGTGGGGGAATGGTACCGCCACCCCAACGGGGCGTTGTTCGAAGTGGTAGCGATCGATCGCGACGAAGGCGCCATCGAGGTACAGCACTTCGATGGCACGATCGAGGAATTCGATCTCGAGAGCTGGGACGAGCAGGAGTTCGAAGAGGCCCAGGCGCCGGATGACTGGACGGGCTCGGTGGACGTGGAGCCCGAGGATTACGATACCGAGCGCGACCTGTCGATTGGCGCCGCCTGGAGTGATCCGCTCATGAGCCTGGATCGCTCAGAAGCGTCCGGCTACTCGGAGTGGCCATCGCCGCGCGATTTGTGACAGCGACGATCTGGTTGCGGACGGTTGGCTAGACACGACTCGCTAGCCGCCCACGCTGGCGCCTTGTGAAGTCTCGGTTCCGGCGGTTCCCACCGACGCATCGATGAATCCCGCGCGCATCATCAACCAGAACAGCGCGATGCCCGGCAAAGCGATCACAGTGGTGAGCACGTAGAAGTTGACGTAGCCGAGCTGCTCGATCAGCAAGCCTGCGGTCGTGCCGGTCAGGACCCGTCCAACTACACTTGCCGCGGCGGTGATCAGCGCGTACTGGCTGGCCGTGTAACGCAGATCGCAAAGCGCGGAAAAGTAGGCGACGACGGTTACGCCGCCGACGCCGCTCGCGATGTTCTCGAAACCAATGGCGGCGGCCATCGCCCAGTTCGAATGACCGGCGGCGGCGAGCCCCGCGAAGCTCAGGTTGGACACCGCCATCAGCACCAGGCTCAGCAACACGGAGCGCTTCATCCCGAGTCGCGCGTAAAGAATCCCGCCTAGGAAAATGCCCGTAAGGTAGGCCCAGAAGCCGAAGCCGACGTCGTAGATCGCAATCTCGTCATTCGTGTACTGCAGGTCGTCGAACAACAGCCGGAACGTCAGGTTCGCGAGCGTGTCGCCGATCTTGTGCAGCAGAATGAAAAGCAGGACGAGCAGCGCGCCTTTGCGGCGGAAGAATTCGGTCAGCGGCGCAATCACCGACTGCATCACCGCAGCCAACCCCTGCCGCATGTCGGGCTCGCGACGCCGTGCCGGCTCGCCGAGCGCCAGCCCGACCAGCATTGCTGGCAATGCGAATGACGCGCAGGCGATGTACGCCGCCTGCCAACCGGCGCGCGCGGCGATCACGAGCGCCAGCGCGCCGGCGGCGACCGAGCCGATGCGCCAACCATACTGCGACATGCCCGAGCCGACGCCGAGCTGGCGTGGTTCCAGCGATTCGATGCGGTAAGCGTCAATGACGATGTCGTAAGTGGCGCCCGCGACCGCCACCAGAATCGCCGCCACGGCCGTGGCCGCCAGACTGGCCCGCGGATCGACCAGAGCGAGATTCACCACCGCGGCGATGACCAACGCGCCGGAGAACAGCAGCCAGGAAACGCGCTGTCCGAGGCGGCCGAGCAGAGGCAGACGCAGGCCGTCGATCGCCCAGGCCCAGAGCCATTTCAGGTTATAGGCCAGGAACGCCAGCGTGAACGCCGTGACCGCACGCTTGTCGACGCCATCTTGCGCCAGCCGCGTGGTCAGCGTCGCAGCGATGAGCGCGTAAGGCGCGCCCGAAGAAACGCCGAGGAACAACGCCGCCAGCGGCGCCGCTTCGGTGTACGGCCGCACGGACGCCGGCAGATAACTGCGCCAGCCGGAATGCAACGCCCTCTCGGGCGCGGAGTTCACGCTCATCGCAGCTCGTAGTCGTAATCCATGATGAGCGGAGCGTGATCCGAGAAGCGCTGCGCCTTATAAATCTCCGCCTGCAGGACGCTGCCTTTCAGGCCGGGGCTGAGAATCTGGTAATCGATCCGCCATCCCACGTTGTTCGCCCACGCCTGGCCGCGGTTCGACCACCAGGTGTACTGATCGGGGTGCGGATTGATTTCGCGAAAGCCGTCCACGTAGCCCACGCGCTCAAAGAGATCATCCATCCAGGCGCGCTCCTGCGGCAGGAAACCGGAGTTCTTGCGGTTCGAGCGCCAGTTCTTGAGATCAATCTCGCGATGCGCAATGTTCCAGTCGCCGCACAGGACGTAGTCGCGGCGCTTGCGCTTGAGCGATTTGAGGTGCGGCATGAACTCGTCCAGGAAGCGGAACTTCGCTCGCTGGCGTTCCTCCCCGGAGGAGCCCGACGGCAGATACACCGAAACCACCGAGAGCTTGCCGAACTGCGCCTCGATGTAGCGCCCCTCGCGATCGAATTCCCGGGAGCCGTAGCCGATCGTCACTTGGTCGGGCTTGCGCCGGGCGAAAATCGCTACACCGCTGTAGCCCTTCTTCTCGGCGTCGTAGTAGTGGCAATGATAGCCGTCGGGTCGATACAGCGCGTCGGCGATCTGCTCCGTCTGGCACTTCGTCTCCTGCAGGCAGATCACGTCGGCGTTCTGCGCAGAGAGCCAGTCGAATACGCCCTTGCGTGCTGCGGAGCGCAGGCCGTTGGCGTTCAGGGTGATGATGCGCATCGGCGAAGTATAGTGACTGGCGACTGCCGGGACCTGCGCTTTGCAGAGCGGTCGCATACTATTCACCGGTCTCGAGTCACCAGTCACCTTTCATGTCCTTCATCGATCTCTGCCTCGAGCTCGGCGTGCTGCGCTTCGGCGAATTCAAGCTGAAGTCCGGGCGGGTGAGCCCCTACTTCTTCAACGCCGGTCTGTTCAACTCAGGCCGCGCGCTCGCCGAACTGGGCCGCGCGTACGCGCAGGCCATACAAGACGCTGGCATGCCGTTCGACGTACTGTTCGGCCCCGCCTACAAGGGCATTCCGCTCGCCGCGAGCGCCGCAATCGCTCTGGCTGATCATCACGACCGCAACGTGCCCTGGGCGTTCAATCGCAAGGAGGCGAAGGATCACGGCGAGGGCGGCAGCATCGTCGGCGCACCGCTTAGCGGGCGGGTGCTCATCATCGATGACGTGATCACCGCCGGAACGGCAGTCCGCGAGTCGGTGGCCGTGATACGCGCCGCGGGCGCCGAACCTGCCGGCGTGGTGATCGCGCTCGACCGGCAGGAGAAGGGCCAGGGCGAGCTGTCTGCGGTCCAGGAGACGGAGCAGATGCTGGGCCTGCCGGTCGTCAGCATCCTCAAGCTGACGGATCTGATCGACTATCTGGAAAAGGCGGGCGATCCGGACCGTCTGGAAGCGATAAAACGCTACAGAAATGCGTACGGCGTCACGCCGGCCGGTTGACCGGCGGGAGCCCTGCGGCACAATAGCTCGACGCCCCGCGGCGGGGTTCTGGGAGTTTTGACGTCTCGCGATGCGCTGCATCCACACAATGACGATCCTGGCGACCGCCCTGCTCGCAACCGCGGCGCAAGCGGCTCAGGGAGCCGGGTCGCGCGAGTCGTTCTACCGCTGCAAGGACGATCGCGGCGTCACTCACTACGGCGACAGCCTGCCCATAGCCTGTCTCGGCCGCGACACCGAAGTGCTCAACGACCACGGTACGGTCCTGCGGGTGATCGAAGGCGAGCAGTCGCGCGCCGCCCGTCTGGCGCGCGAAGCGGAAGAAGCCAAGGCGCGCCGTGAGCGGCAAGAACGCGCACAGCGCGACAACATGCTCATCGAGACCTATCTGGGCGTGGAGGACATCGAGCGGTTGCGCGACCAGCGGCTCGACCTGCTCGAAGCGCAGTACCGGGTGACCGAGCAGAACATCGCCAACCTGCGTGAGCGCCAGGCGCGCATCGAAGCGCAGATAGCGCGCTTCAAGCCATACAACGACGGGCCCAACGCGCCGCCGCTGCCGGATCACCTCGCCGAGGAGATGGTCAACACCGTCAATGGCCTGCGCGTGTACGAGGAGACCCTGGCGAAGAACCGTGCAGAGCAGGCGCAGCTGCGCCGTTCGTTCGAGGCGGATATCGAGAGATTCAAGGAACTGAAGGGCTTGAAGTGACTGGGCGCCAGTCAGTTCCGTCCTGAGCTGCCGAAGCCGCCGGCGCCGCGCTGGGAAGCGGCGAACTCGTTGACGACTTCGAACTCGACCTGCACCACCGGAACCACCACGAGCTGCGCGATACGCTCGCCGGGAGCGATCGTGAAGCTCGCCTGTCCTCGATTCCAGCAGGACACGAAGATCTGCCCCTGGTAGTCCGAATCGATCAGTCCGACGAGATTGCCCAGCACGACGCCATGCTTGTGCCCTAGACCCGAGCGCGGCAGCACCACGGCCGCGTAGCCCGGATCGTTCAAATGAATGGCGATCCCCGAAGCGATCAGCTGCGTGTCGCCGGGGCGCAGCTCGAGCGGCGCATCGATGCAAGCGCGCAGATCGACGCCCGCCGAACCGTCGGTGGCGTATTGAGGAAGCGGATAGTCGCGGCCGATGCGTGGATCGAGGATGCGCACCTGCAGACGCCGGCGGCCGTTTCGTTGCGAGCCGTCAGGCATGCGCAGGCCCCGCGTTGCGCGAGCCGAAGCGCTCTGCGATCAGCTCTACGAGTTGCTGCGCGAGCGCGGCTTTACTGGTCAGCGCCAGCTCCCGCTTGCCGTCGCGCCAGTAAACGGTGAGCGCGTTGTCGTCCTGGTCGAATCCCAGTTTGTCGCCCACCTTGTTGGCGGCGATCATGTCGAGGTTCTTGCCCATGAGCTTGGCCAGGGCGTTGCGCTCCACGTTCTCGGTCTCCGCCGCGAACCCGACCAGGAACGGCGGCTTCGCCGAACGCGCGACCGTGGCTAGCACATCAGGCGCCCGCACGAGCGACAGCGTCATGCTGTCGCTGGTCTTCTTGATCTTCTCGCTGGCTACTTCGTACATCCGGTAATCGGACACTGCTGCGGCGGCGATGAAAATATCGGCGTCCGCGACGTGCTGCTGCACGGCGGCGAGCATCTGCTCGGCGCTCTCCACGTCGACGCGCTCGACGCCGAGCGGCGTGTCGAGGCGCACCGGGCCGCTCACCAGAACGACTTCCGCCCCGGCCGCCCTCGCCGCTTCGGCTACGGCGTACCCCATCTTGCCGGAGCTGCGATTGCTGATGAATCGCACCGGGTCGATGCGTTCGCGCGTGGGCCCGGCGGTGACCACGACTTTCAAGCCCTGCAGCACGCCTGGTCCGCCGCGCGGTACGAACAATTCATCGGCGATCTGCGTCGGCTCGAGCATTCGCCCGGCGCCCACTTCGCCGCACGCCTGCTCGCCGCTCGCCGGTCCGAGCACGCGCACGCCGCGCTCCCGCAGCACGCGGACGTTGGCCTGCGTCGCGGGGTTGGCCCACATCTGGCGGTTCATCGCCGGCGCGATAGTGATCCGCGCGGTCGTCGCCAGGCACAAAGTCGTCAGCAGATCCTCGGCGAACCCGTGCGCCAGCCTGGCGATGAACTCGGCCGTGGCGGGCGCCACGACGATGTCGTCCGCGCAACGCGCCAGCTCGATGTGCCCCATCGCAGCTTCCGCGTGCTCGTCCCACAAGTCGCAACGAACCGGTCGCCCGGACACGGCCTGAAACGTCAGCGGCGTGACGAATTGCTGCGCGCCGCGCGACATGACGACCTGTACCTGCGCGCCGCGCTCGATGAGGCGCCGCACCAGGTCGGGACTCTTGTACGCGGCTATGCCGCCCGTGACGCCAAGCAGGATTTTTTGAGGCTGCGAACTCATGGCGGCGGATTATGGAGGCCGGCTCCACGGCCGGCAAACGGACCCGTGCAAGTTTCGACGCCGGCCCGCCGGCGTCCTGCGAATCAGTACGGTGCGTAAGTCGGACCGCCGCGGAATCGCCCATCGCTGAGAATGCAGGCGGGTCAGCCTGATTCACAGCGTCCAACCGGCCGCGCGCCGCGCTCAAAATGCGCTGGAGCATCGGCGCGCAAGCTGGCGGCGGGAGACCCCGGAAGTGTCCATACGCGATTGGCCGCAGAGCGAGCGGCCCAGAGAGAAGCTTCTGGAGCTCGGCCCCGCGGCGCTGAGCGAAGCGGAGCTGCTCGCCATCCTCCTCGGGACGGGCGCTCGCGGACGCAGCGCCCTGGATATCGCCCGGGACCTGCTCGTGGAATTCGGGTCGCTGCGCTCGCTGCTGACCGCCGATCGCTCCACAGTCTGTCGAACGCCCGGGCTCGGGCCGGCGCGCTACGTCGCCCTGCAAGCCGCTCTCGAGCTGGCGCGGCGGCACTTCCACGAGCTGATGCGATCCCGCCCAGCGCTGGCCAATCCACGCGCCACGCGCGAATACGTGAGGATGCGCTTGCGCGATCTGCCCTACGAGGTCTTCTGCTCCCTCTATCTGGACAATCGTCACCGGGTAATCGCGTTCGAGGAGCTGTTCAGGGGGACCATCGACGGCGCCAGCGTTCATCCGCGAGAAGTCGTCAAGGAAGCCCTGAGCCGCAACGCGGCGTCGGTGATTTTCGTGCACAACCACCCCTCGGGCGTCCCGGAGCCCAGTCGCGCCGACGAGCTGCTGACTCGCCGGCTGAAGGAGGCGCTGAGCCTGGTCGACATCCGCGTCATCGACCATCTGGTGGTCGGCGATTCGGCGTGCGAGTCGCTTGCAGAGCGGGGCCTGCTCTAAGGAATCTCTGATCTGCTCTGTTTCTGTGATCTCGAGCGGCTCGAAGCGCCGCGCCTTGCATTGCGGGCAGTTCTTTGGGCTGAGCCGCCAGGGGTAGTAGGTTGATCAGAGCTTCTTCAGGGATCGGCGGCTGCGGGCGCGGGGGAATCCGCTTGGTTATGGAGGCGCCCCCTAGCAACTCGCGGGCTGCGCTGGTATAAAGCGCGACTCGTTTTCGCCCGGGCGCCCCCGACTCCGTGAGATGGCGGCCGGTTGCTCACAGGAATCAGCCATGTCCAGAGTCTGTCAGATCACCGGCAAGCGGCCGATGACCGGCAACACCGTCTCGCACGCGAACAACAAGCGCCGGCGGCGTTTTCTGCCCAACCTGCACGTGCACCGCTTCTGGGTGGAGAGCGAGCGCCGCTTCGTCAGCCTGCGCGTGTCTACGCGCGGTTTGCGCACTATCGAGAAGAATGGCGTCGAGGCCGTGCTCGCCAAGCTGCGGTCGCAGGGCGTGAAGGTCTGAAGGCCGGCGTCTCTTCAGGAGTCCTGAACCATGCGCGAAAAGATCAAGCTCGTCTCGACGGCCGGCACCGGCCATTTCTACACGACGACCAAGAACAAGCGTCTTCACCCCGACAAGATGGAAGTGAGGAAGTTTGACCCCAAGGCGCGCAAGCACGTCGCCTACAAGGAAGCCAAGATCAAGTAGGCTGCCCGGCCCCGCCGGGGCGCCAAGATCAAAGAAAAAGCCCGCCTAAGGCGGGCTTTTTCTTTGCCTGTCCGCTCGCGAGGACGCCGGGCTCGTGCGTGCTGCGAGCCGAGCTTCCCGGCGTCGACCTCGCGCCAGCCCTCAGGCCGGCTGCATCGCGTATCCGCGCAGGCTCGCTGCGAAGTCCTGCAACGACTTCACGCCGCTCGCCTCGGCCTGGGCGATCCAGTCACGCAGGTGCTGCAGCAGCTTCTCGTTGCTCATGTTCGCGCCGCTCCAGAGCACTCTCAGGCGTTCGCGATACTCGTGCACCGTCTTCAGCGCCTGGTTCTGCGCAAGCACCTCCTTCAGGCGCGACTGCGCGCTGGCGTCCAGCAGCACCGGCTCACGCACCAGCAGCTTTTTCATACGCCGCGTGACGCCGCTGCGCGCTTCCTGCAGCTGATCGCGGAATACAGGCAGAGTGACGTTGCGCGTGTATTCGCGCAGCACATGCATGCGATTGACGATCACGGCGCGCACGGTTTCCAGATCGACATGCTTGCGAGGTTCGACGCGCGCAGGCTCGGGCGCCACGCGCAGCACCTTGGCCAGGCCCAGCGCCTGGAAGGTCCGGATGTACACCCAGCCGATGTCGAATTCCCAGCGGCGGATCGAGAACTTGGCCGAGCTGGGGAAGGCGTGGTGATTGTTGTGCAGCTCTTCGCCAGCCACCAGCAAGCCCCACGGAACGATGTTGCGAGCCGCATCCGGGCATTCGAAGTTACGGTAGCCGTAGTAGTGGCCGATTCCATTGATCACGCCGGCGGCCATGAGTGGGTTGGCGAGCATCTGCACCGCCACGATGATGACGCCCGGCACGCCGAACAGCAGCAGGTCCACGATCACCATCAGCACGATGCCGAGATTGCGGTAGCGCGCGTAGACATTGCGCTCGATCCAGTCGTCCGGAGTCCCGCGACCGAACTTCTGGATGGTTTCCGGATTGCGCGCCTGGGCCCGATACAGCTCCGCGCCCTCGAGCAGCACTTTCTTGAGGCCGAAAATCACCGGGCTGTGCGGGTCGTCCGGCGTTTCGCAGCGGGCGTGATGCTTGCGATGCACCGCCACCCATTCACGGGTGAGAATCCCGGAGCTCATCCATAGCCAGAAGCGGAACACATGCCGCAGTGCGGGATGCAGGTCGAGGCTGCGATGCGTGGCGTCACGATGCAGATACAGCGTCACCGCCATGAACGTAAACTGCACCATCACGAAGGCGACGAGTACATAGCCCCAGAAGTCGAGGTTGAGAACTCCGTAAAGAAAATCGAGATTCACTGGCGGGACCTGCAGACCAGGGGGACGGGATTGAGGTAAATCAAGGACACGCCGGACTATAACGGAGGGCCGCTCGCCTCACAAATGATCGGATCCCTGCAACTCCGCTCGATGACGAACAACGAAGCCGCAGGGTTCCGCCATACTGTGATGACGTTCCCATCTTTTTTCTCTATGAGTGCGGCGGCGATCGTCCGGCTGCACACCGCGAACCATGCCCGAGCTACCTGAAGTCGAGACCACCCGCCGCGTCGTGGAGCCGGCGGTCGCGGGGCGTATGATCCGCAGCGTCGTTGTGCGCGAGCCGCACCTGCGCTGGCGCGTGCCGCAGGAGCTGGCGGCCGCGGCCGTGGGTCAGCGCATCCACAGGGTCCGCCGGCGCGCCAAGTATCTGATTTTCGATCTGGACCGCGGAGCGCTGATTCTGCATCTGGGCATGTCGGGGAGTCTGTGGCTGCTGGCTCACGACATCGCTCCACGACTGCACGACCACGTGGACGTCGTACTCGATTCCGGCTTGTGCATGCGCTTCAACGATCCGCGTCGCTTCGGCAGCCTGCTGTGGACCACAGAGGACCCGCTCACTCATCGTTTGCTGCGAGAGCTGGCGCCGGAGCCGCTATCGGACGCCTTCGACGGCGCGTACCTGGCGCGCGTTGCACGCGGCCGCAGCATCGCCATCAAGCAGCTCCTGATGAACGGCCGGGTCGTCGTCGGAGTGGGAAACATCTACGCGAGCGAGGCGCTGTTCCGCGCGGGAATTCGACCGCGGCGCGCGGCCGGCCGCATCCGACGCGCCGAGTTCGACGCGTTGGCGGCGGCGGTCAAAGCCGTTCTGAGCGAGGCGATCCGAGCGGGCGGAACGACGCTGCGCGACTATGCCGATCCCGATGGAGCGCCTGGATATTTCCGCCAGAAGCTGTTCGTGTACGAGCGAGCTGGCGAGCCCTGTCGTCGGTGCAAAACGCCGATCCGGCGTCTCGTCCAAGGAGGGCGATCGACGTACTTCTGCCCGAGCTGTCAGCGATAGCCCCTGGTCCAGGTCAGCGGCGGCTCCTCATGGCGCCTGCTGGGCGCGACGCCGGGCCCACGCCTCCTGCAGCGCGGCCTCCACGCGGGGATGTACGAACTGTCCCACAGCCCCGCCCAGACTCGCGATCTCACGCACCAGCGTGGAGGAAATGAAGTTGAACTGCTCGACCGGCGTGAGGAACACGTAGTCGACCTTGTCCGACAGATGCCGGCTCATGGTCGCGAGCTGGAACTCGAAATCGAAATCCGAGACGGCCCGCAGTCCGCGCACGATCACGCGCAACCCATGCTGAAGCGCGAAATCCACGGTCAGGCCGGTGTACGAGGTGACCTCAACATTGGGAATGCCGCTCAGCACTTCACGGGCCAGGTCGACGCGCTCCTGTACGGTGAACAGCGGCGCCTTACCGGGGTTGGCCGCGATGGCGACCACCACCCGGTCGAAGATATCGGCGGCCCGCCGCACCAGGTCGTGATGACCGTTGGTGATGGGATCGAACGTGCCGGGATACATCGCGCCGGTCATGGGAGGCCTCTCGAAGTGTGTGAAGTGTGTAGAGAACTTCAGCGTGCAACGCGCAGTAAATGATAGCCGACCTGCCCGGCGCGCCCCGACCGGTGCTCACTCCACCCCGGCGGCAGCGCCGGCAATCCGTCATGCGCCGCGCGTTCCAGGTATACCCACGCTTGCTCCGCGAGCCAGCCGCGGTCGAGCGCTGCGAGCACTTGCTGAAGATCTTCGGCGCCGAACGGCGGATCGAGGAACACGATGTCGAACGGCTGCGGCGTGCGTCGGAGAAAGCGTTGCGCCTCATCTACGACGACCTCGGCGCTGGTTGCGCCCAGCCGCTGCAAAGTGGCGGCGATATGGGCGCCGAGTCGTGAATCGCGATCGACGAACGTGACGTGCGCAGCGCCGCGCGACAGCGCCTCGATGCCGAGCGCGCCGCTGCCGGCGTAAAGATCCAGGCAGCGCGCGCCCAACACGTGCGCCTGCAGCCAATTGAACAGCGTTTCGCGCACGCGATCGGCGGTCGGTCGAACAGCCGCCACGTCCGGGAACTCGAGCGGCCTGCCGCGCCAACGCCCGCCGATGATGCGCAGGCGGTTGGCGCCCGAGCTCGGGCGCGCTGCGGTGGATTTGCGGACGGGCCGGCGCATGGCGGCCATCATAAATGAACGGTCGTGAAGCACCGCGGCCGCATCGGTCCTGCACGGGCGCAGCGAGCGGCGCGGCGCTGCTAGAATCCGCGCGACGCTTGCCCCCTCGAACACACACGACCCGGCGACGATTTGTAATGTTCGGCTTTCGCTGGAAAAAGAAGTCCGATGACGCTGCGCAGCCTGCCGAGCAGGAGGCGCAGAAGACCGCGAACGAGGCCGCTGTCGGGCAGCCCGAGCAGGCGGCTGACTCTGCAGCCTTGGAGCGCCGGCCTGCGGACAAGCAGACGCAGAACACAGAGCCTGCACGGGAATCGGCCAGCGAATCGCAGACGCGATCGCCTTCAGCGGCCGAGCCCACCGCCGAATCGACGACGCAACCGAAAGTCAGCCTGTTCAAGCGCCTGCGTGCGCGCCTCAACCGCGGCGACTCGTGGCTCACATATGACCTGGCCAACCTCATCCCCGGTGGACGGATCGATGAGCAGGTGCTCGAGGAGCTCGAGACGCGGCTGATCGTCGGCGACGTGGGCGTCGAAACCACCGAGCGCATTCTCGAGGGACTGCGCAAGAAGGTCGCCCGCAAGGAGCTCAGCAATCTGGACGCGCTGCTCGGCGCTCTGCGGGCTACGCTCCTCGAGATTCTGCAGCCGTATGCGCAGCCGCTCGTCGTGGACCGCAGCTCCGCCCCGTTCGCGATCCTGGTCGTCGGCGTCAACGGCGCCGGCAAGACGACGACCATCGGCAAACTCGCACGGCTGTTCAAGAGCCAGGGAATGAGAGTGATGCTCGCGGCGGGCGATACTTTCCGCGCCGCCGCCGTGGAGCAGTTGCAGATCTGGGGGCAGCGCAACGACGTCGCCGTGATCGCGCAGGCGACCGGGGCGGACCCAGCCGCCGTCGTCTTCGACGCGATGCAGGCGGCGCAGGCGCGGCGCATCGACGTGCTGCTGGCGGACACCGCCGGGCGCCTGCATACGCAATCGAACCTGATGGAGGAGCTGAAGAAAGTGAAGCGCGTCATGGGCCGCGTCGACGCGCGCGCTCCCCACGAAGTGCTGCTCGTGCTCGATGCGAGTCAGGGTCAGAACGCCCTGCAGCAGGCCCGATTGTTCAACGAAGCGCTGGGCGTGTCCGGCGTGGTGATCACCAAGCTCGACGGCACGGCCAAAGGCGGCATCGTATTCGCCGTCGCGAGCGAGCTACAGCTGCCGGTGCGTTACATCGGCGTGGGCGAATCGGCCGAGGACTTCGCGGCGTTCGACGCCGAGGCGTTCGTCGACGCCCTGCTGAAACGCGACGCTTCCGGCGCTGCAACCCCGGGCTGACAGGGAAGCCGGCGCCTTGATCCGCTTCGACCACGTCTTCAAACGCTATCCAAACGGCCGCGAAGCGCTCAACGATCTGTCCCTGGAGATCGGCGCCGGCGAGATGGTGTTCGTCACCGGGCGCTCCGGGGCGGGCAAGTCGAGCCTGCTCAAGCTGATCGCACTGATCGAGCGGCCGACCCGCGGACAGCTCGTGGTGAACGGCCGCAACGTCGCCGCCGTGCCGCGCTCGAAGATCCCGGCGTTCCGGCGCCAGATCGGCATGGTCTTTCAGGACCACAAGCTGCTGCACGATCGCACCATTTTCGACAACGTCGCGCTGCCGCTCATCATTGCAGGCGTCGGATCCAAGGAGATCGGCCGGCGCGTACGCGCCGCGCTCGATCAAGTGGGGCTGCTCGGCCGCGAGCGCAGCGCGCCGCTCGAGCTTTCCACCGGCGAGCAGCAACGCGTCGGCATTGCGCGCGCGGTCGTGAGCAAGCCGCCTATCCTGATCGCCGATGAGCCCACGGGCAATCTGGATCCGCAGCTCTCCGTGGAGGTGATGAATATCTTCCGGCGCTTCAACGAAGTCGGGGTGACGGTGCTGGTGGCGAGCCACGACCTCTACCTGCTCGAGCGCTTCCCCGTGCGGCGCGTGCGCCTCGAGGCGGGACGCATCGCCGAGAGCGAGACCGCTCCGATCGAGCCGCTGCTCGATCCTGGCCAGTTCATCGCGCGCAGCGAAGGAGCGGCGCCATGATCGCGTGGCTCACGAGGCATGCACAGACGCTGATCGGCTCGCTCGGCAGGCTCTCACAGCACAAGCTCGCGACGGCGCTGACCACACTGGTGATCGGCGTCGCGCTGGCCCTGCCGGCCTGTCTGCATGTGTTCGTGACCAACGCCCGGATCGCCACCGGCGGCTGGGAGCGTGCGCTCGACCTGACCGCGTATCTGAAGCGCCCGACCTCGGTCGAGGAGGCGCAGAAACTTGCTCAGCGCTGGGGCCAGCGGCGGGACATCGCCTCCGTGGAGCTCATCTTGGCTCAGGACGCCCTGAAGGAATTCCGCCGCCATTCCGGATTCGGCGAGGCTGTCGACGCGCTCAATGAGAATCCGCTGCCCCACACGCTGGTGGTGCGCCCTGCGCAGGGCTACGCAGCGCTGCAGCAGCTCGAAGCGCTCGCCGACGAGTTGCGCGCCATCCCGTCGGTGGACGTGGTGCAGCTCGACGCCGCCTGGGTGAACCGCCTGAACGCCATTATCGAGGCGATCCGGCGCGCCGGGCTGCTGATCGCGGGCGTACTCGCGCTGGGGGTGATGGTGATCGTCGGCAACACGATCCGGCTGGACATCCAGAATCGCCGCTCGGAGATCGAGGTGGCCAAGTTGGTCGGGGCGAGCGACGCCTTTGTCCGTCGCCCGTTTTTGTACAACGGCGTGTGGTATGGCTTGGCCGGAGGCTTGATCGCCTGGATCATCGCCGCCGTGGCCGTCGCGCTGCTGCGCCAGCCGGTTGGACGAATCGCTGGGCTATACGGCAGCAGCTTCCAGGTTCAGGCGCTCGATCTGAACGCTTCACTCACCCTGCTCGGCGCGGGCGCGCTGCTCGGATGGCTCGGGTCGTACGTCGCGGCCACTCGTCATCTGCGTCGGATCGAACCTACATAGGGCTTGGATTCGGTCCACGGTCGCCGTCCCGGCCGGGATGGAGGCGGCCCAAGACAACCTTCGCGATGCTCCCGCCGGGCCGTCCCTGGACGGCGTTCCCGCCCGTGTGAACGCCCATTCCGCAGGACGCCTGACCTTCACCCGGGAACCATTACACCCGCGAGCCGTTTAAGATCAACGACTTACCTCCTGCACGGGCCCGCCGTGGCCTTCGCTGCGGAACCTTTGACGTCCTTTAGCACTCCAACCCCGCGACTGCTAAACTTGACTACAATTTAATCCGGAGGGGATCCACCTGATGACCAATACCGCGCTAGCACTGCCGCGCGCCGACCTGATTCTGGCGGGACCGGTCGGTAGCCTCGATGCTTACATCGACCGCGTTTCGCGCATACCCGTACTCAGCCGAGAGGACGAGGTCCTGCTCGCCAACCGCTACCGTGAACACGAGGATCTTGAAGCCGCGCGCCAGCTCGTCCTGTCGCATCTGCGTTTCGTGGTCCATATCGCCCGCGGCTACAGCGGCTACGGGCTGCCGGTCGGCGACCTCATCCAGGAGGGCAACGTCGGGCTGATGAAGGCAGTGAAGCGTTTCGACCCGGATGTGGGCGTGCGGCTGGTGTCCTTCGCCGTGCACTGGATCCGCGCCGAGATCCACGAATACGTGCTGCGGAACTGGCGCTTGGTGAAGATCGCAACCACCAAGGCGCAACGCAAGCTGTTCTTCAACCTGCGCCGTTTCAAGAAGAACCTGGGATGGCTCACGGAAGGCGAGACGCGCGCGATCGCGAGCGACCTGGGCGTCTCGACCGCCGAGGTCGCAGACATGGAGCAGCGCCTGAGTTCGCGCGACCTGTCGTTCGACCCGGCGCCCGACAGCGATGACGACGAGAACGTCTATTCGCCGTCCGCATACCTGCCGCATCCGGAAGCCGACCCGTCGGTGGCCGTCGAGCGCGAGCAGTGGGATGAAGATACGGCCGAACGCTTGGCCGACGCACTGCAGACCCTGGACGAGCGCAGCCAGCAGATCCTGCGCAGTCGCTGGATGACCGAGGAAAAAGCCACGCTGCACGAGCTGGCCAGTCAGTACGGCGTCTCGGCGGAGCGCATCCGGCAGATTGAAGCGAACGCGATCAAGAAGCTGCGCGGCCTGATCGCCGAAGCGGCGTAAGCTGGCGACCTTGCGCGAGGTCAGCGGCGCTCGGGCCAGCAGGCGTCTCGACAAAAACGTAGGACCACACAAGAGGGCCGATCCCCGCCCGGGGATCGGCCCTCGTCATTCAGCCCCTAGCAGGCGAGCACACGCCGGGTCAGCTCTGCTTGGTGACCGGCACGATCGTCAGCTCCACCCTGCGATTGGCCGCCCGACCCTGCTCCGTATCGTTGGATGCGATCGGGTACGCTTCGCCCCCACCCACCGTCATCAGCCGCTGGCTGCTTACGCCCTGGCTGATCAGATAGCTCGCGACCGACTGCGCGCGGCGCTGTGAGAGCTGCAGGTTGTACTGATCGCTGCCGGTGCTGTCGGTATGACCGGCCACCTCGACCACCGTCTTATCGTATTCCTTCAGCACCATGGCTACGCCGTTCAGTGCGTTGTAGAACTGCGCGTTCAGATCTGCGCTGTTCAGCGCGAACGTGATGCTGCTCGGCATGTTCAAGGTGATGTTGTCGCCCATGCGTGTGACGCTTACGCCGGTGCCCTCGAGGCGCTGACGCAGCTTCGCCTCCTGGACATCCATGTAGTAGCCGACGCCGCCGCCGGCGATTGCGCCGACGCCCGCGCCGATCAGCGCGTTCTCGAGCTTGTCGCCCTTGGTGAGCAGACCGACGACCGCGCCCGCGGCGGCGCCGATGCCGGCGCCCTTCACGGCCTTGCTGGTCTGCGTCTCGCGCGTGTAGGGATTGACAGTCGTGCAGGCGGCCAACGACAGCAGCGCCGTTGCGACGACGGCCGACTTCACGGTTGTATTGTTCATTCGATGTCCTCTCCTGAAGAGATAATGAGCGCTGATAAAGTCGATGCCCGTCGACATTCAAGGACGGAGCAGCATCGCCGGTCGAAACCTCATGGCCGAGTTCGAGTTCGCACCGGCCGCCTCGGGCGGCGTCGGCGGTCAAGAGCCTCGACGCAGCGCACTGAATGCGCCCTGAACCCTAGCCTTGCCCGCAGCTTCGGGCAATGGGGCGTCGCCGATTTGCGCCAGCTTACGGGATCTGGTTCGACTCGCGCCATCGGGGCGGCGAGTGAATCCGAGCTTCCCTGGCGAACTCTGCTTGTTTCTGCAGCGTCAACGCGCTCGAGTCCGCTGCATTATGGGCGTTTCTTCGATTCCCGCCGTCGGGGTAGTCGGTGAATCCGAGCTTCCCTAGCGAACTCTGATGTCCTTGTTTCTGCAGCGTCAACGCGCTCGAGTCCGCTGCATTATGGGCGTTTCTTCGATTCCCGCCGTCGGGGTAGTCGGTGAATCCGAGCTTCCCTAGACTGTGCCTGCGTATCTCTGCACGCAGCACCGATGAAGAAAGTCGTCGCCATCATCGAAGACGAGCCCGCCATCCGCGACAACTATGCGGCCGCGTTTCAGCGCCACGGTTATGCGGTGCGCGCCTACGGCGGCCGCACGGAGGCGCTGGAAGCCTTCCGCACCCGACTGCCGGATCTCGCCGTCATCGATGTGGGCCTGCGCGATGAGCCGGAAGGCGGTTTCGAGCTGTGCCGGGAGCTGCGCGCGATGTCGGCGCAACTGCCGATCATTTTCCTCACGGCCCGCGACAGCGAGCTCGATGCGGTCTCCGGCCTGCGTCTCGGCGCGGACGACTATCTCACGAAAGATCTCAGCCTCACGCACCTGATCGCACGGGTAAGCGCACTGTTTCGCCGCATCGAGGCGCTGACCCAGCCCTCGAGCGGCGACCAGATCCTCCATCGCGGGGCGCTGACGATTGACGCTGCAAGGCTGCATGCGACCTGGCGCGACAAAGCGCTCGGCCTCACCCTTACTGAGTTCTGGATCGTACACGCGCTCGCCCGGAACCCTGGACACGTGAAGAATCGCCAGCAGCTCATGGACGCCGCCAACGTAGTGCTCGACGACAACACCATCACCTCGCATATCAAGCGCATTCGCCGGAAGTTCCAGGCGATCGATCCACAATTCGACGCCATTGAAACGATGTACGGCATGGGCTACCGCTGGAAGGAAGGCTGAACTCAGCACGTGTCGCTGCGCGCCAAGCTGCTGCTGCTCAGTCTGCTCACGCTGGTCCTGCCGTGGGCGGGATGGCGCTACGCCGCCCAGATGGAGGAGACGCTGCGCCGCGGGCAAGAGGCCGCACTGCTGACCACCGCCGACGTGATGAGCCGCGTGGTGGCGAGCCAGCCCGAGCTGCTGTACCGCTCGCGCGAGCTCAGGGAGCAGTTCGACGCGGTTCGCGGAGACTTGTTCGCGCCGCTGACCCCGGGCGAGCCCCTGCTCGACGGTTTCCCGGATGAATGGCCGCAACCCTCGCGGCCGGTTCCAGGTTTCGACCACGCCGGCTCAGCCGTCGCCAACGCGCCGCTGGTGCGCGTCGGCGTGCACGGCCGCTCGATGCACATGTACGTAGAGGTGACGACCGCGCGCGTGCGCTTCGAATCACCAGCTCACGAGAGCGGCCGCTACGACCGGCTCATCATACTGACGCGCGATGAGTTCGGCCGTGAACGCGCCTGGTCGATCAGCGCGCTGGCGCCTGGCCCGATAGTGGTGCGCGCCTGCAGCATCGGCGCCCCGTGGACTGTGCTCGATGAACAGGCGCCTTTGATTTCGGGCGTCTGGCGTCAGACCACCAGCGGCTACGCCGTCGAGTTGCGCGGTCCCATCAATCTCTTCGGCGCACAGCTATCGGTGCACGCACTGGATGAGCGCGACCACGTGTACAGCCAGTCCACGCTCGCCTGGCTGCACACGGGGTCCGAACTGCTCAGGCAGCGCCTCGAACAATACGCACCGGAAGGCGTCCGGGCTTCCGTGGTCGACGTGCACGGCTGGCTGCTGGCGCGCGCCGGCTCTATCGCTGTAAACCAGGCGCCCGCCCGATACCCAGGGCTGCACGAGGACAGCGAAGGATTCACGCGCTCGATCTATCGGATGTTGTCCACGCGCAGCGAAAATCCGGTGCGGCCCTACGGATTGCCGTACGGCATGTGGGGCCCGCCCGTGGATGAAGCGCGCAGCGGGGAAAGTCGCGCCATCTGGTTCGAGGAAGGCGCGGGCGAGCCTTCGGTGGTGCGCGCCGCCGTGCCAGTGCGCATCGATGGACAGACGCTCGGCGCGCTGGTGGTCGAACAGCCGGGAGAGCAGCTTGCGCTGGTGCGCGAGCTTGCTCTCACCCGCCTGCTGAATCTCACGCTGCTGGCGACGGTCCTGACCGTGGTCATCGCCTTGTTGTTCGCAGCGCGTCTTTCGCATCGCATCCGCCGCCTCTCGCAAGCCGCCGCGACGGCGCTGACGCCCGAAGGGCGCATCGAGCCGAGCATCCCCGGCACGTCCGCTCGGGACGAGCTCGGTGCGCTCGCGCGCACGTACGATACGCTGCTCAAGCGCGTGCAGGAGTACACAAGCTACTTGCAGACGCTGGGCTCGAAGCTGTCGCACGAGTTGCGCACTCCACTGACCATCGTCAGCTCGTCGCTGGAGAATCTCGCTTCGGAAAATGAACGCCTGCCCGCCTCCGCGCAAAGCTATCTGACGCGCGCACGGGAAGGAGCGAATCGCGCCCATGCGATCCTCAGCGCGATGAGCGAGGCTACCCGCGTCGAGCAGAGCATCGAGCACACCGAGCGCATCAAGTTCGATCTGCGCGCAATCGTGCAGGACATGGGTCAGGCCTATCAGCACAGTTTCACCGGACGTCGCATCGAAGTCCGCACGCCTGAGGAGCCATGCATCGTACTCGGCTCGCCCGACCTCATCGCACAGATGCTCGATAAGCTGATGGACAACGCCGCCGATTTCGCGCCGCCCGACGCGTCGATCGCCATCGAGCTCGAGTACGACGCACGGAGCTGCCGGCTCACGGTGCGCAACGAAGGGCCGCTCCTGCCGCCGCACATCGACGATCGTTTGTTCGAATCGCTGGTCAGCGGCCGCTCGAGCCGCGCTGATAAACCCCACCTCGGTCTCGGCCTGTACATCGTGCGCTTGATCGCAGACTTTCACGGCGGCTCGGTCAGCGCCGCGAATCTGCCCGACCGCAGCGGCGTCGCGGTCACGGTCAAACTGCCGCGGTTCGTCTGAGTGATCGAAGACTCGTTGAACGAGAGCCGGAAGCTCGGAACGCTTCGGGCGACCTGTCGGCCGGATTTACAACCGCTTCGCTGTACGGACCATGGGAGCGTGTGACAGCAGCCGCATCAGTAGGTAACGCATTGTTTCCTTGACCAGCGCCGATTTACGGCACGGTGCTTGCTCCCATAAAGATCGAACTGCGACCCGGGAAGGGTAGAAGCGGAAGATGGCGCCGCTAGGGGAATGAGGAGCAGACCACAAAGCGTCACGACGACGCCGACCCGAACCGCAACGCGGCGAGTCGCATGGGGATTGAAGGGCTGAGCGACAGCGACGTTTCCTGATTTGGCCGACGCCACCCAACAACGCGAAGAAATCGTCGACTCGGAAACGAAAGCCCCGCGGAAAGGCGCGGGGCTTTTTTTTTGTCAGGCGTTATGTCGAGCGTCGTCTGAGCGGGCGACGCCGAACTCGAGCAAGAACGGATCGCTTCGCCTTATTTCTGCTTCCAGGCCCCGTTCGAATCCTGACACCACCACCCGGCCGACGCCCGCTCGATCCAGCGCGCGGCGAACGTGCTGCGAATGTCGGCTTCCCACTCGGGATGGCCGTTCGCCGCAGCGATCTCACGATACAGGTTGGCGCGATCGGCGTTCTCGTCTGCGACCAGCTTGCGCACCAGATTGCGCTCCGGAAGTGGAATGAGATTCTGGTCGCGGACCTGCACCAGCCCGTCGCGCGTCAGACCCACCGCGCCGGAGTCGTAGTACTTGCGCAATTGTGAGTGCCGGCTTTCCATCGATTGCGTCAGCTGACGTATCGGCGGAGTGGAGACATTGATGTCCGCCTGCGCGTGAGCGGCCGGAATCAGCAGGTCGAGCACGGCCTCCGCTGCAGCGAGCAGCACGCGCGTCGCGTCGCGCCCGCCGAAAGGCGCATCGAGCGCGCTGCTCTGATCGTCCCGCCGGCGCGGCGACTCCTCGGAGCGCTGCTGGGCGCCCCACACGTCATCGATGATCTTGTCCGCGGCCTTTTCGGCCGCCGCCGCCGGGAAATATACGTTGATCGTCACGCACGCGGACAACGCAAGACACAGCGCCGCGACTGGCAGGGACAGGAGTCGAGACATACGAACTGCTCCGCTGATTTGATCGAAGGATACTTTACTCCACCATCGGCCCCGCCGACTCGGTCGCCGCGACCAACTGCCGCACGAGCCGCGGCCAGTCCACGCGATGAGCGCCGCCGATCACGTCTATGCGCGGCAGGCCCCGGCCCTTCACCAGGTAGTAGCCGCCCTGGGGCGCAGGCGCGACTCCGTCCATGTAGCACACCTCGTTCTCGAGGCGGCACGACACGCCGAGCCGGTCGTAGTTGAAGTCATCGAAGAAGCGCAGAACGCCGCTGGAGAGCGCGGCCGTCACACCCGCCCTACCGCCGCCGATGCTGCCGATGCTCTCGACGGCGCGCTGGCTGATGCGATGGCGCGAGCGGTCGCCGGCAGGCGTATACAGCCGCGCATCAAACGAAACCGGCGTCCAGTTGAACAGCTCCAACCCCAGAACCGCGCCCGACAGCCGCCCCGTGATTCGGCCGAAAGAGAACGCCTGGGTCAACAGCTCCAGATCGAGATTCTCGAGCTCGATGCTCGCATTGAATCGCGGCCACTGGCCGAAGGGCTGCTCGAGTTCGAGATCGCTGATGCGCACGGCGCCGTCGAACACCTGCGCCTGCAGGGTCGTTCCCAGCGTTACGACGCCCTCCTGCATACGCAATTGCGACACCTCTCCGCCAATGCTGCCGCCGAACTCCGGCCACCCGAACGCTCGGCTCAATCGCTCCACAGAGATCGGCTCCACGGCGGCGTCTATCTCGAATTCGACGTCCGGCGTCGCGGCGTTGCGAATGTGCAAGCGGTTCACGGCCACAGCGCCGTCAAGCAACGGGATCCGCGTCGGCCGCAGCAGCCGAACCTCGCGACCGGCGGCGCTGAAACGCAACTCGTTCGGACCTACGTCGAGCCCGAGCAGAGCGCCGCTCGCCACACGCAAGACCGAGTCGGATGGCTCGACCGGATTCGCCTCGTCGCCGCGCCACCGAACGCGCCCGTTCAGTCCGGCGAGGACGAGGTTGCACGCGCCGTCATCGAGCGTCAGATCGTCGAGCGTAAGGTCGATCAGGCGCAGCTCGCCCTCGGCGATGACTGCCCGGCCGGACGCCCGACCAGCCGTACTCATGGACTTGAAGCTGGTGTCGAGCAGCAGCGGCTGGAAGTAGCTGGCGTAAGCGCCCGGAAACTGCAGCGTTCGCAACTGCACGTCGAGCGATTCGAGCGCACGCTCCGCGCCGAGCGCCAGGACGAACGCGCCGTCCGCTTGCGCAACGCCCTCGTGATCGAATGAGAACGTCTCGGCTGTGACGCGCCGCCCGTCGATCACTCCGTGCACGCCCAAACGCAGTGAATGGGCGGCCAAGTCGGCGAAGATCGGTTGCACGTACGCCTGACCTTGCCGGGAGCTCAGATCCACGGAGTACGTCCATCCGGAAGACGACCGCAGCACCTGTCCAGAGAACTGCGCAACGAGTTGGTCCGTAGCGATGCTGCCGCTTTCATTGTTCAGCGTGAGGCCGCTCACGCCGCCTGCGACGCTGGCCGCCTGCAACGTCTTCCGCGAGCCGTGCGCGCGAACAAACGCGGTGGCGACTCCCGCATCCGCCGAGAACGTCGGCTCGGGGGCGCCGCCCGCCGCGGCGAGCTTCATCAGCAGGGCGACTGGGACTTCGTTGAGCTCGACGGACGCGCGCCAGTCGCCGCCCGCTATCGCCAACGCCAACTCGCCGCTTCCGCCGCCGAGTCGCACATCCCGCAACTCCAGCGTGAGCGCGCCGCTGCTACGTCCATACCTGACGCTGGCCGCGAACGTCTGAACGCCGAGTTCCGGCCAGTCGGCTGCGACCCGAGCGTCGCGGCACGCAAACGCCTCGACCGAGGTCTCAAGTCGCGGGCAATCGATGCGCACCTCGCGCAGTTCGCGCGCGAGCATGTCCATCTGCATGCGCCCGATAGTCACGGCGCCCTGCACAGCCTCCCGCTCGAGCGCAAAGCGAACGCTCATGTCCTCGACGCGCCATCCGTCGCCCTGAATCGCCTCGATCTGCAATTCCGCGTCGTCGATCGCCAACACCACGCCGGCCGCCAGCGCGGCTACGGCCACGCCAACGATCAGGAGCGCCCTCGCCGCACGGCGCTGCGCCGATGGATGACGACCTACTGAACCACGAGCCGAACCTTCTCTCATCCATCGATGATGAACGCAGCGCCTGGATCGCGCCAAGCGGCGCGCCCATGCCGGAGAGAAGCGGACAGCGGATGGCGTCGCCCGCTCGAAACGCCTTGCATTGCGGGCATTCCTTTGGGCTGAACCGTCGGGGCAGTAGGTTAACCCTAATCCTCTTCCACTCGCCGGAACGCCTGCATCAATTCCTGCTGCTTGCGCGGCGGAATCGGATCGTAATGACTGAACTCCATCGTGTACGCACCCTCGCCGCCGGTGAGCGACTTGACGCGCGATTGATAGTCGTTGAGCTCGGCGAGCGGGACGAGCGCGCTGATGCGCGTACGCTGACCCGCGAGCGATTGACTGCCGCTCACACGTCCCCGGCGCGTCGCGAGGTCGCCGGTGATGTCGCCGGTGCAACCGCTCGGCGAAGTAACCTCCACCTTCACGACCGGCTCGAGCACGATCGGCCCGGCTTCACGACACGCGTTCAGAAAAGCGCGACGCGCTGCAGAGACGAAGGCCACCTCCTTGGAGTCCACCGGGTGGTGCTTGCCGTCGTACACCACGACTCGCAGGTCCTGCAGCGGAAAACCGGCGATTGCGCCCTCCTCGAGCACCTGACGGACGCCCTTCTCGACCGCCGGGATGAACTGCGAGGGAATGGCGCCGCCGACGACTTCATCCACGAACTCGAAACCCTGACCGCGCCCGAGCGGCTCGATGCGCAGGCACACCTCGCCGAACTGGCCGGCGCCGCCGGTCTGCTTTTTGTGACGATGACGCCCTTCGGCCGGACGAGTGATCGTCTCCCGATAGGGAATGCTCGGCGGATGCGTCTTGCAGCGCACGCCGTAGCGCTCGCTCATACGGTCGAGCAGCACGCGCAAGTGCAGATCGCCCATGCCGTACAGCACCGTCTCGTTGAGGCCCGCATGATGCTCGATGCGCACGCACGGATCCTCCGCCATGAGCTTGTGCAGGGCGTCGGAAAGCTTCTGTTCCTCGCCGCGCCGCTCGGGCTCGATCGCAACGCCGGCCATCGCCGGCGGGAAGTTGATCGATTTGAGGTGGTAATGATCCTCGTCGTGCGAGTCGTG